>WNGG01020129.1_pt1 | contig 14957 bp, 19 predicted proteins | sample 5400661 | NCBI WGS metagenome assembly WNGG01 (sample SAMN13153372, study PRJNA577476) | soil metagenome | isolation source: 100 cm soil or saprolite under Garry oak tree replicate 1 | place: USA:California | collected 2016-06-15
TTGTGCGCAGCACTGACCCGAACGGCGTCCAGTCGGTCTATACGGCAACTGGCACCAATGTGCTGGAGTCGTGGTGGATACCGGGAGGCGATGGGATACATACAGGGACAATTGCTTAGAGGCTGAGAGGTGAAAAGAAAAATGGGTGGGAATAACCCGGAGCGGGCTGCATTAGTATGTAGGGCTTCGGGTTTTTCCTTTCGTGCGAGTTCTCTGAAGCCTATACCGCCCCGTACTTTAGCATCCCCAGCCGAGGCCATACTAACTTTACGCAAAATAACAAAAGTTAGCGTAATTATTGGCATTGCCGTTTATAGTCAGCACACCTGAAGCCCCGTCCTATAGTACCCCTAGTACGGGGCGTACTACTGCAACAGGTGCAACAAAATGTGTTTGACACGTTGCTTTCGAGCAGTTTATGCTTAAACGTATGAAGGCGTATCTTAATGCTTCGGAGGTAGCGAAGTTACTGAGAGTCGATCGAGCGACAGTCAGTCGATGGCTCAAAAAGGGCCTGGTGAAGGGTGCTATTAAGCCAGGCGATGTTGGGCAGTGGCGAATACCCTTAGAAGCATACGAGGGATTTGTGAAGAGGGGTAAAAAATGAAGGTTATTAGTTTTTCAATCTTTAAAGGAGGCACTGGAAAAACCACCTCGACTGTTTCGACTGCCGCCTCTTTAGCAAAAAAAGGCAAAAAGGTGTTGCTGGTTGACCTCGATCAGCAAGCATCAGCCACACGCTATCTCGGTCTCGATCCAGACGAAAGCCCTAGCTTATATGAAGTATTTATGGGGGCTAAATCGGCGCAGGGTGTTATCAAAAACACTCAGTTTGGTATCGACGTGCTCCCCTCGCACGTCTTGCTCGCCGCTATAGAGGAAGCGCTTGAGCCTGGGGACGAACTGAAGCTGGCAGCGATACTTAATCCCCTCAAACAAGAGTATGATTTTATCCTCATTGATACACCTCCCGGCAAAGCCATGCTAGCCTTCAACGGGCTAGCTGCTGCTGATCTCATTGTTATACCTGCCTCAGCCGAGCGCATGGCGGTAGATGGTGTTGCCGATCTGGTGACTCATGTGCAGAAGATCATGTGGTCAAAGTTCGCGCTTACCCATCAGGAGCTGCGCATACTCTTTACGATGTACCGCTCCACCACTTCACACTCCCCTGCTATCGTCTCAGGCGCGAAAAAGATATGGCGCGATAACGTCCTGAATGTCAAAATCCCCCACTCAACCATTTTCTCCCGCTCCTACGATGAGAAAACACCGATAAGCACACTAGAGCCAAAGCACGCTGGCGCAATCGCCTATGATGTTTTTGCGGATTGGTTGATTAACGAATATGAAGCAGCCTAGAGTAAGCGACTTCGACCCGAGATCTCAAGAAAAGCCATTGAAGTCCCCAATGGACGACTTCCCTCTTATTCAAGACCACCCCCATAAAATGCCAATCGAAGCTACCCGTACTGCTAGTACCAGTAGTACTATAGTCCCACCAGTACGGGTAGTACGGGGTACCCATAAAAGAAAGATCAAGACGCGTCACCCTTTTGATATCTATGAAGATCAGGTAGAGGCGCTGAAAAAGTTCTCTCTTGAAGACCGAATGCAGGGCGGCACAGGTAGCCAGAGTGCAATGGTCAGAGAAGCAATAGACGACTATATTTCTAAGAAACAGGGTCACTAATACTAGTACCATAGTACGGGTAGTACTATGGTACTGTAGTACGACCCGTACGGGTAAGCCCGTACTACAGTCCTACCCGTACCCCCCGTACCCGTAGTACGACTAGACACACCTGCCTTGGCGAGCTAAGCTCGAGGTAGCTTGGTGTCGGCCTGGTTGAAGTTCTGCCGCAACGTACTACAACCGCTGCACTGGGCCACAAAAAGAGGGAACTGATGCACTGCTTATCTATTGACTTCGGTAAGCGGTAGGTTTAGTATTGTCTAAGCGACAGACTTTCAACCGAGCCGACAAGCTCCCTCTAGCAGGGGGCTTTTCTCGTTTACAGCCCCAAACACTAACCAGCACATTAACTCAAGTGGAGGGAGCAAAAGGAATGAACGAATCAGCCTCATTCGGTGCCATAGCTTTGACACGCTTTCAGGCGATGCGGGAGCAGCACGAGCAAGCACAAAAACAATCTGAAGCAAACAACAACACTTCTATAGAATTGCCTGCGGCGATTACTCATTTAATGACTGGCTCAGACTTCTGGGTCTTAGCGAAAACAAACAGATACAAAAAACTAGTAAGGGAAGGGCACCTGAGCGACCTGTTAGAGCTGGCTGCAATCGCTTTGACCAAGAGTAGTCCTGCTCATTGGTTTGCGAAGGTCTGTTCAGTCAAAGCCTGGGAACGTACCCTTGATTTCCTCAAGAAGCTCTACGAGGTACGCAAGAAGGCCGAGCGGGTAGTGGAGCGCATTGGTAAGCACCTGGCTGAACGTATGAAGAAGTTTGTGTACAAACAGATATGGGCAGGCAAGAGCGTGGAGCGTTATGCAGTGGCGGCGCAGGAAATAGGGGAGAACAGGCACAAGTTATTTGCGTACTTGTGCAAGCAGGAAGAGCAGGGGACTGCTGGCACTCAGACTAGGGCTTATTTTTAACCCTTTTCACTAACTCATACTTGGAAGCAAACCATGCTACCAGGCTTATAAAAAATACCGTACCAACAACCGCGTCTACAACCCCATAGATTGAACCTGAAATAAAAGCCGGAATGATACCCCACAATAAAGTAGCTGCAAGTAACGCATAACCTAAACGCGTCTTCCGTCTAAGCACAAAGAAAACACCCAAAGCGAAAACCATATATGTCGCAATAATGCCATAAGCAATTATGTAAGGGATATAGTTCATAAATCTATACATTCCTTACTTACGATAAAGATAAATAGCAGCAAATAAAAGCACAAAGAAAACTCCAGTTAAATTCATACCAGCAGCGTCTAACCGCCCACCGCGTCCAACCATAACACCGGCCACAAACATAGCCGTTAAACGCAAAAAACCAGCTACAGCTTGATAATTATTACGCTTACTTTCCATAGTTACTATCCATAATACAGGTAGGGCGAGAGCAAGTCCTATGGACACCTCCATTTATTACGAGCATGCTTTCGTTCACATTAGGAAGAATGGCTAGCACTTGACAAGTTTATCCGTTGAATTCTAAACTGCTTTCTAATGATCAGATTAACCTGATCATGAATCCTGTCGTGCGTCTAGTGATTGGAGACTAATTTGACAATTCCGGTTAAGGCCAGTCTTCGTGCCGCCGCCGTGCTCCTAGTGTTAATTGTGTCGCTCTCTGGACTTGGGATTATCCCAGTTCATGCGGCGACCAAGACTGCACTTGATCCGCCCTGCTCCGACACCCTTTGCATTGGCCTCAATCCGCAGGGTATTTGCGATAGTGACGCCATCACCATCGCAACTATGACCGTGGCGGATGTAGCAGGCGCTTGGGGCCAGCTAGACCTTCGTTACTCGAAAAGCTGCCAGGCAGCCTGGGGAAGATTTACCATCTTCCAGGGACCTCGCTTTTGGTATCTCACCGCTAGGGGCCAATCTACACCGGTACACGGCCGCGTTACAGCTTGGAGCCCTGGACTACCCAGCGAAGGTACTGTTCAAAGCTTCTCCGGGACATTGACCGGCACCACATGGAGCTACATGGTTGATGGCACTATGCCAGCTTGTGTGGGTGTTGAGGTAGTCATGCGAGGTCAAACGAGTAGTGACGAAACCGGCTGGAGTGCGGAACCTGACGATTACTCTGAAGGCTGGTTTTGGGGACCATGTAGTACCTAAATGACGCCAGTAACTCTTTATTTTGGAGTTACCAAGTGGGTTTGAGCTATACCCTAAAATAGCTCGTTCAATGTACTTATCGCATATTTATCTCATTGCCTGAGGTAGCGCCGAGGAATAAACCGAGGGTTATCAATGAGGACTGTTTCCATAAAACGTATGTTACAGAAAAATGTAAAGCCGACTATTAGTAAGGCCACTCCTAGTTTGGCTGAAAGATGCGCTCGCCAAACATTAAAGACAAGCTCGGCCAGCAGAAAGCTCATGGTCAGTAGGACAAGTGCAAGCAATACTCTGAGAATGTTATTTGGCACAAACAGACCAACACTCGGCATGTACCGGTATTCAAGCACCGTGAATAGTGGTACCCATACATAATTAGCTTGCTTGCCAGCCCAGAGCACCAAGCTGCCTAGAGCAATGGGTATCACCATGGTAAGTAAGGAGAACAATGTTGTAATAGAAGATGGCTGCCGCGGTACATTTATGTGCGGGGTCAGTATAATACCTAGGATGAGCTGAGACAAAAACAGCGCTAAAATTGCAACGCCAAGAATACCTAATCGCTTTTGGTCATATGCCATATCTGCCAATATTCTAGCATAAGTCCTCCAAGAAGCGTTTGAATGCCTTCATGCAGCAGCTTAAACGACCGTGGCTGCTCACGGGTGCCCTCCATTCCGTTTTGAAGTGCACCACCCACTCTGTTGAAGAGCAAGAAAAGCCCCTGGACTGTGGATGGATAATCCACCCATCAGCCAGGGGCGTTTAAGGGCCACTCGCTCTGGTTACGGCCGTTGTGAGTGGCAGGAGGCTGACATAGGTTATTCCCCATCTCAGCCTCACTAGTCAAGGCACGAATACGATGTCTCCTGCTGATCGCCTCAAAACATAGGCTACACACCAGCACTATGCAATGCACTGGCGCACTCGAGCAGCATCGATTTGAGTCTTTGGAGTGGCTCTTGTTGGCTCTCCTCACTCATCTCGATCTGCTCATCGACCTCAGCAAGCTCACCTTCTAAGAGAGCGAGATACACCTCCGGCCCATGCTCAGGTTCATCAAACACTGGAAAGACTCCTTCCAGCGAGAAAGGGGTGCTATCCGGCAGCGTCTGCACCTGCGCATTCAGGGTATCCACCGCTGCGGTGATGGCTGCTTCATCCCATCCATACTCAGGATAAAGCCCCGAGCGGTCAATGAGCCGCACATACGAGTTCACGATCGCCAGAATGTCTTGGTAGCGCTTGCCAGCAGTTGGCTGCGTCGCCTCGGTAATCGCTTCCCTGAAGCGCTCCAGCGACTCTCTGCTTAACAGTTGCATGGCCAGCACAATCACCTTGTAGACATTCCCATCAGGCCCAGTCAGATCAAGCGTCAGGGTCGGACGGCTATCACTCACCATTCGTCTGGTATATGACAATCCAGATCGTCACTGCAAACTCTTTTCCACGGCATCGAGTGCCAGTTCAAGCGTGCGGTCGGTCAGATCACTCGCAGGCAGCCTATCCTGCCAGCTTGCCATGTACTTGCGATACTCGACCAGAGCTTTATGGTAAGCCGCATACAGCTTGTCTACCGGCTCGTCCTGCTTCACAAGGGCTGGTGTCTGTGAGTCGATCAGCGAACTCACCGCCTTCGCCTGGTCGCTCAAAGCTTGGAACATGGGGATAATACCCTTGGTGCTTTCGCGCTTCTCACGGAGCGAGGAAGTCTGGCGGGATGAAGTACGAACCTGTTTACCTTTGGCAACAAACTCGCTCTCCATCATGGCAACCTGTTCGCGCAGCTCTTCTATCTTGCGGGTCAAGCCTTTGTTTGCAACATAGAATTGCTGATAGGCTATACGGACGGATTCGATGTGTGGTGTGCGTCCCTCGCGCATTTGTCTGCGCAGGTCACGCTCCTGGTTTTCATCTGATGGCATCTGCCACCTCCTTCTATCTGAGTGTACATGTAGAACTCTTCTACAATGACTCGAGTCTAGCTCTGCTGATAGACCGCCGCAAGCAGATTGTGATAGAATTATGAGTAATCGAACGAAAGTTCGAGCCGGCGAGACAACAAAAAGCTCAGATTTACGCTGAAGCTTTTTTGTTGTAATAGGAATGTGCTTGTGGGGCTTGCCCTAGAACCGGCCATAGAGATTTCTTAAGTTGGCAATACAAGCATAAAACTTTCTTTAGGTGAGAATGTCCTGTGGTAGCACAGGCACTTTCTTTTACTTGAGTCGTTCCTACGCCACCACACCCCGCCCACTCAGACCCCCTGAGCAGCAGTCTGAGCATGCAACCGCTCAGCAGCCAGTTGCACATATTCAGGATTTAGCTCTACACCCACCCACCGTCTTCCCAGTCGCTCCGCCACCAGAGCCGTCGTGCCAGTCCCTAGAAACGGATCTAATACGATGCCTCCTGCTGGACACCCAGCGGTGATCGGCGTTTCGAGCAATGCTTCTGGATACGTCGCAAAGTGATTGCCTGGAAAACCTTTTGTCGGAATCGCCCAGACGCACCGTTTATTCCGCACCGCAGGGCGATCTCGCCTGGTGACTGGTTGGGTAGACGGCTCAAAGCGTTGCTGGAAGTAGTAGTGGGGTGATTTGGCGAAAAAGAACAGGTACTCAAAATCGATGGTAAAGCGATCTTTGACGCTTTCGGGGATGACATTTGGCTTTTGCCAGATGATTGTATTTCTCAGCAGCCAGCCTCGGCGTGCCATCTCAGTGGCAAACCGGAACGGAATCAGGCAGAGGGATTTGCGCGAAATGGACGTACGTGGCATTACCGGAATCGTGCAACCAAAGCGCTGAACCTTTTTCTGCCGTTTGCTCGGATGCCCGCCGCCGCTACCACTGTAGCTGTCTGCCAGGTTGACCCAGCAGGTGCCATCTGATCTAAGAACGCGCTTCACTTCCTCAAACACCTCGCACAGTTTGGCGATGTACTCGTCATACGATGGTTCCAGCCCCAGTTGACCGGCAACATGGTAATCGCGCAGACTCCAATAGGGAGGACTGGTGATCACCATGTGGACGCTTTTATCTGGCAGTGTGCGCAACATGGTGAGCGCGTCTCCTTGCAGCATCATCCCGTGACTGCCTCCAGCCGTTTGGTCGCTACCGCAAACCACTCCTGCTCCAGCTCGATACCAATGTATCGTCTGTTAGTTCGCTTTGCCGCTACACAGGTGCTCCCTGCCCCCATAAACATATCCAAGACTATTTCGCCCTCCAGCGTGGACTTCTCGATCAAATACTTCAATAGTTCTACGGGCTTCTCGGTCGGATGGCGCATAGATTGAGTCGGTACCTTCTTGTAATGCAGCACGTTGCCCTCGCGCTTGCCATTTAATGGCCACCAACCTTTATGAGCGTACATGATCCATTCGGTCGAGTAACCGTAATTGCCTTTGAGATCGCCTCTGGTAAAGTTATTCTTTTCCCAGACCAGCACGTTTTTGATCTTAAAATACTTTCTCACAATAGCGGCCATTGGCTCATATGCCTGCCAATTAGTGAAAATGTAAACGTGACGGTCAGGCTTTAGTTTATGCCATGCGATTGCAAGCGCTTGGTCGAGCAAATCATACGCTTCCTGGCCGTTATTAGCGATTTTGGTGAGGGGTAAGCTGTGTGAGCGGCTTATATACTCATTGCCATACGATGGGTCGGTGAGGATTAAATCGACTGATTCGTCAGCGAGCGTAGTTAATACATCAAGGCAATCGCCCAGGTATGGTTGTGACACAATCGGCACAGTTGTTGCAAGCATGCGTGCAGCATAGCTCTGACGCAACCACTCAGCAAGGAGAAGAGAAAAACGCAATCTAAAGTGTGGATAGGCTATCCAAAGATAATCCCTTATCTGTGAGGGTATTTTCACGCCAACCCAGCCTCATTTTATGCCTGACTCCCTATAGCCTTGTAAGACTATAGATGTGACACTGCTTGTCAGCAGAGGTATACCAGAGGTATGATTCATGAACCATCGAGAAGATGGTATGGCGTAGCCCCCCTGTAAACAGTGGAAACAACTGAACCGGCGAAACGAAACTCTCTAAGAAAGGAGGCAAGGCAGATGCACAAAAGAAAATTTCTCTTATTGGGTATTCTCTGCGGCGGGTTGGGTATTCTGCTCTATTCGAGTGACCCAACGACACCGTTGTGGCTCTTCCTACTCATTGCAGTCCTACTACTCATCCACGGAATATACCCATACATCAGAGACCATCGTATCGTTAGATTAAACAGGAGACGACAACATGCCCTTTAAGTCACAAGCTTACCTGGCAAGCTTGGACGACAGCCAATACGCCCAACTACTTGCCACACACTCCCAACTGGGTACTCATCCTGAGACCAAGGATGGTTCACTAATTCCAACCATCGACCGCTTTGCTGGACTCTACGTGCTCGGCGTCCAAGGCGTCGGCAAAAGCGGGCTGTTAGAGAACCTCATTGCCCAAGATATTCGTTCCGAGCGAGCGGTGACTGTCATCGACCCACATGGCGATCTGATTGACCACTGTATTGCGCAGTTACCCGAAGATTTGCTCCACAAGGTATACGTGCTCGATATGACCGACGAAGCCCACCCCTTCGGTGTCAATGTCTTTGCAGGCAATAACCTCAGTACCAGTATTGCCCAGGCGCAAGCAGTTGCCCGTGTGATGCACATCTTCGAGGTTTTATGGCCTGAGGTACTCAGCCAGCAGCATCTGCCCAACTTAGTTCGTGCTGCCACGCTCACGCTTTTTGCTAGCCTTGGGAAGACTCTAGTAGATATGCTGCCTCTGCTGAAAGACGATACCTTCCGCCAACAACTCGTTAAAAACGTAGCTAAAGCTGATGTGCGCAGCTTCTGGCAGTCCTATGATGAATTGTCGCCTACAGCCCGCGACCAGAAGGTTGCACCACTCGTGAACCGTTTACATGCGTTATTCATGGGTCGTGACCTTGTGCGTAACATTGTCGGCCAGTCAGAAAATACTGTCGATTTCCGAAAGGCCATTGAGAACAAAGAGATCATCTTCATTAAGCTGCCGATTAAGACCTTAGCGCAAGACGCTCGTCTTATAGGCACGCTCCTGGTGGCTCAGATACATGCAGCAATCTTCTCATTTGCCGATCTGCCTGAGGATCAGCGCCCTGGCTTCAGTCTGTATGCGGATGAGTTCCAGCACTTTGCAACACCGGACTTTGCCGAGATGTTCACCGAAGGGCGGAAGTTTGGCGTGCGTGTCACCGTGGCGCATCAGTACCGAGGTCAACTGCCGACGTACTTGCAGCAATCAACGAAGACCGCCCGTACCATAGTTTGCTTCCAGTGCGTGCCGGACGACGCCAGAGAGATGGGCCATTTCTTCTTAAACGGCGAGGCCACCGTTCGGCCAGAAGATGTTGACCCACATCCTATCGAGCATCTCTTGAAGCGCGGCTCGGACGATCCGAAAGTCCAAACCTTTATTGACATCTACCTGAGGCCGGTGCAGCGCTTCATCCATAGCGGCAGTGTCGAAATTCGCAAACCTGGGCCTCGATTTGACCATGCCCCATTCTACCTACTCGGCGTCAAGCCGCCAGAGGAGAAGGTGCTTGTGTCTGATCCGCTGCCGCAGCTCAATTACCTGCTGTACAAGGTGATGAGTACAGAGGACGAGACGCTGTTCATTCCGCCGGAGGTTGTTCGTGGCTTTGCCAATTGTGGCGGCGGCTTCTTCGCAGCCTTTCGCTTCGCTATCAACAAGCCACGACTGCTATCTTCTAAGGTGCTCTTTCCACACTACTTAGTCGCCTACCGCGCCAACGGCGAGCCATACTGGGTACGCACACCAGAGAGCGGCAAAGAGTGGCTGTACCACTTCCTGTTCCATCTGCGCTGGATGATGCGCTACCTAGCTAATAACCCAATTGGCAAGAAGAGCGTACTGTCAGCGAGCGATGTGGCGAGAATGCTCACGGGTCTGCCGAGGCGAGCAGCCTTTGTGCGCGCTGGAGAAGATGTGGGTGTCATCTATACCGATGACACCCCGTCGATGGTTGACGCTGCCACTTACCACGAGCGACTGGAACAAATCCAGGCACAAACCAGGCAGAAATATTGTAGAGCAAAAGACGAGGTCGAGAAAGAGCCTGGAGACACGACGCCTGAGTCTGGTGAACCAGTCGCCGAGCCAGAGCTATCCTGGTGGGAGGAGGTCGAGTAATGGATAAGCCCAAAGCAGTAGACAAGAGCGAGAAGAAGCCCTTCCGTATGACCTACGCCCACGAACTACTGCTGTTTGGTTCTCCAGAGGTGCCACTGGGCTTATGTCAGCTCTATATAGCCACGCCTGATCAGTTGTGCCGTCTGCATCATGGTATGGGTGCCCTCAATGGCGTCCAGGTGCGGCTGAAGACCTTGACTGAGCAAGGCTTTGTGCAGCGCGGTCTCATCCCCACCGAAAAGGGCCGCTCACCATACTATTACACGCCTAACCGCCGGGGTATCCGCTATGCAGCCCGAAAGGGCGTGGACGTGCAGGAGGCGTTTCGCATGAGTAAGGAGGTAGATGGGCAGTTTCTCTTCGTCAAGCATACCGTGGAGCTGAACGACATGCTGATTGCCGCTGCTACCCTGAAGCGCCCCGATCCAAACTACTGGCTGGAGGACTTTATGCATGAGCGGGTTTTGAAGCGCCATCCCTACACTGCCCTGTGGCAGGGGAGAAGCTTTTCCCTCATCCCCGATGCCTTTCTCGACTTTCGGGTCGCCTTGCTCAGTGGCAGGCAACTGCGCTGGCCCATACTCCTGGAGCATGACCGTGGCACCGAAGAGCAGCGCCAGTTCCGCCGCCGCATCCGAGCGTACATTATCATGCTGAGGACGCAGGGGTATCGGCAGTGGTTCGAAGCAAAGGGAGTACGAGTGGCCTTCAGCACTTTCACCGGTTTCGACCGCCTCAAGCGCATGCGGGAGTGGACGCGGCAAGAGTTGGCCTCGACCAATGATTCCAAGGCCATGGGAAAGCTGTTCGTCTTTGCCAACTTCACCAAGCCGCTCGACCCGCGCCGCATCTGGCTTAATCCCTGCTGGTATACGATTGACGACTCCCACCCTATCCAGTTCTTAAATAACCAGCATCAACGTTCGGTCGAAACCTTAACTACCTCGTACTCCTACTCATGTGACAGAAATTCTTAGCGGCACGGAGTCAGCGGCTTTTTCGTTTGTATCTAGCTTTGTCTCGATTCGACCGCTACAGCCTCTGCGTCACGTCCTATGCTACGCAGAAACTTTGCATAGTCCTTTCTGGTTTCTTGGATGTGTTGATGTGTTGCCCCTAATCGCTGTTCCTGGATCCTGTAAGCCCGCTGATACAAAGCTTCTGCTCGCTCATGTTTTCCTTGATCTTGCAGGAGTTTTGCCAATCCATGAAGCGAACGAGCCGTATCAGGATGCTCAGGCCCTAGCTGCTCCTCTCGAATAGAGAGTGCTCGTAATAGAAGCGGTTCCGCTTGCTCGAACTTGCCTTGCTGTCGGTAGAAGTCCGCCAGGGTGCTCAGGCTCCATGCTGTGTCAGGGTGGTCGCCTAGATGCTGTTCACGGACTATAAGTGCTCGCTGGTACAACATCTCTGCCTGCTCGTACTTGCCCTGCTGGCGATAAAGAACGGCTAGATCGCTCAAACTGTTGGCCGTGTCAGGGTGCTCGCCTAAATGCCGCTCACGAATCGAGAGCGCTCGCTGATATAACGGTTCCGCCTGCTCGTACTTGCCCTGCTGCCAGTAGAGAAGTGCCAGTTCATTTAGAGTCCTCGCTGTGTCGAGGTGCTCAGCTCCCAGGTGCTGTTCACGGATCATAAGTGCCCCTGTCAAGAGCGCTTCAGCTTCTGAATACCGTGCTCGCTCTCGCAGGTAGTCACCTGCCTTGTGAAGCATATGCGAGGCGTCCAGTATAGAGGTTAGCTCGGTCTCTGTCCAAGTTGCACAGATCAGCACATGCGGTAGTAAGCGTCCACATCTGGTCCACTCCTTAAACTCCACTTCTGGAAAAGCTTCGTTCAGTGCTTGCACGACACGCTCTCTCCACTGCTTTCTAAGATCAGGAGACATGCTATCGAGAAGTACAGCCTGCACCAAACGATGCATCGAGAGCGTCTTGTCCTGGGTATTTCGTTTAATCAGGGAGTAACGCAACAGGGCGGCAATACCTTCATTGAATGATGTTGCATCGATTCGTAGGCCATCGTCTTGATGCAACAACTCTTCTGGAATAGCATCAGGCTGGAGGAATGCACAAAAGTACAGTATATCGGTAGCCATCGGATGTTGCTTGAATGCCTTATTAAAGCTTAGCTCGAAGGTAGCTGCAACACTTTCCGGATGTTTACCTTCTCTATAGGTACTTCCTAATGAACCACGTCTATTCAATAAATATTGACGTGCTTCTCGGTAGCGCTGTATATAATCAGCGAGTGATACGCGGGTTTCTTCAATAAAAGCACCAGCTTGATCAAGCGCTAAAGGATGGCCTCCAAGAAGTGTAACAAGCTCTATGGCCGAATCGCGAACGCTGGAATCAAGGGTATCGAGCTTGGTTTTATCCTGCAATATGCCTGAACGCAGGAGCAAAAAAAGTTGTCCCTCCGCTGGCTCCATCTCCTCAATCTCGATTTGTATGGCAATATTACTATCACGGACAATCTGGGAGCGCGTGGTCAAAATTATATGACCACGAGGCATTACTGGCATAAAGGAACTAGCAAGTTGAAGATCGTCAGCATTGTCCAGAATCAGGAGCCAGCAAGAATGTCCTTCTAGCCACCGCTTGACTGCTTGGATACGTTGATCAGTCTCGCGCTCACTGCGCTCAGGCAGTTTCAGCAAGTGTGCCAGGTTATCGTAATCTGCTTGAAGCGTCGTCCGATCTGCCGCATTTACCCAGAACACCGCCCGGTACACGCTCGGATAACAACGATGTGCATACTCCAGAGCTAATTGCGTTTTTCCGTCGAGTAGCAGGATGATGTTGCCATCATCCCGCCCTCTAAGAACCGGACAAGACGATTTCTCAGTCATCCGGCTCAAGCCTTTCTCAACGCCCCTCTTTGTGAGAGGGACGCGGCTTCATTACGGTGAGACCTTGGCTGTGAGCTTGTTGATGGCAGGTAGGATGAAGCAGAACGCGATTGTCTTGCGTGTCTGGTCCCCCTTTGGAGCGCCAGATGATGTGATGGCTGTGCCATCCCGTCCTCTTGGTGATCTTTTGTTGGCAGACCGGACATCGGCCGTTTTGTTCTTGCCAGAGATGGCGCAGCCATTGTTTCCCTTTGGAGGTGGCTATCATCTGAGTGTCAAGGCGCTTTTCAAAGTAGCTTTCCCATATGGGGTCAAATGGGTTCGCTTCTGCTTGAATTGCGGTATGCCGTTTAATCGGCACACGGGCCGCTTCGTAGAGGTAGTATTCCTGCTCGTTGAGCATGCCATGAAAGACCCAGTTATTTCCTTGGTGAGAGGTGAAGTATTTCTTCGCCTTCCATGCGTTGGATTTGCGTGGGTGTCGGCGTTCTATCCATTGTCTGATGGTGCGGTAGATGGCATCATCGACGGCATTGAACGTTTCTTTACTCACGACATGCTGATGATAGGTGGCCCACCCTTGAATGATGGGGTTGAGCTTGAAAATTAACTTCCCTGCTGGAAGCGCTTTGTTCGCTTTGACGGTGGCTCGAATCTTTTCCAGAAACGTGTGCACATTCTTCTTTGAGGGTTTAATCAGCAGTTTGTGCCGCTTTCCCGTCTTGTACTTGCGTACGTTTTGCCCCAGAAAGTCGAAGCCTTCTTCTATATGGGTGATGACTGTTTTCTCTTCCGAGAGTTGCAGTCCTCGTTCCCTCAAAAATTGCTCCACCAGTGGCTTGACTTCCTTTTCTAGGAGCTCTTTGGAGACTCCGGTGATGATGAAGTCATCCGCATATCTGACGAGATGGAGTTTCGGGGCGTAGTACTTGCCTTTCCGCTTCGTATTCTGCGGAAACTTTGCTTGTAGCAGTGCCTCTAATCCATCCAACGTCATATTGGCCAGCACAGGTGAGATAATTCCGCCCTGTGGCGTGCCTTCTTCCGTGGGGTGAAGAACCTGTCGTTCCAGGTATCCCGCTTTTAACCATTTCTTCAGCATGGCTTTTTCCCTGGGAGTATGGGTTAAGAGCCATGCATGCGAGATGTGGTCGAAACAGCTTTTGATATCGCCTTCCAGTATCCACTGCGGGGAAATGTGTCTTGCCACGATGGTAAAACAGTGTTCCATCGCATCGGCAGTGGACCGCCCTGGCCGAAATCCATAGGAGTGGGGATCGGCCGTCGTTTCCGCGACGGGGTGCAGTGCCAGCAAATACAGGGCTTGCATAGCTCTACATTTCATCACGGGACTACCTAAAGCTCTCTTTTTGCCGTTTTTCTTGGGGATGTAGACCCGGCGCAGCGGTTGGGGATGGTAGTCCCGTTGGCGCAGCGAATAGATCGCGTTGAGCTTTTTCTGCGGGGTGTTCCAGAGAACCCGGTCCACCCCTGGGGTATTCTTACCTTGGTTTTCCGTCACTCGTCGCACGGCCAACGCTTTGCCACTAAACGAGTGGGTTAAGAGACGTTGCAAGGCTTTGACCTTGCCCCATCTCTTCTCCTTTGTCGCCTTGACGAGACGCGCCTGAAGCCGACGCACGTTGGTGTTGACGGCTCGCCAGTCGATGGCGTGCCAGTCGGTTACGCCGTGGAAGGATGCACCAGCAGCGTCTTCCTCGGCTGGATCTGCGAGAGTTTGTTCTGCCGTCATCTGCCTTTCCTTCTGTGTCGTTTAGTCAAGTGCTCTCGTCATGAAAGACCTCGCGGAAGTCTGCCCGCTTGCGCGTGGGATGATGTTGCCATCCCTATTCCCCCCATTACAGGGGGACGTTCGCTTTTTCCGCGTTCCTTTACCCGCTCTCCCATTGACCTACCTTACGGCTGTCTACCGGAAATTCGGAGGAGAACGGGCTTACCATGTTCTGCACGAGTAACTGGTGTGGGTTAGGTCCGCTCTGTTTGCCGGTGGCGTTGAGTGTCCACGAGGGAGACGGCATCTTGCCCCCTTCCCGCCACAGTGCCTTT
>WNGG01011469.1_pt1 | contig 14956 bp, 12 predicted proteins | sample 5400661 | NCBI WGS metagenome assembly WNGG01 (sample SAMN13153372, study PRJNA577476) | soil metagenome | isolation source: 100 cm soil or saprolite under Garry oak tree replicate 1 | place: USA:California | collected 2016-06-15
AACGCAGCGAAGCGCTCGCTGCTGATGAAATAGCGCGGGTGAAATACCGTCGGGCGCACTTCGAGGCGGAACCCGGCCGCCCGCGTAACCCGGGTGCTCCGCCGTGAAAGGACCAGGTGGTAGGAAAAGAAATGAATGGTGGCGCGCAGCAGGCGCCGCAGCGGGCCGTGCAGCGTGGCGCGACGGCCGAGGTCGCGCACCAGGCCGGCGGGCCGGACGAGTTTGATCGCGTGGTTCGCGCGCGGGATGTCGTGCATGATTGGTCGTGCCCCCTTGGCGCCGTCCAGGGGCATGTCCCGTTCCTGCGGAGTCGGGACATGCCCTAGAAGTTATTGAGTGGCGCATGTTCTTATCGGCGAACCGGTATCCACTTCGCCGGAACATGCGCCAGGTGCGGTCCGGTCGCCAAACCTATAGAACATGGATAGCCTGGGATTAGAACCCCCGTGGCCTGCCCCCAACCCAGGATGATGGATCATGACCGCTTCGGGCTTCGCGTGCAGCGACCGTTTCGTCAAGGCGCTCCCGCCGCCGGCCCCGCGCTGGAGCGGCTTTGCGCGCTACAATTTCATCGGCGGCCACAACGATCCGACGCGCATCCCGGCGGCCGCGCTCGCCGAGGCGGCGCAAACGGTGCTGCGGCGAAACGGCGCAAACCTCGCGCTCTACAATTCCGACGGGCCGCAGGGCTTTCGCGGGTTGCGGGCGTTCGTGGTCGACAAGGTCGCGGGACGGCCCGGCATCGCCTGCTCGGTCGACGATGTCCTGATCACCTCCGGCTCCGGGCAGGGGCTCGATCTCGTCAACCGCCTCCTGGTCGAGCGCGGCGACACGGTGCTGCTGGAAGAATTCTCCTACCAGGGCGCGATTTCGAAGCTGCGCCGCCTCGGGGCGAACGTCGTCCCGGCCCCGCTCGATGACGACGGCCTGCGCACCGACGCGCTCGGGCGCATCCTCGACGACCTCGCGCACAAGGGCATCGTGCCGAAATACATCTATACGATCCCCACCATCCAGAACCCGACCGGCTCGATCCTCACCCGCGAGCGCCGCCAGGAGCTGATCGCGCTGTCGCGAAAGCACGGCGTGCCGATCTTCGAGGACGAATGCTACGCGGATCTGCTGTGGAACGCGGACGCGCCGCCGTCGCTCTACGCCATGGACCCGCGGCAGGTGATCCATATCGGCTCGTTCTCGAAGACGTTGGCGCCGGCGCTGCGGCTCGGCTATGTCGTCGCCCACTGGGACGTCATGAGCCGGCTCGTCGCCTGCAAGCGCGAGAGCGACAGCGGAACCGGCGCGCTCGAGCAGATGGTCGTCGCCGAGTATTTTTCCAAGGAATTTGGCAAGCACGTCGGCGAGCTGACGAAAGTGCTCGGCGACAAGCTCGACACCATGGTCGATGCGCTCGCGAAGGAGTTCGGCACCGCGGTCGAGGCCTGGCGGCCGAAGGGCGGCATCTTTTTGTGGATCAAGCTGCCCGACGCGATCGATGTGCGAAAGCTGATCGAGCCCGCCGCGGCCGCCGGCATCGCCTTCAACCCGGGCCCGGACTGGGCATGCGAGCCGGCCGCCGCCACGTCGCACATGCGCCTGTGCTTCGCGCTGCCCTCCAAGGACGACATCCGCATGAGCGCCGCGAAACCCATCGAACCGTGCGTCACCTGCAGGGCGAGCCGATGGAGAAAACCCTCGCCTGGGCGGAAGGCGAGGTCGAAGGTTTCTTGCGCACGTGAGCCATACGCGCACATGAGCAAAGTGCGTAGGGCGCAATAGCGAAGCATATTGCGCCAACTTCGCCTTTCTCGCCTTCAGCGACACGGCTTGTTAAGCTTCGTCGGGAGAGTGGCGGAGCGTGTCGACTATTTGCCATAACCATGGGCTCGGACGGGGAGGCGCAATATGCTTCGCTATTGCGCCCTACAAGCATTGAGGGGCCGCCAAAATGAATTGGCACAAGGAGCTCGAGGAGCTGCGCCTGCGCGAGCGCCTGGCGCATGCCATGGGCGGCCCGGAAAAGGTCAAGCGCCAGCACGACGGCGGCCGCCTCACCGTGCGCGAGCGCATCGACCGGCTGGCGGACGCCGGCAGCTTCCACGAGGTCGGCGCGATTGCCGGCCGCGCGAGCTACGACGAGCATAACGAGCTGAAGGATTTCACCGCGTCCAATTGCGTGTTCGGCCGCGCCAGCGTCGACGGCCGGCCGGTGGTGGTGGTGGGCGATGATTTCACCGTGCGCGGGGGCTCGGCGGACGCCACCATCCGCGAGAAGCCGCTGATGGCCGAGATGATGGCCGCCGAGTTCCGCCTGCCGATCATCCGCATCATCGAGGGTTCGGGCGGCGGCGGATCGGTGAAGACCATCGAGACCACCGGCCGCGCCAATCTGCCGGGCGGGGTCGGCACCGCGATGGGCTTCCACTACACCACGGCAAACCTGGCGGTGGTGCCGGTCGTGGCGCTCGGCCTCGGCTCGGTTGCCGGCCTCGGCGCTGCGCGGCTTGCAGCCAGCCACTATTCGGTGATGACGAAGTCCTCGGCCATGTTCGTGGCGGGCCCGCCGGTGGTGGCGCGGCTCGGACAGGACCTCGGCAAGCAGGAGCTGGGCGGTTGGGAAATCCAGACCCGCTGCGGCGCCGTGGACGAAGCCGTCGACACCGAGGACGAGGCCTTCGCCTGCGCGCGCAAGTTCCTCTCCTATCTGCCGAGCTCGGTGCACGGCGTGCCGCCCAAAATCGCCGGCGAGGACGATCCGGCGCGCCGCGAGGAAAGCCTGATGGCGGCGATCCCGAAGGACCGGCGCAAGGTCTACAAGATGCGGCCGATCATCGAGGCCGTGGTCGACCGCGGCAGCTTCTTCGAGATGGGCAGAATGTTCGGGCGGCCCATCATCACCGGTCTGGCGCGGCTCGAAGGGCGCTCCGTCGCCGTGATGGCGAGCGACCCCTATTTCTACGCCGGCTCATGGACGGCGGAGGCGTGCCAGAAGGTGGTGCGGTTCGTCGACCTCGCCCAGACCTTCCATCTGCCGGTGGTCTATCTGCTCGACTGCCCGGGATTTCTGATCGGGCTCGAGGCCGAGCGCGCGGCGACCATCCGGCACGGCGTGCGCGCCATGGCGGCGATCAACCAGACGACCGTGCCGTGGTGCACGATCATCGTGCGCAATTCGTTTGGCGTCGCCGGAGCCGCGCACCAGCCGGCCGGGCGGCTGGCGCTGCGTTACGCCTGGCTGTCGGGCTATTGGGGATCGCTGCCGCTCGAGGGCGGCATCGAGGCGGCCTATCGGGCCGACATCGACGCGGCGCCCGACCCGGCGGCAAAACTGCGCGAGATCGAGGAGGGCCTGAACAAGCTGCGCTCGCCGTTCCGCACCGCCGAGGCGTTCTGGGTCGAGGAGATCATCGACCCGCGCGACACGCGGCCCCTGCTGTGCGAGTTCGCGCGGCTGGCCGAGCCGCTGCTCGCTCCCGGACCCTCCGCCTTTGCGATGCGGCCGTGAGGCGTGCATGGCCGAGACGAAGGTTCTTTCCGAATTGAACGCGATGGTGTGGAAGATCGAGGTCGCGGCCGGGCAGCGGGTCAGCGCGGGCGACACGCTGATCGTGCTCGAATCGATGAAGATGGAAATCCCGGTGACGGCGCCGCGCGACGGGCGCGTGGCCGCGATCCTGGTCGCCGAGAAACAGATGGTCGCCGAGGGGGAGGCCCTGGCAGTACTGGGCGCGTGAAGCCGGCGGCCTCAATTACTCGTCAATCGCGGACGAGGCCAGCAGCTCGTCACGCTGCAGGGTTCGCATCACGTCGTCCAGGCCGCGGGCGAACATTTGCAGGTCGAAATTCTGCGGGTCGTCATGGCCGCCGCGGATGTCCGCATCGATCGGGGCGTGGAAGGCGGGGATCATCCAGGTGCCGGCGCGCACGCTGGCGATGACGTAAAGCAGCGCGAGCCGCTCGTATTGGGCGGCCGTGAACCCCGGCGTCGGCGCCTGCGCATCGTTCCGGCGTCCAAATCCCGGGGCGCGGCGGCGCGGCTGGATCAGTTCGACATGCAGGAAAAGCCCCTTGAGCGCGCCGGCGAACGCAGGCGCCCGCTCGAATTTCGTCTCGCGCCAGGGTATCTCGAAGTCGTGGCCGACCATCATCCCGCCGCCGCGGTTGATGACGACGTGCGACTTTGCCCATCCGTCCGCGCACCAGAACAGTCGGAGATTGTTGATCTTCGGAGTGACGTCGATGTCGGCCGGGAAGGCCCTGCTGCCGTAGTTCGGCCCGCTGGTGTCGTGGATGACGAAATAACGTGCCGCCGGCGCGTCCGGGTCGTTGTCGCGGGCACGCGAAACCGGCCGCCACAGGGCGGCGGCGAAGTCGCGCTCCAGATCGAGCTTGCGCAGCAACGCGCCGATCGCCTCGCGCGCCGGCAGGCCGGCCGGCTGGCCGACGCGGCCGGCGAGAGCGGCGGGCAGATCGGCAGGGGCCGGGGCCAGATTGCGCGACCGGTCAAGCGCGCGCAGCAGGCATGCGGCCTGCTGCGGCGGCTTGCCCACGAAACTCAACGTGCCGGGATCAAATGCGCACGGCCCCATGTTCCTGAGGTGGACCACCGGCCGGGGCCGCTTGGGCTTGCAGGTTGGGCCCGCCGAGGCCTCGGCCGCGCCAAAGCCAACAATCGCGAGCGCAACCGCCGCGACGAATGCCGCCGACGGCCGGGATCCCTTGGCAATCGCCGCAGCGCACCGACGCAGCCCGCCGGTGACGCAGACGGCTGCCGCCGCCACGCCCCGAATCATTGCCCCCATGCCCCCGCCATACGGTAGCGTGGCACCGAGTCGGCATAAAGCCGTTTGTTTGGGTCAACGGCACAAAGCACTGCCTGCGTTGCATTTCTGCATCACTTTTGCGTCTTCCGGTCGAGACCGTGATGATGAACTACCGGTCTCGATCGCGAAGGCGGCTTGATTGGACTTCGCGCCGCGTGACGGGCGCGTGGCCGCGGCCTGGTCGCGGAGAAACAAATGGTCGCCGAGGGCGAGGCTCTGGCCGTGCTGGGCGCGTGATCGCTCAGGCTTGGAGCGCCGAGGTCTCCGCCCGACGCATGAGCGCGATGGCGGCGATCCCGAGCGGGAGATAACAGGCGGCGCCGAGCCAGATGCAGACGTTGATCGAGAACGTGATGCTCACGGCGACCGCCGCGCCGGCTGCCAGCACGCCGGCGGCTCCGTTGATCGCCCAGAACCACGGCGTCGGCCGCGCATCCACGGCGTTCACCAGCCGCATGCCGGTCGGGAAGGCAAAGCCCATCAGCAATCCGGCGGGCGCGATCGTGACGAGCGCCGCCGCCGCGCGCACGACGATCGACGAGGCTTCGAAGCCGTCCACCAGCAGCGGCAGCCACAACGGCAGCACGGCGAGGTAGAGGGCGGTCAGCGCGGACCACGCCAGCGCCCGCGGCGCGGTGCCGAGCGGCAGGCGGTCGCTCAGGAAGCTGCCGATGCCGGTCGCCACGATCATGCCGAACAGCCCGATCGCGAGCCCGTAGACCGGATGGCCGAGGAACAGCGACAGCGAGCATGAGCGTCGCCGCGAGATTTCCCGATACCACCCCGGCTGTCGCGGCGAATGCTTCCATCATTCCCAGCGGATCGGTGATGCGCAGCTGATTGAAGAAGAACGGCCGGTCGTCGGTCGGCGGCGACACGTCGATATGGTAGAGCGCCGGCAGCGCCTGCAACGCGGCGAGGTCGGACGCCTGCATGATCCCGCGCAGGACGTCCGAGGAGGGCTCGACGATCGGGCTCGCCAGGACCGTGAAGCCGAGCCGTTCCGACACGTCGTGCAAACGGGCCATATCCGCGGGCGCGAACGGCGCGCGGCTGACGATCAGGGTCGAGAGGTTCTCCAGCGCCGCCAGGAACAGATGGCCGGACGGATCCTGCACGCCGAGATCGAGCAGCGTCGCCTTGGCGAGGCTGAGCAGACGTCCGGTCTCGCCGGTATTGTCGGGCGAATACCAACGCGACACGGTGAATATGCCGTCGGGAGCGAGGCTCGACAGGAAGTGGCGCCAGCCCTCGACCGTGTAGAGACCGTTCTCGGAGAGCGAAAACGCCCCCACTCCGGTCGCCGCCCAGGTGTCGATCATGCTCATCTGCACCAGATCGAACTGCCGGCCGCGCCCGGCGCTCGCGAACCAGCTGCGGGCCTCGTCCACCTCGAGCTTAATGCCGGGTAGCGCAGCGACGCCGTTGAAATCGCGGAACCGGTTCTGCAGCAGATCGACGAAAATCGGATTGAGCTCGACGCCGGTCACGTCGCGAAAGCCGAACAGGTAGGCGGTCAAGAGGTCGCGGCCGCCGCCGACGCCGACGATCGCCGCCTTGCCCTTGCTGCGCACGTAATAGGCGAGGCTGGTGATGTCGTATTTGAGAAAATCGACGCTCTCGATGTCGCCGTCGAACCGGAACATGGCGGTTCCGGCATCCCCGTCGATGGTCATCCAGCGCAGGTCGATCTCCGTGTCCGGCATGGCGGGAGAGGCGGCCCACACCTGCGCGTCCTGATGCACGGTCTTTTCAGCGCGAATGCGCGAATACGAATTCCATCGCATGTACGCGACGTCCTGCGGGTTCTCCACGCGGCCCTTGGCGAAGGACAGCAACAGGCCATGCGGCTGAATGGCCGCGTTGCCGACGGCCAGCAGCGCGAACCCGGCGAACAGCCCGGCCGGCTTGCCCAGCACGAACGCCCATTTCGGCAGCGCGACGGCCGCGATCTCCGCCGCCGCGCAAGCGAGGCGAAAGGCGAATGCCGCGGCGGCGCCGACCGCCGCGATCATGAACATCGCCGACACCGCATCGAGCAGCTCGATCAGCGCCAGCGCGCCGAGGCAGCCGAATGCCGCGCCGCCGAGGTCGGAACCATAGACGAGCCCGACCGGCCAGGGGCTGCGCGTCAGGGCGAGCGAGATGCCCATGCCGGCAAAGACATAGGGCGGGAGGAGCGCCGCGATCAGCTTGAGCCACAGCATCGCGGACAGGAGAATTCCGAGCGACGGGTCGAGCAGCACGGTCGAGATCAGGACCACGGTCGACAGCACCGTGGTGACGGCAAAGCCGGCCGCGATCCAGCTCAGATGCGCCGCCAACCGCTCCGGCGCGGACAGCGCCTGATTGAAATAGGCGATTAGCGAACCGGCGGTCATGCCGAACATCGCCATGCTGATCGCGAAGAACGCGAGATGGTAGTAGGTGATCACGGAGAGAATGCGCGTCTCGATGATTTGCAGCATGAGCACGCACATGCACAGCAAAAAAAGGCCGCCGAGAAACGCAGGTTTGCTGGTCATCTTGTCTGCACCGACGCTCCCGGACGGCCGTTTGACCGCATGGATGGTAGCGGTCTGCGGACCTGCCCGTCTAATCGCCGGCCACGGGGCAAAGGCTCAAGGCCTCGTCCTCCGCGGTCGCCAGGTTCGACCAGATGGGCAGACAGGGTGAAGCGTCCAGGCGCCGGCCGAACTGCGCCAGCAGCGCGTTCAGCTTGTCACCGTCGAATTCGCCGACGCTGAGCACGAACTTCCGCCGTCCCGGCGCGCGCATGAGGCGCTTGACCTCGGAGGCGAGCCGGTTGTCGTGCGACAATTGCAGATAATTGTTCTCGATCCCGATATACTGCGCGGTCGGCTCGGCGAAGGGAATGAAATAGGCGGCCGGCTGCCAGGTGGCGATCAGCACGATGCTGTTCGCCGGCAAGGGCGGAACCCGCACGTCGACGTAGCGGTCGGCGTATTCGCCGCGGCCCCAGTCCGGATAGACCGTCGTCGCGGCCGCAATCGCCGTGAGCACAATCGCAACCCCAATGCGCACGCGGCGGTCGTTGAAGATCCAGATGACGGCACCCATGGCGATCACGCCGGTCAGCATTTCGAGCGGAACGCCATAACGGTAAATGCCGAAGACCAGCTCCCAGCAGACGAAGGAGACCGCCGCGAAGGCGATCACGAGGCCGAGGTTCCGCGTTTGCGCAAGTCCGCGGTCCCGGCGCGGCGCGCGACCGATACGGCTTGTCGCGAACTTGAGCAAAGCGGCCGCCGTCGCCACGTAGGCGATCGCGCCGCGCCACTCGCGCAGGGCCGGCTCCGACACGACATAGGTGTCGGTCGTCATCCAATAGAACGGATAGGCGACGAGCTGCCAAAAATCCTGCGGCACGAACCGTGCGTCGCGAATCGGGTCGGACTCGTAGTAGGGCGAGCGAAACACCTGGTTGAGCCACGGGAAGACCGGGTTTGCGAACGCATCCCACAGCGTGAGCAGGTGATGCCCGGCTACGGCGAGAAAGCCCGCAAGCACCGCGACAGCGAACATGACGAGGCCGCCCGCGCTCCGGCGGCGGAACGCGGCGATGGCGGCGAGGAGCGCCAACCCGGGAAGAAAAATGGCCCCGGTATATTTCAGGCCGACGCCGATCCCGGCCAGCAGTCCGGGCCAGGTCCCGGCGCGCCAGGCGGGCCGCTCGCCGGGGTCGGCAAACTTGAGGAGACCGAGCAGCGCGCCCAGCACGAAGATCCCATTGATCAGGTCGTTGGTGGTGGTGCCCAGCAGCGAGATGAACCCGGCCCCCGAGACGCCCATCACAAAGGCTGCGGCCGTGAGCGCGGCACGCTCGCCGCGATGCGGGCGCAGGACGTGCCGGGCGATCGCCAGGATCAGCACGGCGTTGATGCCGTGCACCGCCCCCATGATGAAGGCGATGACGCGCGGCCATTCGTTCAGGCCCGAGGAGATCAGGCCGTAAAACAAAAAATCAGCGGTAGGGTTGAGAAAGCCCTGCGACTGGGCGGGGCCGATGTCGTAGAGATAACGGCCGTGCAGGTACGCCCACGGCGCATACAGGTGGTAATAGCGCAGGTCCCAATACTCGTCGGTCCCCATGGCGACGGACAGCAACCCGGTGACAGTGCAAATGAGCCCAACGTGAAGCGGCCAGGCGGCCAAAAACCTGTCGAACACGATCGAAACCCGGCTGTTCGATCCATCGATTGCGGCCTGCGGATCGTTCATGCCGGGCTGCGTTCGCACTGGTCAATGCCATGGGGGCGTGACCTTGATCCTACCTCATTGTGCACGGCGCGCCACCTGCGATAGGCTCGCGCCATGGGGGCGGTTCCGGGAACGCTGAGCAAGATCAAGGCGCTCGCGGCGCTGGCCTTCCTCTTGTGCAACAGTGCGGGCGTCATGGCAGACAACACAGCAAACGCCGTCAAAGAGCTTGCGCCGAGCGGCAAGCTGCGCGCGGCCATCAACTTCGGCAATCCGGTCCTGGCGCAAAAGGACCCGGCGACGGGCGAGCCGCGCGGCGTGTCGGGCGACCTCGCGCGCGAGCTGGCCAGGCGCCTCGGGGTTCCCATCGAGTTCGTCGCGTTCGAGACCGCCGGAAAGGTGTTCGACGCGGTCCAGCGAGGCGCGTGGGACATCGCGTTCCTCGCCATCGATCCGGTGCGCGCCGCCGGCATCGACTTCACGGCGCCCTACGTGGTGATCGAGGGGGTCTACATGGTCCCGGTCGGCTCGCCGCTGCAGGCCGTCGAGGACGTCGACCGCGAGGGCGTGCGCGTGGCGGTCGGCAAGGGCAGCGCCTACGACCTCTACCTCACCCGCGCGCTCAAGCGCGCCGCCTTGGTGCGCGAGGCGAGTTCCGCCGACGCGCTCGGCATGTTCCTGCGCGACAAGCTCGAGGCCGCGGCCGGCGTGAAGCAGCCGATCGTCGCCTTCGCCAGGTCGCACCCGGAGACGCGGGTGATCCCCGGCCGCTTCATGGCGATCGAGCAGGCGATGGGCACGACCAAAGGCCGCCCGGCCGGCGTCGCCTACCTGCGCGCCTTCGTCGAGGAGATGAAGGCGTCGGGCTTCGTCGCCCACGCGCTCAAGCGCAGCGGCCAGGGCGATGCGACGGTGGCGCCGCCCGCGGCGGCGCAGTGAGCTGCGGCAATCATTCCGGCGTAGCGGGGATCGCCGCGGGATTCCATTGACCGCGCCGCATGCGGGCAATCTTCACGGACTTGAACAGGCCGGCTTTGCGAAACGGCTCGTTGCGCGAAAAGGCCTCCGCCGCCGCGCGGCTCGCCACGTTGACGATCAGGCAGCTGCCGATCCGCTTCGGCCCGTCGTCGGCGAGCAGCGCGCCGCCGAGGACCAGGATGTCCTTGTGCTCGGCGAGATAGGCGAGATGGCTCTCCCGCGTCGCCGCCCGGATCGCCTCGCCGCCGTCGCGGTCTTCCTGGTAGATGACGTAGAGCATCGCATCCTCGACCATCTTCCGAAAACCTTAGCGCGGCGCTAGGGTCGACGCCAACGAGCGTCGCGACCGTTGACCAGGGAGGAGGCGGTGGCCGAGCATCCATCCTTCAAGCCGTTCAATTTCCGCCGGTGGATCGAGGATAACCAGCAATTCCTCAAGCCCCCGGTCGGGAACAAGCAGCTGTTCGACCACAAGACCGGGATGACCGTGCAGGTGGTCGGCGGACCCAACCGGCGGGTCGACTTCCATGACGATCCGGTCGAGGAGTTCTTCTATCAGCTCAAGGGCGACATGATCCTCAAGATCGCCGAACGCGGACAAATCTACGACGTGCCGATCCGCGAGGGCGACGTGTTCATCCTGCCGCCGCACGCGCGCCACTCGCCGCAGCGGCCGGCGGCGGGTTCGGTCGGCCTGGTGGTCGAGGGCACCCGCACGCCGGATATGCGCGACGGGTTCGAATGGTTCTGTTTCAATTGCGGCGACCGCATCCATCGCGTCGAAATCAAGCTCGAGGACATCGTCAAGGATCTGCCGCCGCTCTACGAGACCTTCTACCGGGACACCGCGGCGCGCACCTGCAAGCGGTGCGGAGCCGTGCATCCGGGGAAAACCCCGCCGCAAGGATGGGCCTGATGGACGCGCCTTGGCGCGCGGCACCGCCCGTCGCTTGAGTCCAAGCGGAGCGCGTTCCCGATGCCCGCAATGCCGGCGAGCCGCACCATCCCGGCCCTGCTCGATGAGCTGGCGGCACGGTTCCCGCGGCGCGAGGCGGTGGTCGGCGGCGGACGGCGCCTGACCTATGCGGAGCTGCGCCAAGAGGTCCGCGCCTTCGCCCGGGGGCTCTACGCGCTCGGCGTGCGCAAATGCGACCACGTCGCGATCCTGATGGGCAACCAGCCCGAATGGATCATCGCCGACCTTGCGATCTGCTCGCTCGGCAGCGTCATGGTCGCGGTCAATACTTGGGTCACCAGCCGCGAGCTCTGCTACGTGCTCGCGCATTCCGACGCGACCATGCTGGTCACCAGCGGCCATTTTCTCAAGTACGACTACTTCGCCATGCTCGACGAGCTGGCGCCGCTCACTCAGTCGATGCCGCGCCTTGCACGCATCGTCCACACGGGCACGCGCTCCTATCGCGATTCGATTTCGTTCGACGATGTTCATGCGCGCGGCCGCGCCGTGACGGACGGCGAGATCGACCGCGCGGCGCGCGCCGTCGACCCGACGGACGTGGCCTATTTGCTGTACACGTCCGGCTCGACCTCGACCCCGAAAGGCGTGCAGCTTCAGCATGACGCGCTGATCGAGAACATGTGGCACATCGGCGAGCGCATGCACGTCAGCGAGCACGACCGGCTGTGGCTCGCGGTCTCGCTGTTCTGGGGGCTCGGCTGCGAGAACGCCTTGTTCAACCTGCTCACCCACGGCGGCTGCGTGGTGCTGCAGGAGAGCTTCGAGCCGGGCGAGGCGCTGCGCATCATCGAGGATGAGCGCTGCACGCTGTTCTACGGCACGCCGAACATGGCGCAGGCGCTTGCCGAGCACCCCGACCGGGCGAAGCACGATCTGTCGAGCCTGCGCTCGGGCGGCACCGTCGGCACGCCCGAACAGATCCGGCGTGTCGTCGACCTCGGCGCCGGCGAGATCTGCAACATCTACGGGCTGACCGAGACCTACGGCAACTGCGCCGTCACCGACGCGGCCGAGCCGCTCGATGTCCGCCTCGCGAGCGTCGGGCGGCCGCTGCCGGGCGTCGACCTACGCATCGTCGATCCCGAGACCGGCCGGACGCTGCCGCAGGGAGAGGTCGGCGAGATCCGCGTCAAGGGCTACGTGACCGTCGGCTACTACAAGGATGCGGACAAAGATCGCGCCGCCTTCGCTGCGGACGGCTACTTCATTACCGGCGATCTCGGCTTCCTCGATGCCGACGGCCGGCTCTATTTCCGCGGACGCATCAAGGAAATGATCAAGACCGGCGGCATCAACGTGGCGCCGGTCGAGGTCGAGGAGACGCTGATGGCGCATCCGGCCGTCAAGCTCGCCTGCGTCACCGGCGTGCCCGACCCGCGGCGCGACGAGGTGATCGCCGCCGTCATCGTCTGCCAGGCGGGGCAGAGCGTCGCCGAAGCCGAGCTGCTGGCGCATTGCCGGCGCGCGCTTGCATCCTACAAGATTCCGCGCCTGATGAAGTTCGTGAGCGAGGCCGAGCTGCCGCTCACCGTCACCGGCAAGCTGCAGAAGAACCGCCTGGCCGAGTTCTTCACCCGCGACGCGCAGGCTCGAGCGGCGGGGGAATGATGGTCGATATCGCGTGCGTCGCGCACACGCAAGACGTCCTCGGCGAGGTCCCGCGCTGGCATCCGACCGAACACGCGCTCTATTGGATCGACGCGTTCAAGCCGGCCGTGCACCGTCTCGACCCGGCGAGCGGGAGGCTCGCCAGCTGGACGCCGCCGGAAAAGCTCGGCTCGTTCGCGCCCCGCGCAGGGGGCGGTTTGCTGATCGCCGGGCGCAACGGGCTTGCCCACTACGATCCAGGCGGACGGCTCGAGCGCATTGTCGATCCGGAGAACGGCGGCGCGGTCAATATCCTCAACGACGGCCGCTGCGACCGGCGCGGACGGTTCTGGGTCGGCTCCATGAGCAGGACGATGGCGGGCGCGAGCGGCCGCCTCTATCGGCTCGAGCGCGGGCGGCTCGACGCGGTCGACGACGGCATCTGGGTCTCGAACGGCGTGTGCTGGAGCCCGGACGACACGAAAATGTATTTCGCCGACAGCCACGTGAAGACCATCTTCGTCTACGACTTCGATCTTGCCGCCGGAACGATCGGACCGCGCCGCGTCTTCGCCGCCATGGGCGAGCGGCCGGGCGTGCCCGACGGTTCGTCGGTCGACGCGGACGGTTTCGTCTGGAACGCGGTGTTCGACGCCGGCTGCGTCGTCCGCTACGCGCCGGACGGGCAGATCGATCGCACGGTCGCATTGCCGGTCAGCCGGCCGACCGCCTGCGCGTTCGGCGGCGCCGATCTTGCGACCCTCTACGTAACGACCGCCCGGTTCCGCCTGCCGCCGGACAGGCTTGCGGCCGAAACGCACGCCGGCGGAGTGCTCGCACTCGACGTAGGAGCGAAGGGCCTACCCGAGCCCATGTATGAAGGATGATGCTGTCTAATCCACAAAATACCGCTACCTCATCCTGAGGAGCGTCGCGAAGCGACGCGTCTCGAAGGATGGAAATAGGTGCCACCTTGTCCATCCTTCGAGACGCGCGCCACGCAAGTCGGCTGTAGCCGACTTGCGCATCATAATGCCGATCTCGGGTGAACCCGAGATCGGTGGCGCGCTCCTCAGGATGAGGGTGTTGTTCTGTCCCGAGGTCAAACAAAATCTGTCACCCCTCCACAATGCGAAACCCGTGCAGGGTCAGGTCCGCGTCGATATCCTCGAACACGACCTCGACTCGCTGGCCGATCTTTATTTGCTGCTCTCCGGCGCCGACGAGGCGCGAGGTCAGGCGCGGGCCTTCATCGAGCTCGATCTGCACGACGTTGTAGGGCGTCTCGTCCTTGAACGCCGGGAACCACGCGTTGTGCACCATGGTCCAGGTGCTGATGCGGCCGCGGCCGGAGGCGGGTTGCCAGGCGAGGTCGTCGGAGAAGCAGAACGGGCAGACCGGCCCCGGCGGCAGATGCGGCTTGCCGCAGGCGCGGCAGGTCGGCAGCAGCAAACGATGGGCGCGGCAGCCCTGCCAGAACGGCGCATTGTCCGGGCCGATGCGCGGACGCGGCTTGTCGTAAGGCGTCACCGGTGCCTCCTCACGCCGTCAGGATCACGGAATCGCCCCACGCGGTGCCCCATTGCAGCACCTTGGCGTCGGCGATCTGGCTCGCGCCGGCGGTGCCGCGCAGTTGCCGCACCATTTCGCAGATCGAGTTCCATCCGGCCACGTGCGCTTCCGACAGCAGCCCGCCCGACGTGTTGACCGGCAGCGCGCCGCCGAGCTCGATGCGTCCGCCCTGCACCCACGCCGCCGCCTCGCCCGGGCCGCAATAGCCGAAGCGTTCGAGCGCAAACAGAACGAGCGGCGAGAACGCATCGTAGGTGTAGAAGGCCTGCACGTCGTCACGCGTGACGCCGGCGCGCGCAAAAACCTCGAGGTCGATCGGCCGCGGCGCGGCTCGCCGCGCGGGCTGCTGATTGATGCCGAGGGCGCGCGGCGCAAAGATGAACTCGTCGCGGCCGGCGCGCGTGCCTTGCATGCCGGCGATGCGCACCGGCTTCTGCCGCAGGTCGCGCGCGCGCTCGTGGCGTGCGATCAGCACCACCGCGGCGCCGTCGCTGATCAGGCAGCAATCGAACAGCCGCAGCGGATCGACCACCATGCGGGACGCCTGATGCGCCGCCAGCGTGAGCGGCTCGCGCATGATCGCCTGCGGATTCTTGCGCGCGTGGTTGCGCATGGCGATCGGCACCGCGGCGAGCTGGGCGCTGGTCGCGCCGTAGACGTGCATGTAGCGCTGCATGGCTATTGCCGCGCCGCCCGCCGGCGCGGTGAGGCCGAACGGCGGCGCCTCGCCATGGGTGCCGCCCTCCTCGCGGTTGCCCTCGATGTCGCCGGGGCCGCCGAGAAAGCCGCGCTCGCGGGT
>WNGG01004888.1_pt1 | contig 14954 bp, 14 predicted proteins | sample 5400661 | NCBI WGS metagenome assembly WNGG01 (sample SAMN13153372, study PRJNA577476) | soil metagenome | isolation source: 100 cm soil or saprolite under Garry oak tree replicate 1 | place: USA:California | collected 2016-06-15
TAGGCCAGCGGCATGTCGGGGCGCTGGGCGATGTTCTCGCGGCAGAGGGCCAGCGCTCCTTCGACGTCCCCGGCGCGGTAGAGACGGATGACCTCGCGCGTCCGCGTGTCGACGTCGATCAGGCGCTTGGGATCGTCCTCCGCGGTGTAGCTCTTCTTCGTCGCCGCCGACCCTCCCGCGACATAACCCAGCGCGTGGAGCTTCTCGAGCGTCGCCGAGTCTTCCTTCACCCGCCCCGCGCCCCGATCCTCGGCGAGCTGTGCGGCCAGCAACCCGCGCAGCCGCTCCAGCTCCTGGCCCCTCGAGCCGGCGAGGTTGAGCGTCTCGCCGGGATCGGCCTGGAGGTCGTACAGCTCCGGAATCGGCAGGTCCACGTACTTCAACGAGCCGTCGAGCAGACCGTGAAGCGGGGCCCATCCCTGGTTCAGCGACGACGAGAGCGCCTCGAAGTACGACCGGGGCGTCTCCGGCCGCCCGCCGCGGGCCATCAGCGGCAGGAGGCTCCGGCCCGGCAGCGTGGCGGGAACGGCGATGCCGAGAGCGTCGAGCACCGTCGGCAGCACGTCGACGTGCCGCACCGGCGCGCTGACCGTCGCCGGAGCGAGCAGCGCCGGCGCGAAGAAGATCAGCGGCACCCGGAGCGTGCCCTCGTACGCGAAGACGCCGTGCGTCATCTCGCCGTGCTCGCCGAGAGCCTCCCCGTGATCGCCGGTCAGCACGACGAGGGTCCGGCCGCTCGGGCCGGCCTCGAGCAGCGGGCGCAGCAGCGGCTCCAGCGCCGCGTCGGCGGCGGCGACCTCGCCGTGATACGGCTCCCGGCGGAACCGCGAGGCGAAGGGCTCCGGCGGGTCGTAGGGAAAGTGGGGCTCGTAGAGGTGCACGAAGCAGAAGGTCCGCTCGCCGCGATGCTCGTCGAGCCAGCGGCGGGCCGCCTCCACGGTGGCCGGGCCCCGCCGCTCGGGCACGAGAAACTCGGTGTGCGCCTCTCCCGCCCCCAGGTGATCGTCGTACACCTCGAAGCCCGCCCCGAGGCCGAACCGGGACTCCAGGGGAAACGCGCTCACGAACGCCGCCGTTCGCCAGCCACGCGCCTTGAGCAGCGTGGCGAGGGTGGGGGTGCCCGCGGGAAAACGGAAGCCGCTGTTGTCGCGCACGCCGTGGCGGAAGGGATACTGCCCGGAGAGCAGGTTCGCGTGGGACGGAAGCGTGATCACGTTGTGGGCGTGGGCGCGCTCGAAGCGCACTCCCGCGGCGGCCAGCCGGTCCATCCACGGCGTCTCCGCCCCGGCCCGGCCGTAGGCGCCGACCGCATCCGCGCGCAGCGTGTCGATCGTGACGAGGAGGACGCTGAGCCCGGGATCGCGCCGGACGGGCCGGCCGGCCATCACGCGCCAGCCGGCGACCGCCGCCACCCCCAGCGCAGCCGCGCCGAGGGCGACGAGGGCGATCCGTCGCCAGGAGCGGGCTCCCTTCCCACCCATGGGAAAGAAATCTTACCTCCGACAAAGCTGTCGCCCCTGCGACCGGTCATGCTACGATCGCAGGGGCATCGCCGCGACCAGGATCGAAAGGGACATAGAGGGATGAAGATCGCCATCGACGCCCGGAAGTGGCGCGACTACGGGATCGGCACCTACGTGAGGAACCTGGTGCGCCATCTCGCCCACCTGGATCGCGAGACCACCTACTTTCTCTTCTGCGACCGCTCCGACGAGGCGACGCTCCGCGACCTCGCCGAGAACTTCGTGCCGGTGGTGGAGGACTCGGCCGGCTACAGCCTGAAGGAGCACTTCTCGATCCCGCGCAAGCTGCGGAAGCTCGGCGTGGACCTGCTGCATTCGCCCCACTACGTGCTGCCGATGCTCTGCCGCACGCCGGCGGTGGTGACGATCCACGACTGCATCCACCTCCTGTTCCCGCAGTACCTGCCGAACCGGTTCGCCTGGCAGTACGCGCGGCTGATGATGGGCAGCGCGATCCACCGCAGCGCGCTGATCTTCACCGTCTCCGAGGCCTCCCGCCGCGACATCCTGCGCTTCTACCCCGCGGCGGCCCCCGACCTGCTGCAGGTCGTCCCCAACGCGATCGACGAGGCGATCCTCGAGGACCCGGGCGAGGAGGAGATCCAGCGCGTGAAGGAGCGCTACCAGATCCGCGGCCGCTTCGTCCTCTACGCGGGGAACATCAAGCCGCACAAGAACCTCGAGCGCCTGATCGTCGCCTTCGGCCTGCTCAAGCAGCGGGGCGGCCACGAGGACGTCAAGCTGCTGATCATCGGCGACGAGGTGAACCGCTACGGCGCGCTGCGGCGCGCGGTCGAGGCCGCGGGCGTCCGGCAGGACGTGCGCTTCTTCGGGTTCGTCCCCGACCACACGCTGGCCGCCCTCTACCGTCTCGCGTCCGTCTTCGCGTTCCCGTCGCTTTACGAAGGCTTCGGCCTCCCGCCGCTGGAGGCCATGGCCTGCGGCACGCCCGTCGTCACCTCGAGCCTGTCCTCGCTGCCCGAGGTCGTGGGCGACGCGGCGGTGCTCGTCGATCCCTACCATCCCGAGGACATCGCCCGCGGGATCGAGGAGGTGCTGGGCGACGAGGCGCTGCGGGCGGATCTGAGCACGCGCGGCCGCGCCCGCGCCCAGGAGTTCAGTTGGGACCGCTCGGTGGAGGCGATCCACGCGGGATACATGAAGGTGCTGGGCGTGAGCGTTCCCGCGGTCGCGGCCGAGCAGGGGACGCGCTGAGGCACCCTCGGGTCGCCCTCGTCCACGACTGGCTGACCGGGATGCGCGGAGGAGAGAAGGTCCTCCTCAGCCTGGCCCGGATCTTCCCGGACGCGCCGATCTTCACGCTGCTGCACGTGAAGGGATCGCTGTGCCCGGAGCTGGAGGCGCGAGAGATCCACACCACGTTCGTGCAGCACCTGCCCGGCGTCGCCCGGCGCTACCGCGAATACCTGCCCCTCTTCCCCGCCGCCGCCGCCACGATCGACCTCGCCGGCTTCGACCTGGTGATCTCCAGCTCGCACTGCGTGGCCAAGGGAGTGAAGCCGGCGCCGGGCGCGCTTCATCTGTGCTACTGCCACACGCCGATGCGCTACGTCTGGGACCGCTATGACGACTACTTCGGGCCCGGGCGCGTGCGGGGGCCGGCCCGTCTCGTGGTCCCGCTCGTGGCCCGGCGGCTCCGGAAATGGGACGTCGCCACGGCTCCGCGCGTGCAACGCTTCGCCGCCAACAGCCGCCACGTCGCCGGCCGCATCTGGCGCTATTACGGCCGCGACTCGACGGTGATCCCGCCGCCGGTGGACACGGATTTCTTCACGCCCGCCGTCGATCCGGCTCCCGGAGCATACGACCTCGTCATCTCGGCGCTGGCTCCGTACAAGCGCATCGACCTGATCCTCGACGCGTATCGCGACACGGGCTGGCCGCTGAAGATCGTGGGCACGGGCCCCGAGGAGGCGCGCCTGCGTGGCCGGCTGCCCCCCGAAGCCACGCTGCTGGGCCGCGTCGACGATGAAACGCTGCGCGAGCTGTACCGGGGATGCCGGGCGATCGTCATGGCGGGTGTCGAGGACTTCGGGATCGTTCCGCTCGAGGCGATGGCCTGCGGCCGGCCGGCGGTGGTGTTCGCCGAAGGCGGGGGGCCCGAGACGGTCGTGCCGGGCGAGACCGGTGTGGTCTTTCCCGAGGCGACGGCGGCGTGCCTGCGGGCCGCCGTTGACTCCCTGGCCGGTATACGCTTTAATATCGCGACTTTACGGGCCAGAGCCGAGGCGCAGAGCCGAGACGTCTTCGAGGCGCGCGTCCGCGACTTCGTGGAGATGGCGCTCTCTGAGGCACATGTCTAGCCCGGCGGTCGCTTCCGACCGGGGCCGCCGTCTCTCCCAATAGAGATGCAGCGTCGATGGTGAAGCACCAGACCCGCGTGATGGTGGCGATCTTCGTCCTGGTGGACGTCCTCGCCACCAACCTGGCGTGGGTGCTCGCCTATTACCTGCGGTTCTACTCGGGGCTCGTGGCCGCCTACCTCCCGGTGACCAAGGGCATCCCGTCCCTCACGCGCTACCTGGTCCTGATACCTCTCATCACGGTGCTGTGGCCCGCGGTCCTGTACTTCCACGGCCTCTACCAGGTGAAGCGTGGGCGCAGCCGGATCGACGAGTTCTTCGGCATCCTATTCAGTGTGCTGATCGGGTCCGCGCTGACCCTCGGCGTCACGCTGTACGTGCGCGTCTACTACCGCTACCAGCCGGAGGTGGCGCCGCTCTGGGAGTACAGCCAGGGCGTGATCGCGATCTTCGTCGTCCTGGACGTGCTCGCGCTCAACGCGGCGCGCGGCGCGCTGAGGGGCTACCTGCAGCGGATGTGGGCCGCCGGCTACAACGTCAAGCGCGTGCTCGTGGCGGGGGCGGGCGATCTGGGCCAGACGGTGGCGGAGACGATCCTCGCCCACCGCGAGCTGGGCTACCGCGTCGTCGGCTTCGTCGACGACGACGCCGGGCGGCGCGGTGCCGCCGGCCTCGCCGTCCTCGGGCGGCTGGACGAGACGATGGCCGTCGCCACCGGCCACGGCGTCGACCAGCTCTACATCGCGCTGCCCCTGGACGAGCACGCGAAGCTGCTGAAGCTCATCAAGAGCGTCAGCAACGAGTGCCTGGACATCAAGGTCGTCCCCGACCTCGTCCAGTACGCCACGATCAAGGCCGCGCTCGAGGACCTCGACGGCATCCCGATCATCAGCCTCAACGAGGTGCCGCTCCGGGGCTGGAGCAGCATGCTCAAGCGCGTGATGGACGTCGTCCTCGGGTCCGCACTGCTGGCGGTGGTGGCGCCGGTGTTCGCCTTCATCGCGATGCTGATCCGGTGGCGCGGGGGGCGCGGGCCGGTCTTCCTCCGCCAGGAACGAATGACGCTCGACGGGAAGACGTTCCAGATCTTCAAGTTCCGCACGATGGTCGACGAGGCGGAGAAGGACACCGGCCCGGTGTGGGCGAGCCCCGAGGACCCGCGCCGGACGCCGGTGGGGATCTGGCTGCGGCGCTTCAACCTCGACGAGCTGCCGCAGCTCATCAACGTGTTCCTCGGCGACATGAGCCTGGTGGGCCCGCGGCCGGAGCGGCCGCCGTTCGTGCAGCAGTTCAAGGAGCGCATCCCGCAGTACATGCTCCGCCACCGAGTGAAGAGCGGCATCACCGGCTGGGCCCAGATCAACGGCTGGCGCGGGAACACGTCGATCGAGAAGCGCATCGAGTACGACCTCTACTACATCGAGAACTGGTCGCTGCTGCTGGACGTGAAGATCCTGATCCTGACGCTGTTCCGGGGGTTCGGCCAGAAGCACGCGTACTGAATGCCCAGGGCCCTCGTCACCGGCGCCGCCGGCTTCATCGGCTCCCACCTCAGCGAGTACCTCCTCGACCGCGGGTTCTCGGTCGTGGGGATGGACAACCTCCTCACCGGCGACCTCGCCAACATCCAGCACCTCACCGGCCGCGATTTCGTGTTCGTGCGCCACGACGTCACGAACTACATCAACCTCGAGGGCGAGCTGGACTGGATCTTCCACTTCGCCAGCCCCGCCTCCCCCATCGACTATTTGCGCGTCCCGATCCAGACGCTGAAGGTGGGTAGCCTCGGCACGCACAATTCGCTCGGCCTGGCCAAGGCGAAGAAGGCGCGCTTCCTCCTCGCGTCGACCTCCGAGGTCTACGGCGACCCGCTCGTCCATCCGCAGCGGGAGGACTACTGGGGCAACGTGAACCCCGTCGGTCCGCGCGGCGTGTACGACGAGGCCAAGCGCTTCGCGGAAGCGATGACGATGGCGTACCACCGCGCGCACGGAATCGACACGCGCATCGTGAGGATTTTCAATAGCGTCCTGGCCGGCGAGACCGTGCTGCTCTTCAACTCTGACACTGCTCATCTAGTGCCGATCGAGAGCTACGCGCAAGAGCTGGAAGCCTCCGGCCTCGCCCTGCCGCGACGGGTGCAGGTGCCCTCTTTCGATCCAGCAACGGGAAGGGTGTCGCTACGTCACGTCAGCGCACTCATCAAGCACGCCCCTCAGCGCGGAGACGCCTTCTTGATCAAGACCCGTTATGGCCGTGAGATCCGTGTCACCGGTGACCACAGCGTGTTCCGCCGTGCCGCTGACGGCCGACCGGAAGCAGTGCCCGTGCGACAGCTTCGGGTAGGCGAGCACGTTGCCATCGCGGGGCGCATGCCTGTTGTCGAGAAGGATGTGGCCTCGATCGATGCCGTCGATTACTACGTGCGGAAGGCCGCATCCCTGGCGGATCTCTGGGGGGTGACGCTCGTCGGTGACGGCTTGAAGCCGATCGTCGCGCGGAACACTCGCGCGATCATGGAAATCCTCACCGCCAGCTCGCACTACGACGGCAGCCGATACAAGCGCAACACCGCCGGCTGCCAATACCGGGTGTACCGACGGCGAGGCCAGCTTCCCCTCTACGTCTTCGAGCAGCTCAGACGTCGCACTCCATTAACGCTGCCGAACGGAACGCGGTTGCGCGCCCAAGGAAGCCGGGGGGGGAGCATACCGTGCCGGCTCGAGCTGACGCCCGATGTCCTGTGGTTCCTTGGATTGTTCCTTGCCGAGGGTCATTTGGCCTGGCAAGCACGGCACGGCACCTACTTCGTGACGTTGAGCTCGCATCAGGCCGCGCTGGACGAGGCGGCGAGGATCCTGGAGGAGCGGTTCGGCGCGAAGGTGGGCCGGGTAGCGGCGACGAGGAGACGAGGCCCTTCGATCTATTCGTACTCGAAGGCGCTCTGTGAGCTGCTCGGGGAGCATCTTGGATTCAAGGGTCTGTCGGCCGACAAACGTATCCCGAGCTGGGTGTTCCAGCTTCCTCTACCTCGTTTCAAGCATTTTCTAGAAGGCTACCGAGTCGGAGACGGCACCCACAGCGGGAAGAAGGTCGGTCACGAACTGGTTTTCGATACGGTCAGCAAGGGCCTGGCCCAGGATCTCATTTACGCCCTCCTTAGATTCGGCATCGTGGCATGTCTGGGTCAGTACGAAACCACGAATACGAAGGGAAGAAACCCGGAAAGGCGTTTCCGTTTCTATCGGCTGACCATATGTGAGCTTTCCACGTTCGACATTCTGCGATGGGATCGGGGTGTCCAGCAGACCCTGAACGCCCGGCGCTGCGGAGACCTCGTCTGGGCGACCATTCGTTCCATCGAACGCGTGCCCACAACCGAATGCGTGTACGACTTCTCGGTGCCTGAATCTGAGAACTTCGTCGCGGGCACTGGAGTCTTTGCCCACAACACTTACGGACCCGCCATGCGCCTGGAGGACGGTCGCGCGATCCCCGCCTTCTTCACGCAGACGCTGCGCGGCCAGGACGTGACCGTCTTCGGCGACGGCAGCCAGACGCGGAGCCTGTGCTACGTCTCCGACCTGGTGGACGGCATCTTCCGCCTGATGTCGTCCGACGTGAGCGATCCCGTCAACATCGGCAACCCGCACGAGCTGACCATTCGCCAGCTCGCGGAAAAGATCATCGCCCTCACCGGCTCGCGCAGCCGCATCGTCACGCGTCCGCTTCCCGTCGACGACCCCAAGATCCGCCAGCCCGACATCACCCGGGCCCGCCAGCTCCTGGGCTGGGAGCCGCGGGTCGGCCTCGACGAGGGCCTGCCGCGGACGCTGGAGTATTTCAAGAAGAAGCTGGGGCTGTAGCGGTCAGCGGTCAGCGACGGCCCTTCCTGACCGACGAGCTGTATAGATAATGAAGCGCCGAGCCGACGGTCAGCGCCAGCGTCGCCACGAACAGCGCCTCCAGCCCCGGCATCTCCAGCAGGAAGGCATTGAGCAACAGCACCACGCCAACCGTCACGAGCTGGCTCGCCGTGCTCAGCTTGCCGAGCATCGAGGGATAGAACACCCGCCGGCCCATCGTCAGGTTCACGATCGCGACCCCGGTGAGGATGATCGCGTCGCGGGACAGGGTCGTCACCGTCAGCCAAACCGGGATGGCCGTGTGCAGGTGCGAGCTCCAGGTCAGCGCCACGAAGGCCGAGGTGAGCAGTACCTTGTCGGCCACCGGATCCAGCATCGCTCCCAGCGTCGTCTGCTGATGCCCGAGCCGGGCGATGAGGCCGTCCAGCAGGTCGGTGACTCCGGCGACCACGAAGACGGCCAGCGCCCACCGCATCCGGTGCGAGAGGACGAGGATGACGAGCAGCGGCGCCAGCCCCATGCGGAGGAGCGTGAGCTGGTTCGCGAAGGTGAAGACGGGGGCGGCCATGCGGGCAGGTCCTCGACCGCGCGGGCACAAAAAAGGGGGTCGCGACGGGCGACCCCCTGCTCCGTGTCCGGGGACGACGACTAGTTCAACCGGTCCTTCTTGGCCACGATCTTGGCCGCGAGGTCGCTGGCGGCCATCTCCTGGGCCTCCCCGATCGCGCTGGCCTTGAAGTCGCTCTGGCTCTGGCCGTAACCGGTGCCCCCCTTCGAGAAGGCGAACTTTCCGCCCTTCTTGGATTCGCCGTGGCCTTTGGCGGCCGCGAGCACCTCGCCGGTCGTGGTGTCGACGAGGCGGGCGCTCACTTCCACCTCGGTCTTGTGCTTGCCGAGGCCCAGGTGAATGCCCTTCAGGCTGCCGCCCTTGTCGTTTTCCTCACCGCCGAACTTGGTGATCGAGCCGGTGATGATGTACCGCACACCGAGGGCCTTGCCGATCTTTGCCATCTTGCCCTGGTCGGGAGCAGCCCGGTTGCTGTTGGAAAAGTCCTGCTCGGCCAGCACCGTGTCGAGCTTCTTGCGCTCGATCACGCGGAAGCTCCCCTCCTCGACGAGCGCGTTCATCACCTGGTCGGCCATGCCCTTGCCGATGTCGGCGTCACCCCACCAGTGGTAGCCGACCGTGCCGTAGTCGAAGTCCGTCACTGCGACCTGCGGACGCTTCGACTGGGCGTGCGCCGGGCCCGCCAAGAACGCCGTCGCCGCCGCGACCGCGGCGCCCAGGAACAGCTTGCCTTTCATCTATTCCCCTCCTCCTCGGGAAAGCCGCCAGATTATCGCTGACAGGGTGAGAAACGGTCAAGCCGTGCCCTGGGACCGTGCGCGCGCTCACGAACTCAGCGGCCGAGACGCTTGAGCTCTTCGAAGATCTCTTTCTCGCGGGGGCTGAGGTCGCGCGGCAGGTCGACGTTGAGCACGGCGAGGATGTCGCCCCGGCCCGGCGACTCGAGGCGGGGCAAACCCTTGCCCCGGAGGCGGAACGTGCGGCCGGCCGGCGAGCCGGGCGGCACCTTGATCCCGACCGGCCCCTCCAGCGTCGGCACCTGGACCTCGCCGCCCAGCACCGCCGTCGTCAGGGGCACCGCGACCTTGGTCTCCAGGTCGTCTCCCTTCCGCTCGAAGCGCGGATGGGGCCGGGTGCGGACGCGGAGATAGAGATCGCCGCGCGGGCCGTCGGGAGCGCCGGCGCCCTCGCCGGCGGCGCGCACGCGTGATCCCTCGCGGACGCCCGCCGGGATCTTCACCTCCACCGTGCGGGCCGAGGGGCCTTCTCCGACCTTCACGGTGCGGGTGGTTCCCTGGGCGATCTCCTCGAGGCTCAGGTCGGCGGTGCCTTCGACGTCCTGGCCGGCCGGTTCCCGGGCCGCGCGGCCGAAGATCTCCTCGAAGCCGCCGCCGCCGGAGCGGAAGCCGCCGCTCTCCCGGACGTTGCCGAACCCGCCGCCGAAGACCGTGCGGAAGAAATCGGAGAAGCCGCCGACGTCGTCGCCGAACTCCACCTCGACGGTCCCGCCCCGGCCGCCCGCGCCGCCCGGCCAGCCCGCGCCGGCGCCGGGCCGGAACTGCGATTGCCAGTCCGGTCCCAGCGAGTCGTAGCGCTTCCGCTTCTCGGGGTCCGAGAGGACCTCGTTGGCCTCGTTGATCTCCTTGAAGCGCGCCTCGGACTTCGGATCGCCCTTGTTCACGTCGGGGTGGTGCTTGCGGGCCGCCTTCCGGTACGCGGCCTTGATGTCCTTCGCCGTCGCGTTCTTGGGTACGCCGAGGATCTTGTAGTAGTCCTTGTATTCCATTCGCGAGGAGCCCGCGGCGCGGCACGGCGCAGGCGCCGGCGCGTCCTCGATCGAATATAGGGCGGCGTCCACCCCGATTCAAGGAGATGCGCGCCTTGTTATACTCCGCAGATGGAGCTGCGGGGAGCCTCGGCGCTCGTCACCGGCGCCGGCCGCGGCATCGGGCGCGCCATCGCCCGCCGCCTCGCGCAGGCCGGCGCGGGCGTGACCGTCGTCGCGCGCACCGCGTCGGAGCTCGACAGCCTCGTCCGCGAGATCGCCGCCGCCGGCGGCCGCGCCTTCGCGTTCCCCGGCGACCTGCACGATCCTGGCGTCTGCACCGCCGCGGTCGCGCGGGCGGTGGAGGCGCACGGGCGGCTGCAGATCCTCGTGAACAACGCCGGCATCGGCCAGCAGGCGCCGGTGGCCGACACCAGCGACGAGGACTGGGAGCGGGTCCTCGACACGAACCTCACCGCCGTCTTCCGCCTGACCCGCGCCGCGCTTCCCCACCTCGTCCGCGGCGGCGGGCACGTCCTCATGATCTCCTCGCTGGCCGGCCAGAACCCCATCGCGGGGATGGCCGCGTACTGCGCGAGCAAGGCGGCGCTCGACCATTTCGCCCGCTGCCTGATGCTCGAGGTCCGCCAGCAGCGAGTGAAGGTCACGACGATCGCCCCGGGTTCGGTGGCCACCGGATTCGGCGGCGAGCGCGAGGAGTCGTCCTGGAAGCTGCAGCCGGAAGACGTCGCGGAGACGATCCTCGACCTGCTCCGCGCCCGGGACGACGCGCACTCGAGCCGCGTCGAGATGCGGCCGCTCCGTCCCCCGACGAGGGCGTGATCCGTCCGCTCCACTCCCTCCGCTCCGCGGGCCGCATCGCCTGGCGCGCCTTCATGCGCTTCCAGGACCACAACGGCCCCGACCGGGCGGCCGCGGTCGCGTACTACACGCTGCTCTCGCTCCTGCCTCTGCTCATCTTCCTGATCTCGCTGGGAGTGGCCGTCATGGGATCGTTCGAGGCCGCCTACCAGGGCAGCCTGCTCCTCGTGCGCGGCGTGGTCGTCCACCTCGACGCGCCGTCGCTCGAGGCGTTGCGCTCGTTCATCGAGCACGCCCGCAAGTTCCGGGGGCCGGGGCTCATCCTGCTCGCCTGGACGTCCCGCCGCATCTTCGCCTCGCTCTTCTCGGCCCTCGAGAAGGTGTTCGGCGCCCCCGGACGCAGCTTCGCCAAGCACAACCTCGTCGCGCTGGCGATGGTGCTGCTGATGGGCCTCGCCCTCCTGCTGACCATGGCCTTCACGCTGGTGGCCGCCACCTCCGAGGGTCTCATCCTCCGCTTCCGCACGTCGGGCGACCTGACCGCGCTGGGGTTGTTCCTCGGTACGCTCCTGCCCATCGCGATCACCTTCGGCTTCTTCTTCCTCGTCTACCGCTTCGTCCCGCGGCGCGTCACCACGAGGGGCTACGCGGCGTTGGGAGCGCTGCTGGCCACGATCCTGTGGGAGGGGGCCAAGTCGGCCTTCGCGTGGTACGTGCGCAACATCGCGCGCTTCGGAGGGATGTACGGCGCGCTCGAGGGCATCATCGTGCTGGCGATCTGGCTCGAGCTCTCGGTCTCGATCATCCTCTATTGTGGAGAGATCGTCGCGCTGCTGATCCAGCAGAAGGCCCCGGCGACCTCGGCCGCGGCGTGACGGCGGGCCGCCGCTTCCCTTTTTCCGTTTGACAGCCCTCGGCGCGCGGGAGTAGCCTCCGCTCACCCTTTACCGGGCGACAAGGAAGGCCGTCCCATGGCGAACACGAAGCTGTTCGTGGGGAACATTCCGTATTCCACCACCGAGCAGGACCTTCGGGCTCTGTTCGAGAGGTCTGGCGCGAAGGTGGCAAGCGTCAGGGTGATCACCGACTTCGACACCGGGCGCTCCAAAGGCTACGCCTTCGTGGAGATGGCGACCGGCGACGAGGCGGACCGGGCGATCAAGGACCTGAACAACTACAACCTCAACGGCCGCAGCATCGTCGTCAACGAGGCGAGGCCGCGCGCGGGCGGCGGCGGGGCCAGCGAAGCTCGCCGCCGTTAGGGCGAAAATCAGGCGAAGCTCCGGACCTGCCCCGGACAGGCCTCGGCCTATGCTCGTGCGCGGGAGGGAAACCCGTGCTGATCCTCGAGGCCGCCGCCGCCGTGCTGCTCACCCTGGCCAGCGTGCTCGTCATGGTGGCCGTCGTCGCCGCCGATCGCTGGGACCAGCCTGAGCGGCGTGACGAGCCAGCCAAGTCCGCGCCGCCGTGGCGCCGGGCGGCTTGAAGCGCTGCCCTCATTGCCACGAGCACAAGCCGCTCGACGCGTTCGGCCTTCGCAAGCGCAGCCCGTCGGGTCGGAAGTCATGGTGTCGGCGTTGCGAATCCGCACGCCAACAGGCGCGACACCGGGAGTGCACCGCCTCCGGACGGTGTCGTGAATGCGGCCGCGCGCCACGAGCAGAGCCGGCATTGTTCTGCGGCAAATGCCTCGACCGCCAGGCGGCAAAGCGGGCTTCCCGACGGCGGTCGGGCTTGTGCGCCGCATGCGGCGCGCGCGCCATCGAGGGTCGCTCCAGATGCCGGTCGTGTATCGCGCGGAGTCGTAGCACGCACCTGCTCTCGCGGGTTGGCGTGTCAGAGAAGGCCTACGCCATCATGCTGGCCGACCAGGGAGGCTCCTGCGCGATTTGCCGCGAAGCGTGCGGCACGGGCCGCCGGCTCGCCGTCGATCACGATCACTCCAGCGGTCGCATCCGCGGACTCCTCTGCTTTCGCTGCAACACCAGCCTCGCACGCTATGAGCAATACGCGCGGCAGTTCGCGCAGTACCTCGCGGGTGGTAACATCAGAGCCGATGTGACCCTGTAGTGCAGAGGCCGAGCACGCCAGCCTTTCACGCTGGAAGCACGGGTTCGAATCCCGTCAGGGTCGCCACGCGCGAAGGAATCTGGAGGAGGAGCGGGCCGAGGCAGACCAGGACCGACGCAGAAGGACAGGTAAGATCCTCTCGCGTGGCCTACGGGATCCGATGAAGATGCCGATCTTCATTGACCTGATCAACCGCTCGTGGGCTGGCTACCAGGCCGCCGGTGGCATCTCCCTCGAGGAGATGAAGCGCAAGTACCGCGCCAAACCTACGTCCTCGCCCAGGCGCCGCGGCACCCGCCGGTAGCGCCGTAATCCCCTGGCGCAGCGCTCCTCGCGCTGGCACCCTCACCGGCTCCCCTTGCCGCCGCTTTTGCGCCCGGCTGCCGGCGGACCGATCCTTGCGAGGCGGTCCCTTGACGCAGCTTCGAGTGGGGACTAGTGTGTTCGCGCCAAGCGGAAGCAGCGAGCGTTCTCTTTATTGGCGCCTCGCGGGCAGGTCCGAGGGCCGAACACCCATGGATCTTCAGGACGCGGCGCCGGCCCTGGTCGAGGGCCGGATTCGGATCCCCTACCGCTGGCCGGCCGGCCGCGCGGGCGGCAGGTTTCTCGCCCTCCTGCGCGACGAGGCCCGCCTGATCGGCCTGCGCTGCTCGCGCTGCCGGCGCGTCTTGGTGCCGCCCAGGCCGAGGTGCCTCTCGTGCCACGTCCCCTGCGAGGAGGAGGTAGGCGTCGGCCCGGACGGCGAAGTGCTGGCCTGGACGGTCTCCCGGCGCGCGTCGCCTCCGGCCGTCCTGGCCCTCATCCGCCTCGACGGCGCCGACACCGCCCTCCTCCACGTCCTGCGGGGGGTGGAGCCCACGGCGATCCGCAGGGGCCTGCGCGTGAGGGCCGTCCTCGCCGAGACCCGCCGCGGCCACATCACCGACCTGGAGGGCTTCCGTCCACTCTGAGGGCACCGATGCGGCCCGTGGCCATCGTGGGCGTCGCGCAAACCCGGCACGCGCAGCGCCGGGACGATGTCAACTATGCGGAGCTGGCCTTCGAGGTCGTCTCCGACCTGCTGGCCCGGACGGGTTGGTCGCACGACCGCATCGACACGGTCATCACCGCCTCCAGCGACTTCTGGGACGGGCGCACCATCTCGGACATGGCCGTGCAGGACGCGGCCGGTGCCGCCGGAAAGTCGGCCTCGAAGGTTTCGATGGATGGGACGTTCGCGCTCGTCTACGCCGCGGCCCGCATCGCCTCCGGCGCCTACCGCACCTGCCTGGTAGTGGCCCACGGCAAGGCCTCCGAGGGCAACCCGCGGCTGATCGCCAACGCCGCTTTCGACCCCATCTTCCAGCGACCCATGGGCATCGACGACCACGCGGCCCTGGGTCTCCAGGCCCGCTGCTTCCTCGACCGCCGGGGACTCACCCCGGAGGTGCTGGCAGAAGCCGCCGCGCGGTCAGCGGCCGCTGCCGCCACGAACCCCAACGCCCACCAGCGGCAGGCGGCGCACGTGCTCGTGGCCGACCCGCTGCACGAGGACGAGATCGCTCCCGATTCTGACGGGGCCTGCGCCGTCCTCCTCGCAGACGCCGAGACCGTGCGCGGCGAGGCCATATGGCTCGACGGGTTCGGCTTCGCCACCGACGTGCACGGGCTGGGGGACCGGGACCTGGGCGAGCCGGGCGTGCTGCCACAGATCGCCCGCGAGGCGTACCGCAGCGCGGGTGTACAGGACCCCGATCGCGAGCTGGACGTGGTCGAGGTCCACGACGCCTCCAGCGCGCAGACACTGCTCTGGCGGGAAGGCCTCGGACTGTCCGAAGCGGGCGGCCCGGCCTGGAACCCCTCCGGCGGTGCCATGAGCGCGCAGCCCGGGTTTGCCACCGGGCTCGTACGCGTGGCCGAGGTCTTCGAGCGACTCGCACGGGGCGAGGGCAAGACCGGCCTGGCCCACGGCATGACCGGCTTCGTGGGCCAGGCGCACTGCGCGTGGATCCTGAGAAGGAGGGCCAGGGCCTGAGG
>WNGG01004890.1_pt1 | contig 14953 bp, 16 predicted proteins | sample 5400661 | NCBI WGS metagenome assembly WNGG01 (sample SAMN13153372, study PRJNA577476) | soil metagenome | isolation source: 100 cm soil or saprolite under Garry oak tree replicate 1 | place: USA:California | collected 2016-06-15
ATTCTTCAGGATTTCCCACGCTGTCGACGCCGCTATTTTCACTCCCAGGCCGGCCAGCTCACCGTGGATCCTGCGATACCCCCAGCCGGGGTTCTCACGAGCCAGCCGCAGGACCAGTGCCCTGATGTTCCGGCGGGTGCCGGCTGGCGCGCCGCACGGGCACGAGGCTCATGACCGCGGCGCGTGCGGCTACGGGATTGTCGGACGGATTCGCGCTCAGGGCCGGAGGCATCGCTAGCGATATTCCGACTGCGGAATCGGCGGTGTCGACTCTTTGACCTCGCAAGGCTCTCTTGAGATCGCCGGCCATTGGATCTACCCAAACCATTCTGGCCTGCGCATCGTGTCGGCTGTCGCGTCTGAGGTCATGTGACGGACTTTCCGCTCTCTGCTGTTTGCCGTCGAACCGCCCGGGGAGCCCGAAGCGCTGCGTGAAGATCTTGAGCTGCCGGTCTTGCATCAGCTTTCCTGGCCGGGAAGATCGTCGTGGACATCGCCAACCCCGCGGATTTCTCAACGTTCGACCTGACCCGAGTTGGCTCATTTAGGCGCACCGCCCGGGTTGCTTTGCGGATGACTGCGTGTCCTGGCGGGTTCTTCGGAGGATGGGCGCCGCTGAGGCTCGGGCCTAGCCTGCGGTGAGTCCGCTGGGCTTTTCGCCACAGTAGGGAATCCACAGATACCCCGGCTGGAACTCGACGTAGTTGCTGGCCAGGCCGAGTTCGGCGTGCAGTGCCCCGCAGAGGACGAGTCCGCTGATCGTGCCATCGGCCAGCTCGTCTGCCCAGTCGGTCTTGAGTTCCTGCGGGTCGACGAAGCCCTCTGGATCCCAGCCGACCTTCGCCACGACGTATCCGTTGAACTTCGCGAGCAGGCGGTACAGCCCTGCTCCCAGCTCGCTCAGCTCTGCGGCAGACAGCGAGATCCTTGACAGTGTGCCGTCCAGGCCGACGCCCCAGCCGACCGCGACCGGGAGCACGGAAAGCTCGATGTACGATCCGGTCCGGTTCATCAGGGCACGGTGCAGGGGAATCCGGTTGCTGCCAGCCTGAATCGTCATCGGGCTGGGATTGGCGAGGGCGGCTGCTCGTGCTGCCTCGGCATTCTGGCCGAAGTTGACTACCAGCTCAAAGCAGATCGCCATGGCTTCCTCAGCTAGTCAGCGGCAGGCCCGGGCACGCGTGCCCCGTGTCATTCTGCCCTGGCAGATCGTCAGCTAGAACCACGCACCATCGGACCGGCCAGGACGGCTCCACCCATTCTGGGCCCCTGCGGGCCCGAGATTGGTGCGCAGTTTGGTTGCCAATCCGACCTGAAGCAGCAGGTCAGGACGTCGCTGGGAGCCGATGATCGTGAGCCAACTCGGGTTGTATACAGCTTTCCTGGCCGGGAAGATCGTCGTGGACATCGCCAACCCCGCGGATTTCTCAACGTTCGACCCGACCACCGAACCCGGCACGTCCGCCGCCGAGCAGGTCGCCGCAGAAGCTCCCCGAGCCCGCGTGGTCAAAGCGTTCAGCACCACCTTCGCCGACACCCTGGTGGCCGGCCAGGTGAACGGCCAGCCACTGGACGTGTTCATCACCGGCGAGGACGCCGACCCCACGAAGACCATCGCTGACCTGGCCAGTTCCGGAGCACTGAACCCATCGACGTCGAGCCGCTGCGCCGGGCCCGGGCGCTGGAAGCCTTCCAGGTCATGCACCTGTCCCTGCAGCCGGAGATGCCCCATCCCTGGTCCAGCGCTATCAAGATCGTCAGGTGATCGCCGGGTCACCCCGGTGCGGTAAGGTCGGCTAGTATGCTGGCAACCCGCGGCCGGTGCACCCGTTCCTGATTGCCACCCGCAACGATGCCGGACTGGAGCTGCAAGAGTGCGACCGGGAAGCGGCGGCTCGGTGCCCTGAGAATCATCGTCCACCCATGCTGGCGTGTCAGCGGCACGATGCTCGGGCAAAGGCGCCGCAACTCCGCGACCGTCGCGCACGCAGCCAGGGCCCAGCTCGGCGTCGAAATCATCGCTACCGGCGCCCTTACCGGGGCGCGCGCGGAGCGCGCGGACCCGCCACCACCCGAACCACCGCGGGTGTAGACGACGGTGAGAGTAACGGCAACGGCAATCGCCATCAGCATCGCCGTCAGAACCAGCCAGCGGGTGCGACTCCAGCTTCCATGTCCACCTCTTCCAGTCCGCCGTTCATCAAATGTGGCCATGCCACTGTCCTAGGTCCAGACGCACAGCGCGCGTCTCGCTTCTGGCTACCCGCGGATCGAGCAATGGCCCACGATTCGCCGACAATGAATCGATCTGACGATTCTCTCCATCCTCACAGATGCTGGCCTTCCGCCCATCCGGGACATTCCTACGGATCCGGTGGCTATGTCAACCTCAACTGGCCCCGGTGTTCTCCTTTGATCTGACCCCACCTTCAGTGTGTGAGCGGCAGGCGGTTCTCCTTTGATCCGGCCCCGGTTGCCCGGGGCTGTCAGGAGCCGAGGGGGCGGCGGCAGCGCGGACGTGACCACGCTGGCTGGCCAGGTCGCGCGGGTGCGCGCGGTCGACGTCTGAGCCTGGCTAAGGCTCTCCTGGCCAGCCAGCCGGCCGGTGGCTAGGACGTGGTATAGGTGATCAGCCACGCCCTGTTCGCCGGAACTCCCCGGGCATCGAAGCAGCCGACGCGCGCGCTCACGTCAGGGACCTGTGTCGCCCACAGGCCGTTCAGGTTGCAGAACCCCAGGAGGGGACGGAACGGCGTCACCAGCGCGATGTCGGGCAGCGCGCCGACCAGGGGGAGCCTGGCGGCCCGCAGTCCGCGCTCGGTGCCGGTGATCGTGTTCAGGCCGGACTGGGAGTTGAAGTTGATCCCGGCCGGAGCGGGCGTGTACGGCCCGGGCTGCGGCGTCTTGTTGTTGAAGGTGTAGGCGAACTTATCCGGCCGGGCGCCGGTGATCGACGTCTCGCGCTGGTGGCTCAGCGTCCAGCCGGTATCCCACGGGGAGGCGTGGCCGAGGATGCACTCGATGTCGAACACCTGTCCGGCTGGGCGCCAGGTCCAGTCTTGCAGCTGGCACCGGACCGGCACGGACCCGTTGACGGCCGTCACCTGCACCCCGCCCGCCTGGACGTCGCTGCCGAGGCCGGCCATGGTGACCGTCCAGTGGCCTGCGAACGGATGGCGCACGGTGATCGCCCGCCCGGAAGAGTTGAACTTGGCCACGATGCCGTGGCCGGGCTGGAAGTGCACGTAGCCGTAGCCCGCCCCGGCCGGGATCGAGCCCTTGGAGCTCGTGGTGAACAAGGCGGTGAACCGGGAGAACACCGGGACGAACCGGCCGCTGCCAAAGCCTTTCGCCTTGTAGCAGCGGACGTAGACCAGCTCGTCCGGTCCTTTCGGCAGCCATTTCTGGGCCTGGCAGCCGACCGGGCCCTTGTTGACCGCCGTCACGTGCACCACCCCGGCCCTGGCGGCAAGGTTCGGGAACCGGACGATCACCTGGCCGCGAACCCCCGGCCTGGCATGCGCGTGCCGCCCGGCCGGCCACGCCCCGGCCTGATGATGCAGATCGGGTATCCCGGCGACCCTGGGCGTGTCCACGAAGGCGAAGCCCCACTTGTCGGGAACCGCCGCCTGCGCGGTCGCTGCAGAGGTCACAGCCATTGTCGTGACGAGCCCGGCAGCGCCGATGGCGGCGGCCAGCCGACGGGTAACGGATCGCTTCAGCACTGAGATGCCCTTTCCGCAGAAATGATGTGGTGAAATCCCGATAAGAGGACGCGAGCGCTAACCGGAGGTTGACAGCCGAGGCTCGGGATGCACCGCTCGTCGGAACCCCGGTGATCACCCACTCGCTCACGGCAGCCTCTGCTCGCTCACCGTAACCATCAAACTGTGTTAGATGGTTAGCCCAACAATAGGGCGCTCCCGCGCCCGCCGCAACCAGCTGAGCTGGAATGGTGGTAGCGCCAGCCCCGGGAGCGCAGGACGGGCAGGCAGGCGCCGGCCGGCGAGACGCCCGGTCGCCTGGAAGTGCTGCGCGTTCGCGAACACGCTCGACGTCGAGGCAGGCACTGACGAGCTAAGCTCGCCTCGCGCACTCGACGAGCGGCTGGCAGCACGGGACCTGACCAGGTCCGCGCGACCCGGCGGCGCCACGCTGGACGATCTTCCGCGAGGGTCGATCAACCGCTTATATCGAGTCCTTTTGTGGTGTCAAGTGAGTGCGCAGGAACTGCCGCCACGTGGACCGCGAGCGGCGCGCCGCGGGCGGGATCCTCAGCCGTTTGAGCAGCCGCCGCACAGTGGAGGCCATATCCCAGGTGCGCGGTCAGCTCGGCCTCCAGCGCCCGCTCCGGCACCGCCTTGACCAGCTCGCCGAGCATCGACCCCTCGCCGGTCAGCCGCAGCCCGGCACTTCGGAGCGGCGGGATCTTCGCCCAGGCCGGTGTCCACCCCTGTTACGTCGGGGCCTTCGCCGACCGATCCAACCAATCGCGACTTGTCATCACTCCGGGCTACTGGCGCACGGAACGGCGTTTCGGAGGCTGGTCTGCGCGCGGAGTCCGGGCACGGGTCGGCGCCAGCCACCTCCCGCTGGGTGCTCCTGAACGACCGCCAGTTCCCGGAAGGTTCAGCGGTGTTGCGGATTTCGAACGGGAGCGCGCCGGGGGACGCAGGAAGAGTCCCGGTCACGACGATGCCGCCTTGCGGAGGGTTCTGGCATTATCCGGTGCGATCAAGATGACTTGAGAAGTGAAGGGTTGGCGAGCACGGGCTCCAGTGCGAGCGTGCCGGCTCCGGCCAGCGGTGCGTTGCTTCCCAGCTTGCTGGCTCGCACGGCGAGATTGGCTTGCAAGGGCGGCTGGACGCGGCGGCTTATCTCGGTGTGTATGACCTCTGACTCGAGTGGGAAGAGCCGGGCCAGCAGGCCACCGAGACTGATCAGATCGGGCGCGAGGATGTTTGCCAGGCTCGCCAGCCCCATGCCGACCCATCGGGCGTGCCCGCGGATGGCGTCCAGTGCATCGGGATTGCCGCCGGTCGCGTCGGCGATGAGCTCGTCAACGGCGGCCGCCTGGTGAGGGATGGGCTTGCGGTTGGCCTGCCGCAAGAGTGCGTCGGCGCCGATTTCTGACTCCCAGCAGCCGCGGTTCCCGCAGCGGCACGTAATGCCATCTGGGTTGACCACGATGTGCCCTATTTCCGATGCGCTTGACCGGGAGGGCAGCAGGGGGCGGCCGTCGATGACGATCCCTCCTCCGACGCCGATGTCGGCGGACACATAGAGGAACGTGCGGCGCTGAGCGTTAGCGCTGAGCAGGTGCTCGGCGAGCGCGCCAAGGTCGCCGTCGTTGCCGACGAAGACCGGAACCTGGCCGGGGACCCCGAGGCGGGCCGCGATCAGCGAGGCGAGCGGGACGTCGCGCCAGCCCAGCGCGGGTGACGCGAAGACGAACCCGTCGTCCATGCGCACCAGGCCGCCGAAGGCGATTCCGATCCCTGCCAGCCGGACGTGCCTGGCTGTTAGTTCATGCAGGATCGGCGCGACGAGACCTGCGATGTCGTGCACTGTCTCAGCGGGACGGAATCGCCTCGGCTGCCGGCCGGCCTGCTCGATCGGGCCGAGTCGGCCTCCCAGCCCGGCTTGCGCCGCGTAGAGCACGTCACTGCGGATCTGAACGGCGAGACTCGCAACCGCCGACTGCGTCACTTCCACGATCAGGGACGGGCGTCCGGCCGTCCCGGGTGGCTCACCCGGCCGCTCGGCGACGAGGCCGTAGTCACAGAGTTCGGTGATCAGCATGCGCACCCCGCTGCGGCTGAGACCCAGCTCGGCGGCAATCCGGGAACGTGTGACCGGCCCGCGCTCATGCACGAGACGCAGTACATCGCTCAGGCTCGCGTTGCGCCTGGGGCCTGTGTCCCTCGTCGAAGCGGGCAGACCCCACTCACCTGTGGTGGCAGTCATCTAGGATCGCGGACCGGGCCTTGGGGCCGCGTGAGCGATGGCCACTGGCTCCGCCGCGCTCGGAGGGAAAGAACACAATGTGCACAATCCGGCATCTTCGCTGTTCGGACATATTCTGGACGCAGCTCATCATAGCCGAAGCTGAGACTGCCTGCAGTGGCGCCGCGGGCGCATATACCCGGGATCCTCTATTTGGCCGATAGTGCACAAACGTCGTGCACTGCGTGCCGGGTGGCCCGCGAGAGGACTTCCGTCAGCAAGCCTGAGCGGCGCTGCCCGGGAGGGAGCGCCCTGGATGTCGCAGGCCACGCGGTTTCGAAGCACGACCTGCCGTAGCAGCCCCGAGCCCGGCGAGTTAGCCGGGCGAACCAAGTGCAGAGGCGTCCCCGCCTCTGGTAGCGATTCTGTCGGCAGAAGTTCCCGGGTCAGGAGGCTTGCACTGCGGCGCAGCCGCGCGTACAGTTCCAGTTATTAAGACAGGAAATCTACAAACTTAGGCGATCATGGCTGAGCTTGCTAGCCCGGGGCCGACCTGCCACTTCCTGCGGGGCTGGGTCGCTGCGGCGGGCGGGTACGTGGTCCTGGTCGCCGTGCTGCGCCGGTCCGTCGCGCCAGCTGCGCTGCGCAGGCTGCCTGGGTACTCGCGGCTCTCGCTCGCGGTGGCCGGGGAGCTGCACGCGGCGGCTGATGATTCGGCGGGAGAGACCGCTGGAACCCTGACGTCAGCAGCCAGCCTTGATGCGGGAAGGCGTGACGGTGCCTGATCACGGACCGGGCCCTTTCCGCACCGGGCGCCTGGAAGGCGAGACCGCCGTCGTTACCGGCGGTGCCGCTGGAATCGGCCGGGCCATTGCACTGGCCTTTGCCGGCGAAGGCGCGCACGTCGCTGTCGCCGACATCGACGGCCAGGGGGCGGCAAGCGTTGCCGAGGAGATCAAGCGATCCGGGACCAACGCTCTGGCGGTCGAAACGAATGTCACCGACGAAGTGTCGGTTACCCGCATGGCACACGCGGTGACAGCTCAGCTTGGCGTGATCTCGATTCTGGTCAACAACGCGGCCGGAGATCCGGTCGACGACATGCTCACGATGAGCACCGCCGACTGGCAGCGTGACCTGGGAGTCACGCTGACAGGTCCCTTCCAGTGCACCCGCGCGGTCCTGCCTGGCATGCAGGCCGGACAACACGGGTCTGTTCTCAACATCGTCTCCCTGAATGCGTTCATCGCACTCGGCAATGAGGCATACAGCGCAGCCAAGGCCGGCCTGGTCAACCTCACCCGATCAACTGCCGTGCGGTACGGCCCGCATGGGGTGCGGGCGAACGCGATCGCGCCGGGAACGATCCTCACCTACGCGCCGAACCAGAAGACAAGGCTGGCCCGCGACCCGCAGGTGTTCGAGCGGCTGCGCAAGTGGTATCCGCTCGGCAGGGTGGGCAAACCCGACGACATTGCTCATGCTGCGGTGTTCCTCTGCTCCCGCCAGGCAGCCTGGATCACCGGCATCGTGCTGCGGGTCGATGGCGGGCTGCTGGCCGGGAACATGCCGTTCACGCGCGAATTGCATGGATGGGCCGCGGATGAATAGCCCGGCAAGCCACGATGCCTTGCCGCCGCCGGCAGGGCCGTACTCCCAGTGGGCGCGCCGCGACAGCATGGCGGCGCTTGCCGGGCCGCCGGGCACTGATCACGCCGGACATCTCGGGGCCAGCGCCGCGGAGCAGATCCGTCAGGCCCTTTCCAACCCGCGGACAGCGGTCCACGCCGCCGGCGCCGGCGTCGCCGATGTCATATCTGTCCGCGTCAACCTCGCCGACCCCGGTGACTTCGCCGGGCTGAACCGCTGCTGCCCAGAGACATTCGGCCACCCATACCCGGCCAGGACGACGGGAGGAGCGAGGCTGCCGCCCGGCGTGCTGGCCGGGATCGACGCGCTGGCCGTCACCCGGCCCGGAGCTGGCCACAGGTACGGCCACCATGGATGAGGTCATCGGCGAGTACATCGATCGCCTGTGCACCGTGGAAATGCGGCCCGCACGCGGTAACCTGCCCAGGGGTTATGTCCGCAGCCTGCATGAGGCGGCCCGGGCCGATGCGGGAGCACCGCTTGCCGCCGGGCTGGCTGCGGCCCTGGCAGCCGCCGCCCGAGACGGCGGGGCGGTCCTCCTCGTCACCGGCGCCGGAGGGCCACCGATTCTTCCTCGCGCGGAGGTTGACGGCATCCTCGGCGCCGCAGTACTCGCCCGGGCAGCCCACTGGGCCTGGGCCGCGGCACCGGTGATACTGGCCGAGGAGCACGCCGGGCAGCCCATCGCTGCCGCCGTGCGGGCCCTCGGCCTCAACACTCGCCGGCGCAGCGATGCCCGTCAGGCCCATGACGTCACGCTCGAAGCCATGCCGCTTGATGCCGAAGCATGCGCCCGGCAGGCGGACGACCTTCTCGACCACTACCAGCCGTTCGCCGTCGTCGCCATCGAGAAAACCTCACCTAACCGGCAGGGCGTCATCGTCGGCTCCACCGGCGTCCCCTGCCACGAGATTCACGGAAATCCGCAGTTCCTATTCCAGGCCGCCGCCGACCGCGGAATCCTCACCGCAGGCATCGGCGACGGCGGAAACGAGGTTGGCTTCGGACGGATCCCTGAAGCCGTGGAACGCATCATGCCCGCCGGCCGGAAGACGGCAGCGGTCCTCGCGACCAATCATCTCGTCGTCGCAGCCGTCTCCGACTGGGGCGCCTACGGCGTCGCTGCCAGCCTCGCATACCAGCGCGGCCAGCTCGATCTCGCCGTCAGCGCTGACGAGGTCGAACGTGCACTCCGCGCATGCGTCGACGCTGGTGCGCTCGATGGCGTCACCGCGCGGCCGACTCTCAGCGACGACGGGATACCACTGGAGGCCCAGCGAGCGTTCGTCACCATGCTCCAGGCCATCGTGACGATAGGGCTCAGCAACGTTGAATCTCCTGGACACTGACCTAAAATCGATGCCGAACGGTACCGCGCAGCAGGCACTGCTCGTCGACTTCGCGGGGACCCTGTTCCTGCCGCCCGGCGGCCAGCAATGGGCCAAAGCCGCAGCCGCGAGCGTCCAGGCCGATCTGACAGCCCATGATGTCCTCGGACTCGCCGCCCTTCTCGACAGCCGGTTTCATCACGTCCGGGATCCAGGACGTGACCTGTCACCAGCCGCCCACCGGCAATCCATGCTCCCAGTCCTCGAATCGCTGGTCACAGACAAGACGCTGGCCAGGTCGCTGTACGACCTCCAGTTCACGGACGACTTCTGGCACCCAAGACACGGCGCGCGAGACCTCCTGCGCGCCGCAAACCAACGGAAACTGCGCGTCATCGTCGTCAGCAATGTTCCATGGGACATCCGCCCGCTCTTCACGCGATCCGGCCTGCGCGGCCAAATCCACGGGTTCGCTCTCTCATTCGAAGTAGGAGCCGAGAAACCAGACGAGCTAATCTTTCAGCACGCACTCGACCTCGCTCGCTGCGCCCCATCACAAGCCGTCTTCCTCGGAGACGATCCTGTCACCGATTCTGGAGCACTTCAGCTGGGAATCCCCGTCATTCTCATCCCGCCCGCACGGGACAGCACCAATGAAGCCCTTCCCATGGTCGCCACCTGGCTGCTAAGCGCCAGCCCAGTATCCGGCGGCTATTGAGCCGCCCACTGTGCCCGCGCCGCCAGAACACATCGCGGAACGCCCTCGTCAGGGTCTGTTCGATCAGCTGACCGTCAAGCAGCGTCTGCAGACGTCCCAGCCGCGAGCCGCACGCTGGTCGAGCCGGGCGACGGGCGCGCCGCCGCCATCACACGCCAGCGCGGGCATCGAAGCCGCGCGACGTCCTCGGCACTGAGCTTGGGGTCGGGCAGCGCAGCAGGTACTTGCCGCCGAGGTTCTCCTCGGCCCTGGTCCTGGCCTTGTCGGTGCGCAGCAGCCCGCCGGGGGGTGACGCGCAGGAACCGGTTCAGGCCCGGCAGGGTGGAGATCTTCCCGCGAAGCTCGCAGGGCGTCGGCGTTCTGACTTCTTGCGTTTAGCCGACTACTTAGCTATAAGGGACGAGAGAGGGAAACGGGCTGGGCTCGTGGCGGGCCCGTCTTTGGCTCCGGGCCCGCTCACCGCTTGATGACAACAGCGGAGTAGTTGACGTCCTGGCTGTCCTCGATGTAGTGGTCGCGACCGTGCACGAAGTAGTACGGCCGGACCGACAACGTCTCGGAGTTCACCACGCCGGAGGACGTCAAGCCGCCGACCAGGAGCATCTTGCCCCCGGGCAGCCATCTGGCCCACGCGATGTCCTGGCCCATGAGGAGCGACACGCGCGGCACCAGCCGCGCGGCGCCAGTGCGGGTGCTGATGATCGCCAGCTCGGCTGGCGCGGGGGTGGTGCTGAGACCAAGGGTGTTCGCGAAGGCGGCGAGCTCGCCCCCGTCCTGGGAGAAGGCAACGCCGTATGCGAAGCCGTGGCCGAGCGGGCTTCGCAGGGTCCTGGTGAATCGCGTGGCGGTGTTGGTGATCTCGAGAGCGCACGAGCTGGGGTAGCACGAGCCCTGCCGCCAGGCGACCAGGCTGTAGTTCGCGCCAGCCGGGGTGACAGCACCCAGCAGCCCGCCGTTGGTGCTGACGCCGCTGCTGATCAGCGTCAGCCGCCTGCTGTCGGGGTTCCAGACCGCTAGCTTGGCCGGACGGGAACTGCTGGCGGAGTCGCTGGCCTGCACGAGGACGCCGCCGGACACCGCGGCGGGCGAGGTGAAGTCATCGCCCAGCCCTGCCACGAACCAGCCAGCCGGCAGGCTGAGGCTGCGGGACCGGCCTCCGGTGGCGGGGAACTCGAGCAGGCTCTCACCGGTCTGCGCGATGAACACCTGCCGGCCGTCCGCGGACGCAAATACTGCCATGCCGAAGCCGAGGCTGGCGAGCTTGCCGGTGGCGAGATCGAGCGACTGGATCTGCCAGTATGTCCCTCCGGTGTTGACCCAGTAAAGATGGTCACCCGCCGCGATCAGCGGAACAACCGGATCGGAGTTGGCTGCGGCCGCGACGCGCTGATGCCCGGTGACCAGGCTGCCGATGTGCAGCCTGCCGTTGTAGTCCACCCAGGCGACCTGCGCCGCCGGCAGCTGGACGGCCCGGAGCGCTGCTGACGCTTCCGGCCGGCCTGGCGCGCCGCTGTGCTGCGGCCAGTTCGCGAGGAGCACGGCAGCGCTTCCGGCGAGCACCATGGCGATCAGGCCGATCGTCAGCCGGATCCGGCGGCGACGCCGGCGCGCCGCCGTGAAGATTGCCTCGGCTTGCACGGCCTCGCTGCTGGGGTTGACCGGAGCGATAGTCAACGATCTCACCTGCCTGGTCCGGCCGGCATCCTTGCTGGCATTAACACGATGGAGCTATTATCACTAGTACCATGCTGGACGTCAACATCGACAGGAGCGCTGGACCACCGCTGCACGAGCAGGTCGCCGCGCAGATCCGCCGCGCGATCGCCGACGGCGATGCAGGGCCTGGCGAACGGCTGCCGCTGGCCAAGGACCTGGCCGCGGTGCTCGGCGTGAACAAGAACACCGTGCTGCGGGCGCTGCACCTGCTCCGCGAGGAGGGGCTGCTGGAGTTCCGGCGCGGGCGCGGCATCACGGTGGCCGGTACGCCGCAGCACGGCGCCGTGCTAACTCAGGCGCGGCACCTGCTGGCGTTCGCCCGGCAGCAGGGCTATGACCGCACCGAAGTGATCCAGATGATCACCGACCTGCCGCAAGACGGTTAGCCTCGATTCCCGGCGAGGTAGCTATTCACGTGGGTTGATCGCTTGCTGGTGCGCGAGTGTGCTTTGCGCCCGGCGGCTGGCCTGGGCGTGGTGCCGGCGGCGGCTGGCTGGCGACGCGCCGGGGCGGGTTGTTGATCAGCTGGCCGGAATGGTGATCATTGCCAGTTGTGCCCGCTGTGCCTGGTGTGCCCTCCGCTGAGGAGCTGTCCGCTCTGCCGGCCGCTGAGCTGGCGGTAAGGCTGGCTGAGGCGTGCCGGCTGATCGGTGAGCTGACCGCGCGGACAGGAGCGATCTCGGCGACCGCCGCGCCGGTTTGGCAAGCCCTCACTCGACGGCGGTTCCGACGAGTTCTGCTTCAGCCACCCCTTAAGCTCAGCGATCCGCTCCGGCGCCCGCTGAAGTTCCGCCCGCGTCTCCGCCCTTCCTGCCGCAGCGACTGCAAGCGCGGCCAGCACGTCACAGGGCGGTCCTTGATCAACGAGCACACACGACATTACGGGCAAGATCACCTAGCGCACGCATCCGTCATCACCGGCGTGCCGGCGCCATCCCAGGCAAGCCGGCTGGCGGAAAGGCCAGATCGAAACCCGGGCCCAGCACAGCCGACCGCGCCGGCCGCGCCGGCTTCCCCTGCATCCCCGGCGGGCGCCGCGCGGTGACGCGAACACGCCAGCTGGATCACGCCGCGGCTGGCGGGCCTGCCCAGCCGGGCGGCCGAGCGCGCGGGCCGCCCGGGATCCGGATCGGATGCTGCTTCGGCGCTGCCCGTGCCCGGACAGAGCAGCGGCCTGTCCCCGCCGGCAGCGCGGACACCTCCGCCTGCTGGTTGACCGGTTACATGATCGTGGCGTAACGTAGAAAACCGCTAATGAAGGTTACTGCAGGTCATGGGAGGAGGGGGACCGGAGTGCCACGCCGCCGGCGGAGGATCTGGGCCAGCCATGACTCGGTGAAGCTGCAGAGCGGCGAGACGGCATCCCTGTCCGGCCGCGCGCACCCGGCCGCGGATGCAGGCCGGGCCGGATCCGCAAAGAGCCGGACGATTCTGCTCCCCGCCACAGGGTGCTCCGATCTCCCTGGGGTGTTCCGGCATGACTGAGCAATGGCTAGTCGTGCAAGGGTTTGGGCTGGGCCCGCTCACCTTGAAGCCTACGGTTCCGTGTGCTGCCCGGTCGCCGGGGGGCGTCCTCCCGGCACGCCGGCGGAATCGCCCTGCTCCGGCGGCGGTTCCCGCAGCGCTTGTCGCGTCGCGGTCTGTCGTAGCGTCTCGTTCGCCGATGTCGGATCCTCGGAGCTACGGTTCGGGACTGCTCGCGTCGTTCCGCGCGTCGATTTTGTTATCGTTTCCGCGGAAGTTCCAGCAGCGATTGCCCGGCCTGGGACAGATATCTTGAAGGAGTTCGCATATGCCCATGTCGATGGGATCCGGACACGGCGATGGATCCCATGTTCCGCATCTTCGAGGGAAGCTCGAAACCTTGAGACTGCCGACACCAGGCCAGGTAAAGGCGATGCCTCTTCCCGCCGGAGGCACCGTCGGCATCGTCGCCCCGGCCTCGCCGTTTCACAACCGCTCGTCCATCCTGCGCGGGATCGAGTGGTGGGAGGAGAAGGGTTACCGCGTAAAGCTGGCTCCCGCGATCCATGAACGAGATGCATACATCGCGGGCGACCCGGAGACCCGGGCTCGCGACCTCGAGGCGATGTTCGAAGACCCCGAGGTTGACGCCATCCAGTGCTTCCAGGGTGGTTATGGCTCGACGGAAGTCATCGACTACCTGAACTTCGATCTGATCCGCGGATGCCCCAAGCCCTTCGTCGGCAAGTCGGACATCACGGCGCTTCACATCGCGTTGCATCAGCTGGCGGGGTTGGTCACCTTTTACGGCCCGGGTCTCATTAACGTGAACTCCCCCGGAACTCCGGCACTCACCCAAGACTGTCTGCTCCGGGCCCTTCGGGGGACAGAACCGCTGGGCGATGTGCCGGTGAATCCCGATGACCCCTACATCCGCCCGCTCGGCTCGGGCGTCGCCCATGGCGTCATGGTCGGCGGAGCGCTGTGGGTGCTCGCACTCACGGTCGGCACCCCCTGGCAAATCGACCTTCGGGGCAAAGTGCTGTTCTTCGAGGAGATCGGCGAGCAGCCGTGGAGGATGGATGCGCTGCTGCGGAATCTGCGTCAAACGGGGGTCCTGGAGGGCGTCATCGCAGTGGTCGTCGGTGAGCTCGTGGACTGCGACTGGCGTGAGGACCGATCCGATGTCCCGCAGACCTTCTCGATCGAGGACGTGCTGGAACGACACATCGCGTCGCTGGGCGTTCCCGCGATCTATGGCCACCCTCTCGGGCACGGCAAGAACCTCGTGACTGTCCCGCTGGGCGTCGAGGTAGAGGTTGATGCCGATTCGCGCCGGCTCTCGATCATCGAGCCCGCGCTCCTTGGACGAGACACGACCTCGTCTACCGTGCCCACGCGTGAGACCCGAGGACGATGCGGGGTCTGGAGTCCGCCACCGACTGCCCGCAGCACGTCCTGATGCGCGCGCCGGTACCGTTTGGGCGCAGGCCTCGTCAGATCGGGCAACAATCCACTCCTGCTCTCTCACCCTGAAGGCCACCCCGGGTCAGCCCGGCGTGCTGAACGCCGCCAGGTTCGCGCCGTTTCTCCTGCTCTCCGAGCGGCCGAGGAGGCTCCCGCTGGGCGAATCCGGCGGCGCGGAATTTCCGTCGCAGGGCCCGGGAGAGGCCGTCTCGGCCTGAGGGCCGTCGGCCACGGAGAACGATGGCCCGCCGCTTTGGGCAGAGCGGTTCGGCGGCAGCTGTGACTACTTGGACGCTCGAACAGCGCCACCGGCGCACCGCTTCGCGGTACAGGGGGAGGATCGTCCTGCGGCCGGTGTCACCGCCGGAGGTCTTTCCCTGCCAGCAGGCTAGGGTGCCTCCTCAGCCAGCTGGTAGACGCCCCGCCGCCGCTACCGCCGGCGTACAGGACGATCAGGATGACAGCGACAGCGGCTGCAAGCAGAACCATTGTTGCGACCAGCCAGCCCAGCGGGCCCGACTCCACGTAGCTATTCATCCCTGAAGGAGCGGGGTCGTGTCAAGGGTGGCGCGAGCTGGGGTTTTGCGGGTTGAGCGGCTCTGCTGGGCATGCGTGACTGGCGTCTCCTGTTCCCTGATAGCTGCCATGTCTGTGGCGAGCGGCC
>WNGG01004893.1_pt1 | contig 14951 bp, 14 predicted proteins | sample 5400661 | NCBI WGS metagenome assembly WNGG01 (sample SAMN13153372, study PRJNA577476) | soil metagenome | isolation source: 100 cm soil or saprolite under Garry oak tree replicate 1 | place: USA:California | collected 2016-06-15
CCACGTATCGCGAAGGCCTGGATCAGATTTTCGCGGCATGGAAGAGCAAGGACTCTTCGAAGGCAGCATAAAATAACCGATGCACCGCAATCCACGATTTGCTCTCGGCGCGATTCTGGTTCATCTGGCAGTGACAGTCGTGCATGGACGGGCGCACAGCCTTCTTCACATTTCACTGACCTATCTGCAGCAAGTTTTCGTTCTTGTTGTGATTCTGGCGGGTCCTCTTCTTGCGGGGATCGTGCTTCTATTCAAGGCGCAACGCGCGGCGGCGGTACTCTTGCTTCTCTCCATGGCGGGTTCGCTGGCGTTCGGCGCCTACAACCATTTTGTTGTGACTGGCGCTGACAACGCATTACACGTGGCGCCGGGAGCCTGGGGCACGGCGTTTCAAATCACTTCCGTTCTACTCGTCGTGACCGAGACGCTAGGATGCTGGGCGGGGATTGCGCTCTTACGCGCACAGGAGTGACAAGCTGAGCGTCGGTCTCAGAGGTATTCGCGGCTCGGGCCTTCGAGGAAGGCACGCAGCTTGCGCGAGCGGGACGGATGCCGCAGCTTGCGCAGGGCCTTCGCCTCGATCTGGCGGATGCGCTCGCGGGTTACGGCGAACGACTGGCCCACCTCTTCCAGGGTGTGCTCGGAGCCGTCGTCCAGGCCGAAGCGCATTTTGATCACTTTCTCTTCGCGCGGCGTGAGTGTCTTCAGCACCGACGAGGTCTGCTCCTTCAAATTCAGATTGATCACCGCGTCCGACGGCGACACCACGGCCTTGTCTTCGATGAAGTCGCCCAGATGCGAATCTTCCTCTTCGCCGATCGGCGTTTCGAGCGAAATGGGCTCTTGCGCAATCTTCAAAATCTTGCGCACCTTGGCCACCGGAATGTCCATGCGCTTGGCGATTTCTTCCGACGTCGGCTCGCGGCCCAGCTCCTGCACAAGCTGGCGGCTGGTGCGGATCAGCTTGTTGATCGTTTCGATCATGTGCACCGGGATGCGGATGGTGCGCGCCTGGTCGGCAATGGCGCGCGTGATGGCCTGGCGGATCCACCAGGTCGCGTAGGTCGAGAACTTGTACCCGCGGCGCCATTCGAATTTGTCCACCGCCTTCATCAATCCGATGTTGCCTTCCTGAATCAGGTCGAGGAACTGCAGGCCCCGGTTGGTGTATTTCTTCGCGATGGAGACGACCAGGCGCAGGTTGGCTTCGATCAATTCTTTCTTGGCCTGCTCGGCTTCGGCCTCGCCGCGCACGATCAGCGTGAGGGTGCGCTTCAGCTCGGTCAGCCCGACCTCGCTGGCGTCCGCAATTTCCTTCATTTCCGCCCGGCGCGAGCGCAGCTCCTTGCGCGCGTCGGACGCCACGTCGCCCTTGGCGACGTCGGCGCGGCGCTCCAGGCGTCCCGCTTCGCGTTCCAGCGACTGCAGCCGCTCGACGGTGTGCCGCATCTTTTCGATCAGCCGCTTTCTTTCGAACGGGTTGAAATCAATCGAGCGCACCAGCAGCGACATCTCGATGCGCGTGCGGGAAAGCGCCCACCGCGCGCGCAGATACGCCTTCTTCTTCGATTTCGCGGTCTTTTCGAGTTTCGCAGCCTGTTTCAGCGCAAGCTCGTAGAGCTTGGCAATCCGGTCGATGATCTTGAGCGTGGCCCGGGTCTTGTTCTCGATCTTTTCTTCGGTGAGTTCCTCATCGTCGAACTGCACGATTTCCTTGATCGACCGCGCGCCTTTGCGCAGGTCTTCGCCGACCGCAATCAGCTCTTTGATGACGATGGGGGAGCGCGTGACCGACTTCATGACCACGAGCTGCCCGCGCTCGATGCGCTTGGCGATGGTCACCTCGCCCTCGCGCGTCAGCAGCGGCACCGTGCCCATCTCGCGCAGGTACATGCGCACCGGGTCGTTGGTTTTCTCCAGCGCTCCGGGGGTCAGGTCCAGATCGCTTTCCTCGGCGGCAGGCTCTTCCTTCGCTTCCCCTTCGGGGGCGTCGGAAAGCTCCAAGGCGGCGCGGGCGGCCTTTGCCGTCGCCGCGTCTTCGTAGATGTCAATCCCGTAGCGCTCAAACGTCGAGAGCAGGTCATCAATCTCCTCCGACGAATGCACCTCCGCCGGAAGAATATCGTTGACCTCGTCATAGAGCAGGTAGCCCCGCTCTTTGCCCATGTTGATGAGCTGACGTACCTGGTCGTATTTTTCTTCAATCGCCAGCGCCAAAGGTTCCTCCCCTGGTCAGACCAGCCTGCGATCTCCGGGCCGCATCTGCCCCAAGGTCAATTTTCCAACCGGATAGGGACACGCCCGCGCTTCTACGGCCGCGCACTGAGATAGGATTGTGATTTGCACTTGAGAGGTAAAGCTGCCTCGCCGCCCGTTCCGCGTTTGCGCCCCGCCGCCCCTTTTCCGCCGAGCCAGGGGCCGTTTCGATCCCCAATTGTGACACGCCGGTAGCGTGCACCACACAGGATTAGATGCACTTCGACGCCAATCCGTTACCGGCAAAACCGTTCCACGTTACATGCCAACCTGTTAATTCGTCAAGCTTTATTTTGATGCGCAGCCTACCCTCCTAGTTCTTCGAGCCTTCTCCGTAGCTCCTGCTTGCGCGCCAGCAGTTCGCGCAGCAATGTCCCGGCGGCCGCGCTGGACCCCGCCGTCTGCGATTCAATCTGCCTCTGAACCGCGTCCAGCTCCGCTTTGGCCTTGCGGCGCCGCAACACCGCCAGGCAGCTCTCGGCCTCGTCCCAATTGGATTCGGCGGCAGCTTCGAAGACGATTTCGAACCACAAGCGGCGATCGCTCTCCGGCAGGGCGTTGGCCAGCGCCGTCGCGTCCGGAGCCGTTCCCTGCGCGCACACTTCCAGGAGCGCGGCGAAGATCCTTTCCGTTTCGAGACCCTGGTAGAGCCCTCCCTCTCGCAACTCGCTTGCCAGCCGCTCGCGGTACCCTTCCGCTTCGGTCAGCATCTGAATCAGCCGGCGTTCCGCTTGCTTTGCGCCCCGCCCCACGAGCTCCGGCTGTGTCTTCACCTCGCCGCGGCGCTCAGCGGCCGCTTTGCGGAGCGACTCGCGCAACACCGGCTCTTCCACGCGCAACTGCTGTGCGATTCGGGTGGCCCATTCGCTGCGCAACAGCCGGTTGGGAATGCGCTGCACGTAAGGCATCAGGAAATTCACCGCGCGGAGCTTGCCTTCACCGGTGGACAAGTCCATCTGCCGCGCGCGGCCGATGAGATAGTCCACATACTCCGGCGCGGATTCGAGCAGCTTCCGGTAAGCCTCTGCTCCTTGCTCGCGGATGAATTTATCAGGGTCGGCCTTGCCCGGCAGGGCCAGCACGCAAACGTCGAAACCCTGTTCGAGCAACAACACGATGGAACGCTCGGTCGCCGCTTGTCCCGCCGCGTCGGGGTCATAGTTCACGACGACGCGCCGCGTGAAGCGCGCCAGAAGCTTTACCTGCGATTCCGCGAGGCTGGTGCCGCAACTCGCCACCACGTTGCTGATTCCCGCCCGCGCCACGCCGATTGCATCCATGTAGCCCTCGACCAGAATCGCCAAGTCCTGCCGGCGCATCCCCTCCTTGGCGCGGTCCAAGTGATACAAGATGTTGCTCTTCGAATAGATGGGCGTTTCCGGTGAGTTCAGATACTTCGGCATGTCGTCGCCGAGCGCGCGCCCGCCAAACGCAACGATCTTCCCCGCCTCATTGGCGATGGGGAACATCATCCGCCGGCGAAAACGGTCATAGAACCTCCCGCTCTGGTCGCGCGATACCAGTCCGGAAACTTCGATCAGCTTGTCCGGATATTTCTGTTTTAGATGGCGGTAGAGAACCTCGCCGCCCGAAGGCGCAAAGCCCAGTCCGAACCGCGCGATCGCTTCCGCGTCGAGCCCCCGATCTTCCAAATAGGCGCGCGCAGCCTTGCCCTCCAGCGTGCCCTCGAGCTGCTTCATAAAAAACGCCGCCGCCTCGCGATGCATCTCCACCAGCGCCGCGCGCTGCTGGTTTTCGCGGCGTTCTTCCGGCGAACGCTCGCGGGGACGCGGAATCGCAATCCCGCACTTTTCCGCAACGACCCGCACCGCCTCGGGGAATTCGCATTTCTCCATCTCCCTCACGAAGCTGAAGACGTCGCCGCCGACGCCGCATCCGAAACAGTGATAAATCTGCTTCACCGGATGGACTGCAAAAGACGGCGTCTTCTCCGAATGAAACGGACAGAGCCCGGTAAAATTCTGCCCGCTCTTTTTCAGGCGGACGTACTCGCCCACCACGCGGACAATGTCCGCCTGCTGCTTCACCCGCTCCGCAAAGGATCCCGCTTCCGCCATAGAATCGAAACTCGAAATTCGAAACCCGAAATTCGTTTCCTTTACGACTACGCCTTTGGCCCGGCCTTCAGTCTCGCCTGTGTAGAACGAATATACCCGTTGAGAGTCTGGATCACACGTTGCGCCAATCCGTCCGATTGTTCATATTCAGCCAAGCTCATGTAACCTTCATCTTTGGCGGTGATCAAATGGTCTCGAACTTCAAAAACAGAACCGCGCGCCTGCCGACAGAATTGGATGTTTTCCTGATAGGAATAGCGGCCAAATCCTTCGGCGATATTCGCAGTCACAGAAACTGCCGCGCGACGAATCTGAGCGGCGAGACCGAACTTTTCATCCGAGGGAAATACTCGGACCATGCTGTAGACACCCTTGCGAAGCTCGCGAGCCAATCTCCAAACCGCTAGATCAGTGAAATCGCGAATTTGGCCATTCGCGCTCGCTGGCGGTTTTGCGAGTTTCAAATTTCGAGTTTCGAGTTTCGATTCGGCCACGCTCAGCCTCGTAATTCTACTATTGTAACGGCTGCGCCGCCGCGTTCTTCCGCCTCCGCCGAAACTTTTTCCACAAGCGGGTGTGCCCCCAGGAATTCTCCGAGCCCGCGGCGGAGGGCCCCCGTGCCATGTCCATGGATTACCCGGATTCGAGGCTTGTTGGCCAGTGCTGCGTCATCGAGGAATTTATCCACGCGGCGCGTTGCTTCTTCCACCGTGCAGCCGATGACGTTGATTTCATCGGCGGCCTGCTCATCGCTCGGCGAGGTAGTCACAGTTAGGCTGGAACGTTTCGGTTCTGGCTTTTTGACTTTCGACTGTTGACTCTCGACTGCCGTAATGTCTTCCACCTGAATCTTCATGCGCAACGGGCCGGCCTCGATTTCCACCGAATTCCCGTCGCGGCGTCGCAGCGTCACCGGCTTGTTGAATCCGCGCACGCGGACTTGCGCTCCCGGAACGAGCAGCTCCGGGGTCACCGGCTGCACCGCAATCCCCGTGCTGCCGAGGTCCGCTTGCGACTCTGACAGATGCTGCACGACGGCGGCGTTCACTTCCTCGCGCGCGTCGCTGCGGGCCCCGACCATCCTTCGGCGGGCTTGCTTTTCGAGTTGCGCACGCAGCTCGCGCTCCTTCACCGCTTCGACTGCGCGGACAATTTCCTGCTCGAAGTGTTTCTGCATCTCCCCGAACTTCTGCTCCAGTTCCGCCAGGCGCTTCTTCTGCCGTTCGACCCATTCCGTCTGCAGCTTTTTCTTTTCCTCTTCGAGCTGCTGCATCTGCGCGCTCATCTGCCGTTTCATCTGGTCGAGTTCGTCGCGGCTGCGGTGCAGATAGGCGATCAGCTCGGCGGCTTCGCGGGTCTCCGGAGTAAGTTGCCGCGTCGCTCGCTCGATGATCCGCGGCTCGATTCCAAGCCGCTTGGCGATGGCAATCCCGCTCGAGCCCCCGGGGACGCCCACCAGCAGCCGGTAGGTCGGCCGCAAATTCACGTCGTCGAATTCCACGGCGGCATTCACGATCCCCGGCGTTGCCGAAGCGTAAGCCTTCAGGCGATCGTGGTGCGTTGTCGCCAGCACCAGGCAGCGCTTCGCGCGGAACTCTTCGAGCAGAGCCACGGCGAGCGCTGAACCCTCCTCCGGCGCCGTGCCGGTTCCCATTTCATCCACGAGGACGAGCGACTGCGGCGTCGCCGCTTCGAGCATCGCTTTGAGGTTCAGCACGTGCGCTGAAAATGTGGAAAGGTCCGCGCCGATGGACTGCTCGTCGCCGATGTCCGCCAGCACGCGGTCCACCAGCGGCAACACGGCGCGCTCGGCGGCCACGGGAATTCCGGATTGCGCCGCGAGCGAAGCCAGGCCGACGGTCTTCAAGGCCACCGTCTTTCCGCCCGTATTGGGCCCGCTGATCACCAGCACGGTTTCCTCGCCGCCGAGCGCAAGCGTCATCGGCACCACGGCGCGGCCTTCGCGCCTCAACCGTTCTTCGAGTACCGGATGGCGCGCGGCGTCCAGGCGCAATTCGCCGGCGCTTTCGCTTGCCGCGGCAAATTCCGGAAGCGCGCAATCGAACTCGCGCGCAAATCGCGCCCGCGCAAACGCCGCATCGAGCTCCGCAATCGCCCCAGCCGCCGCCGCAAACGGTCCCATCTGCATTTGCAGCCGCTCCGTCAGCTCCTGAAGGATGCGCGCGATTTCCGCCGCTTCGTCTTCGCCGAGCTGGACGAGCTGGTTATTCCTTTCGACCGTTTGAAACGGTTCGATGAATACCGTTTGCCCCGTCCCGCTCGAGCCGTGCATCACGCCCTGCACCCCGCGCCGTTCGGTGGCGCGCACGGGGATGACGAAGCGGTCGTTGCGCAGCGTAACGTAATCTTCGCCGGCTTCCGCGCCCCGCGCGCGCAGGACTTGTTTGAGCGTCTTCTGGATGGACTCGCGCGTCTTTCCGATCGTCGCGCGAATCCGCTTCAACGGCGCCGACGCATCGTCGCTGATTTCGCCGTTCGGAAGAATCGCCCGGCGAATCGCGCCGAGGATGGCGCGAAAGTCGGCGAGCGAAGCCGCGCGCGCAGCCAGCAGCGGAAACTTCGCCGCTTCCTCGCGAAATTGTTGCTTCAGCCAGCCCGTTGTCTCGGCGACGGATGCGGCGTCGAGCAGTTCGGCCGGAGTCAGCACGGCTCCCGGTCCTTCGAGCCGTCCGAGCCAAGTCTCCGGATCGGCCAACGCGCCGAAACCCAGTTCATTCCCCGCGCGAAGATACGCCATCGCCTCGCGGATCAGCGCAAACGCCGCTTCCAGGCGCGCTCGGTCGCGGGAAGGACCGAGCGCATCCACGGCGCGGCGTCCGGGCGCGCACGTCGTTCTTCGCCGCAGGATGTCCCGCAGCTTGTCGAACTCCAGAATTTCTTCCGCGGTCCGCGGCATGGATTTGCTATCTCAAATGCTTCGCCAGGTATGACGCCGCTTCTTCCGCCGCCGGCGCGATGTGGATCAGCCGGTTGTCCGCTTCGCCCCAGGGAGAGGGATGTCCACGCTCGACTGCGCGCACACTTTCCAGGATGGGCTGCCAAAATTCGCCCAGCGTGACAAAAGGTTTGCCTTCCATCACGCGTTTGTTGAGCATTTCCCACACCACGGCCAGTTCCACCAGCGTGCCGGTGCCTCCCTTGCACGCCACATAGGCGTCGCCGCGCCGGATCAGCTCAAACAGCCGCTCCTGCCACGTGACCACGCGGATCTCTTCGTCCACCCAGCGATTCGCGCGTGCTTGAAAAAATTCTGCGGTGACACCCACTGTTTCCCCGCCCGCTTCTTTCGCTCCGCGCGAGACTCCTTCCATCACGCCGCCATAACCGCCCGTGCAAACTTTCCATCGGCGCTCGCCGAGCGCGCGGCCCAGCGCCCGCGCCTGTTCGTAGTCTGCGTCGCCTTCGCGCGGCCGCGAACTTCCAAAGACGGTAATGACTTTCTCTGGCGCCATCATTTCGCTCATGCCAATTTGATTCCGGCGAAGCGCAAAAAGCTGAGGGATTGCGCAGCTCAGTTAGCCCGGGGCTTCCGCCTCGATGCGCGCGGCTTCGTTCCCAACTCTTCCACCATCGCCTGACAGATGGCGTCGAGCACCAGGGCCCCATCGTGATTCTTCCCGGCAAAGTTGTTGCCGAACATCGAAAAGACGAGCGGCTCACCCGCAAGCGTCGTCGCATAGCCCGATAACGCCATGACATGGTCGAGCGAACCCGTCTTGGCATGGATGCGTCCGGCGGCGGAAGTCTTCTTCATTCGGTCGGCGAGCGTTCCGTCCTCCCCGGCAATGGGCAGGCTGGCCTCAAACGCTTCGGCCCAGTGCGTTTGCTTCGCCGCATATTGCAGAAGCGCCACCACGGCCTGCGGGGTCACCAGGTCACGCCGGGAAAGCCCCGAGCCGTCTTGCAGCGCCAGGTCGTTCTTCTCGATTCCGATCGATTCGTAAAATCCCGCGGCAAATTTCAGCGCGTCGTCGAGCGTTACGGCGCCGCCGCTTGTGCGCGCCGCAAAACGGAACAGCATCTCCGCGTGCAGGTTCTGGCTCATCTTATTGACCACCTGGACCGCCTCGGCCAGCGGCACCGAAATATGTTCCGCGAGCCGCGTGGAAGTTTTCAGCGGCGGTTCCGGCCAATGCCGCGCACGGGCGCTTCCGTTGATTTGCACGCCCCGCGCTTCGAGCAGGTGTTTCAGCAGGTGCGCGGCGTGTTCGGCAGGCTCTTCGATGGCCAGCACCAGCGGATGCGGCGCGCTGCGGGCCGGCAGTGTTCCGCGAACCAGCACACGCCGCGAGCCCGGCTCGCGGTGGAGGGTCAGCTCGGGCTTCAGCCCGGCAGGACCCGTGACGACATTGTTCTCGACCTCGATTTCTTCGCTCCAAGGCTCGACCGTGTACGAAACCCCTCCGCCCTCCTCCTCACTTACATTCAACGTCAGCGTCACTATATTGTCATTCACCGAAAGCGCGGAAACCGCTGCTCCGTAGGACCACACCATGTCGTCAATTTCCCATCCGGAAGGATAGCGCTCGAGGGAAAACAGACTGTCGTCAGCGATGACGTCTCCGTCCACTTGCTTCACGCCGCGCGCCGCAATCGCATCCGCAAATTCGGCCAGCACTTTTTCGGGCGCTCCGTCGTGTTCAGCCTCTTTCTCAAAGGGGAACCTGCGGTTGGAAAGATTCGGATCGCCGGCCCCCGCCAGCACCAGGTCGCCGCTCACTCGTCCGTCGGGAGACACGTTGCCGGTCGACTCCACCGTCGTCGTGAAGGTAAAGTCCGGACCAAGCGTGGCCAGCGCCAGAACGGTTGTAAAGAGTTTCATGTTCGATGCCGGCGAAAAATATTCCTGCGCGTTCCTAGCGAACAATATTTCTCCGGTCGCTTCATCGGTGATCAGGATTCCCCATTCAGCTTTGCTGGCATTCTCCGCGGAGAGAATGGCTTCCACGCGCGCCGCAAACCGCGCCACATCGCGGCGTTTTTGCCGAGGCTGGTTCGTCGTTCCGCATGGCGAAATGCCGCGGCACGGGCGCTCATGCTGGGTCTGAGCCTCGGCGCGCGGTTCCTTTGCTTGTCCCCAGCTCGAGTTCGCCACTGCCGCGATACAAAATCCCAGCAGCAGCCCCCGAAGTTTCGCATTGCCACCCCAGACGCTCACGCATTCCCCTCCGCAAAACGCTGGCGCAAAATTATAATCTATCCTTCCCAGCCGGGCCCCGACGAATCGGAAACAAATCTGGCAGAAGACCACTCTTTGCAGAAAACCTGCATCCCACTAACAGAACATTGCGCCCGGCCCGCGAAGGCTCTATCATTGGTTGCCAGCCAAGAAACTCTGACGAGGTGACGCGTGATGAAACAATGTCTGTCCCTGTTACTGGCGGCCGCACTGGTCGCGCTGCCACTCCCGACACAGGCGAATGAGGGCAAGGACCAGGACCGCCTGGAAAACTGCGGCGCAGTGCTTGGTGAAATCCTGAACATTCCCGATGATATTCCCTCGAACCTGCTCAACAAGGCTGAATGTGTCATCGTGATTCCTTCGGTCCTCAAGCTTGCCGTGGGTTTCAGCGGCAGTTATGGCCGCGGCGCAATGACCTGCCGCACCGGCGAACACTACACGGGGCCATGGAGCGCTCCTTCGATGATGCGTCTCGAAGGCGGCGGCTTCGGTTTGCAGCTCGGCGGACAGGCCACGGACTTCGTACTGCTGGTCATGAACCCGCGCGGTGCCGAAGCGATCCTCAAGAATAAAGTAAAGCTCGGAGCCGATGCGGCCGCAGCGGCCGGCCCCAAGGGCCGCGACGCCACGGCAGCGACGGACGTAACCATGCGCGCGGAGATTCTCACCTATTCCCGTTCCCGCGGCCTGTTTGCCGGCGTGTCCCTGGAAGGCTCTTCGCTGCGGCAGGACAAGGGCCCAAACGAAAAAATCTACGGCCGCAAGATTGACGCCCGCGACATCGTCCGCAAGGGCGCGGTCGCCGTGCCCCCCTCCGGTCAGAAGCTCGTCGCACTGCTGAATCAGAAGTCTCCCAAGAACGAGTCTGACCCGAACTCCCTTAAATAGAACCGTTTAGCACGATTGTTTCACGTGAAACATCCCGGCTGCGGTCCGGGGTGTCTTCTGTGGGTGGTCCCCAACTTAGAGCACGGTTACTTGTACTCCTTGGTCGTCAACGCGCACGGGCAGAACCTCTCCGCCGGCGGTCCGCACCGCTTTCTCGACTTGCGCACGAGCTTCGGGTTCAATCAGAAGGATCAGGCATCCCCCGCCGCCCGCTCCGCAAACCTTTCCGGCCAGCGCCCCGGCTCGCCGGGCACCCGCAATAATCCGGTCAATCTTCGGCGTGGAGATGGTGGGGAGGTTCTTCCGGCGGAATTCCCATTCCTGGCGAACCAGGCGTCCGACTTCCACCCAGGCGCCCCGCTCAAGCGCGGCGCGAACCTGCTGGGCGATCCGGGAAATACGCTCGAGATTCCGGATAACCTTCCGGTTGCCGTTGAGGTGTGCTTTGAAAACCTCCCAATTGTTGATGCCGGATTGGCGGGGCTTGCCGGTATAACACACCACCAGACGCCGTTCGAGTTCGCCAAGGTCAACGCTGAGTACCTCGCGATACTCGCGGCCCGGCTCAAGGTGAATCGCCGCAGCGCCGCCGAAGGCCGGCGGGTAGTGGTCCTGCGTCCCGGTGGGGACGCGGATAACGATGGCCTCAACGTCCCGGCTGATGTGAATCCAGTCCTCGCGGCTCTTCCCTGCCCCGGTGAATTTGTCCAGAGCGGCGCAGATGGCCACCGCCATGGCGCTCGAGCCTCCAATGCCCGCGCCGGCGGGAGCTTCCGAATCGGTCGTCAGGGCAAAGCCGGCGGCGGGCCGGAAATGCCGCACGAGATGAGCGAGGAGCGGCAGGCGGTAACGCCGCGCGCGGTCGAGCGCCGCGAGAGACGCGAAGGATTCTTTGCGGCGCGTGTCCCGCGAAACGAGTTGAATACGCGGATCGCCGGCGGCGCGTGTTTCAATCTTGCACGAAGCGTAGCGCGAAATCGCTGCATTGACGGTGACCGCGCCCTCGTGAAACAGGTACAGCGGCCAGATGTCGAGTGTGCCCCCGGCCAGATCGACGCGGGTCGGCGCGCGAGATTCGATTCTCAATGTGCCTTGCTTCCCTTCCGTCCAGGGTTTTCGCTGGCGGGCGAATCATAACAAAGGTGAACGGTGCACGGCGTCTAAGAACGAATCGAACGTTTCAAACTCGGCAAGATTCTCGAGGGGGCTCGAAGGCACGCGGCGGATCCAGCCGGGTTCTTGAGGCACAGGGTCCGATGAATTGCGAAGAACACCTAGCTCGCGGCGGCGCGAAACTTCTCGGCGGATTCCGTTTCGGTCGCCACTTTTTCGTGTGCGAGGTTCGGCTCAAAGCAGCGCCGGCAACGCGCTTCGTACATTCCTGCGGCTCCCACTACGATCAAATCCTCGGAGGCGACCAAACGCTGTGTGTTCACGGCGGGATTGCCGCAGCGGACACAAATGGCCAGCAGTTTGGTGATCTCTTCGGCAATGGCCAGCAGACGGGGCATGGGCTCGAAGGGCCGGCCCATGAAATCGGTGTCCAGACCGGATACAATGACGCGCTTGCCCATGTCCGCAAGCTTCGTGCAGACGTGGATCAGTTCTTCGCCGAGAAACTGGGCCTCGTCAATGCCGACGACTTCGGTGCGCGGCTCGACTTTTTGCAAGACTTCGGCGGCCGTGCGGACGTTGTCAGAGCGAATCTCCAGGCCGGAATGCGAAACAATTTCCGTGGTCGAATAGCGCTGGTCAATCTGCGGCTTGAAAATCTGGACGCGCTGGCGCGCGATCTCTGCGCGGCGCAACCGGCGAATCAACTCCTCGCTCTTGCCCGAAAACATCGGCCCGACGATCACCTCGATCCAGCCCATATTGCCCTTGACGATGTCCACGCCGCGTCTTCCTCCTGGAGGTAGGCTAGCACAAGCGCGTGCTTCCGCCTACTGTCACCTTATGGCACGCTGTACAGGTCTTTATTGAAAAATGGCGCAAACGCGCTGACCACAGCGACGCGGAAGGCATCCTGACGCGTAATGAGGTTGCTCGAAAGCACGCCCCAGGCACCTTGCGCGTCGCGAATGCCTTTGCCGCCGGCAAATTTATCGATTGCGGCCGAAAGTTCGACGCCGCGATTGAGAACCTCATCGGCAAGAGCCGCGGGGACTTCGATCCCTCCGGAGCGGCCAAAGGCGCCGCGAGTTCCGTCGGAAACGTAGGCCCAGCTTTCCAGGAAGACGCGGCGGCGGCTGTTTTCCTCGACAACATCGAGGCCGCCTTCGAGTCCGATGAAATAGCGCCAAGGCTCATGGCGTTCCCGAGCGATGCGGACCAGCGCGTCAGCGCGCTGGCGCGCCCCGCGCATTAGTTCTTCGCGCGACGCCGGGGTGTGGCCAACGCCGCTTTCGATCTCCACGCCGACGACATCGAACTGCACGTTGGGATCGAGCGTCGGCCCGAAGATGCTCAGGCTCTCCCAAACGGCGTTCAGTTTTGGGCGGCGGGTGCTGCCAACGGCAACGTAAACTTTCTCCATTTTTGGAAATGTCCCTGTGGCGCGGACCGCTATTCCTTCCAGAGTTGCGTCTGTTTCTCAGGACCGTAGCGCACGGATAGAAATTGCTTCAGGTCCTCGATGCTCGAAAACACTTGATCGGCGCAAGCCAGCATCCATCCGCTGAGGCGCGCGGGCGCTAGGGGCGTGACCAGATAGACGGGAATGCCTTTGCGGTATGCCACTGTCAGCTCCGCAGGCGTCCCTCCGCTCGAAACGCTGCTGCTGGCGGCAGCGCCGTCCCAAAAACAAATCAGATAATCGGCCTTGTTTTCGATGAGGTCGAGATCGAAGTGAATGATCTTGCGCACCGTCCGGCGAAAACGATCCGCGTCGGTGGTTTTCCATTGGCGGAAGTGCGACACCTCGTCATCGGTCAGGTTTTTCTTTTCGTCTTCTGCGGGGTCGTACACCCGGTGTTTTAGTTCATCCCGCAGGAACGGCGTCAGCTTGCGGCGCCACGTCTTCCCGCCGTCAGACGCGAATTCAATGGGACCACAAAGATAAACAAGCATGACTGGGACGGACTGGAGCGGCCGAGGGGACTCGAACCCCCGCCTACAGCTTGGCAAGCTGTCGTACTACCCCTATACTACGGCCGCTTTTCGCAGCAAATCCTTTATAGCATGCAGGAACGATTGCCACAAGAACCCCTGCGATGCATCTTGCGGACGGGCACACCCTACCTCTGCTTCCAACGGCGGGAAGCATTCCAGACGCCAGGTCAGGAAACCTGGGCGACTCGCGTGCTCTTTACAACGGGTGATTTTTTTTGCCGCTGCGCGAACCTTCCAGCCTTCTCACGATCGGTATAGACGCGACCGAACTTTTCGCCATCGTGGTAAAACACAGTCACCAGCCAATGGCGGTGCTTGCGACGCTTGTCTTTGCCGAGCTTTGTTCTCTTTCTCTTTTTCACGTCTGTGCCACTCCAGGCGCCAGAACTATGGCAACTTACGGGGCGCGGCGCAAGTGCCAACCTCGGAAGTAACTCGAAGACAAACCCAGAACGGGTTGCTCGGCTTACTTATCTATAAATATAATACCTTATCTTGAAACATATTCCAGCCGGCGTGGCCAGCCTTGATGAGTGCTCAAGACCTCTGGGCAGACCTATGTTCGCAGACAGCCAAATTGGCTTATGGGGCGAGAAAAATTCGGCAATGAATCTGCCGGAACTGCGCAACCTTTCCGAGTTCTTGTCGTCTAATAGGTTTGAACGCAACGAACCGAAGCTGAGCCGGGATGCAAACAGACACAAACATCCTGAAACATTTTTCAGCGAATCTCGTATCTAGTACAGAAGAGCTCGAAGGGGCCGTGAAGCGAGGCTTTATGTTACTCCATCAGAAAAAAGCGATCCTGGAAGACTTGCGGAATCACGCACCAGAGCGGCTCGCCGAACTTCGCGAATTGCTGGCCGCGGGCGCCCCTGCGCGTCCTGATCCGCGCCGGCTCGGCTTCTACGAAGTGGATGGCCAGTCGCATGTGTACTATGTCTTCGTGTACGCCGCGGCAGTCAAAGTGATGTTGCTGGGAGTCTGGGAAAAAGACCCGGTGGCCCAGTTCGTCGCCTGCACCCGCCCCGCGGCTTAACCGCCGCTCGGATGCCGCTCATCCGAGCGGCTTTGCTTAACCTCCCCCAAAAAGTCAATTAGCCAACCCGGACGGAGCCGAAACTTCAGGAAATGCTGCCAATCTGCTGCTGTACCTGGTGGCGGAATTCCAGCGGATGAGAGATTAAATGGAACGGCTCGGCAGACCCGCCGGTCCCGTGGATGACGATGGAGCCATAGCCGAGAATTCGACCCCAGAGAGTCTGGTCCACGCTGACGCTTTCAACCTTGTTGAGAAACAGCTCGAGCGTTCTGACCTGGAAAACCCCGGCCTTCAAGATGACCCTCTTGTTCGTCACCGCAAACTCGGCGGAGGACCTTCGCGTGGTTCCGGAAATTACGGGAATGACGGCAAT
>WNGG01004895.1_pt1 | contig 14950 bp, 13 predicted proteins | sample 5400661 | NCBI WGS metagenome assembly WNGG01 (sample SAMN13153372, study PRJNA577476) | soil metagenome | isolation source: 100 cm soil or saprolite under Garry oak tree replicate 1 | place: USA:California | collected 2016-06-15
TTCATACGAGCCCTCCAAGCGACCGGGGTAATCTCGTCGATCGACATGACGGCGACACAGGTAACGATCCACTTCGACCTCAGCCGGCCGAACGCGAAGTTCGTCTCCGCCGGGTTCGACTTGAGGATTCCGAACGGAGCCGGGCCAGGGGTCGATCTTGTCCTCAGCCCCTTGCCGACCATCGACGGATCGACGTTCCCGGCGTTCATTAACTGCGCGAACCTGAATCCCTAGGCCGGGTCGCGCACAAACCAAGCGGAGCCGCTCCCCGCATCGCGTGGGGCGGCTCCGCTACCAAGAGCTTTACTTCGTGATCTTGTCGAAGTACACGTTCGCATCTCGCGAGCGTGCGTTGATCAGCGACGGCGGATTCGTTGTCGGATCCGCGTCCTCGGCCGCGTTCGCGGTCGGGTTGTCGTCGCGGTTGTCCGTCCAGACTGCGTACGCGCTGGTGGCGTCCGCCACGAGACCGACGTAGTCGCCGATGAACGGTGTGATCGCCTTGATCGAGCCCCACAGGTTGGGGTTGAACGACTGGTCTGTGACCCGCAGTTCGCTTCCGAACGTCAGCGCGCCAGCCGCGGCCGTGTCGGCCTGGTTGTAGAAGACGTCCATGCCGGTGCACCCCGCACCCGTCGTCGCGCCCGACGGGCACTGCCCGGTGACGGGTCCGCTTGCGGTGAAAGCGGGCTCGCTACGGCTGTCGTACCAGATCACCGACACCTTGCCGCCGGCCGCCGCGAGCGACGGCATGAGCTGATGGGCACCGGCGCCGGCCGTGGGGTTCACCGGCGTCTCCCACGTCTCCCCGTTCGTCTTCGAGCGGCTGATGAAGACATCGGCCCCGTTGGCCCCGTTTCGTCCGACCCAACCGACGTAGACGCCGTTCGCATCCGCCGCGAGCGTCGTGTCGCCGAACACGCGGAAGCGTGGCGGCGTCCGCGAAGCGTTCTGGCGGTAGTCGACGAACGTCGCGACCTTGACGGGAGCGGAGAAGGTCGCCCCGCCATCGGTCGAGCGGGCGACGAAGATCGCGCTGTCGTTCGGGTTCGAGTTCGACGGGTTGTTGTCGAAGGTTCGCCATGACACGTAGACGTCGTGGTTAGGTGCGACCGCGACGTTGCAGCCCTGCATGTTGTTGACGTCCCTTTGTTGCCCCGTGAAGCTCGAGTCGGTCCAACTATCGCCGCCGTCGCTGGAAAACTTCAAAGACAGGTGATCCTGCGCGCCCGTGAAGCGCGCCCAGCAGAGGTAGACACGGCCGTTGCCGCGGTCGACGGCCAGCGCGTCCTTGTCCTCCTGCTGGCCGAGCCCGACGGTCCCGCGCTCGACGACGACCGTCTTCAGATACGTCACCGCACCGGCGGTACTGATGTGGTACTTCGCAACTGCGAGCGCGTTCGCCACGGTGTTGCTCGGTTGCCCCGGCGGCGTGCGCTGGAACGCGATGAACGCGAAGTAGAGGTTGCCGGCGGCGTCGAAGCCGAGCCACGGGTCTGACGCTGCGGCGTTGCCGCGGATCGGCGAGGCAAGCCCCTCCGGCGATGTGTCGCCCGGGAAGCCTGGGATCAGCGCCTCGAAGTCGAACGACGTGCCGCCGTTGGACGAGACGGCAAACCCCTGCCAGGCATCGTTCGAGATCCCAAGGGTACGGACGTCGTTGACGCCGACGGCGATCACGTCGGCGTTCGCCGGGTGGACGGCGATGGACGGCTCGTTCTGCTGCAGCACGTCCGTTGGTGGCGTTGCCGATCCGTATGGATCCGTCGTGATGATGTCGTGGGTCGTGACCCGCGTGTCCGAGCCCGCCGTCGCGGCAGAGGAAACCGCGACAACTACGGCGGCTACGAGCACCGCCAGCCCAGAGATCCAGACGTAACCGAGCCCTCTCCCCCTGCTGAGCATGGACCCTCCTTCCCGTAAATGACTTCCTGCTCTCCCTTACCCCGATCCGTCCCGTGTGGATCGGGGCATGAAAGATATTGGATCACCGACCAACCGCCGCTGACCCACGACCTGATAACAGACTTCAGAGCGCGCCCAATCCGGCTGCTTCTTCGTCGCGTAGAACAGGCGAAAGGGGATGAAGCGATGCCTGAAATGAGACATCGAAAGGACGGAAAAGGCCACCTGGCCAGGCTCGAGGCGACGACCCGCCTGCTCGTCATCCTGGCGCTGACGGGGGTGCTGGGCGTAATCGGGTTCCTGGCTGCGGGCTCGGTCGCTCGTAGTGCGACCGAGACGAACGCGACCGTCTCCCTGCGCACGACGAAGCTCGGTCCGATCCTGGTGAACTCGAGGGGCCATACCCTCTACCTGTTCGCCAAGGACAGAAACGGCAAGAGCGCCTGTAGCGGGAGCTGCGCAAGGTTCTGGCCGCCCCTGCTCAGTCAGGGCAACCCGACTGTCGGCCCCGGCGTCAAACCGTCGCTGATCGGCACGACGAGGCGCAGCAACGGCAGCCGACAGGTGACCTACAACAGACACCCGCTCTACACCTTCGCGCTCGACAAGCTGGCGGGTCAGACGAAGGGCGAAGGCAACTTCGCGTTCGGCGCCAAGTGGTACGCCGTCTCCGCCAGAGGAACGGCGGTCGTCAAGACTTCGACCACCACCACCACCACCACTACTACTGGCACCACGACTACGAATCCCTATCCCTAGGGGACAAGTACCGCCGTCGTCTGCCGATCGGAAACCCCGAACCTGGTTCGTCTTTGACGAACCAGGTTCGAGAGTCCGTGCTCAGTTCGCCGTGATCGACCCGAACAGCCCGTGCGCCTCCTCGTTCGGCCCGGCCGCGAAGTAGAGCGTCGTCGACGGCCCGGCGGCTCCGTTGTTGCCGAAGCCGATGCCCCACAGCCCGTCGATGGAGATCGCACGACCGGACGAGTCGCGGAGTCCGCCCGCCCGCTCCCAGGATCCGTCACCCTGCTGCGCGAAGGCGTTGATCCGCCCGTCGCCGAAGTTGCCGACGAGCAGGTCGCCGCTGAACGGTCCGAAGCCCGCGGGCGCCAGAGCAATCCCCCAGGGCGCGTTCAGCTGGCCGTGCGTCGCGATGCGCGACATCAGATTCCCGTCCGTATCGAACTCGTCGAGCACGCCGAATCCTTGGTGATGTAGCTCGTCCTCGCTGCCCGGCTCCTGCTTCGCGAAGCTGACAACCAGCTTGCTGCCCACCGCTGCGATTCCGAACGGCGCGTAGCCGGACGGAAGCTTCGGGTCCACGAACCCACCCGTAGCCGTGCCGGCACCGAAGCTCGAGTTGAAAACATCGACCTTCCCACCCACGAAGTCGGTCGCGTACAGCTGGCCGCCCGCAAGCGCGAGGCCCTTGTAGACGGCACCGGCGCTCGTGACCCCGACGACAGAATGGGTCGCGTCGACGTTCGGGCTCCAGCCGCTGATCGTGCCGCTCTCGCTCGCGAAGATGAACCGCGCCGGCCCCGATTGGCCGTTCGCGCTGACGACGAAGCCCGAGCCGCCGTTGAAAACGATCCCGGTGGGCGCACCGTTGACGATGTTGACGATGAGACCCTGCTTCGCGCCCTCGGCGTTGTACAGCGTCGACTTGTCCGTGCCGTTGTCGGCAACCCACCAGGGCCCAGTCGGCGGCTCGGCGATCCCCCACCCGTTCTGAAGATCCGGATCCTGATGCGTAGCGACTCCGGTCAGGTCCGAGTTCAGGTCGTGAACCGCATACGTCCCCGGAACGTCACTGCGGGCCGACGACGCACCAAGCGTCAAAGCCACGCCAAGCAGAAGAAGCGCCCCAAGAACGAAGCGCGCACGATAGATAGTCTCTCCTCTCATTCCACCCCTCCTTGGTCTGAGACAAGACCCCAGAAAGTTCAATACGGGAATCGGCGACATGCGGATTGCCGAACCGGGTGGCCGTTTCCTGCCGAGGTACCGCGCCTCAGCGTCGCAAACTGCCACTCGCGGAGTGCCTCAGGCGCCTACAGTACGACCATGGAAACCTCGTCGGGCTCAACCGGCTTCGCCGCACTCGGCCACCCCGGCTCCGATCACTACGTCGGTCTCGAAACGTTCGCCAATCCCGGGGTTTCGCACGTGGAGATGACAAGCGACGAGCTCACGGCCGTCTGTCCCGTCACGGGCCAGCCCGACCTCTACGCAGCGACGATCGAGTACTGGCCTGTGGCCCTTTGCCTCGAATCGAAGTCGCTCAAGCTGTACCTGTCCGGCTACCGCAACGAAGGGCACTTCTGCGAGGCGCTCGCGGTCAAGATCCGAGATGACACCGCCGAGGCGCTCGAGCTTCCACCCGACAAGGTCCGCGTAACGCTCAAGCAGAAGGCACGCGGCGGAATCACGATTACGGCGAGCTCATAGCGAACACTCCTCGGTCTCAGGACGGCAGCCGTGCACCGTTTTGGACCGATCAGCACCGCGCCTGGGTCTCCTCGTCCATGGCTCGCAGCGCTGAACGGCGGATCTCGCGCCCGCCAACCTCTTAAGCAGGGGTCATCTGGGGCGGATTCGACGAATGTGGCGCTGGGCCGAGGGCTGGGAACCTGGTCGGCACACGCACCTGTCGTTTTACGCTGTACACGCTGGGGTTGATTGGCCTTGAAGTCGTTGATATCGCTTGACCCGGGGGCTCCTGTCGTTTATTCATACTGAACAGTGCGCGCTTCTCAGGACCCGCGTCTCACCGTCGGGTTGATCGGTCTCGGGAACATGGGTTCCGCGGTCGCGGAGCGCGTCTTGGCTGCCGGCTACCCGCTGCTCGTGTACAACCGGACTCCGGAGAAGGCGCAAGCCCTCGTGGCCGGCGGTGCAGCTGTCGCCGCGTCGCCTGCGGAGGTCGCCTCGCAGGTCGACGTGGTCCTCACGTCGCTCGCGAACGACACGGCGTTCGAAGCGGTCGCGCGAGAAGTCCTCGCGGCGGCACGGCCTGGGACTGCCCTCGTTGACCTAAGCACCGTCTCGCCGGAAGCCTCGGCACGGATCGCCGCGAAGGCCGAGGCGGCCTCGGTCGCCTACCTGCGCGCACCCGTGAGCGGCAATCCGACCGTCGTCCGTGCTGGAAACCTCAGCTTTATCGTCTCGGGTGCGTACGAGACGCTCGAACGCGTCGAGCCGGTGATCCGCGCGATCGGCCCTACCATCCATCACGTCGGTGACGCTGAGCAGGCTCGGATTGTGAAGCTCGCGATCAACCTGATGATCGCGGGCCTCGCGCAGCTGATGTCGGAGGCGCTCGTCCTCGGGGAGGCCGCCGGCGTCTCCCGAGAGGCTCTTCTCGAGGTTATGGGAAGCTCGGCCGCCGGCGCACCGTTCGTGAAGTACAAGACGGAGCCGCTCCTGCGCGACGACTTCTCCGCAACGTTCACCACGGCACTCATGGAAAAGGACATCGATCTCGTGCTCGACGCAGCCGCAGACGTGGGCGTTGAACTCCCCGTTGCCCAACAGATGAAGACGCTGCTTCGAGGCGCTATCGAAGCCGGCTACGCGGATGACGATTTGATGGCGCTCTTCCTGCACCTGCGGAGCGCATCCCGTGATCACGATCAGGAGGTAGTGCGGTGAGCACGCAACAGAGGTCGGTCGCTTCACCCGATGCGACGCGCGCGGTCGACTGGGAGCAGCGCATCGATTTCCCGCGGCTGCGCAAGGACCGGCTCGACCGCGCCAAGGCCGCGCTCGAGGCGTCAGATCTCGGGGCAGTGCTGCTCTTCGACCCGAACAACATCCGCTATGTCACGAGCACGCACATCGGCGAGTGGGCGCGAGACAAGAACGCGCGCTTCGCCCTGCTGCCGCGGGGTGACGATCCGATCCTCTGGGACTTCGGATCCGCCGCCCGTCATCACCAGCTCTTCGCGCCCTGGCTCCCGAAGGAGAACTTCCGCGCCGGCGTCGCGCCGATGCGCGGCGCAATGCCCATCGAGACCGGCATCCCGGACAAGCTCGGTGCACGAATTGCGAACGAACTGCGGGAACGTGGCCTCGAGGGCGATCCGCTCGGAATCGACATGGCAGACCTCGTCACGATCGAGGCGCTTCAGCGCGCAGGCGTGCACGTCACCGACGGATCGCAGGTGCTGCTCGAGGCCCGCAAGATCAAAACGGCGCAGGAGATTGCCCTGCTCGACCAGTCCGCCGGCCTCGTCGACGCCGTCTACGACGAGATCTACCGGATGCTGCGGCCCGGCGTGTATGAGCACGAGATCGTGGCCCGGGCGCATCAGCTTCTCTTCGAGATGGGATCAGAACAGGTCGAAGCGGTAAACGCGGTCTCGGGCGACCGCTGCAACCCGCACCCGCACGTGTTCTCCGACCGACTACTAAGGCCAGGAGATCAAGCCTTCTTCGACATCATCCACTCCTTCATGGGTTACAGGACGTGCTACTACCGCACGTTCAACGTCGGCGGAGTCAGTCACTCGCAGCTCGACGCCTACAAGCAATGCCGTGAGTGGCTCGACGCGGCGATCCAGCTTGTTCGACCGGGGATGACGACGGACAGGATCGCGGAGGTCTGGCCGACCGCGGACGAGCTCGGCTTCCCCGACGAGGAAACCTGCTTCGGACTCCAGTTCGGTCATGGGATCGGCGTCGGCCTCTACGAGTCGCCGATGATCTCGCGCGTCCACTCCCTCGAGCATCCTGTCGAGCTCGAAGTGGGGATGGTGTTCGCACTCGAGACGTACTGCGCGGCGACGGATGGGCGATCGGCCGCCAGGATCGAGGAAGAGGTCGTCGTGACAGCGACGGGCTGCGACGTGATCACACGGTTTCCCGCTGACGAGCTGCTGGTCGCCGGGCGGACCTACGTGCGCGGCGCCGATCTCGTCAAGAACGGCGACGACAGTCGGCACGACGGCACTCCGGGTCTTGCCGACGCAGTCGCGGCCTCTGCGGTTGTCGAACCGGCCGGCGTTCCTCGGTGAGCCCGGAGACGGGCACGCGGCAGCTCCCGGAAGGGCTACCGGGCTATCGCCTCGTCCGCCGCGAAGACGTCGAGCTCGCCGACGCCCTGCCGGGCCGCTCGAGCGGTTTGACGTCCTGCCGGCTCGTCGGCGGCACGCTCGGTTCGACTCACATGGCACTGACGCTGGTCTCGCTCGTCGAGGGCCACGTCGATGCGCACGTGCATTCGTATGAGACGAGCTTCTACGTGCTCGAGGGGGAGCCGCTGCTCTACGTGGACGGCCGCGGTGTGGAGCTCAGGTCCGGCGCATGCGGCGTCGTACCTGCGGGAGTACCCCATGCGTTTCGCTGCCACGACCGCGCACTGTGGATCGAGATGGCCGCGCCGCGGCCGCGGGTCGACGGCAGCGATACCTTCTTCCTCGGACCTGCGCCGGACACTTCCGCCGAGCCGCTCGACGTCCGGGACCCGCGTAACCGCAACCTCTTTCTCCTCACGGAAGGGGAGATGGATCTCGATCGCCTCAAGCGGGGCGCAGCGGTTGCTGAGCCGACCGTTTCCGCCAGCATGGCGACTGCGGTACTGGCCTACAGCGGCATTGCCGTCAAGATGCTCGTCGACCAGCGGCTGGATGCGCAGTTGCACACCATGTTCATGGTCGACTACCAGCCCGGCGCCGTCGCGCATCCGCACGATCACCCGTTTGAGGAGTCGTACTACATGCTCGACGGGGAGGTCGACGTCGTCGCGAACGGCGACCGTTACACCCTGAGACCAGGCGACGTGTTCTGGACGGGAACGGGATGCGTGCACGCATTCTATGAAACGCGCGGAGGCCGAGTGAGGTGGCTCGAGACGTCTGCGCCGGCGCCGCCCCCGCGCCACTCCTACCGGTTCGAGCGCGACTGGGAGTACCTCGCCGAACGTCTCGCATCCGGCGCGGGCATCGGTATCGCATGAGTCGCGTCAGCGACAAACCAGCGACCGGCGTGCTCGACGACCCGGAGCTCTACACAGAGATCTACCGTCAGATGCTCCTCATCCGCGGTTTCGAGGAGCTCGTCCAGTCACTCTTCCTGAAGGGCGATATCTACGGAACGACTCACCTCTATTCGGGGCAGGAAGCCATAGCCACAGGCGTCGCGAGCCTGCTGGAGAAGCGCGATCGGGTGGCGGCGACATACCGCGGGCACGGCCACGCGCTCGCGCTCGGAGTCGATCCGCAGAAGCTGCTCGATGAGATGCTCGGGCGCGGGTCGGGCATCAACGCCGGCCGCGCCGGCTCGATGAACGTGAACTCGCCGGACGACCGGTTCATCGGTTCGTTCGGAATCGTCGGCGGCAGCATCGCGGCCGCGACGGGGGTGGCGCTCGCGCTGAAGCGAACGACTGGGGGCGTGGCCGTCGCGTACTTCGGGGACGGTGCGATGAACCAGGGCTACGTCTTCGAGTGCCTCAACTTCTGTCAGGTCCTGAAGCTACCGGTCATCTTCGTCTGTGAGAACAACGGCTACGGGGAGTACACGGCATTCCGCTCCGTGACAGCGGGCGAGATCAAGGCGCGTGCGGAGGTGATGGAGGTTCCGGCCGAGACGATCGACGGCATGGCGGTGTGGACGGTACGGGAGGCGGCGCAACGCGCGCTCGCGCACACGCGAGGCGACAACGGACCGGCGTTCATCGAGGCGTTGACCTACCGCTTCGTCGGCCACTCGCGTAGCGACCCGGGCGCGTATCGGCCGGAAGGAGAGCTCGACGAGTGGAAGGCGCGCGATCCGATCGTCCTGCTCCGTACGCAGCTCGAAGCCGAGGGCATCGAACCAACCCGCCTCGACGAGCTCGAGCAAGAAGTGACCGACGAGCTCGAGCGCATGCGGGAGAGCGGGCTTGCTGCGCCGTTTCCCGCAAAGTTGACGGCCAGCGAGTTCAAGGACTGATGGCACGCGTGACCAGCGAGCTGACGATGCCCAAGCTGTCCGACTCGATGGCAGATGCCGTCATCGTCCGCTGGCTGAAGTCCCCCGGCGACGCGTTCGAACGGGGCGAGGCTCTGATCGAAGTCGAAACCGACAAGGCGACCGTCGTCTACGAGGCCGAATCCGCGGGTACGCTCGCCTCGATCCTGGTCCCCGAGGGGGCAATGGTTGCGATCGGTGAGCCAATCGCGACACTTGCGAACGGCGACGGGGCGACCGATAGAGAGCAGCGACTCGCGCCGGCGGAGGCCGAGCCGGAGAGCGCCCGCTCTGTCGCGCCCACAGCCGCGCCTCCTCCGGAGGACGGATCGAATGCAGGCCGTCCCAACGCGACCCCAGTGGCCAGGCGTACCGCCGTCGAGCTCGGCGTATCGATGTACGGGCTCGTCGGCACCGGCCCGGGTGGCCGGATCACGCGCCGAGACGTCCAGCGGGCTGCGGAGTCGGGTACCGCGCCGCACCAATCTGCCCAACCTGCCGCCGGCGGGAAAGGCGACATCCGCACGATCGCGTTGACCCCGACGCAGATGACGATTGCGCGCCGGATGGTCGAGTCTGCGACGACGATTCCGGTTTTCACCGTCTCGGCCGAGGTCGACATGTCGCTGATCGGAGAGTTGCGCCGTGGAGACGGCAAGGACAGCCCTGACGTTCCCTCGCTCAACGACTTCGTCGTGAAGGCTGCCGCCGAGGCGTTGCGAGAGTTTCCGCGGTTCAACGCGTCTTATGTCGACGGCAAGGTCGAGTGCTACTCGCGTATCAATGTCGGCATCGCCGTCGCCACCAATGACGCACTGCTCGTTCCGGTTGTGTTCGACGCGGACCAGAAAACGCTCTCCGAGATCGTCGCAGACACACGTCGGCTCGCCGACGCGGCGCGGCGTCGAACGCTTCAGCCCGACGACCTACGCGACGGCACCTTCACCGTCTCGAACCTCGGCATGCTCGGTGTCCGATCGTTCACGGCGATCATCGATCCGCCACAGGTCGCGATCCTTGCCGTGGGAGGTATTAGCCGCAGCGCGACGGAAGACGAAAGCGAGGGCGTCGCATTCCGCGACCTGATGACGGTCACGCTCACCTGTGACCACCGAGTCCTTTACGGCGCCGACGGGGCGAGATTCCTGGCGCGGCTCGGAGAGCTGCTCGAGCGACCTCTCACGCTCCTCTCATGAGCATGACCAGAGGAGAACACTGACATGCCCACCGTAGCCTTTCGCACGGCGATCCGCGATGCGCTCGACGAAGAGCTGGCCGCCGACGAGCGCGTGATCTTGTTCGGCGAAGACGTCGCGGTCGCCGGCGGCGTGTTCGCGACGACGACCGGGCTGTACGAGAAGTACGGCCCCGACCGCGTCTTCGACACGCCGATCTCAGAGCTTGCGCTCGCCGGCGCTGCCTTTGGGTCGGCGGTAACGGGCCTTCGCCCCGTCATCGAGATCATGTTCGGCGATTTCCTCACGCTCGCGATGGACAGCCTCGTCAACCAGTCGACGAAGTACTGGTTCCTCACGCAAGAGCAAGTGAGCGTGCCTCTCGTGATTCGCTCCGTCGTCGGCGCGGGAGGACGCTTCGGGGCGATCCACTCACAGATGCCCGTGTCGTGGTTCATGGGAGTGCCGGGCCTCAAGATCGCGTCGCCGTCGACGCCCGCAGACGCGAAGGGGTTGTTGAAGTCGGCCATCCGCGACGACAACCCAGTGCTCTTCTTCGAGCACAAGCGGCTTTATACGCTCGAGGGCGAGGTGAACGGGGCACACGTGCCGCTTGGCCAAGCGGCCGTGGTGCGCGAAGGGAACGACATCACTCTTGTCACCGCGATGAAGAGTGTCCACGACGCGCTTGCAGCGGCGGATGCGCTCGAGCGGGACAGCGTGTCTGTCGAGGTCATCGACCTGCGAACGCTGCGTCCGTTCGACGTCGACACCGTTCTCACCTCGCTCAGAAAAACGAACCGGATCGTCGTGGTCGAGGAGGGGCCGCTGACCGGTGGTTGGGCCGGGGAGGTGCTGGCATCCGTTACGGAACAAGCGCTCGGTTACCTAGACGACGCCTGGCGGATCGCGACGCCGAACACGCCGATTCCTTACAGCCCGCCGCTCGAGGACGCCTTTCTGCCTGGGCCCGACCGGATTGCGGCGGAGATCAGGCAGCATCTGCGGTGAGGATGCTCGCGACGCACGATACGGTCACTCCATGACCGACCTTGCTCCGACTCCCGGGCCTCTCGACCGCAGCTCGAAGGTGGGCGCACGTTTGCGTGCGGAGCGGGAGCGTCTGGGGATCAGCCTCCGGGAGCTTGCGCGTCGCGTAGGCGTCTCGCCGAGCCTCGTTTCGCAGATCGAGCTGGACCGGGTGAACCCGTCGGTCAGCACGCTCTATGCACTCGTCACCGAGCTCGGGATGACGATGAGCGACGTCTTCGGCGACTCGCGGCCCGGGGAACCTGTGGTCCGCCAGCTGCGGGGCGGTGACGGGTTGGCGGAGCGGCCGGAGACCCGCCGGGTGATCAACCTCGCGTCGGGGGTCCGCTGGGAGCGACTGACGCCGCATAGCGATAGCGACGTCGAGTTTCTCTACGTCGTCTATCCCGTCGGGGCTGCGTCCTGTGCGGAGGACGCGTTGATGACGCACGGTGGCAAGGAATACGGGTACGTCACGAGCGGCATGCTGGGCGTGCGCGTCGGCTTCGAGGAATACGAGCTCGGACCGGGCGGTTCGATCGCGTTCGATTCGTCCTCGCCGCACAGGCTCTGGGCGATCGGCAACGAGCCCGTCCACGCGATCTGGGTCGTCATCGGCCGCGAGGCCGACCTGCGCGCCCACACGATTCCCCCGCCGCCTGACGCGGCGGAGTAGTTCAGGCTGCCGGCGCCTCCCCTTCTCGCGAGCGCAGGCGACCGACGCCTTGCCAGCTCGTCCGCGCGCGAGACAGCAGCTCGGGCGCCTGGTAGAGCACGAGCGCGAGCAGGATCAGGCCGCCGATGGTCATCTGTGCGTACTCCGTCGGCTGCTGGAACAGCGGCAGGACGTTGCCGATCTCGGTGAGAAAGAGCGACGCCAGCAGCGCCCCAACGAAGGATCCCCTTCCACCGGCGAGGCTGGCACCTCCGAGCACGGCGGCGGCGATGCTGTAGAGCGCGTAGTTGCCGATGATCGGCGACCCGATCTGGACCTGGGCTGCCGAGTAGAAGCCTGCGACCGACGCCATCAAGGAACAGATCACGAAGGCGAGGAAGACGGTGCGAGCAGTCCCCATACCGAGCCGCCGCGACGACGTCTCGTCGAGCCCGACGGCCCGCATCGCCAAGCCGGTGCGCGTCCGATAGAGCCAGAGATCGCCGACCACGGCCAGGACGACGACACCGATGAACGCGAGCGGCACGAAGCTCCAGCTCGTGTTTAGCGCGTCGATGACGTCGATGTTGATGAAGCCCTCCGGATGGTCGCGTAGCAGCAGCGACGCGCCTTCAAGGATGCTGAGCGTGCCGAGCGTCGCGATGATCGACGGGAGCCGAAGGAGGCGGATGAGCGTCGCGTTGAAGAGGCCGGTAGCTAGGCCGACGCCGACGATGGCCAGTGCGCCCGCGACCAGGACGAGCGTGGATGACCCGGGCTGCAGCGTGAAGGACGCCGTGACGACACACAGCGTCATCAGCGCCGCAACCGAGACGTCGAAGCCGCCGACGAGCAGTGCGTTCGTCTGCCCGATCGCTACGAGCGCGAGCGGCATCGTCGTGAGAAGGAGGTTGCCCAGGTTGTACTTCGTCAGAAACGCATCCTGATGCACCGCGGCGTACGCTCCCAAAGCGACGATGAGCGTTGTCATCAACACCAGCGGCATCCAGCCGCGGAAGGTGTTCATACGATCTGCCGCCCGATGCGGGAGCCGACGATCGCTTCGACGATGCGGCGTTCGCCGAGCTGCTCGCCGCGGATCTCGTCCACGATCTTGCCGCGCGACATCACCACCACGCGATCACAGAGCCCGGCGAGCTCGAGCGGATCGCTCGACTTGACGATGATCGCCACGCCTTCGGTCGCCTTCGCTCGTAGTGCTTCGTAGATGTCGAACCGTGCGCCGACATCGACGCCCTGGGTTGGTTCCTCGGCGAGGATGACCTTGACGTCGCCGCGAAGGAACGGCCGCGTCAGCGAGACCTTTTGCTGGTTACCGCCGGAAAGCGACTGCACCGGCTGCTCGACCGACGCCATCCGGATGCGCAAGCGCCGCACCAGTTCGTCAACCGTGCGGCGCTCACGTCGGCGACGCAGGATCCCCAAGCGTCCGAGCGGCCGCAGAACCTGGATGGTCGTATTGGCCCGAACGCTGAGGACTGGGAAGAGCGACTCCCGAGCTCGATCGCCGCTGAGCAGCACCACGCCCGCACGGAGGGCGGCGAGCGGGGACTTCATGTCGAGCTCGTTGCCGTTGCAGGACGCTGTCCCGGTAGGGCGTTCGACGCCCGCGAGCGCACGGAGGAAGTGCACTTGGCCGTTTCCCTCGGCGCCCGCGATCCCGAGGATCTCGCCCGTCTGGACGTCGAGATCGATCGGGCCGAAGCGCTCCCCCCGCAAGCCGGACACGGCAAGGAGGATCTCGGAAGTCCGTTCGGGCTCGTCTCGGTCTGGAAACGCGGCCTGAAGGGGCCGCCCGATCATGAGAGCGACAAGGGACTCCTCCGACATCGAGGCGGCTTCGAACGTCCCTTGACTGACACCGTCTCGCAGGACGCTGATGCGGTCTGCAATCCCGAGCACCTCGGGTAGTCGGTGGCTGACGTAAACGATCCCGACGCCCGACCTGCTTCGCTCGAGCACGAGTGAGTGCAGCTGCGCGACCTCCTCCGGTCCGAGGGCCGTCGTCGGTTCGTCGAGGAGTAGCACCTTTGGCCTGGCGAGCAGCGCCTTGACGACCTCGAGGAGCTGCCGCTGTACCAGGGAGAGCGTCCCCACCGGCGCGGCCACCGGAAGGTCAAGCTTGAACTCATCGAGCCTGGCCGCCGCCCACTCTTCCATGCGCGCGTAGCGCGGCTGCATGCTCCGAGGCGCGGCGAGAGAGAGGTTTTCGGCCACGGATAGGTCGAGCACGTGCGAATACGTTTGATACGCGATGCCGAGACCGAATTTGCGGGCCTCCGCGGGAGAGCCGCGCCGCCGCCGGTGACCGCCGATCTCCACCTCGCCGTCGTCCGGAGCGAGAAACCCGCTGGCGATGCCGAGCAATGTCGACTTCCCGGACCCGTTCTCCCCGACGAGCGCGTGAATCTCACCCGCGCGGCAGTCGACGCTGACATCCCGGAGCGCTTGCACGGCTCCGAACGCCTTCGACACGCCGCGAAGCGACAGCACGAGGGGGCTCTCGGGCCCGGGACTCGACATCGTTTCTCTGGCTTCTGGATCTAGTTTGTTCTGCGCTTCCTCCTAGGGGTACATCCGCTTGAGCAGCTTGAGCGGCACGAGCGAGGTCGCAGAGGCCTCCTGCGGATAACCCTTGACGCATGAATTGCGCTTGGCCTGGTTCTGCAGCTCGATCGGGAACACGATCTGAGGCGGGATCTTCGCGCCCTTGAGCTTCATCATTGCCGCCGTCAAGGCGACCCGGATCTGCGAATTCCCAGCCGTGTAGTAGTAGACCTTGAGCTTCGGGTTGTGCAGCTTCTGCGCTGCGCAGCCCATGCCGACGTCGTCTGTCCTGAGTGTCAGTACGGCGTTGAACGGCTTGCCCGCGGCCTTGTATGCCGCGAAGGCTCCCTGTGCCATACCGAGCCCGTACTCGTAGCTCCAGCCTTTGATGTTCGGATAACGCGAGAGGATTCCGGCGACGACCTCCTGGACCTTCGACGGGTCCCAATTCGTCGCCTCGGTCGCGACGACATGAATGTTCTTGTTCAGCGCCGGCCGCTCGCACTTCTGCCAACCCAGAGACAGGGGGTTACCGGGGAAGCCGCCGAGGAACGCGATGTCGCCCGACTTCACGTCGCGGTTCATCACTCTCGCGTACGCCTTGCCAAGCCGGCACGTGTCCTCACCCACGACCGTCAGGTAGTTGCTGCCCGGCCCGCTCACG
>WNGG01004899.1_pt1 | contig 14948 bp, 12 predicted proteins | sample 5400661 | NCBI WGS metagenome assembly WNGG01 (sample SAMN13153372, study PRJNA577476) | soil metagenome | isolation source: 100 cm soil or saprolite under Garry oak tree replicate 1 | place: USA:California | collected 2016-06-15
AACGACATCCCGGCCACCGCGATCAGCCCGCCCGGTCGCCAGTCCCGCCAGGGAAGACCGCCGAGAATTTCACCGACGCCCGCGGCTGCGCCATCATCTCCGCGACCGCGTCCCGCCAGGTCGCATAGTGCGGGGTCGCCTTGTGCGCCGCCGCCGCGTTCGCGTCACGGTAAACCTCCGTCATGACCACGTGCGCCGGATCGGCGTCGTCCTGCAGGACACCGAAACGCAGCACGCCAGGCTCGGCCAGCGACGCCCGCGCATTGACAACCGTCGCGGCCAGGAAATCCCCCACGCGCTCCGGCCGGACCCGCACATGAACATGAACGACAAGCATGCGCCCATTCTCATACGCCAGGCCGGCCACCTCGCCAGGGCCTGCGCCGTGACCAGACGCGTCACTGCTACGGCTGACCTTTAAGTTGAGGTGGGAATCACGAACGCTTGCACGAGCGCGGGAAGGTGGTGGTCGTGTTCGAACGACGTGAGAACAACCCCCGCTGTAGGGGCCGCCCAGACCCATGCCTGCGTCCCGTCCGCCACCGGGGCATTCTGTAGTGACGCGTCCCGCCACCTGGCATGGTGCTCTGGTGGCCCAACAAGGGCCTCAACACCTGCGGAGATGGCGACCAGCGGCTCGTCAAGTGGCGGCTCGCCCTCTTCCCCCGCGCGAGTTGGCTCGTAAAGCGCGCTGTCAAAGAAGCACCATCACGTACCCGCTCTCGGGCACGGCAGTGATGCTTCGGGAAGCTCGGGTACGTGTTCGTGCAGGGGCCGCTTGAAGCCCCACGTCGTTGACTCAAGACACTGCACTGTCGGCTAGCTGCTGGGACCCGCCTCCGATGCCGGGAAGCTGGTCAAGCTCGCCCAGCTGCGCGGGTGGACAGTCCAGGTCATCGCCACGCCCGCGCGTTAATAATCGACGGACCCTAAGTGGCATTGACTAGATCCGGCGCGCTCACAAGGGATTTTGCGCCTATGAAGAAGATGGGGGACGATTAGAAACGAGCCTGTTGCAGTCTGCCATGTTGATTCCGGGCCATCCCCTGAGGTAGTGCATGTGAAGTGGGCCATCAGCAAGCGCGTGCGGCGGCGGGCAGCGCCCAGCCCCGACGCGGTGCCGCCGAACCTTCTCGCCTGGGCGCAGGTTGTAGACGTATCGCGGCTTTCAGATCAAATTGCTAAGGACGCCGAAGAGTACTTGCGGGACTACCGGCATATGAATGCGTTCGCCAGGCATGAGCTGGCTCTTCGCATGGTGTCAGTGGTTGCGGCTCAGGTCAGCCCGCCGCCGCCACCTGATCTTGCGCCACTGGACATCCTCGCCACGGTCCTTGCATTGCGGCGCAAGCAGCTCGGCATCGGCTGATCGCCAGGCCGGTCCTGATCCCAGGCAGTAAAGAGCAGGTCACCTCGGAGTCCGGCCGGCAGGATTGCCCGTGCTCTCGGCGCTGCGGGGATGCGCTGGCGGGGTGGCCGGCCGAGGCGCCTACGGCCCGGTGGTGCTCCGCGAGGCGGCGGCAGGCTACCGGAGACCGGCGCGGGCTGCCGACACGAGCTGGCTTCGTGGTCCGCGGGCCCCGGCAGCAAGCCGCTACTGTTCGGCCTGCTGCTGGCGACCAGCGCGGCGCCCTGGCCGGCAGCCGGCGGCGAGCCGCCGACGCGCCGCGGAGCATCTGATGGTTACGGCGCGGCTGTGCACCGCGTGCGCATCCAGGAGCGGTCGAGGCTAATTAGCGGCTAATTGCGGACAAACTTTATCATATATCTGTTTGAGGCCTTGCGCCCCCGGTGATTAGCCGGAGTAATGTCCCGCTTGCTCGCAATCTCACGACGATTACGTATGTTTTTTGCCCAGATAGGCTATTTATGCCTGGGGGGCTCGATGGGGCAATTACGAGGCTGCCCGCAGGCGCTTGTCGCTTCACCGACGAGTGCGGGGCGGAGTCTTCATCCCAGCGATGCGCTAGACGACCAGCGCGTCGGCGTTACGAGAGGCAGGGCTCAGGAACGCGCGCCCCTGCTGGCGCCGTTGCCTTTGATCATCTGTGCCGCGCGTGGCCCGCCATCAGGCCGGAGTCAACCACCTCCGGCCTGACTTGACCGCTTGATAAAGGCGCCTGGCGGCTTTCTCCGCCAGCTGTCAGCAACGGCCGCCGCCCGGCAGCATGCATTGTGCGATGTGACCCACCGGCAGAACAGTTCGCTGCGAAAGCCGGCCCGAGGGGCTCCGTCGCAAGAGATATTTCTTTAGGAGGCACCATGAGTGTATCGAGTACGCACGGCGGCGGCGCCACGCCGGCCGGCCGTGGCACTCGCCTATCTTTTCTGGCCAGGCGAAAGTGGCGCGTGCTGATTGCCGCTGCCACGCTCGCCATCGGCATCGCTATCCCGGCCACGAGCTTCGCGGACAGCTCCACCGGGTGTGACTTCGCTCCGAATGGCACCACTCAGTCGTGTTCGCCGCCGCTCGCCCCGAGCACCTTCGAGGGCGGCGACGGCAATCTCGTGCCGAATTCCGGCGGGAACACCGACTGGTCTACCGTTCACGGCCTCAACACGGGCGTCGACCTGGCCAGCGGCGGCGGGGACAACTCCTTCGGGCAAGGCACCAAGGAGGACAACCCCGACGTCACGGTCGTGAGTGGCTCCATTCCGCCCAACAAGAGCGACCTCACCCGCTTCTACGAGGCATCCGAGTTCGTTGGCGGCACCAATGGTGGCAACTTCCTGTATCTGGCCTGGGAGCGCTCCAATGTCCTCGGCTCAGCCAACATGGACTTCGAGATCAACCAGGTGACCACGCCAGGCCTGGGCAGCTCGGGTGCCCACACCATCAACCGGACCGCCGGTGACCTGCTGGTCACCTTCGACTTCACCAACGGCGGCGGCAGGCCAACCCTGGGGCTGCTCAAATGGGTCACTACCGGCTCGGCCAGCCAGTGCTTCTCCAGCAGCACCCTGCCGTGCTGGGGCAACCATGTGAACCTGAACAGCTCCAACTCTGAAGGAGCCGTCAACAACTTCGACGCAGTGACGGACCCCTTTACTCACCAGAGCCTCGCCGCGCTGACCTTCGGGGAGGCGTCGATCAACCTGACCGCTGCCGGCGTCTTCCCGTCCGGAACCTGCGAGGCCTTCGGCAGCGCGTTCGCGAAGAGCCGCGCCTCGGCAGCGTTCAACGCCGAGGTCAAGGACTTCATCGCGCCTGCCGCCGTGAACATCAGCAACTGCGGCACGATCAAGATCCACAAAGTGACCGAGAACGGGGACGGCACCTTCGGCTACACCACGACCGGTGGCCTCAGCCCGGCAACGTTCAACCTCTCCAACGGCCAGACCCGCACCTACGGCCCGAACACTGTCGCGCCGGGCCCCTACAGCGTGACCGAGTCGACCGTCCCGTCCGGCTGGACGCTGAAGAATCTGGCATGCACCGCGACCGGCAACGGCACTAGCGCGTCAACCAGCCTGGCGACGGCGACCGCGTCGATCACAATGGCCCCGCAAGGCGTGGTCGACTGCATATACACCAACCACATGAACGTGAGCCCGGCGATCAGCACGAACTTGTCGGACAGCACGGTGAGCGTTGGTGATTCGGTCCACGACTCGGCGACCCTGACCGGGGCCACCGCCGACGCGGGCGGGACGGTGACTTACACGGTCTACACCGACAGTGCCTGCACCATGAACCCAACCGACGCCGGGGCCAAGACAGTGACCAACGGAGTGGTGCCCGATTCCAACCCGGTCACCTTCAACCACTCCGGCACCTTCTACTGGCAGGCCGTCTACAGCGGCGACGCCAACAACAACGGCGCGACCAGCGACTGCACCACTGAGGCCCTGGTCGTGGCCCCGAACAGTCCGGGGATCAGCACCGCCCAGCACCTCATACCCAACGATGACGCCACCATCACCGGCGCCACCTCGAACGCGAGCGGCACGATCACCTTCAACCTGTACGACCCGGGTGATGCGACATGCTCCGGCGCGCCTGCCCTCACCCAGACCGTGAACGTGTCGGGCAACGGCACCTACAAGACGACCAACACCACTTTCGTCGCCAGCGCGGACGGGACCTGGCGGTGGCTGGTCACCTACAGCGGTGACTCCGACAATGTCGGCACCACCTCGAACTGCGGCGTCGAGAACTTCACTATCACCAACGGATAGCCCCACCCACGGATAGCCGAAGAGGGCCCGCGAGGGGCCGGTCGTGACGACCGGCCCCTCCCAGGGCAGCGCGTTGGACCCCCGTCAGTCGCTCATATTCCTGATCTGCTCCATCAGCGCACGGCTCTGGACGGCATCGAGCCCTGTGCCAGCGGGTGTGCCCCGTGCTCGTCCACTGGCAGGTCACCTCCCCCACGATGCCGACCCAGAGGTCGCGGGTTCATGTCCCGCCCCCGCTACCCTTGCGCCAACTGCCGCTGCCTTGCTTCACCAGCAGGGCAATGCAGGCGTACCGGCGTGCGTGCCGTCACTTGTGTATGGGCCGCGTTCGGTGATTACTGGCGACCTGCGCCCCGCGTCCTCGGCGGGGGTCGCCCCCCCGCAACGCGGCTATGAGTCTGGGTGGCGGTGATCGCGGGTCAGGTGCCTAGGAGATCTCGCGCGGTCCGGACGAGAAGCGCAAGCTTGGCGCGCTGGGCTTGCGGGGTGATCGCGTTGCCGGCGGCCGAGGTGGCGAAGCCGCATTGAGGGCTGATCGCCAGCCGCTCCGATCCGATGCGGGTGCTGGCTTGCCGGAGCCGTGCGGCGAGTTCCTGCGCGGGTTCGAGCCGCGACGTTTTCGTGGTCACCAGGCCGAGGACGACGATCTTGTCGTCGGGCACTAGCCGGAGCGCGTCAAAGGTGCCCGAGCGATCGTCGTCGTACTCCAGCAGCAGCCGGTCCGCGTGCACGCTGCCGAAGACAGGGCCGGCGATCGGGTCGTACCCGCCGGCCACGAGCCAGCGGCTGAGCTGGTTGCCGCGGCACAAGTGGAAGCCGAAGGTAGCCGGTCGGCCGGCGTCGATGACGGCGTTGTCCAGCTCGATCCCGTACGAAAGCCAGCGTTGCATCGGCCACCCGCGCGCCTCGTAGAAGGCGCGCCAGGCCGGGTCGATGAGCAGCGGATAATGCGGAGCGTCCAGCTGGACGTAGGTGCATCCCAGCCGCACCAGCTCCCGGACCTCCTCGCGCATCACCTCCACGACGTCGGTCATGAAGGCGTCCAGGCTCGGGTAGGCGCCCGCCGACTTCTGCGGCGACCACAGGTTGGCGAACAACGTCGGGCTGGGCAGCGTGACTTTCGCCTGCCGGCTGGTGCAGCCCCGCAAGAACGTGAACTCCTCGGCGGCGAGGTTGCGGCGCTTGCGCAGCGGAGCGGTCACGGCCAAGTCCGGGGGCCGTTCGATCGTGGCATCGCCCACCTCGGCGGAATGCCACGTCCCCCACAGCCAGGCGTCGAGACTGACCCCGCCGAAGCCGTCGCAGGCCGCGGTGAGCTCGGCCTGGAACGACTCGCGCCGCATCTCCCCGTCGCCCACGACCGGCAGGTCCAGCTCGTCCTGCAGCGCGACAGCCTCCCGCACAGCGCGGTCCTCCGCGGCCTTGAACTCGGCCGGGGCGATTTCACCCCGCGCGTGGGCGGCACGCGCGTCGCGCAGGAACGGCGGGCGCAGCAGGCTCCCGACATGTTCCACCCGGGCGGTTATGGCCACCAGGCCAGCATCCCACCTCCGGCCGCGCGACAGCACCCCAGGTCCGCCCGGCCCGGCCGGCGATGCCGTCAGGCCGCCCCGGCCCGGGCTTCGAGCCGCTGTTCCCAGAGACAAGCCGGGATAAGGTCAGCGTGCGGGCCGTCTTGCCGCCAGCCGAAGGTCGTGCGCGCGATGCGGATGCCAGCCGCGGCGTAGGCGGCGCCATTCGCGCACGGCATCGCCGCCGCGGTGAAGATCGTCGGCCGGGTCGTAGACACTGAGCTTGCCGTCGTGGTCGCCGTCGGCGGCGTACGGCGCGAACGTGGTCGGCTCGAACTGCGTCGGGCCCTCGGCGCTCGATGCCGAGCTTGTCTGCCTCGATCAGGCCACCGCCATGGCGCTGACCATCACTGGATGCCGCCTGGCAGGGCTAACAGGTGAGATGCTCACTGCGGATACGCTCGATCTGAGCGGCTCGACGCTCACCGTCCCGCTCCGGCTGCCCGGTGCGGGCATGACCGGCGCGCTTAGCTGCAGAGGCGCCCGCCTGACCGGCTGCGACCACGACGGCCGCTCTCTGGCCGGCTATGGGATGCAGGTGACCGGTGACGTCTGGCTCGACGGGGGTTCACGGCAATCGGCGGGATTTCGCTCAGATCGGCACGGGTGTCGTCGGTCACCTCCACCCGCAGGTGCCCGAGCACGGCCGCCAGCGTCCGGGCGGAGAGTTCGGCTTTGGGGATGAACCCGCATGCCCCGCTGCGCCCGATGCGGCTTCCGTAGTCGCAGGCGTCGCGGCTGGAGATCAAAACGATCGCGGGGGGATCGGGCTCGCCGTGAACGAGCCGCACTACCTCGAAGCCGGTGATGTCGGGAAGCTGGACGTCGAGCAGTACCACATCGGGTGACAGGTCCCTGGCCACACGCACCCCGGACTCCCCGTCTGCGGCCTCGCCGACAACGGCATAGCCTGCGGCCGCAAGCAGCGCCCGGGCCTGGGCGCGGAATCCCGGGTGGTCGTCGACGATGAGCACGCTGCGGGCCATGCTCTGATGCTGGCATTGAAGCATCCCTGGCGCATCGGGGCTGGCCCTGAGCCAGATCGCCGGGTCAGCCCCGATGTGCCCAACCCCTCGTCTTCCTACGGTCGAGGAAACGACCCGCAAGGAGGACGGTATGGAAACGCAGACGAGCGACCGGGCGCGGGTGCGGGGCCCGGCTGGCACCGCGGCACGATGGGCCGCAGTCATCGCCGCCGCGGCGGCGATGGCGGCGTGCGGGACGTCTGGCGTGGCCGCCGCTGCGCCGGGTGGATCCGCCAGCGCCGGCAAGACGCTCACCTATTACGCCTTCGACATCAACCACGGCGCCACCGACCCGGGATTCATCCCGGTCCCGGGCACCAACCCCAAGGTCTTCGCCCAGGGCGATGAGCTGATCATCAACGATCAGCTCACCACCACCCGCAAGGTCAACGGCGGATACCCGATCGTGGGCCACGACGCGGGCGTGTGCACGCTGACCAGGATCCCCCAGAAGTACGCGGAACAGACGCTGGCCAGCTGCGTCGTCACCGCTGTGTGGAACAACGCCAGCCTGACCGTGCAGGGAGTCATCCGCTTCAGATCGAAGCAGCCCGAACCGGCCGTGTTCGCGATCACCGGCGGAACTGGCCGCTTCGACGGCGCGGCGGGCACGGTCGGTGTCTCCTTCGCCAAGAACTTCAAGATCCTCACCATCAAGCTTAAGTAAGGGGCCGAGGATGACCGCAGCGTCGGCCGTTGCCGCCCTTTGTGGATGATCGCTGGGTAATCTTGGCCAGTGCGGATGGGCGTGAACGTGCCGAATTTCGGGCCTGGCACCGAGCCCGGCGTGTTGCGCCGCTGGGCGCAAACGGTGGAGGGCCTCGGCTTCGACCTGCTGATGATCTCCGACCACATCGCGGTGACCCCCGACGTCGCCGGGCAGTATCCGGCGCCGTTCTACGAACCGTTCACCACGCTCGCCTGGCTGGCCGGCATCACCGGCAGGATCCGGCTCGGGACGACCGTCTTGATCGTGCCGTACCGGCACCCGCTGCTGATCGCCCGGATGGCGGCGAACCTCAACGACCTTAGCGGGGGACGCCTGGTCCTCGGGGTGGGCGCCGGCTGGGCGGTGCAGGAGTTCGGCGCGCTCGGCGTCCCGTTCGGGCAGCGGGGGAAGCTGACCGACGACTACCTGCGGGACGTCCGCGCGGCCTGGGCGGATGAGCAGGACTACCGCAGCGGGCGGATACCGATCTGGGTCGGCGGCAACAGCGATGCAGGCCTGCGCCGGGCGGTGCGTCTCGGCGAGGCGTGGCATCCGCTGCGGTTCACCATGCCGTGGCTGCGCGATGCGGTGGGCCGCATGACGGCGATCGCGGCCGAGCAGCGACGGCCGGTCCCGGGCCTGGCGCCGCGCATCGCCTTGCGGCTGGCCGGATCACCGGTAACCGGCCCCGGACGCCTCGCCGGCGAGGGAACGATCGGCCAGGTTCTCGACGACCTCGCCCAGCTGCGCCTGCTCGGCGCCGACACAGTCGTACTCGATCCGTTCAACGGCGATCCGGGCGAGACCCATCGCCCGGAGGCGGCCTGGCAGGCGCTCGCGACGGTATGGGCGGGAGCACGCCACCTTGCGGAGTAACCATGACAACTGAGATCACCGGCGCCGACCTGCCGCACCTGCGCCGCTGCGTGGAGCTGGCGGCGGAGGCCGTCGCGGCGGGCGACTTCCCGTTCGGCTCCGTGCTCGTCGCCGCGGATGGGACCATCCTCGCCGAGGACCGGAACCGGGAGGTGACCGCCGGGGACCCGACGCGCCACCCGGAGTTTGCGCTGGCGCGGTGGGCGGCGACAAGCATGACCCCGCGGGAACGGGCCACGGCGACCGTCTACACCTCGGGTGAGCACTGCCCGATGTGCGCCGCCGCCCACGGCTGGGCCGGGCTGGGACGCATCGTGTACGTGACCTCATCGGCGCAACTGGGCGTCTGGCTCGCCGAGCTGGGAGTCAGCCCGGCCCGAGTTAGGCCATTGGCGATCACGGAGGTCGTTCCCGATCTCGTGGTGGCCGGCCCGGTCCCCGACCTGGCCGAGCAGGTACGCGACCTGCACCGCAGATTCCGCTCAGCGTAGCGGTACAGCAAAGTCGCAGGTGGGTGAGGTCGCCCCCGCCGTGGGCGACCTCGGCGCCGATTTCGTCTGGGTAGGAAGCCCAGTACCGGACGGCGACACGGATCAGCCGGAGGGGGATGCCGGTGTTCTCGGTGATCAGGGTAAGCAGGTCATCCTCGGGCAGGCTGGGCTCGGTGGCGCGTGCAGATTTGACTGCACGCACTACTTCCCCACACATCGGGGCCACCCACCAGTCCTGCACGCCGCCCTGTGGGACCGGGCCGGAATACGATCCCGGGGTGTTCGCTCATACGCAGGGCCTCATCCACGAGCCGGTTCGCAGCCGACGACAAGGACATGCCAGGGTTCGCGGCGACGAACGACGACAGCCGCTCAGCTACGGCGGTGTCGAATCGGACTGGCGTCGCGGCACGCTTGCTCATGACTACATTGTAGTCGGTTCATGTCACCCTCGACAGCCGGAGAGCAGCAAACGGGTCAGATCTACCTGGCGCATACGATGCCGGACTGGCCTTGCACGCCACCGAGGTCGTGATACCACACGAGAAGCGTGAGCGGCATCTGTCACTCACGATCGTGAACGCTGCCTTCGGCAGGCCAGCGTTGATGAGCTGAAGACCCGCCGTGCTGTCCTGGCGCAAGCCGGCCCGCAGCTCCAGGAACGGGCTCACGGAGATGCGATCGTGTTGTCGCGTCGCCCGAGCCTCGTACCCGGAGACTGCAAAAGACAAGACGGCGATAACTGTGGCACTCAGCCTTGGGGAGGCCCGCCCGGCGCGAGCCGGGCCAGCACACCCGCCGGACACGATGATCAAGGCGACTCGCGTCACGCAGACCGGTTCGGCGCCCAAGCGTCTTCCTCGCTCCGTGTTGTCCGGCTCGCGGATATCGCGTCAAGAACGGCCATCCTGGCTGTCGCACGCCATTCGGTGCTCGTATATAACTTTGCCGTGCCTTTGCTTAAGCCTTACTTAGCTTTTATGTTCGCCAACGGCAGCGTGGGTCCACATGGATGTGTGATCATTCGGGCCCCTGACCCGGCTCGGCGCCGAATGGTGGGCTTGCTGGAGACTCGTTACGGGCTCTTGCCCGATATGGGCGCCACCATCCGGCTGCCCCGAATCGTCGGCGAGAGCCGGGCCCGGGAGCTGATCCTGCTCGGCGACGTCATCGACGCCGCCGAGGCGCTGCGGATCGGGCTGGCCAACCGCTCTCCCCCGATTGGAGAGAGATATGGGTACCGGCCACGCGGTCGGCCGCGCTCACGATCGACCGAATCCTGATGCACAGGACGGCGGATACGCTGGTCAAGCACTGGACCAAGGCGACTATCGAACATGACCCATGGGCGGCCCGACACGTGGCGCACCGCCATCGCACAGTCCGCGCCGCGCCGCGAGATCACTGCACCCCATCACGGCGGGCGACCCCGCAGCCTCGCGGTTGGGCAGGGCACGCGGGGTCCTGTGCTCGGACCCCGCGTGCCCTGGCTGGTGTGGGCGGCGCGCTACGGCAAGAGCACGCCGTCCACGAAGAGCTGGATGCTGCCGGGCGCCAGGCCGACGGAGGTGACGGTGTCAGCGCCTGCGAGGGTGTTGACCTCGAGGCGGTCGTTGGCGACCTCGGAGTGAAGGATCTTGGTCGTCGCGGCGAGGCCGCTCACCTTGACGACGTTGGCGTCTCCGCTGACGTCGATCGCGTCGTTGCCAGCGGTGCCGTTCACGATGACGCGGTCGGCCGCGCCGTCGCCGGCCGCGCCGCCGAGGGCGCCCGCGAGGTCAACGTTCACGCTGTTGACATCGGTGCCGGTCAGGTCGTTGACGTTGACGGCGTCGGTGCCGCCGAGGGCGTTAAAGTCGACCCGCTCGACGCCGACCGTGTCCATGGTGATGCTGGCGATGTCGCGGGTGAACTTCAGATGGCTGCCGTTGGCTGACAGGTCGATGCGCTCGCCGACGGCCGCGCCGTTGAAGCGCATGACGTCGTTTCCTGACCGGCCGTCGATGGTGTCACTGCCGTCGCCCGGATCCCAGGTGAAGGCGTCGTCGCCGGCGCCCAGCCGCGCCAGGTCGTTGCCCCCGTTCCCGTCGATCGCGTCGTTTCCGTAGCCGCCGAGCAGTGTCTCCGCCCCCGAGCCTCCGGCCAGGGAGTCGTTCCCTCTACCCCCGGCGATCGTGGTCGGGATGGTGCTGGTGAACGCGCCGTTGCTCTCGTCGATGCGCACGACGTCGTCGCCGCGGCGGGCGCTGACAAGGATCCTGGCGATGTGCGCGCGCTTGAAGCTGAAGTCAGCGGAGCCGTCGTCGCCGACGTCGACCTGCAGGATTCCCGGGTTACCGGCCTTAAGACGCAGCGTGATCTTGTCGCTGGCCCGGGTACCCACGACCGCCAGCAGGCCGTGCGCGAGCTGCGGGTGCTTGAACTTGGCATCCTGGGTCAGGTACTGGGCCTGGCCGGCCGTGCTGGCGGCGGCGCTCCCCGATCCTGCCGCGATCCCGGCCGCGACGGCCGCGACGGCTACTGCCGTGGCAGAGGCCGCCTGCAGGGTGGCGCGCGACCCCTTGAGCCGGGCGTATTTCCTCACGAGTACAGGTCTCCTTCCGAGCAAGCCCTGGAGGGTCCAGAACTTCACAGTGTGTGTATTGAGTAGACTACACGCACTGTGCAGTTCCGCCAAAAGGACGAAAGTGGAACAGATCGAGGAGCCGCGCAACGCCCGCAGCCGGCGCACCCGCGCGGCGCTGCTGGCCGCCGCCCGCGCGCTGCTTGAGGAACACGGGACCGGCAGGCTGACGATGACGGCGGTCGCCGAGCGGGCCGGCGTCTCCCGCCGCGCCGTCTACCTGCATTTCCCCTCCCGCGCCGACCTGCTGACCGAGCTATTCGGCTACGTCAGCGAGCAAGAGGGCCTGGCCAGCTCGCTCGAGCCGGTCTGGCGGGCGCGCGACGCCGCCGCCGCCCTGGACGAGTGGGCCAGCCACCTAGCCCGCTTCCACCCCCGGGTCCTGGCCGTGGCCCGCGCCGTCCAGCGGGTGCGCCGCACCGACCCGGACGCCGCAGCGCAATGGACCCTGGTCATGGCCGACCAGCAGGCCTGCTGTCGCCGGCTCGCCAGCTGGCTGGAACGCGAGCAGCGCCTTGCCCCGCCATGGACAGTCCAGACCGCCACCGACATGCTCTGGGCGCTGATGTCTTACGAGCTGCTCGAAGAGCTCGTGGTCGACCGCGGCTGGACCGCGGGCAGCTACCGCAGCCACCTCGCCGTCCTGTTCCGGGCGACTTTCCTGCGCGACCCCGGCCAGGCGCGACCACCTCCGGCCCCCGGCCATGGCGCTTCGCCAATTGCCGCCGTTGACCTGGCCTGAAGATCCCGGTCTGGCAAGACGACGCGGGCCGGTCTCGATGAGCTACATCGACCCGGCCTGGCCAGCCTTAGGATGACCGCCGTGGTCGTGACCCCGGCCGAGATCACCGATGGGAACCGTGAGGCGGTCCTTGCGCTGCGCGTCGCGCCCGGGCAGGAGCAGTTCGTTGGGTCCTTAATTGACGAGCGGTACCAGGGCCGCGGTTACGGCTCGGAGGTCGTCCGGCAGATCGCGGAGCTCGTGCGGGCCGAGGGTGCGACGGAGTTGCTGACCAGCTACGTACCGCAGGACGGCGGCCGGGGACCACCGGCCAAGGTCGATGCCTTCCCGGGAAGGGCGATGGTCTGCACAGTCCGCCAGAAGAAACTTGAGTTATCCCGGCGCCTGCGGACGCTCTTCGCGCTCCCGCCGGACGAGTTCGGCGGCTCTGCGCAACGATTCGGCGGCACGTGCCGGGTAGTCGCGCTGCTCGGCCAGCCGCCCGGCGGCGGCGACGGCCTGCTGCGCGGCGGCGAGTGATTGCTCGGCCCGCCCCAGGTCGGCCAGCCGTCCGGCGAGTTCGATCAGCATCGCGGCGAGGCCGCGCCGCCCGGTCTCCTTCCCGGCGCGCCGCTCATATGCCTCGACGAGGCTTTGCGTGAGCAGTACCGGGAACTCACCGAGCACCGTGGTGCCCGCCGGTACGGCTTCCAGCAGCTCCTCTGCCAGCGGTCCGGAAGCGAGTCGTCCCAGTACGGTGACTGTCCAGCCGTGACAGGCGGGTAGAGGCCACGCAGCCAGCGCGCGCCCCGGATCCGGACATCGGCATCCTGCAGTGCGGGAATGTGCCCGAGGGCGGTAAGGGCAGCGTTCTCATCGGCGGCACCGCAGAGGATGGCGGTGGCCACGGCGCCTCCCGCAGCTTCAGCGGGCAGCTGCAGATTGTGCTCATCCGAAGCACGCTTCAAGTAGGCCAGCTCGTGACGGACAAGCAGTTCCCTGTCCCGCGACGGATCTGGCGTGCGGGCGGGCAGCCGGCCGGGTCCCGGGACGCGCGGGGAGCCACCGGGCTCGCCCGGCGCGCCTGGCGCTGGCCGCGCACGAGAACGAGTTGCCGGGGCCAGCAAATGCCGGACAATGCGCGGGAGTGCCTCGCTGATCGGGTCCGGGATGATCTCGGTGGCGATGCCGTCGTAAGGGGTGCGACCCCGGTTGACGATGACCAGGGCCGCCCCCGCGCGAACCGCGCTCGCGCACAGGGAACCCGCCGGTTCGATGGTGAGCGTCGTCCCGACGGCGAGCAACAAGTCACACGTCGCCACGGCCTGCTCGGCGCGGGCGAACACCTCCGGGGACATGGTCTGCCCGAACATCGTGCTCGCGGTCTTCAGGATCCCACCGCACCGCAGGCACTGCGGCACGGCCTCGCCGGCGTCCATGCGAGCCATCGCATCCACCGTCGGCGACCGGTGCCCGCACTCGACACAGATAACTTCGTGCATCGTCCCATGCAACTCGACCACCCGGTCAGCCGGCATGCCCGCACGCTGGTGCAGGCCGTCCGTGTTCTGCGTCACGACCGTCGTGTCGATGTCCGAGCCCGTTAGATCGGCCACCGCGAAATGGCCAGCGTTGGGTTCGGCCCGCCAGACCGGGTGCTCGTATCGCGACTTCCAGTAACGGCCGCGGAGCTCGGGATCGGCGAGGAAGGCCTGATACGTGTGCTTTTTCTGCGCCCCTGGGTTCAGGGTCCAGGCTCCCGACGGTCCACGGAAGTCCGGGATGCCCGAGTCGGTCGAGATTCCCGCGCCGCTGAGTATCACCAGGCTGCCCACCCCGTAGGCCCATTCCGGGCGGCGGGTCGACGTCTCGGCGGGAACGTATGGCGACATCAGAGCCGTGTCTCCTCGCTGACCCAGTCCGCGCCAACCCGCTGCTGCGCGCTCATCGCGCCTCCTTCCGCGGACCCGCGGACCCGCGGACCCGGCCTGTCTCTACCGACCCTAGGCTGCTGCTCGAGGCCTGCGGCCTCTGGTCGGCCCAGGAAAGGAACACGATGGACAGCTTGCCAATCGGTGACTATGCGCTGCTGTCGGACTGCCGCTCGGCGGCACTGGTCAGCCGGGACGGCTCGGTGGACTGGCTGTGCTTCCCGCGCTTCGACGGGCCATCGGTGTTCTGCCGCCTGCTTGACCCCGCCGGCGGGCGTTTCGCGATCCGGCCCGTGGGTGAGTACCGGGCCAGCCGCCGGTACGTGGACCAGACGATGGTGCTGGAGACCACCTTCACCACCGCGGGCGGCACCGGGGTGCTCACCGATGCGATGGCGGTCGGCCGCAACGAGCGTGGCCACGACCTGGGTGCGGGGTCCCCCGGGATGCTGCTGCGACGTCTGTCCTGCACCGGCGGCGAGATCGAAGCGGAGGTCAGCTACGCGCCGCGGCCGGAGTACGGCCTCATCCATCCGATCCTGGTTCCGGTCGCCGGTGGGGTCGCCGCCCGGGGCGGCGCCGACCGGCTGCTGCTGTCCACGCCGATCGCCCTTACCGTGAACGGGGCCACGGCTACCGCCCGTATCCGCCTGGGCGCCGGGCAGGCCGCCGTGTTCGCGCTCGGGCACGGGCAGATGGCCGGGCCGCCGCTGGCTCCCTGGCCCGCCGACGAGATCACCGCCCGGCTGGAGGACACGGTGGAGGGCTGGCGGTCCTGGTCGGCCATCCACCAGACCTACGAGGGCCCGTGGCGGGACCTGG
>WNGG01006163.1_pt1 | contig 14948 bp, 16 predicted proteins | sample 5400661 | NCBI WGS metagenome assembly WNGG01 (sample SAMN13153372, study PRJNA577476) | soil metagenome | isolation source: 100 cm soil or saprolite under Garry oak tree replicate 1 | place: USA:California | collected 2016-06-15
CTCGTAGAAGGGAAAATCGAGGAAGAACTTACCTCATAGCCACGGTTCTGATCGTTCTCGCTGTGGGCATTGGCTGGTATGTCTACGCTTCAGCGACGGCAGGCAAACCAGACTTCATGATCGCGGCTCCCATTGGGGTGACGATTCATGCGGGGACTCCCACGATTTCGACGATCAACGTGACAGCTGTAAACCAGTTTAGTGGAACAGTTCTTTTGACTGCGACGGGATCGCCTGGGCTGACCGCGACAATCAGTCCGTCCTCGTTGACAGGCTCGGGCACTGCCACCCTGACCACGTCCTCACCGAAGAATGGTAGTTATACCGTAACAATTAACGCGACAAGTGGAGGTCTCATCCATACGGTGACACCGAAAGTGGCTACCCCAGTGTTCGCGACACTCGTCACGTCAGCGGGAACAATAGTAGTCGAGCTATACCAAGTTCAAGCGCCCAGGACTGTAACTAACTTTGTGAATCTTGCCGGATCAGGATTCTACAGTAACCTGACTTGGCACAGAATCGTCACGGGCTTTGTGATCCAGACGGGAGATCCAAATACTAGAAACGGTGGTGGTGACAGATCTTCGTGGGGGACGGGAGGCTCACCGCAGACTGTCCCTCTTGAGATAGTTGGTTCTCTTCACAACAACGCGGGTTACCTTGGAATGGCTCGTTCCAGCGACCCGAATAGTGGCAGTTCCCAATTCTACATCAACCTAGCAGACAACCATTCTCTCGACGGAAGTTACACAGTATTCGGGAAAGTGGTTAGTGGTATGGATGTGGCCCTGGCGTTAGGGAATACTCCAGTCAACCCCCAGAGTCAACCGATTAGCCCCGTGTTCCTAACGAACGTGACAATCTCTAACAGTCCGTAACACTACATCTACGGGCCTTGGCTATGTCACTTGACCAGGCAACAGTTCTCGTAAAGATTGTATCGATATCTTAGTATTGCTTGGTGAGTCTTGAGGCATCTGATACTCGATTCCTCAGCTAAATGATTAAATCCCCATAAGCCAAACCTTTGAAAGCACTAATTTCATGAGGGAACGCGTTCGATGGGTTATACCATTCAACGGGGGCTAAGAAAGCCCAAACGAAGCCACGGGAACCTTCTAGTCACGTCCATAATCCTAGTGGTCATATTGGGGGGGTCGGCACCCTACCTATTGTTCCAAGAGACTAACGCTGCGCCCGTTGCCCCGGACTTTCAAGTCACTCTCCAAAAAGGCGTAGCCGCGAATGATCAATCAACTTGGAGTAACTTGACCTCGACCGAGACAATCCTCAACGGCACCAGCGGTCTAGATAATTCTGGACTCAAGATAATCGTTGCCACAGTTTCCTTGGGGAGCTTCAATGGCTCCATCTTCCTCCGCGTCTTCGGCCTCCCCCTCGGCATAACCTCAGCGTTCCAGCCTACGGTGCTTTCGCCAGTCGCAAATGGCACTGCCGCTTCCTCCCTAACACTGACAGCGGCCGCTAACGTGACTTCCCAACTAGCCTCTTACGAGGTAACCGTGATGGCGACGAGTAGTTCGCCTGCGATAACCCACTCAGTCTCTTTCTCTCTAAGGGTGAGAAGCACTAAGCTGTTTTGGACCCCTTCAACTCTGAGCGTCAGGAGAGGCCAGAGGTTCACGCTCAATCTGGCTGTTTCCGACGTCTCCAATGTTACAGGCTTCCAGTTCACCGCGCATTTCAACTCCACACTTCTTACGGCGCTGACCAACGGGACAAGCTTCAACCAAGACTTCATCAACTTTGGCTACATCGTCCCCCCAGCTTTCTGTCCATGGGTCGACAATTCTACCGGGACCATCGGACGCTGTGGATTGGGAGCCACGTTCATCGGCCAGTGTACAAACGCTCCTTGCATCACTGTAACCGGAAGTGAAACGTACACTCTACTAACTCAGACCTTTGTCGCCAACACCAACTATAACGGGGCTTCACCCGTTACATTGAATAACGATATCATCGTGGAGCAGATTGGCCAAAATCTCTTCCCAGATCCCCATCACAGTTTGGGCGGGATTGTAACCATTGGGACCGACAAGCCTCCAATCGCTAATTTCACCTCCGAGCCGCAGCCTGTTCAAACTGGCCATAGTGTCTTCTTCAATGGGAGCGCCAGCATGGACCCCGACGGTTTCATCACCAACTACTCCTGGAACTTCGGCGACGGAACTCTGGGTTTCGGGGAATCCCCAAGCCACGTCTACAGCAATCCCGGAAACTACACAGTCACCCTCACAGTTACGGACAATTCAGGCCTTACTGGGACGACCAGTCAGTCGGTCTACGTGCTTCAACCATTAGCCCATGATGTTGGAATCGTCTCCATTAACCCAGAGCCCAAAACCGCCGTCTCTGGCCAGACTATCGATGTCGGGGTCGGCCTCACGAATTCCGGACAGCAGGCGGAGACAGTGGACCTAACCGTGTATTATGACTCCCACGTGGCAGTCACAGTTCACAGGATCACGGTCCCAGTGACAAGCGGCGGAACCATAGTTGTCGGCAACCTCACCACTATCCCTCAACAAGAATTCTCATACTTTGTATTGGTCCTTTGGGACACATCTGGAGTTGCAGCAGGCAACTATACGATATCAGCGACCGTTTTCCTGGCTGCCGATCAGAACCCGGCCAATAACAATCTGACTGATGGCCAGGTGACCATCCTCCCGCCGCCCGTTCTGACCCTTATGCCGGCCAGCGGGTCGCTTGGCAACAGGGTGCTGGTTCACGGTTCAGGCTTCCCGGTCTCCTCGTTCCCAGGTCCCTTCCCGTCTTCCGTAACGGTTGAGGTGACCTTTGATGACCAATTCCTCGGCGTCACCACGACGCGTGATGGCACGTTCGACTTTGTCTTCGATGTCCCGCACGCCCAGGTTGGTTCTCACGAGATACACGCCATCGCTGAGGAGTTCCCTTCGCCCATCGAGGCCACAGCGAACTTCACAGTCCTACCTGAGCCCCAGACGGGAGGGCTAGCAGCGAGTATCAGTATTGGTGCGGTTTACTTCCCAGGCGACACTGCCACCATGTATGTGCTGGCAACCTTGAATGGCAGCCCCACCCAGCCGGCGACGATTCATCTAACAATCGTGTTCCCGAACGGAACATCTAGCAACATTAGCTTGCAACCCCTCACGCTAGGACTCTTCGAAGGGTCCTACAGGGTCCCGGCAAAAGGATCGATAGGAACGTACGCGCTAGTAGTCTCCATTCAACAGAATAGCCTCAGTGCTTCGGGCCTTTCAAGCTTTGAAGTGAAGTCGTCTTGGCTCCAAACCAACGGTCATACCATTCTTATGGGGACCGGTGTTGTGGCAGCAATGGGAGTACTAGGGGTCCTAGCAATGGCCTGGAGGGGAAGTTATCTTACCAGGCGCAGAAGAGACAACGAACCATAAGGAAACCCCCTAACCACAGCATTCGTCTTCAGGGCCCTGCTGCTGTTCTCAGATAGTACGCCCAGTAGCCCTTCCATCGTCCATATTTTTCTGCGATAACATGGAGTCTCTGAGTTGTCATCGGTTTTCCATAGACTCTGCCTGACGCTGCGATCAGCCGCTTTTCAACGGCCAGTTTCTCCATTCTACCAAGGCCTCTTAACAGAATGAGTCGCGCGGACCATTCACCTATGCCTCTGATATTCTTCAACCATTCCTCGACTTTGTCATAATCGGCGGTTCTCAAGAATCTCTCATCGACCTGATTGAATGCTTTGATTGTCTCGCCTAGGTATTCCTCTCGGCGCTCGTGTTTGAGGAGGGTCTTGAGTTCTTCTTTGGAGGCGTCTGCTAGCTGTCCAGGCTCTGGAAAGGCTCGATAGACGCGTCCATTTACTTCGAGGCTCGTGCCGAAGCGCTCCAGTAATGCCTGCTTAGCCTTCCGTGCTGCGCTTAACTGGTTCCGCTGTGAGAGCACGGCCCAGCAGGCGCACTCGAACGGAGTAAGGAACTTGACCTGGTGCAGCCCGTAGAGCTTCTGAAGGACTGGTGCAAAGTTAGAATCATTGATTGCTGTCCGGTAGAACTGATCTAGATCGTCAGAGAGGCTCAGGAAGAACGATATCCTATCGATCACCACCTCAGTTAGTCCGCGAGAAAAAGGATGGTCCGCGAACAGAGTGTACCTTAACCCAGGCATCTTAATCGTTCCAGTTGGGCTTAGCTGGAACACGATCGCACGGCCACCAACACGAACCGCTTTAGTCATCGACACCTCGCTCACAGTCTGGTCATCTCTCATCGGGGGAAACAGTCCTAGAAAGTCTAGCGACTTTGCAAAATCAAAAGGCGGGGTCGGCCGGAGGGAACCTTCTTCGGAGTACAACCCCACTTTTTGGCCCTCCTTCGAGAACTAATCCTTCATTGCCTACTTAGGTAGGCCGGAGGGTCAACGTCTTTGAAGCGAAGACAAGAGAGAATCGATATGTTGCAGGTCGTCGATGATCCAAGGAAAGTGGAGGATGCTTACGCTCATCAATATGAGAATCTTGCGATCGAGATCTCAAATCTTGTTCCTACCATGAATGGCATTCTTGCGGAGATTGGGTGCGGGAAAGGCCAGCTAACTATCCCTCTGGCGAAGCTTCTTCCCCACCGCCGATTCAACGTGGTGGACACGTTCACCGGCGCCTACTCAGGGACTCTAAATCGGTTGAACCGGGCTCTATCCCGAGCGAAACTGAAAAACCGGGTCAAAGTGCACGTTGCAGACTATCTGAACTGGTTATGGGAAGAGTTCTCCGACAAATATGTGGGAGTAATTTCAAGCGAATTTCTCCCTGAGATCGATTCCTACGAGCTATCCATGTTTCTACCGGAATGTTATCGAGTCCTGAGGCATGGTGGTTCAACTGTCCACTCATTTCTCTCGCCAATAGCTAGAAACCGTCAACAGAGGTTAATGATAGAGGCGGACAGCAACCCAAAGTGGTCACGGACCCCTCCCAAGGAATGGTTCTCTCCCAAACCTGCCCTCGTAGTGTCAGGGTTAAGACGAGCTGGTTTTCGAAATATCCGCGTTGAGAAGGTCGAGAGTAATCTCGTCATAAAGTCTGATGCGGTGAGGAGCTTCCTGCATAGCTGGGATGTTAGGAGCGCATTCTGGAAAACACACAAGTTGCGGTTAGCGAGCGAAGGCCTGGAGGTTCCCGATTGGGTAATAGTGTCAGGTTACAAGCCTTAGAGAATGGATTTGCAGGATCAGATCGCGGATAGGAGAAAAACATGGGATTTCCGTAGCAAGACGCACGTAGAATTCTCGACTGTCTACGCGGTCTTGTTCGTATCGGTCTCTTGTGTTCGTTCCATGGTCCCGCCGCATCCGCAGCTGGGTCCGCAGCAGCAACAACAACTCAAATCACGCTTCACCTCGGTTAGTCAGTTACTTTTCTAAAGTATTTAAGTCGGCAAGTACCCAAACAGTAACGGAGTTACACGATGGTTAGGATGAAGGAAGGAGAACCTTGTTGCGTCTGCCCCTGCCCGTGCGAAGGAATAATCGAGATCATCGGCAAAAAATGGGCTCTCTGTGTACTAGCCCTTCTAGGAAACGACGGGACCTTGCGGTTCAACAAGTTAGCCGAAAAACTTCCAGGGATAAGCGCGAAGACGTTGACAGAGGTTCTGAAGGATCTTCAGCGAACCCGGCTAGTTAAGCGCGAGGCCTTCGCCGAGATTCCGCCGCGGGTAGAATATCATCTGACGAAAGAAGGGAATGAGTTGACAATGCTAGTGGCGCCGTTGATGGTGTGGGCTGACAAGATGACGGGGCTTGTCAAGCTGGAATCCTAGGGTGCTTGATTCTAGACTCGACAAGTTTTCCAGCTCGTTCTTCAAGGTGAGTTGCTTCTTTTCGAAGATCAGAGACTTGCCTTGAGATCTTCTCCACGTACTTTTGGTCATCAAGACTTGCAAGGTTGATCAAGACATTGCTTGCTGCCCCTTCGACTGCCGCACGGGCGGCCGAGATTGCGGTGACGACGTCGGAGAGCGCGTTCGTGGACCCTTTCTCCGCGACCTCGTGAGCCAGACGCAGAACTCTGACCGAGCTGTCGAGGGTTGAGAGAGGTATCTCGGATGCTTTGATGGTTGCTTCTTCTATCCCTCTTTTTCGAGCCTCAGGCTGATCCTTCGGCAGCTTGAACGCTTCCATCACCAAGTCAAAGGCCTCAGTATCCTCCACAACAAGACGTAGAAGTTTCTGGCGAAGAACCTCGCTTTCCTTCACGACATCGTTGAGTTTTTCTGCGCTAGGTGGCGCTTCTTTTCTTCCGAGTGTTATCCTGGCGACCATGGAGAGAAGTCCAGCGGCCAGTGCTCCCATGTATGCGGATACACTTCCTCCGCCTGGAGTTGCCTTCTTGGAAGCGACCTCTTCGCTGAACAAAGCCAAACTTTGGTCGGTCAATGTCGGAGGCCGAGGTGCGAAGAGCTTCCTCTCCAGGACTTGGTCTCGGCTGAAATTTTCAAGTCGGAGATAGAACTCCGCTGAGTCGACAAGGGAATCCATAGGCGCTAGACCCACGACCTCGCTCCCAACAACTTGGACCCCGTAGCGATCGGCAAAGAGTTTGACCAGCTCGTATGCTTTGAATAATTGGCTCTTGCGATAATTCGTCAGGTTCATCGACACCTGAACTATTCCGCGCTCTTTCAGCTCGAACCCGAGAGCCTTTACGAACGATAGGCCGCCATCTTTTGCTCGTAGCTGGTGGGCAATTTTCTTCGCGACTTCCAGGTCATTCGTTCCAAGGTTGACGTTGTACGCGATCAGAATCTCTCTTGCTCCAACGGCTGTGGCGCCGGCGGTGGCATGGATCTTCTCTGGACCAAAGTCCGGCTTCCTGGCGGGGTCCTTGCCGATCTTGTCCCGTAGGCCTTCAAATTCTCCTTCGCGAACGTCCGCGAGGTTCCGGTTTTCCGGGGTTGTGGCCGCTTCCTCGTAGAGGAAAACAGGGACGTGGAATTTCTCGGCGAATTCTTGGCCGAAACCGCGGGCTAACGAAATGCAATCTTCCATCGTTACCCCGGACAGCGGGACGAAGGGAACGACATCAACGGCGCCCATTCTTGGATGCTCGCCTTTGTGATGCCGAAGATCGATGAGCTCGATGGCTATTTGACTTGCAGCTAGAGCAGCGTCTTTCACGGATCCAGGTTCTCCTACGAAACTTATCACGGACCGGTTGTGGTCCGGGTTGGATTCTACGTCGAGGAGCGTTACGCCAGGGGTTTTTCTTATCGCGTCTGCGATTGATTCGACGACTTCCTTTCTTCGGCCTTCGCTGAAGTTGGGAACGCACTCAACTAGCCGCAATCTGGATGCCTCTGAAGCAACTTCTGCCATCTTGTCTCCTTAATAGTCAAGCGGGCTAGAGAAGCTCGATCCTATGATCGACTAGTTTCTCAAAATCCCCTCTAAAGTAGAAGTGTCCGCGGAAATTTCTACCTTCGACCGCGTGTCTGTACCAGTATCTGTCGTCTTCCCACATCTCGGCGAACGGAGGTCGATCGATTGGATACCATCGGAGCATTCCTTCTTTGCCCTCCATGAGGGTCCCTCGGAAATCGTTCGCCAGAAACACATACGCTATCCAGTCCGGGTCTTGGCGTTTGTCGTGTTTGAAGAAAACGAGCGTTCCGGTCTTTCTCGGCCCTTGTACTTCTAGGCCAGTCTCTTCGCAGACTTCTCTCACGGCACAGTGCTCAGCGTCTTCATTAGGCTGTAGTTTGCCGCCTGGTGCGTTCCACTTTCCGGCTCCAAAGAGGCCGGGATTCTTCTTGAGCAGCAGCACCATATTGTCGTGAAGTATGAAGCATAAGGTCGCTTGGATAGTCATTTGGGCAAATCAGGGGTTGCGTTTCTGTTTGAGCAAGATGATGGCCTGCGCGAGGTCCCCGCCTGATTGTCGTAGTGCGCTTGCTGCTTCTTCGCTGGAAACGCCGGCTTGCGAGGCGACAAGTTTCGCATCCTCGTCGGAGCCTCCGCCTATTCCTTCCTCTCTCATTGTTCCTCCGCCGACCTGGTACACTGTCTGTCCCTGTACCGTGACGGTGGCGACTTCGGGGTTGTCGATTACAATCCTCCTGGTCGGGGTTTCCATGATCACCTTGGTGACATCGTCTAGTTGTTGGACTTGCATGCCCATGCGTTGCATCATTCTGTTTGCTTCGCGGGGGTTGATCTTTCCTCGACGCATCATTACGCGATCATTCTCTTTCACCGGTCTGGTGATTGTTAAGCCTATTCAGAATCAGCCGCTCCGTGGCGAACCTTCACCGCTATGCCGATCTTGAAGCTCTGCATCTCTATTGCATTGAAGAAGGATCTCCCGACTGCCAGCAAGCGGTCCTTCTTGTCCACCACCAGAACCTCTTCTTCAGGCCTTAGCTCAGGGTCTACGCCAATCACATGCTTGGCGAACACGTTTCCACCCTTCCTGATGAACGCCTCCACTCCAGGAGTAACCTTGACCCGTAGCTTCGGAGCCTTGAACACCCGCTTCAACGCGAGACCCCCATTCACGGTCAATGCCAAGAGTCCATCCTTCGGACGATAAGTGGCCAATAATTTTCCGTCATTGTAAACGTGACGTATTCTATGCGTGTTCGGGGATCGCACGATTAGTATCGAGGTGGGAAAGGCTTTCTCGGCTCCTTTGCCGAACTGGTACGCGGCTACCGCTCTTATCCGGCGAAGCTCGTGGAGCTGGGGTTTTACGGGCTGAAGGGGCATTTTTGTTCCGATAGCTAATTAAGCGGGGTCGGAGCCTATTTCTACTGTTTCTCGCCGCGAGGTCTTGTAACAGCCATTGTACTGTGAGGTTTGCGGGAGCGAGATCGTCGGTAAGCCCGCCCGGTCCCTTGTCGAAGGCGCAACCCTGATCGTCTGCCAACAGTGCTCCAGCCTGGGGAAGGAGCTTCCAGGCTTTCCCGAGAGAAGACCTAGAACAGCTCGTCTTGGGCCAGTGCCGTCCCATACTCGAACTCCGATAGAGAGCCTTCCGAAAGCAGTTGAAGAATCCGATCTAGTAGAGGACTATCCTCAGATCGTAAAGGAGGGTCGGGAGAAGCTAGGCTTGTCGCAGACGGATCTCGCCTTCAAAGCGAAGGAGAAGCTGACGGTGATCCAGAAGATCGAGCTGGGCAAGATACTGCCCACGATGAGGTTGACAAAGGAGCTAGAGCACATTCTACGGGTGAAACTGCTCGCGCCAAGAGCAGAGCTTGAGATTTCGACGGTTCCTGTCAGGCAGGCCGGGCCGAGAGAGCTAACCCTCGGCGACATCGCGCTGGTAAAGCATAGAGAATCCGAAAACAAGTAGCAAGAGAACAGGGAGCGGTGAGCCCTCCGGCACCGTCGATAAAGCATTATTTAGTCTGAAACAATCGCGCTACTCATGGCTTCTCTGGGGCAGGCGAAGACTCTCGGCGGGATAGGGGCCATACTCGCCCTACTGTTCTGGGTCCCTGGCAACGTCGGCATTGGCTTGCTAATAGTAGGACTCGTGTTGATGCTTATCGCTGTGAAGAACATTGCCGACACGGTAGGAGATCAAACAATCTTCAGCAACATGATGTACTCTGTTATCCTAGCAATCATAGGACCTATCATTGCCACGGTGGTCTTGTTCGCGGCCGCCGCGTCATTCGTCAGTGCCTTCAGAGGTTTCACACCTGGGACAACGACTCTCCCTTCCGGATTCTGGGCCCTGATTGAGATCGTGATCGTGGCCGTTGGCGTATTGTGGGTCTGCATTCTGATCTCGACGGTTTTCGTCAAGAGGAGCTATGACGCTATAGCTTTGAAACTGAGAGTTGACATGTTTCGGACCACGGGGCTCCTGTTCCTTATCGGAGCAGCGACACTGATTGTCCTGGTAGGTTTTCTGATACTCTTCATTGCTGCGATACTTCAGGTAGTGTCTTTCTTCTCAATCTCTGAACAGCCACCTCCTCCTACAATGGCTCCCCAGCAAACCTGGGGACCGCCAGTGCCTCCCGCGCCGATGCCTCCGTCTCAGGCCCCGACACAATAGGGCACGCGCCTAAGACCGCGCTCGTTACACGGCGAACATTTGGCCCGCCTTTGGGGCTTATGAGGAAGGGCCTAGAGCGACTACGCAGACTATTCTGAAAACCGATCTGAACGGATGAGACATGGCGAAGCCTTTGGAACCTTTAGAGATAAGGCGGTTGAAGGAGGGAGCGGCTCCAGAAAAATTGATGGTCAGAGCAGTCCCCCTGTCGGTGCCGGAAGAAGTCTTCCTCCGGCACACGGACAGAAAAAGGGCCAAGAAAGGAATCCTAGGCGGAACAGAGGAGAGGATTGTATTCGCTAAGAGGATCTTTCTGCCGTATCTCGATTTCACCTATCGGTTTCCCGCGGAACGGGGCCTGTTGTCTAAGCAGATGGTGATGAGCGAAGGACGTTCAACGGTCTTGGCCTTGCGAGAGGCGAACTTCGGCTTCGATCCCAGGCTGGTAGAGCTGGCCCCGATGCTTGCCGATATGGAATTGGACTCTGCGTCAATCATTAGCGGGGTTGACTCTACGGTTTTGGTTAGCGAGCGGTTGGCCGAGCTCAAGAAGCTCCTGAGAGACTATGAGGTACAGTCAGAAGAGAGGTCGAAACAGTACGAGGCTCTCCCGAAGGGAAATCCTACGAGAGAAAACCTGAAGGAGAATATTGAGTTCTTGAGAAAGACGAAGTTGTTGCGATGGAAGATGTTTGCCGACGGGCTGCAACTCCCCACAAAACTCGATCTCGACAAGCTAGAACTCCTCGACGGGACACTGTTCTACTTGCCCTATTTTATCGCAAAACTCTCGCGTGGAGGAGAGGCACGCTATATTGTCTGGAATCGCGAAGGCAGAGAAGATGATACGATTGCGGACGAGATGACCAAGAACAAGAAGTTCCGAACCCTCATCGAAACACACGCACTCCCACAGACAGTCTGAAGTTGCCAGTAATACCTCACAGTGATATAGAAGACCATGCGCCATGTCTGTGACTGCGACCAATGGCCTACTGCTGGAAATGCGGCGCTCAGCTATACGACAACTCTTCCTTCTGTCACAGCTGCGGTGCACCAGCCAAGCCCTCTCCAACGATGACCTCTAGTGGTCAGACAGGTTTCGAACAGCTGAGAGACGACAGGGTATTCCAGGACCATTGGGCGAAACGGGTTATTGCCTACATTGTTGACGTGGCCATAGTCTCGGTTGCAGTGTATTTTCTCCTACTCGTTGTAGCCCTTCCTGCGCTCCCAGGGTTCTTTTTCGGTCAGACGTTCCCTTTCGCATGGTTCTGGGGGTTCTGGCTGGGCGGAATTGCAGCGTTGATCGTTCTAGCCTACTTTGTCCTAGCTGAAGCATTGTTCGAGCGGACAATTGGGAAGGAGTTCATGGGCTTGAGAGTCGCACGACTGGACGGCAAAGGCGTCGACCTCTGGTCCTCACTTGTCAGAAATGTCTCCAAGATCGCGTTCATACTTCTCCTCCTTGACGTGGCAGTAGGTCTCGGGACACGTGGGGACGGCCGGCAAAAATACAGTGATCGCTACATTGGAACCACGGTCGAAACTACGAACGCCAACAGAATCATTCCGGACCGGATATAGATCTCTACCAGAGTCTTCCGCGTTCCAGGCCCGGTTGTACAGAAGAGAAATCAGCTTATTATCCTAACAGCTTCGCTGTAATCGGAGTGTTGTATCGTGAAGGCTAAGCCGGCTAGGCGACGAGACAAGAAGAGTCGCAGTCATGTCGGGGTCATCGAAGTTGCCCATGATTCTATGGAAAACTCAATGCTCGGCAACCCCATAGACGACAACACGCTGTGACGAAATTTACAGTTTGACAGGGGTTCTATAGGACTTCAAGCCTACCCCTCTAAGGCGGTTGCCGATCTTCGCGATCACTCCTGGCGCTTCGGTGCCTATCTTGCATAGGACTGATTGGACGAAGAGAGAGAGACTCTCCACTTTCACAATGTCGCTTTGCAGTCCTGACGCCCTCACGGCATTCTCCACGAAGGCTTTGTCGGCTCCTACAACTATTACTCTGTCAAAGGGGTATTTTCTCCACGAAACAAGATTGTCCCTCGCCTGATCATCTAGCTCAACAGAGATGTTCTCGCCTTCAAGCTCGGTCACGATCATCTTCAGTGGGACAAAGTCGACCAGTGCATTCGCGTCAAGAATCTCTCTAGCCGACCTGGGCTCTCCATCGGCTAGTTGCGCCCGCATTCTGTGGAGTGGATACAGCGCGTCTTTCGGTTTGGGGTTTTGGATTCCAATGTCGACATAGACCCCGTAACCTATTCGACCCGCCCCTGCGACGAAGCCTCTTACGATGTCCCACTTTTCCAAGTTCGCGCGAGAGACAGGAGCTTCACCAAGTTCCTGTCTGAGGAGATTGAGAAACGCGTCTGCATCTTCACCTCTAGCCTTAACCTGGAGCCATTGCCCCTGCTGGCCAAACTCCGATTCCATTTCAAGGCCCCTGGCTTTCTCAGCGAGAACCTTAGCGATGAACTGTGAGCCTTGTTTGAGTATTTGCGGGGGAATTTTCTCGGCGAGGGTGGCGATCTGCCACTCCTCTACCACTTGCTACAGCCTCGGAGGAATCCCGGTTCTCTTAGGGTGCGAATGCTGCAGGCCGTTCTTGGAGTTCGGACTCTATCTTCTTCGACAGATCCTCTAGCACCTGGACTGTCCTGCTGTTGTCTTCGCTGATTAGTTGGCCGTTGCAGCTGCTGCACCGGAACGCGGACTCCATGGCTTCCTCGAAGGTCACTCTGACGGTGAGGCATCCTTTGCACATGAAGAAGCTGTGTCCCTTCTCGTACTCGAGGCGGGATCGCATCTTCTCCAGAGCCTTCTTCTTCCTGCTTCGGACGAACGCATCAAGTTGGTCTGGCTGCAGCTTCCAGTGATAGATGAACCAGCCTGTCTTCTCATCCCTGCTCCGGACGACGGTGACGAGAGCGTGGTTGTAGAGCTTGTAGAGGACCCTGCGGGCGGCGTTCAGCTTAACATTCGCATTTACCGCGATAATATCATCAGTCGTCGTTCCAGCGTCGGATAGAGCCTGGACGACGCTGAGAGCTTCCTGTCCACCGAAGAAGCTTGCCAGTCGTGCAAGATCATCATGATTAGACCCCATACTCGCAAAAATCCCTCGTTGACACCCTATATTGTGCGCTTCTCCAATTTAATGTATTAGGCTCTAAAGCCCGGTTCTTAATCATGGCAAGGATAGTTGTGCTCCGCATCGGGCACAGGTTCTTCAGGGCCATCGAGTCCGGCAAACCATGGAGGAAAACCATTCGCGACTGGAAGGATGAGGGTGGAAAGGTGGTGCATCTGACCGCTTATGGCCTGAAGCTGCCTCATGTAATCCACGAGATTGGTGAGGCTGACAAAGACATACTCGTGGTGGTTGGGTCAGAGAAAATGCCAGGTGAAGTCTTCAAACTCGCAGACTGGAACGTCTCGGTGACGAATCAGCCGATGAGCGAAGTCGCTGCTCTCGCAGTCTTCCTCGACTGGCACCTCCAACACGGCGCCTTCGATAAGACGTTTCCAAACGGACATGTCCAGATCGTTCCATCAAGTGATCGGAAGAATATTCAACATCTCAGCTAGAACGAGGTGACGTGTAGGATGTTGATTGAGGAAACGCTAGAAAAGTTTCTAGACGAGGACATTGGCCACGGAGACATCACTACTGACGCTCTTGTTGATTTCAGGACAAAGGCTACTGGACAGGTGGTCTGTAAAGAACGAGCCGTAATCGCGGGCTTGTCAGAATCCATCATCCTACTCAAGCTCCTAGGCTGCAAGGGAAAATCGAAAGTCCGAGACGGACAAGAGGTCCCCGCAGGAACTGTCATTCTAGAAGTGGATGGTTCTGGGAGTTCTCTTTTGAAAGTGGAACGTGTGCTGTTGAACTTGTTGTCTCACATGTCAGGAGTTGCAACTGCAACTGCTGAACTTGTAAGCATCGCAAAGAAGAATGGGAACTCGGCGAGGATCGCATGTACGAGAAAGACCCTTCCAGGTCTCAGGTACTTCGAAAAACGGGCAGTCGAGCTAGGAGGCGGCGACACCCACCGTCTCAGGCTTGACGATGCTGTCTTGATCAAGGACAATCATCTCGAACTGGCCGGGTCCATAACCGAGTCTGTCAGGAAATCGAAGGCCAAGGTGAGCTTTACCAAGAAAATAGAAGTAGAGGCAACCAGCCCGAACCAGGCCGTGGAAGCGGCGCGTGCCGGCGCTGACATCGTCCTACTGGACAACATGACAGCGCAAGAAGTGAAGAAGTCGCTGGACTTACTAGGCGCCAAAAAGCTTCGAGGCCATATTCTGGTCGAAGTGTCCGGTGGCATTACACGGAACAATCTTGCGAGCTATGTCAAGACGGGCGTGGACGTGATCTCCGTTGGATCAATAACTCATTCTGCTAAGGCAATTGACATGAGTCTTGAGCTTCACTCTGTCAAGAAATAGCCTGGAAAATTTGTCCCGGCAATCTTAAACCGTTCAAGTGAACGATGTCAAAGTGAGATAGTTCGTCTGGAACAGAAGATCAGATTCTGCACTACAAAGGATGGTGTCAGGCTTGCGTATTCTACACTGGGTCATGGACCGCCGTTGGTCAAGGCCGCGAACTGGCTTGGACACTTACAGTTCGATCTAGATAGCCCGATATTTCGTCACTGGACAAGGGAGCTGTCAAGATACCATGAATACGTCCGTTATGATGATAGGGGATGCGGGCTATCCGACCGTGATGTCAAAAGTTCTACGTTCGAGGACTGGGTACATGATCTAGAAGCGGTGGTAGATTCCGCGGGTCTTGACAAGTTTGATCTGCTTGGGATTTCTCAGGGGGGCGCGGTCAGCATCG
>WNGG01004904.1_pt1 | contig 14942 bp, 12 predicted proteins | sample 5400661 | NCBI WGS metagenome assembly WNGG01 (sample SAMN13153372, study PRJNA577476) | soil metagenome | isolation source: 100 cm soil or saprolite under Garry oak tree replicate 1 | place: USA:California | collected 2016-06-15
GTGTCGTCATGCAGCCGCTCCATGCCCGGGAGAAGCAGCAGACCGAGAAGTCCAACCACTACGTTGGCGGTCCACATGCCTGCCGCAGGCGTGACAGCGCCCTGTCGAGCCAGCCCGGCGCCGACGATGAACATTAGATAGTATGCCGCGATGAGGGCGAGGGCGATCAGAAGGCCGGCGGCTCGACCACCGCGCCGCGGGCGCGCTCCCAACGGCACGGCAATCAAAGCAAACACCAGGCAGGCAGCGGGAAATGCCAGGCGCCGGTGCATCTCGACACGAGCTTCTCGCCAGGGAAGGTCTCTGGCTTGCCGCAGTTCTTTTAGACTCCGCTCCTGAAGGGTGGGGTGGCGGACAGCGGTCGAAGTCCATCCCGTGACATCAATAGGCCAATCGCTTTCGCCGAACGTGGTCACGGAGTAGCGGTCCGGCTCGCGCCGCGAATACTCGTGCGTGCTGCCGCCGCGGAAATGGAACTGTAACTTTCCCGGCTCCGGCCCGGGAATGACCAGGGCGTCCTCCGCTACCGTCAGCCGCGAGTCCGTCTCCGATCCCGTCTCTGCGAGAAAGACGCCGTGCCAGTGCGTTCCCGAAGCTTCCACGTCATGAACGTACAGGACCAGCTTGGGGAAGGTTTCATCGAACACGCGCGGCTGCACCTGGAAGGAAACCTGGGATGCGAGCAGGCGCGCTTGTGCTTGGCGGAAAAAACGCAGCGAGATTGGCCCCAGCCAAACGGTCATGGCCAGAGTAAGAATGGTTCCTCCTGCCGCGAGCAGTCCCACCGGAACTAGAATGCGCCGCAATCTGATGCCCAAGGCATTGAGGGCGATCAATTCGCTGTCTGCCGACATTCGCCCCAGGCCAATCAAGACGCCCACCAGGACGGCCATCGGCACCGAAAAGCTGAGCACACTGGGAAATACGCTCACGAACAGCAGCGCGTCGCTCCAGGAATCTCCCCTGTGGCGAACAATCAGTTCCATCAAAAGAACGAGCTTGGGCACAAAGAAGACGAAAGTAAGAACGGCGAGACCCAGCAAGGCGTGGGAAAATACTTGACGGACCACGTAGCGATCAAGGATACGCATTTGCGCGCAAGTTTAGTTTAACATGGGCGCGCACAATCAACAGGAGCCTCCTGCAGGATGAGCCGCATCCATCTGGTTCTTCTCTGGCACATGCACCAGCCGCAATACCGCGATCCGGAGACGGGCCGCTACGTCCTGCCGTGGACGCGCCTGCATGCGCTCAAGGACTATTGGGGCATGGTGCATATGCTGGAGGAATTTCCGCGCGTCCATGCGACGTTCAACGTGGTCCCTTCGCTCGGGGCACAGCTCGAGGAGTACGCCGGCGGGCGGTTCGCCGAGCCTTGGTTCGATCTGGCCCATCGTCCCGCGGAAGGGCTGACGCGCGAAGAAAAGGCCGAAATTCTGGCGCGCGCGTTCCAGGTGAACCGCGAAAACCTGATGGCGCGCTGGCCGCGGTATGTGGAGCTGTATGAATGGTCGCTGAGGAAGGACACGATGAATCCGCTGGTGTCGCTGGCCGCGCGCGATTGGCGCGACCTGCAGGTGCTTTCTCAACTGGCGTGGATGGACGAAGAATGGCTGGCGCGCGACCCGGTCGTGAGCGAGTTGGCAAGCAAGGGCCGCGATTTCTCCGAGAAAGACAAGGAGCGATTGCGGGCCAAGCAACTGGAACTGCTGGGACTGGTGCTTCCTGCGTACCGGGAAGCGGCCGTGCGGGGCCAGATTGAGCTTTCGACAACGCCGTTTTATCACCCGATTCTTCCGCTGCTCTGCGACACCGATATCGCGCGTGTGGCCAATCCTAATACGCCGCTTCCGCGGCGCGCATACCGTCATCCGGAAGATGCGCGCGAACAGTTGGTCCGCGCCCGCGCATTTCACGAACGTGTATTCGGCCAAGCGCCGGCGGGATTGTGGCCGTCAGAAGGTTCCGTTTCCGATCAAGCGCTGGCGCTTGCCGCGGAACTCGGCTTCCGATGGTTTGCCACCGATGAAGGCGTTCTGGGGCGGACGCTGAACATGAGTTTTGCACGCGACTCCTCGGACGTCCCTGCCAATGCCGAGCGGCTGTATTCGGCGCTGCGTTTGCGTCTGGGCGAACGTGAGATGACCGGGGTGTTCCGCGACCATCACCTTTCGGACCTCGTTGGATTTGTCTACAGCCGGATGGATCCGAGCGCGGCAGCGGCCGATTTGCACGGAAGGTTGCGGAATCTTGCTGAGCGCGTGAAGAGCGGCCGTCCGCTGACCGTCTCGATCTTCCTCGACGGAGAAAATGCCTGGGAATATTATCCGGGCAACGGCCGCGAATTTCTCCGGCAGTTTTACCGGCGCATCCAAGACGATCCGGAAATTCGCGCGCTCACCGTGCCGGAAGCGCTGGCCGAAGCGGGCGACATTCCCCGGGTTGAGGGAATCTTTCCGGCGTCGTGGATCAACGCGAACTTCAATGTGTGGATCGGAGATAGCGAGGACATCGCTGCGTGGGATCTGTTGGGCGAAGCGCGAGACGTTTATGCGCGCGCAGCGGACAGCCGCGCCCGCGGCGACGGAGATGCTCCGGGCCAAGAGCAACTGGCCGAAGCGTATGAAAATATTCTCGCGGCCGAGGGGAGCGACTGGTGCTGGTGGTATGGACCGGAACACTCTTCGGCAAACGATGCCGAATTCGACGCGCTCTACCGGAAATACCTCGCGAGCGTTTACCGCGCCCTGGGACTGACGGCTCCCGATGCATTGGCCGAGCCCATCAAGCGCCGCCCGGAGCGGGCCGTGCTGATTCCTCCCTCGGCGTATCTGGACGTCACCGTGGATGGCCGCGACACTTCGTATTTTGAATGGCTTGGCGCGGGGCTTTTTGCCGCGCAGCGGAGAAGCGGCGCGATGCACGGACGAAGATACTATCTGCACGAACTGCGCTTTGGATTCGGCGAGCATTTCTTTCATGTCCGCGTGGACGCGTTTCCCGAGGCGCTTACGGCGCTGGACGAATTCGAGTTCCGCGTGACGCTGCGCGCGGCCGAGGAATTGCGGGTGGTTGCCGCAGTGCGGCACAGCAAAGTGCAACGGTTCGGCGTGGAGAAAACGGAAGCGTGCCTGCTGGCGCCGCAAGAGCTGGCGGCGGTGGCATTCGATAAATTCCTGGAGATTTCCGTGAGCAAAGAATTGCTGTGGATGAACGGGCTGCGCTCGTTTCGGCTGGGCGTTGCGCTGTGGCATGGCGGGCTGCCGGTGGATGTCCTTCCGGCGGAAGGATTTCTCGAGGTGAAGCTCGGAGAAGAAAATTTTGCCTGGCCATTGGTTTAGAAAAGTTTCACGGCGATGTCGTGCGGATGACGGCCGACCGGGATCAGAGTGATCAGGCTTCCGGTGCGAACGCGAATGACGGCGAGATCGTCGGAGCCTTCGTTGACAACAAGCAGAAGGTTCTCCTCGGGATCGAGGCGGGACTGGCCGGGCTGCTGATCCGCGGGAATGGGCCGGCGGAGCCGGCGAGCTCCGATATCAACGGGCATGATGCGGCCCGCAGCGGCGTCGGAAATATATAGGACGGCGGCGTCGGAAGTCAGGATGCCGCGCGTGGGTGCGGCGCCGAGGACCAGCGTTTGCGCCACCTCATGAGTCCAGGTGTTGATCACTTCCATTCCGTTTGAGGCGGGCGAAGTGACGTAGAGTTCGCCACCGTCGGGCTTCAAGATCAAATCGGCCGGAGGTCCTTCGACGGGAAGATTGGCCAGCAGCGCGAAGCGGCGCAAATCCACCACGGAAATCTGGTTGCTCGCGACGGCGGAAACGAAGGCAACGGAACTGTCCGGCAGGACGGCGACCTGCTCGGGACCGGCGGCAACGGGAATCGTTGCAGCGGGCAGCAGCGAGGCCGCATAGAAAACCTGCAGAGTTCCATCTTCGCGATTGGGAACCAACAGGTACTTTCCATCGGGAGTGATGCGCGCAAGCCACGGCCTGCGGCCCGTGCGTCCGTGCGCGACGATTTGGCGGGTGAGGCAATCGATGGCCACAACCGTGGAAGATCCCGAAGACGCGACGTAGGCGCGAGAACCGTCGGGAGAGAAGTCAATGGCAAACGGGTTTGCGCCGACGGGAATCCGGACGGCGACTTTGTCGGAGGGCGCGTCAATTACCCAAACGTAGTTTCCCGTGGTGCTGACTCCCCAAATCTCTTTGCGTGTGGGATGCTCGCGCATCCCGGACGGCGCCGGGCCGACAGGAATTGTTGATACGACAGCCAGGCGCGGCAAATCAATTACGGTGACGTTGCCGTCGTCGCTGCCGACGTAGGCGCAGAGGCGCAATCCGGGGCGGAGAATCGAGGGGCGATGCTCGAGCGCGACCTCGGTCGTTGCGGCGGCGAGCAGTACGACAACGAGCAGCAAGATCCGGTGGTTCTTGGAGCGGGGCATCGGCATAGATGGTGAAGACATTTAATTTTGAAAACCAAACAACTCGCAGAGGATTCCTCGACTACGCTTGCGCTGCCGTGCCGGCCTGGAGTGGCACGCTATCCATGGTCAGTTGACTGTGCGATGAACCACCGCAGCGATCTGGCGGACTTCTTCGGCGAGGAGCTGAAATTCGCCAGGAAGAATGGATTGCATTCCGTCCGAGAGGGCTTTGTCGGGCTCATGGTGGACTTCGACGAGAAGGCCATCGGCGCCGACGGCAACAGCGGCGCGCGACAGCGGGAGCACTTTGTGGCGGCGTCCGGTTCCGTGGCTGGGATCCACGAGAATGGGAAGGTGGCTGCGCTTCTTCACTGCGGGGATGATGGTCAGGTCGAGGGTGTTGCGCGAATGGTCCGCGAAAGTGCGCACGCCACGCTCGCAGAGGATCACGCTGTAGTTGCCCTCGGAAAGGATGTATTCCGCAGCCATCAGGAATTCGTCGAGGGTGGCCGACATGCCGCGCTTGAGCAGGACGGGCTTGCGGGCGCGCCCGGCACGTTTGAGAAGCGAAAAATTCTGCATGTTGCGCGCGCCAATCTGAATGACGTCGGCATACTCTTCGACCAGGTCGAGGCTTTCGTTGTCAATCGCCTCGGTGACGATGCCCAGGCCAAAGCGCCCGCGAACCTTCGCGAGGATTTTCAGGCCCTGTTCCCCCATGCCTTGAAAGCTGTACGGGGAAGTGCGCGGCTTGTAGGCGCCGCCGCGGAACAGGCGGACTCCCGCGCCGGCAACCTGTTCGGCGATGGCCATGGCCTGGGCTTCGCTTTCGACGGCGCACGGACCGGCAATCATCACGATGGCCTGGCCGCCGATGGAAACCTCCCCAGCGGGAGCGGGGATGCGAATGATGGTGTCTTCCTCTTTGGCATCGCGGCTGACCAGCTTATAGGGCTTGCTGACGGGAATACACTCGACGACGCCGGGAAGAGATTCGAGGGTGCCGATGTCAACGGCGCCGCTATTGCCCGTGATGCCGATGGCGGTGCGCATCGACCCGGGAATGGGGTGGGCTTTCAGACCGAAGCTTTCGATGCGCTTGCAGACTTCGCGGACCTGCTCTTCGGTGGCGTGGGCTTGCATGACGACTAGCATGGACGGCTCCCCGGACAGCTCATGATTGCGGATGAGAGATTTGCAGTGTACTGCAAGGCAGAGCGGGTCTGCAAATTGGAAGGGTGACACGCGGCTGGCAATTTGTGACTTGTGCCCTCAATGGTTTTGAAGGTGTTGATTCTAAAGAGTTTGTTGCGAGACCAGTCAAGCCGCTACGAACCAGCGAGCCAATCACCTTTGGGAGAGGAGAGTTGCAGGCCGATCACTGTTGCGGTGCCAGCCAAGGGCTGGGAGTAAACTACGCGCCCCTGAGACTGGAGGCTGCCGCGACGAGAGGAAATCACCACCTGGTCGCCCGTCCGCCACTGGCCTCGGGTCAACACACGAGCGCCATGACCACTGATGTTTTCTGTGAAGCCCGTTTCTACGGGGGCTAATTGATCGGACCTGGAGAGGTATATGGGCACGACGGTGACGATGCGTGTTTCACATCTCCCGGGCTGGATGGGCATTGGGTTTTCCCCTGCGAGGCCTCGGGGGACCAGTGGGCCGTCGTTTCCCGAAGCCACTTGAAACATGGCCGGTCACTACCGGCGTGTAACATAACAGATACTAAACCATTGAACAAATCATGGCTACTGGCACGAAGGCCAGTTTGAGGGCGGGGAATACCAAGCTGTCCGCCATTACTAGTCCCCGCAACATGGAGCGGCCTGCAAACCCCGCAGAGACTAGGCAATGCGCCGCAAGCCAGCGTCGCGCGGCAAAATGAAGGGAAATTCCGGCAGAGTGCCTCACCTAGTCACCACCACATTCTTGACGACGTCCACGATGAGCCGCGTGCTGCGGTTGAAGACCACGATGTGCGCGCCAATGATCCCCCGCTGATAGGAAGGCGGGCAAGGGGGAAGCTGGCGCTCGAGTTCGGGGGGGAACGGCTGCAACTTCTTTTGCAAGCCGGGCGGGAGCGTACCGTTGCGCTCGAGTTGTCTTTCGAGTCCCGGCGGAAGGTGGCCGCCGCGCTTGGCGAGACCCGGGGGCAAGCCGGAGCTTCCACCCTGGTAATACTTAACAATGAGGTCGCGGTCATGGTCGGCAAAGACGGGCGGTTTTCCGGAGCGGTCGTCGTCGCCCTGATCAGAGTGCCCTTTGCCCTTTCCTTTGCCTTGCCCCTTTCCCTGGGCGAGGCTCCCAGTAGGAAGCAGCGCCAAGGCAAACAGCAAAATCAAGAATCGGCGAATGTTTCGTATGTTCATGGGACCTCCTTCACAGCCAAGCATGATTCTACTTTGCGCGCGCACATTTTCCCATAGGAAGATTCGGGGCTGTTTTGCTAGAATGAAGGCGTCGCGCCTAGCCCTCAGAACGCCTCTACAGGGAAGGTCTCAGATTTAGCCCCAGCCGGGAGGGAATATTGCTCTCGGAACACGTCTTTACGATCTTTCACCGGAGTATCTCCATTTCCGACCGCGACATGATCATCGCGGCGGCCACGGCCATCACCTGCATCTTGATTTGGGCGGTGCTGCACTTGTACCGCAGCAACGTCGTTGTGCTGCACCACGCGGGCGGCGTGGACCATCTGGTGCAGGAACTGTCGCGCATCGCGGACGCGCTCGAACGGATTGCCAATCAGCCGGCGGAGCGAGCGCTTGCGGCCTCCAACCGGCGCGAGCGGCAACGAGGGGACAACGCGCCGGTCCGCGGCGGTGTGAGCTACTCGATGTTCGCGCGCTAGGGCTTGCGCGCCAGGGCGCGCGGGAGTCCGGCAAAATCGCGTGCAGACGGCGCGCTTGGAGAATGTGCGCCGCTCGGATAGAATGGTGTGTTCCCGTGCGGCCATGACGGCCACCTGACGCATGCCCGATCCGCAGCGCACCGCAGAAACCCTCTACGACGACGAAGACGAATACCGCCCGGAACCTGAGCCCATTCCCCAGCCGCCAGCCTGGATGGACGGCGGGCTGCGCATCGGCATCCACACGTCGATTGCGGCGGACATCACCGAGTCGCTGGACACCGCGCGCAAGCTCGGCTGCAACGCTCTTCAGATTTTCTCCGCCAGCCCGCGGATGTGGGGCCGTCCGGGGGCGTCGCGCATCACCGAGGTTGACGCGAAGCGTTTTCAGAAGCGGCGCGCGGAACTGGGCCTCGGCCCGCTGGTCGTCCACGACAATTACCTGATCAACTTGGCCACCACGCAGCCGGTGCTGCGGGTGCGCTCGATCCAGACGTTTCACGACGAGTTGGTGCACGCGGTCGCGCTGGGCGCCGATTTTCTGGTGACCCATCCCGGGTCGCGCGGGGAAGCGGGCGTGGAGCAGGCCATCGAAAGCATCACACAGGGAATCCGCCAGGCCGCGCGCGGCGTCAAGTTCAACGGCGTGAAGATTCTGATCGAGAACACCGCGGGAATGGGGACGGCAGTAGGGTGGCGGCTGGAAGAGGTAGCGGCAATCCTCGCGGCCCTCCCGGATTTGCCGATGGGCGTTTGTATTGATACGGCGCATTTGTTTGCCGCGGGCTACGACATCCGGGCGGAAAAAGGCCTCGCAAGCACGCTCGAGCAAATCGAGCAGACCACCGGGCTGGCTCAAGTATACGTGGTGCACATGAACGATTCGAAGACGCCGCTGGGATCGCGCGTGGACCGGCACGAGCACATCGGCAAGGGGAAGATCGGCATCGAGGCGTTCCGCCGGATTCTGACTCACCCGCGGCTCGCGGCGGATGGGCCGCACGGGCTCCCCGGGCGGGCGTTCATCCTGGAAACGCCGATTGATGCGCCGGGGGATGACCGAAGAAACGTTCGCACGCTGTGGCAATTGGCGGGCGTGAGCGCCGACCAGGCCCCGGATGCGAAAAATGGGTTTTCGATGCTGCGCAGTGCACGCGCGAGGAAAGCGGAAAGGGAAGGGAGAAAGCTGAAGAAAAGAGCGAAGAATTCAACACAGAGAACACAGAGGTCGCAGAGGAAGACGAACAGAAAGAGGACGAACTTGAAATCGCAGGCGAAGCCGAGGAGATAACGAGCGGTGGCGGAATACGATCCACAGGCGATTGAAGCGAAGTGGCAAAAGGTCTGGGAGGAGCAGCACGCCTCGTGGGCCGACGCAGAGCCGCCGCGTCCGAAGTATTACGTACTGGAAATGCTGCCGTATCCCTCGGGGACGCTGCACATGGGCCACATGCGCAATTACGCGATTGGCGATGTGGTGGCCCGCGTGAAACGCTTGCGCGGATACAACGTGCTCCATCCGATGGGATGGGACGCTTTCGGCCTGCCAGCGGAAAACGCCGCCATCGAGCATGGGATTCATCCGCGCGAGTGGACCAACCGGAATATCGCGGAGTTCAAGCGAGCGCTGCAAAGGTTTGGCTTCAGCTATGATTGGCGCCGAGAAATCTCCACGTGCGAGCCGGAATTCTACAAGTGGAACCAGTGGTTCTTCCTGCGGATGCTGGAGCGCGGTCTGGCCTACCGGAAAAAGAGCCGGGTGAACTGGTGTCCGAAGTGCGCCACGGTGCTGGCCAACGAGCAGGTGGTGAATGGCTGCTGCTGGCGGCACGAAGACACGCAGGTCGAGGCGAGAGAAATCGAGCAGTGGTTCCTCAAGACAACTGCCTACGCTGATCAACTGCTCGACGATTTGAAACTCCTCGAAGGCGAATGGCCAGAGCGCGTCATTACGATGCAACGGAATTGGCTCGGGAAGTCGCAAGGCGCGTTTGTCAACTTCGGTGTCGTCAATTACTTAGGGGCGTCCATCGAGGTCTTCACTACGCGCATTGACACTATTTTCGGCGCTTCTGCCATTATTCTCGCACCAAACCATCCTTTGATGCCTCAACTGCTTGCGAGCGTCGGAAATCAAGCTGCGCGGCAGCAAGAGTGGAACACTTTAAGGGATAAGGTCAAACAGCAGTCAATGAAGACCGCAGATCTCGCAACCATGGAGAAGGTAGGTTTCTATATAGGAAGAGACGCAGTTAACCCGTTCTCGGCGGAAAGGATTCCCATCTGGGTTGCGAATTTCGTTGTGGCTGAATACGGCGCAGGGGCGGTGATGTGCGTTCCCGCGCACGACCAGCGTGACTTTGAATTCTGTCGTAAGTACGACCTGCCGATCCGTGTTGTCGTCCAGCCGCTCGAGGGCGAACCGCTGAATCCTACAAGAATGACGGCAGCCTTTGACGAGCACCAGCATGGCAGGCTCGTCGATTCCGGGCCATACAACGACCTCTCCCCGGGGGAGGCCATTGCCAGGATGACCGCATTTGCCGAACAGAATGGTTTTGGTAAGAGCAAGACAGTTTTCCGGCTGCGAGATTGGGGGATTTCGCGGCAGCGGTATTGGGGGACGCCGATTCCAGTGCTGTACTGCGAGAAGTGCGGTCTGGTGCCTGTGCCCGACGAGGAACTGCCCGTCCTGCTCCCGCCGAATCCTAAACTGACAGGAGAAGGCCAATCGCCACTGGCCAGCGTGCCGGAGTTCGTCAATGCGAGGTGTGCGAAGTGCGGCGGAGCAGCGCGGCGTGAGACCGATACCATGGACACGTTCGTGGATTCGTCTTGGTACTTTATCCGGTATGTGGACACCAAGAACGACCGCGCCCCTTTTGATCCAGCGCTGGTGAAATACTGGTTTCCTGTGGACCAATATATCGGCGGGATCGTCCACGCAATATTGCACCTGCTGTACTCGCGGTTTTTCTTCAAGGTGCTGCGGGACATGGGACTTGTCCAAGGCGCGGAACCATTCGCGCGGCTTTTTACGCAAGGGATGGTGTTGAAGGGCGGCGTGGCCATGTCCAAGTCGAAGGGAAACGTGGTGGGCGCGGAGGAAATGGCCAGCCAACACGGCTGCGACACGGGACGCCTGTACACGCTGTTCGCCGCGCCGCCGGAAAAAGATTACGAGTGGAGCTACGGGGGAATTAAGGGCTGCTCGCGGTTCCTCGACAATGTCTACAAACTCGTTTCCAAACATGCGAGCGTGGCAGCATCGGCGCCGAAGTCCAAGTTTTCAACAGCCACGGCCAGCGAAAAGGAGAAGGCACTCCTGCGCAAGGCGCACCAGACGCTGCGACGGGTGACAAACGATTTCGAGACGCGCTGGCACTTTAACTCCGCGGTGGCGCTCGTCATGGAACTGGTGAACGAACTGCAAGCGCAGGAGCCGCTCGGGAAGAACGCACGCCCCGAAGTCGTGAAAGAAGTTTTGGAGCTGCTGACCCTGATGCTGGCGCCGATGACTCCGCACCTGGCCGAAGAGCTTTGGGAGATGCTGGGCCATTCGGGGGGGCTGATCCGCGCGTCGTGGCCGGAGTTTTCCCCGGAGCTGGCCGCGGACGTGCAGTTTGAAATCGTTGTGCAGGTGAATGGGAAGGTGCGCGCCAAGATCCTTGTGGAAGGAGGACTCGCCGACGAGGAGGTCTCGGCGCGCGCGCTGGCAGAGCCGAATGTGGCCGCCCATCTGGACGGGAAGCGCGTGGTCAAGAAAATCGTTGTGCCCAACAAGCTCGTGAACATCGTCGCGGCGTAAGGGCTGCGGCGCGCAGGGGAGGCGCATGGACGAACGAGGCGGCGTGGTGGTCCTCGATTTTGGCGGGCAATACACGCAGTTGATTGCGCGGCGAATCCGCGAGCAGCAAGTCTTCTCTACCATCCTGCCCTGCACGGCTGCGTTGGACGAAATTCGCAGGTATGAGCCGTCCGGCGTAGTGCTTTCGGGCGGGCCGAGCTCCGTTTATGACGCGGCCGCGCCCGTTTGCGACCCTGGCGTGCTGCAACTTGGCGTGCCCGTGCTGGGGATTTGTTACGGCATGCAGTGGATTGCACACACCTTCGGGGGGCAGGTCGAACGCGCCCCGCGGCGGGAGTACGGCCGCGCGCTTCTGGAGCGGCAGAACGGCAAATTGCAAAAGGAGTCGGCGCTGTTCGCCGGTTTGCCCAAGACTCTTCAAATCTGGAACAGTCATGGCGACCATGTGCGCGCTTTGCCGGAGGGATTCTGCGTGACCGGCCTTACGGAAAATGCCATCGCCGCCGCGGAGGACCCAGTGCGAAAGATTTATGCGGTGGAGTTCCACCCGGAAGTGCGCCACACCGACCGCGGCACGGATATCCTGCGCAACTTTGTATTCAACGTGTGTCACGCGCAGCCCAACTGGAGCGGCGCCGCGTTTGTCCAGGATGCGGTGCAGGCCATCCGGGACCGAGTGGGCGATGGGCGCGCGATCTGCGCTCTGAGCGGCGGCGTGGATTCCACGGTGGCGGCGCTGCTGGTACACCGGGCGATTGACGAGCGCCTGACCAACGTGTTTGTGGATACCGGGCTGCTGCGCAAGAACGAATTCACCGATACGCTTGAGATGTTGCGGGGCCGGCTGGGGCTGCATGTGATTGGCGTGGACGCAGCGCAACGTTTTTTGGCGCGTCTAACAGGAGTGACCGACCCGGAGCAAAAACGCAAGATCATCGGCGAAGAGTTCATCGCCGTGTTCGCGGAGAAAGCCGAAGAGCTTCGGCGGAAAGAGGGGCACGGAGGAACGCGGTTCCTGGTGCAGGGAACGTTATATCCGGATGTGATCGAATCGGTTTCCGTGAAGGGCCCATCAGCGACGATCAAATCGCATCACAACGTCGGCGGCCTGCCGGAGAATATGCCGTTTACATTGATCGAGCCGCTGCGCGACCTGTTCAAAGATGAAGTGCGAAGGATCGCCGCCGGCCTGGGCCTGCCCAAAGAGATGCTCGAGAAACACCCGTTTCCCGGGCCGGGGCTGGCGGTGCGGCTCCTGGGAGAAGTTACCCGCGAGAAGCTGGCCACCCTGCGGGAGGCCGACGCGATTGTCGTGGAAGAAATCAAGCGCGCCGGGCTGTACGCCAAAGTATGGCAGGCGTTTGCGGTATTGCTGCCGGTCCGCAGCGTCGGCGTGATGGGCGATGAGCGGAGTTACGGATTCACCGTGGCTGTGCGCGTGGTCGAATCCGAGGATGCCATGACGGCAGACTGGGCGCGGCTTCCGCAGGATGTTTTGGAAAGAATTTCTACGCGGATCGTAAACGAAGTTGCCGGCGTGAGCCGCGTGGTGTATGACGTTACCTCCAAGCCTCCCAGCACCATCGAGTGGGAATAGAGGCGGGCAAAAAAAGAAAGCGGCCGGGGACCGGCCGCATAAGATGGGGATAAGCGAAGGCGGTTTCTTGAGACAACTCCGAGAAGGGCGTCAAAAAACCGCCGAGGCGGGGCGCAACCCCGCCGGCAGCAAAGAACTCTCGAGCACAGCAGGCTGGCTCAGCGATGCGCCATTTTCTGAGCCATGTACAGGAGGAGCTTGCGGTCGCCTTCGTCCACTTTGCCAAGCAGCCTCCGGAACTTGTTCAGAAAACGAGCTTCCTTTCCGCTGGTTCCAAACGCGATCTCGTCAGAGGTCTTGCGCCTGAGCAGGTTGGGAAGCTCAGGGGGTTCTTCGCCGTCGTAAAAGAGTTGATAGAGAGGGACCTCGAGGGCGCGGGCCATCTTTTCGAGCGTTTCGATGGCCGGAACGGTATGGCCATTTTCGACGCGCGAAATGTAACAGCGCAACAGCCCAGTGCGTTTCTCAATGTCCCCTTGTGAAAACTTCTTTTCTTCGCGCAAGGCGCGAAGACGGTCGCCTATAATCATGTCGCTATTATTCCATGCAGCCAACAGAATTAGCAAGAGGAATCTGCGCGGTACTCCTGTGGAAACCGTTGTAACCGGATGGCTATGACGCACGTCCCAAAAGTGGAGGGCCAGGAGCCCGAGGTGAAGGCCCATGCGCCCAGCGACACGGCGGGGCGCGGCCCCGCAGGAGAAACTACTGCTGCGGGCGAGCCGGAGCGCCAGATCGTCTCCCGGGCTCAGAAAGGCGATGCCGCAGCCTACGAGGATCTCGTGCGGGTTCACCAGCAACGAGTCTTCGCGGTTGTCAGCGGGATCCTCCGGCGCCGGGAGGATGTCGAAGATGTGGCGCAGCAGGTGTTCGTGAAGGCGTATTTCTCGCTGCCCCGGTTCGACCAGCGGGCTGCGTTCGGCACCTGGCTGTACAAGATTGCCGTAAACGAATGCTGGGACTACCTGCGGAAGAAGAAAGTCCGGCCCCTGGTTTATGAGGCGGACCTGAGCGAAGAGCAAGGTCGGCAGTTTGGCGCGAGCCGGGAGCACTCGGGCACGCACACGTTTGGCGAAGAAACCAGCAGGCGCCTGGAACAGAGGCAACTGATTGACCGGTTGCTCGAGGAACTGGAAGAGCGCGACCGCCTCATGCTGATTCTGAAGGAAGTGGAAGGTTTTTCGGTGGAGGAAATCGGCAAGCTGCTGGATCTGAACGTCAACACGGTGAAGGTGCGGCTGTTTCGCGCGCGAGGGCGCTTAGTGGAGCTTCATCACAAGCGCTCCCGCCAAGGCGGCCGCCAGGGAAAGCAGGGCGTCTAGCGGAATCAGTTGACTTACTTCCTTCGTGGCGAAGATGTGGCAGGAGGTATTGGAAATGTTCGTGAAAATCCGAAAGCCAAAGGCATGCCGGAAGCACGTCGCGCAACTGCAGGCGTTGCTCGATGCCAGAGCTTCGCTTCGAGAATCAGGCAATCCGGTGCCCCCAGCAGATGCGGACTTCCGCAAGCATCTTGAGGAATGCGGGGGCTGCCGGGAGGCACTCGAGGCCGCCGAGTTGGCTGGCAGACTGCTTCGTGAAGCGCGAGCGCCGGAAGCCGGGCCCGGTGGTTTTTTCGCTGCGCGTGTCTCGGCGCACATCCGCGCCAAAGAAGAGAAGCGACGGGCGCAGGCCGATTTTTGGAAGCCGATCGAGGCCCTGGCGAAAAGGCTGGTGTGGACCTCGGCATTGGTGCTTGTTGTGCTGACCTCGGTCGTTTATGAAATGAAGCCGCAGCGCAACGCGGCGCCGCAAACGCAGGAATCCGTAACCGACCGATTCCCAGAACCCGTCCCCCAGACTGCCGATGAGGACGAAGTATTAGTCAGCTTGGCGGAGAGAGGACGATGACCGGACAAGGCAGTCGCGGGAGAGCGGCGCTTCTGGTGATTGCCGTCTTCGTTCTGGGCGCGGCGCTGGGCGGGGTCGGGACCTACTCCGTTGTGAAGCGGAGCGTCGCTGCATCGTCTGTCCCGATGACGGACCAGCAGCGGCATGCACACAGGGTGGAGCGCCTGACCCGCGAGCTTTCGCTGACGGCTGACCAGCAGAAACTCGTGGATGAACTCCTGGCCCAGTGGGAGGCGCGTTATAAGGCCATCGAGCAGGCGAAAGTTCCTGAGCTGGACCAGGCGAGGCATGATACTCGCGTTAAAATCCGGGAGATCCTGACTCCGGAGCAGACGCCCAAGTTCGAGGAATTCCT
>WNGG01004905.1_pt1 | contig 14941 bp, 12 predicted proteins | sample 5400661 | NCBI WGS metagenome assembly WNGG01 (sample SAMN13153372, study PRJNA577476) | soil metagenome | isolation source: 100 cm soil or saprolite under Garry oak tree replicate 1 | place: USA:California | collected 2016-06-15
TTGTTCCAGAAGGCCAAAGAGCAAGGTGGCTTTGAATACTTATACGTCCTGGTCAGAATTGACGGTATCCAGTGCTATCAGGGATACAAAGACGAACTGGTTGAGCTCCGCGAGTGGCTCAAGGAGCCAGATATCTCTGACATAGTCAAAGCCTATCAGTTTCTGGCTTCCCAGGCTCAGCCTCTTGAGCTCTTCCAGAATCTGCTGAACTGCGCGAACGGGAAGCACTATCAGGTTCGTGCCTTCCTTCACTTGAAGAAGGGACAGTTTCCTAACGCCGTATGGCCCACAGCTCAAGAAAAGATCCAGGCTCTCGTGGCTGACGCCCAAGCATCCGGTTTTCCAGATCTTGCAGACCGACTAGCGGCCAGTTATCCAACTAACTTGCTCGAAAAGGACCGACTAAGTCCGGATGCGGTTCGCGATGCATTCAACACCATTTCACGGCTCTTGACAGAGCTCCTTGACTGCTATTTTGACGAACGCTTGAAGTTTAAAGGCCCGACCAAATATATCAAACTCCCGGGGAGTCTGGACGTCCTCGAATTGCTGACCGACGACGAATTTGGATTGAACGGACTTCGTGTTCACTTTTCTCAGAACTGCACCGCGGATTTCTACCGTACGCGAGAAGGTGTCTTCGGAACAAATGTCGAATTTGGACCTCCTGTCACATTTCTAATGATGTCGATGGAAGCTAGCAGTAACGAATATCGCGTAAACGGAAAGCGCCTTTATGAAATCGGACTCCCTGGCCGTTACAACAAGTTAGGTGAATGGAAACCGCTCGTCTATCCGGGTAATGCCGATCACCTGATTAAGGAGTGTGGACAGCTTTCAAATGATCCCAACGTACAAGGGGTACTGCTATACCTTAGGCTTACGGGACACCGATGCATCGAGTTCGCGCTCCGAACAAACTTGGAGCTACCGGGGGTCCATACAGCAACAAGAGAAGGAGGCCTGCATATTTGGAAGTGCCCAAGTCAGGATTACGATGGAGGGGATAAGAACACCTGTGTCTACGACTGTTGGCTTGATTTGAAGACAGGCGAAGTAGAGCAGATCGAAAAGGGTCTATCAAGCATCGGCCATCTGATTAGCGTCTTATGTTTTCCATTCGGTGCTGCGTACAGCTGGCGAAACAAATACCGAACGACAGTTGGGGGGAACAGAAAACTTACGCCTACCCACGATGAACTAAAAATCGTGGACGATGTCCTTCAGAAATTCCCCTACACGGTTGATGGCGTTCTCTTGGCATCTGGAATTGATTGGTACAACCAAGGGACTATTTCCACAAACGTTTTCACGAAATTTTTTTGCTACTATGTGGCACTGGAAAGCGTGGCGATAGCAATTGCCGACGGCGCCGAGTTGGGAAAAATGTCCGTCACCAAGCCAACCAAGGCAGCGAAAAAAGCCGCGACCATTGCTTGTATTTATGAAAAGCAGAAAGAGTTGTCCGCAGCGGACCCGATAAGATTCGTCACAGAATCCTATTTTCAATGTGTACAGAGCCTGGCTGCCAAAACTAGGTTGGCCGTAACGACGGTCTTTGGCGAACGCCACGAATACCTTAAATCGCTATTTCAGGAGTCTTCGGACGGAGACATGTCCCTCTCAGAATTACGGTCAGCACTCGCTCATGGTGGCGTCAGCCTACTTGACAAGCAACACGAGCATCTTGTCCGTAAGCACCTCTATGAGATGGAGCGAATTGCAAAGGAATTTCTTCTGAGAGTCTTATTCCGAGTTGACCAATCGGAAAAAGTCCCTGACTGGGTTGCAACATTCCAGGTCAGCCTCACCACGGCAGACCCAAGATCAACTTTGGTTACGAGTACAGAGAATGTCTTTCCGAAAGGCACGGACTGGCGGATCCGCGGAGAATGGTGTGAATAGACACAAGCCGGGTGCCCCATCTTTTCCGCTGCGCTCGCGGAAAGGTGGGGAATTGTTCGCCTCAAGCCCCCCAAATCAGCCCTTGACAACCGCCGCTAATTGTACTATACATACTTCTGTAGTAATCGCCAGGCGCCCGCTAGGGTGTAGAGCCGCTAGAGAACGCCAACGCAGTAAGGGAAGAGCCAAGGAAAAGAAAGATGTGCGCAGTTTGCATCCCGGACGGTTCTGCGGGACCCGCAAGCCGCTTTGAAACAGCCATGAGCGGCAGGTGTGTCCAACCGCCCTGGCCCAAATTCTCTTCTTTCCACCCTCAACCTCTTTGTTTTCACATTCTTATAGATTCCGCCTCCGTAAACCCTTTGGGCTCACATACTTCCAAAAAATCGCACATCTATATCAAAACAATGGGTTTCAAAGGTGATTATGCATTTCACACAGAAAGGAGTAAAGTAGATGAGCCGTGATAGGGCACCCTTTAAGTCTAAAGTAAACGCAGATCGGAAGATAGTTGAGACAGTCGAGGAGCTAATCGCCACTTATAAGCGCGAGTTTGGAGAGAATTGGCAAAACGTGTTTAGCCAGACTGTTAATGTTTCCCTGGGCCGATCCTAAGCTCTTCAAGTTTGTTGGCAACTGCTTCTATCAATGTCGTGACAATTTGGGGGGAATTCATCCAAGGGCCATTTTGCCCTGTGATAGCGGCCTTTGTAATCTCCACTGCCTGATGGATAGAAACATCCGCGATTTGTCTTGGCATACGTGCCTCCTTAGAGCCGCGAGGCTATACCACAATTAAGTACCGCGCAAGGCAAGGGGCAGCCCCCACGTTGGCAAATAAGAGCTAACCACTTGACACGCCATAGGGCCAACTGTTAGCATAGGGCCAACAATGACAGAGGAATGGAAACAACTTCGGGAACAGCGGCGATACTCTGACGCAGAGTTTCCGCTGAGTACTACTAACGCTCAACGGCTGCTGGTCAAAGCTCTCGAAGAAGGTAACGTAGACGTCCTTGACCATTTCAAGCGCAGATGCGCTGAAAGAAATTTCACAACGGTCGATGCAGAGAGAATTATACGGACAGGAAGAATCTGCGGAAAACCAAGACGTGACTCTGACTATGAGAATTGGAGGATTACCGTCCGAGGAAAGTACGAAGGGAAGCGATTAGAAATCTCAGTAGCACTTGATCTCAATGTGGATTGCGAAACCCCGTTAATAACTCTAATAACGGGCGTTCGGAAAGGAGGCTCCGAATGACGATGACTGAAACAAAAGAAGGGCGCAGAGATGTAACCGTGACACGCAAATGCCCGGAGTGTGGCGGAACAATGGAAGGACATCGACAGAACTACCACTACACTGAATGCGGCTTGCAGTCTGTGATGCTCAAGAACATTGTAGTGTTCCATTGCAAGTGTGGCGCAATGACTGCCCGCATTCCGGCTATCTCTTGGTTGCACAGAAACATTCTGGTGGACCTAATCAAAAAAGAAACACTCTTGTCAGGAGAAGAAATCAAGTACTTGAGAAAAATGGCGAGTCTGACTGGTGTTGAGCTGGCCGAAGCCCTCGGCGTTCACAAGACTACCTTGTCTAAATGGGAGAACAATGTCCGCCCTATCACAAAGAATAGTGATGGAACCCTGCGACTGATTTGCTTTGTCGGTATGATGCAGCAAATCCTGCAGGAAAAAGACCTGCTTCCTCGATTCAAGCAAGCAGTTAAGCAGGTCACCTCTATGGACATCACTCACATTCTTCAGATGGTCAAGCGAGAGTTGAAGGGGCCAAAAAATATCAGGATTGACCCGGAAGAGTTGACGCTATTGGGCTTTCCCGAGGAGAGTACAGCGAAAACGTACGCTGTTCAGTAATAAAGTTTGGGGCCGTGGCAGAGTGGTCTAACGCGCCTGACTTATAATCAGGTGAAACGTGTTCACGAACGTTCCGAAGGTCCGAATCCTTCCGGCCCCTCCATTTATGTTACCATGCCTCCATGACTAAGAAAAAAGTATTTGTCGAAAAGGCCAAGTTTGATGCGGCCCTTTCGAGGCTGATTCATGCAAAGCCTGTCCCGCGCACTTCCATAAAGGCTACCGGCAAGCGTAGCCCTAAGCCGATACTTTCGCGGTGAGCTTCTTGTAGGGCAGCACTTCGCCGTGTAGAAGGTTCTTGAGGGTTCCATCGAATAGCTGTAATTGTTCGCCTCGCCGATTGAACCTATACGAAAACTCCGTCAGATAACGCTGCAAGTGTTTTATGCTCACCTTGTGGAACGTCCCTATCAGGCCGCGCTTGAGTAGTGAAAATGCATTCTCAATCGTGTTTGTGTGAATGTCCCCAATGCCGTATGTCCGGCTGTGATTGATGGTTTTGTGCTTCCCGTCGAATCTCTCAGCGAGCGCGAAGGGGTACACGACATGCTCATCGGTCATAATCGTCTGCACGTCTGGGCTGACTTGTTCCTCGATATGCGGCTTGACGATGCGAGACGTGGTACGCGGGATATGCATGAAGCGGAGTCTGCCGCCACGCTCTACCATGCCTAGCACAACGTCTTTTTCCTTGCGCGGCTTGCGACGGTCACCTCGGCGTATCACTTTGCCGCCGACATAGGTTTCGTCAATCTCTACGACGCCGGTGAGCGGAGTTTGTTCTTCTTTCATGGCCTCGCGGATTCTATGGCACAGATGCCAAGCTGTGCGGTAATTGACGCCAAGATGCCGCTGCATCTGGCACGCGGAAACGCCCTTCTTGGCCTCACAGATGATTGCCAGCGCGAGAAACCACTTCTCTAGGGGCAGGTGCGAATCGTGGAAGATTGTTCCGGCTGTAGAGCTGAATTGATGCTTGCAGGGTTTCTCAAGACACTGATAGATGCGGACGCGGCGATTCTTGCCGTGCTTCTCCCGCGTGATCCGCGACACGTTGAGTGAGCCGCACTTGATGCAGCACACGCTATTAGGCCAGCGCGTCCGCTCCAAATAGTCCAAGCACTTGTCTTCGGTGTCGAATTGCTTGTGAACGTCTATCAGTTTCATGGTAGCCTCTCAATGAGGAAAGACTATCAGGAAACCGAATCTGTGTCAAGTGCATAATCACCTTTCAAACCCTTTAGGCACACATACTTGCAGAGTGCCTTTTCACAAAGCCTTTTGAATCACATACTTACGAAAAACAGGGGGTGGGGGGTGCTCACGGATCACGTGCCACGGCCTTCTCTGCGCGCCTCGCTGTACTCACGGAACACGGATCACGGGCCACGGCTTTCTCTGCCCGCCTCGCTGTACTCACGGAGCCGGTTGAATGGCGGGAAGCGCATGGCGAAGAACGCCGCGGACGGTGGACTCAGCCACACGCGCGAGGTGTTCGGCGAAGAAACCTTCATAGGAGAATTCTGCGATCGGTCCGCCCCATTCGATCCACAGGCTCCAGCCCGAAAGCGATTGACCGGCGCGCACGCAAATAATCTCCTGGACCGGCATCACCAGCAACGGGTGGAACTCGGGGTCGAGCACCCAGATACGTTCGGAGCCGACGAACAGGCTGACTTCCAGCGCCCGCCCGCCGAATTGTTCGTAACGGCCGCCCTTGACCACCACGAGCGCTCCGAGTTCGCGGGCCCGCTCGTCCACGCGGGTGTCGGCGCGCGTGGGTCCAAGCAGCGCAGCGACAAGAAACAAGATCAGGCCGAAGACGGAGGTGATCCATCCGGCCCGCCGGCCCAGCGGCGTAATCACAAGCGCGGCTCCGAATAGTCCGAGGGCCACGCGAATGGCGAGCCACACTTGCGGTTTTCGGCGCAAGGCCACGAATTTTCGAATCAGGCCGACGAAGGCAAACAGCACCCACAGCGCCGCGCGGCGGACTTTGGCCAGCGGCCCTCTGGAACTCGCGATGATCGGTTCTTCGGACATTGTTTCCGGCGCCGAGCGCCAACAGTTCGGAAGAGGCTGGGTTGCACCATTATCTTCCATTCGAGCGCATTGCTCCACAGGGCAACCGTCCGGCGAGTCCAAAAGTGGAAGAGAAAGGAAAGCGGAAATGGCATGACCGCACTAAGCCGAGGCCGCCAGCGCGTGCACGGCAAAGTCCTGCGCCCTCGGTTTGCCGGCGAGAAGCTTCTCGGCCCACTGCGCGCCGATGCGAGAGATGCGGATCGCTTCCGAGGCCATCGATTCCGGCCCGCCGGAATCGGCGTTGCCGAAGAAGATCCGCTCCATCGGCGCGCGCGCCGCGGGAATCGTTTTCGAGTACGTGCCGGGCGTGGGCATGAACATGGCATGGCCGCGCCGGTAGATGTGCACTTCGACGGGGTTCACATGGAATTCCGGCAGCAGGCCCTGAAAATCTTTCAGCACGGCGGCCGCGAGGGTCTTGCACTCGTCTTCGGCCAGCAGGTTGCGGCGCTGCGGCTCGCGCAGCGGGGTATACGCGGTAAGGATGTTGTATTTCTGCTGGTAGCCGGGTTGGTTCCGCACGGTCCAATCGGCGACGACGAAATCCGTAAACGTGTTGCCGGGGCACCACGTGTCGTACCCCCGGCTGTAAACCGGCTTTTCAAAAATCAGATTCACCACCGGATAAGGCGCGTAGCGTATATGGCGCATGGCCAGCTTCTGCTCGTTAGGAATGACGGAAATTATGCGCGAGGTGATGAATTTCGGCGTGCACATCAGCACAGCTTTCGCGGCGATGGTGACGAGCTTTTGATTGTGCTGGTAGGTAACCTGGACCTCGCCCTTGCCGGGCACGACCGCGACCACGGTCGCTCCCCAGAGCATGCGTTCCCGCTGTTTTGCCTGAAGGACTTCGACGAGCTTGTGGCTGACGGCGCCGAGGCCACCGGGAAGAGTCACGCGGCCGTCGGGCGCGTCACCGATGAAACCTTCGAGGCCCCGGAAGCCCGCCAGCGCAGACGACTCCGCAGTGGCCGCACCCCAGTCGGAGAGACCCAGTCCGTCCAGCCACTGCTGCACTTCGGGCGCAAGACCGGCGGTGTACTTGCTGAAAGGCTCCTGGTCGAGATCATTGGCATTCGTCTTGGTGTCAATCTTTCGAGCGATATCGCGGAATTTCTTGAAGCTGTCGCGCACGTCCTGCGAATACGGGAGCTGGTCGAGGCCGGACCGCCAAGTGTCTGCGACAAACGCGCCCTTGATAATAGTCGGGTCGGGATTCTCAACAGGCAGAAGCGGAAGCCCGAGTTCGCGAGCGAGTTGGTCGGCTTCGTCGCCCTTGAATGCATATGCGGAGCCGGTGCTGTAGGCCGCGCCGCGAAATTCTTCCTGCAAGGCGTTGCCGCCGAAACGCGCTTCTTTTTCGAGCAGGAGGAAATCGCGTTTCTGGAGGAAATATGCCGCGGAAAGACCCGCGATGCCGCCGCCGATGATGACGACGGCGGCGTTGCGTGTCGCCGGCGGCCTGTCAAACGGGAAATTGTCGCGGAGTTTATGGCACGTCTCGTAGTGCTCGCCATTGACGATCGCGCCGCCGGCGGCCGCTGGCTCCGGACAGGAAAGAAGCGACTCCTCAATGGGACAACCGGTTGCCACGGAGCCTGCAACGATAAATTTTATAAAGTCTCGCCGTGATTGCGACATCGTTTTCTCCTCGACCGCATGACCAAACAGAGATGCTTCAAGGCAGCCTGAGGACCGCGACGATCGGCAAATCATGCTGCAAGGCCCAGCGCTCCCATTCTTCGGCGGTGCGCTCGAGAAAGGCCGATCGCAACGGCTCCGGATCTGCTTTGTCCAAATGCAGCGCCTGAAGCAAGCGCGTCAGAAAATGTGGCTCGAGTGCGCCCACGGCGATCCACCCTTCCCGCGCACGATACACGTTGTAGCCGGGAAGTCCGCCACCTAGCAAACCGCCCGGGACCGTGAGCCCGTGGCGCAACGGAGGCGTGAACGCTTCCGCGGCATCTTCCAGGGCGACTTGCGTGAATCCACCCGCGCCGGTACGCTCGCGCTCGAGCAGCAACGCCAGCGCTGCACTCACGGCACGCTCCGCTCCGCCGAGGTCGGCCAGCAGCGTCCTCGGCAACTGCGGCGGACTCACAAGCCCGACGGAAGCCTGATAACACAGGTCGTGCCCGGGCAGATTGTCGTCCGGAGAGCGCTGCCCCACTATGGCAACTTGGCAAAGTCTTGGAAGCCTCTGGTGCAGGCGCGGCCAGCCAAGACCAAGCCTTTCCATGGCCGCGGGCCGCGTCGCTGTCAATAGAAGATCGCACTGGCCAAGGATTCGGTCGAGTTGCTCACGGGCCGCGGATTGTTTCAGGTCGAGGTGTTGAACTTCCTGTCCATCGGTCAGTTCCTGATACCACTGCGGACATGACTGGGCCAGCGGGTCGCCACCGGGCGGCTCAATTTTCACGACCGCGGCTCCCATGGCGCGCAAACGCGCCGCTGCCACAGGCCCCGGAGCGTTGATGGCCAGTGTAACGATGCGAAAGCCCACAAGTGGGCCACCGCCGGGCGCCGGGTTGTCACTCGCCTGGGTCATGCGGACTCTTCTTTCAACGCGGGACCAGCAACGAAACCGCCATTCAAGAAGGAAAGCGCCCCATTGTCAACGAGAAAAGCGCGCCAACCGGTTAAAACCGAACTCCTTCACAAATTGCGTCTCATTCCACTTTGCTCTACACTTCGACAGGAACGATTCAAGTAAGGCGCGGGCCCGTAGCTCAGCTGGTTAGAGCAGCGGACTCATAATCCGTTGGTCCCAGGTTCGAATCCTGGCGGGCCCACCAACGAACTTCTAACTCCTGATTTTGCAATCAGTTGACTTTCCCGTCTTGGCCCTCTTCGCCAAACTTGAGAACATCTGAGAACAAAATTCCTGCGACCCGTTCGCGGACCCCGCGCCAGGAGCGGGAATTTGCGTTGAGTGAAGTTTTCTGGTAAGCGGTTCGAGCCCCGGCACAGCGATCAACCGTTTTGTAAGTCTTGAATTCACAGTTAGTTGACCTTTTTGCGCGCCGGGCCATCCTCCGATTTGAGAACATCTGAGAACAAAACTCCCGCGACTCGCTCAACAGCGCGCCGTTGCGAGTCCGGGATGACGTGTGAGTAGGTGTTGAGCGTTGTTCCTAGATCCGAGTGGCCGAGCAAGGACTGCGCGGTCTTGATGGACTCTCCTACTTCCGTAAGTAACGTCGCATGTGTGTGCCGGAACGAATGCCACGACACACGTGGCTGCTGGATTCGATCGCATGCGGGCGCCAGGTCGCGGTTGTAGAGATTCTGCGGACTCAGTGGCGTTCCTTTCGGAGTGCTGAAAACCAGGTCATCCGGCAGAGACCGAGCGGTCCCCGCACGGTGGGTTTCGAGCACGGCTCGAAGGGTTGTGCTCATCGGGATCACGCGCTTGCTGCTGCGAGTTTTCGGAGCGCCGAATTCTCCTTCAGAAAACGTTTCGGCTACTTCGATGGTGTTGCGCAGCAGATTCACACGTTTCCACCGGAGAGCGAGGATCTCGCCGATGCGCATCCCCGTAAGAACGGCGAGTTGCACGATTGTGCGGGAAGGCTCTGACAATTCGGCCAGGAGCTGTCGCACCTGAGGCGGCGCGTAGAACCGGGGTTCGCGTTTGGCATCCGTCTCGCGAATTCGAATGCCATGCGCGGCGTTCCGATCGAGGTAACCGCGCTCTACGGCGGATTGCAATATCGCCGAGACCGTCGCGCGGACGCCACGGATCGTCGGGCTTGCAATCCCCTGCTGTCTCAAGTTTGTCAGCAAGGATTCAATCCGCACCCGGCTCAGGTCGAAAAGAGAACAAGAGCCGAAAGCGGGGTATATGCGCTTTTCAAGCTGGAAGGTGTAATACCGCAATGTGCTCTTTTTCAAAGCCAGTGCCGCATTTGGCCTCCACTCAATGCTCACATAATCTGTGAGCGGCATGGTGGCCTGCGCGCGACGCTGACTTTGATTCAGGGCACCTACTCTTTGATGAAGGACGGCGCGTGCGCTTTGCCGGCTGATTGTACGGATCGGGCCGAGCGTTTCAGCGCGCTGGATTCTCGTCACGGTTCCGTCCTGCTTTCGCACGTCCTCCCTCCATCGAAGAACCCACACTTTTCTGCGTTTACCACGAACAACGAGACTGCCGTCTTGATATCGCGGTCGAGCCATAGTGTCCTTTCCGCTGGCTCGTCCGCCTCTTTCTGCGTCAGCTATGAGTGTAGCTGTTCTGTCAAGCGACATGCACTGCTCCGCACTGGCGTTTCACCCATGCCAGAACTTCGTTCTGGTTGAAGCGCCAGTATTTGCCCAGGCGGTAGCCTGGCAGACGATCAAGAGAGCGCCTGCGCGTCCGCTCATATACCCAGGAAACAGGTACTCGTAGCAGCTCAGCGACATCTTGCACGGTGAGCAGAGTGTGTTTCTCGCGTGTGGCTCCCCCTGTGGCCTCGTTCGCCGGTTCGCCAAGAGTTGGATCGAATGTCTTGACGGACGGCGATGCGCACGGGAACTGCGGCGGGGTCTCGGGCAAATTTCCAGGCAGACTGTCAAATCGAGATGGCAACGGACTCATTGCAGGGCGCGGGGCATGCTGTCGTGACGACGCTGTATTCTCGCGCGCATCGAATTGGAGACGGCGAGATTTCATGCTTGCTTCACAGTGTCCGTGGGCTTTCCTCCTTCGTTGTTCTGGTTATGGGTGTGGTGGTTTAGCCAGAGCTTGTACTCAGCGTCCTTTTTGAACAGGAGTTTGAGGGCTTCGCTGACGACGTAGGACGGTGAGGAGTCAATGAATTGGGCGTATTTGTCGAGCTTGTGTCGGACATCCTCCTCGATACGAATCTGCAGGCTTGCACTCTTCGATTGTTTGGGTGGTGCTTTCAGGATGGGCAACTTCTTTTCTCCTTTCGTTCTTTAGATTTGTCAGACAGGTTGTTTGGCAACCTGCATGACAAAACTTCTGACGCGCCGCCAAAGCACCTCGTGCGGACGCATGAAAGGGCGGGAGTGACCCCACAGACTTTTGGGCGGCTGAAGGCCGACGAAAGTGGGGTCGCTCCCGCCCAACACGGTGCTTTGGCCGCGTCCAACTGTTCTGCGATTCTTCACGCATCTGCTTCTGTTGTACTGACTTCGCTGCGCGCCCGGGGTGACGCCAAGGGTGACCCACATAGGGTCACCCCGGTCTTACTCCGGCGTTCACCCCATGGACTCCGGTGCGCGCCAAAAATGGGTTCGGGAGTCTTCGCTTCGAAGGTTTCGAAGGCCACGATGGGGCAGAGTTTTCCTGCCTGTTTTGGCTCTGCTCGGAAGGCGCGCGGGAGCCGTCTCTGCTTCCAGTCAAAGTAGAGGCGGTCGAAGAGTCGGCCTTGAAATCGCTTCTCGGCCCCATTCAGGAAGATCAAGTCGCCGTCCGTCAGTAGGCGGTAGTTTTCGCCCTCCCATCTGCGCCGCACGGTGAAATAGCGTCGGAGACCTGTTCGCGCCTCACCGTCGAGGAGCAGCAAGAACAGAGGCTGTGCCTCCGTAAAGAAGCCGCCCGGGGTTGAAATATAGACGAACCGGAAGCGCCGCAGTTCGCGGAACAAAGCCATGTAAGCGCGGATGTGCGCGGCATAGCAATCGGGGTCATGGTGTCCGGTGTCGATGAATGTGAAGGTGACCACAGGGGAAGAAGAATCACCGGGAAAAGAGAGCGCCAGCGGAAAACCATCCGGGAAGAAGCGCCGTTTGAGGGTGCCTTGCTGAAAGAAGCGGCGCTGCGGCAGGACCTCTTCGGGGATGCCCAGTTCTTCGCAGAAGTAATCGCGTTTGGCCTGTTCGTGCTCGAAATAGGAGTCCTTGGAGTGGGCAAGAATGAAATCCAGACCGAGAAGTCTAGCTCGAACATAAGCCGCTTGGTGTGTCCTCCGGTGGCGAAGATCATCCTTGCCAATGGAGGCGTAGAGTTGTCGCGAACAGAGGTGGTACACGCGGTGGTTGGCAGAATGACGCTGCATGGAAGCATGACCCAGGGCCAAGAGCTTGTTCGTGAAGTTCTGGCTGCGGTTGCCGCGGTGGGCCTGGATGTAGGCAAGAAACTGCCGAACGGTGAAGTACCCCGAATGGGTGGCTGCGATGTAGAGAAAAACCGCTTCGTCTTCGGTGTAGCCGAAAGCTTGAAGCCGTTCGACGTAGTGTATGGGCAGGATCATAGGCTGAAGATCGCAGCGCTGAGTTCGCGGTCGTCCCGAATGCGGCGCAACCGGTCCACATCCGCGCGCCGGGCGTAGATCTGGAAGCCGGCGCGGGCCTTCGCGGCAAGGCCGCGCGGCCGATAGTGGTCGGTGGCCAGTTCCAGGTCTCGCCGCTGAATCATCATGTCGTCCTGCACGTACTCGATGCGCACGTCGGGGACGGCGATCTTGCCGTGGACAGTTTTGAGATGGTGACGCTCGGCCACTTCGTTCTTCGCCGTTTCCATATCCGTGTCGCGGGCGGTGCGTTCCAGGTCGTGGTAGAGCTTGCGCTTGAGTTCGTAATCCAGCTTGACGTGGACCACGCGGCCACCTTTGCTCTCAATCTCCCTGGCAACTTTGTAGTAGAGACGGTAGAGGTCGGCATCGTGCCGAGCCTCCTTGGGCTTGGCGAAGCCGTGGTAGGTCGATTGATCCCGGGGAAGCAAGTTGCCGCGCGACAGCAACCGATGGCCTTGCTTGGTCAGGGCCAATACGCGAGTCGTCGGGTAGTCGGTCTCTTCGATGGTTCGTTGTTGGACTAGGCCCTGCTTCTGCAGGCTCTCGATGTCGTGTTCCATACGGGAGCGGTCTTTGGCATAGCCGAGCTCGGCAAGATCGCTCTCCGCGATCACGCGGAATGTTCCGAGTTCCATGAGGGTGTGAATCTCGGAGTCGCGGAGCGAGTAGGTCTTGTTGCGGTCCACGTATTTCGTGCGGACCCGCTCGGAAGGAATCCTTTGTCGGTCTTCTCGGGAGAGAGAGGGACGATCCGTGTTATGGCGTTCCTGTTCACGCTCGAGTCGGTCGGCTCGATCTTCCTCGCGGTGAATCCGGTTCAGGCTTTCGATGGACTTCCAGTCGCGCTGTGGAGAGCGCTCAGAGCCCCGATCCGCATCAAGGTCCGGGCTTCGGAAATCGTCAATCTCGAACCCGTCAAAGCCTCGGGACATGGTTTTTCTCCTGGCAGTTCCACGAGCAGTGGTGGAGCGATCGGCCAGCCGGTAAGCAACGAAGGCCCTCTGGAGGCGTGCCGTTTGTTGCAGGGATGAAAGGCGATGGCGTGGGATGTGACGCTGGCGGGGAGCAAGGACGAGAATCGAAAAGAGATGTGGCACGCCGAGGTTGGGCCGAGATTGCCCGGCGCCGCAGCGCGACGTGTCTGAACGCAGTTGTTCCTTGCACCCGCATTAAAGTCCCTTCGTCCTCTCAGGAGTTGGGTTTAGGAAGAGCCGCTGCCATGGTTCGGGGCGCTTTGAACTCGAACCAAGTTCATCCCCCAGACGGCTCTTACCTTCGCGCGCCGCTCGGGATCTTCAAGAAGCGCGCTACTACGCCGGGCGGCTCACCGCGGATCCTGCGGCTTCCGCCAGGCTTTGGGGAGCAATATGGCGAGGGCTCCCCTCATACCTATAGAGGCCTTATCTTGAGAAAATGTGTCAGACTTTTTTGCAAAGCGGCGGGTCTGGGCCGAAAAGCCCTCAAAACACGGGACTTCTAGGAGAACATGTTATCCACATCGGCGAGCATTTCTTCCCGTTCGTGGTAGGTAATGCGGAACCTGGCTCCGAAAATGTGCTTTGCGCCAAGCGCCCGGAAGAGCAGTAACGCGAAAAGCGTTTTGAACCAATTGATTGGGCGCGCTTTCCGCTGCCGCTCATGCTCCTCTTTCCGGAGGTTGTCCACGTACGCTCGCGGGTTGGTCTCGAACGCTTCCCGTATCTCGCGCAAGGCCCTGCTGTAACGCAGCCTGGCGGCATGATTCGACATCAACATGTCGTAAGCGATCTCGTCCCAGGAGCGACCCTCGATTCGCTCCCAGATAATCCGCATAGTCTTCCGATCACACGTGCAGAGAATCTGTTTGAGCAGAAGCCGCGCCGCTAACTTTTCCTCAAAGCTCATCCCTTCGTTCAGCCGGAAGCGGGTCTCAAAGGCTTCATCCAGCCGAATCTCCGCTCGCCGCCTCGCAGCTACTTTTCTCAGGAATGCACGATACAAATACGCGCGCAAGTCCCGAATTGGAGGGAGGTCGGCATCCTGCTTCACTCGGACAGCTTCCGAGACCGTTGCAGCAGCCTCTTCCAAGAGGTTCATGGCAACGCAGGGGTCGGCAAGTAATTTTTCGGCATACGAAACGGCCTGCGGGGCTATCTCTTGCGCAGCAGTGAAGACGCACGATGCAATGGCCCTGTCCAGGGGATCAACGGCATTCACAAGGTGCCGGAGAGTGTATACAGGTTCCTCGCGTGGCCGGATCTTGAATGTCACGCGTGCCCGCCTTAGACTTTGCGCCAGAATGGATGCTGCGAAGGACTTGCGTTACATCTTGGTTTCATAAGGTCCAGCGCATGATACGTCCATCACTGGCTCTCCGTCCAGCTCCGATTGAAAATGCGCGTTGGCGAAGAAGTTTCGTGAACTCTCAAAACCAGGCCAGTGCATCTCAACTGGACGCTAGACTCGTGGGAAAGCGAATGTCGTATGGATCACCGTGCAGATTCGAGGGCAAGTGATGCGCCGTGCCACTTACCCGCCGTGCAGCTTCAGCGCCATCCGAGGGCAGAATGGCTCAAGGTTTTCGAGTATTGATGTCGGCGCGGACTACTGCCAGATAGTCGCGAGCGATTTCGAGCGCCTGCTCAGCGTCGTGGTGAGAAACGAATCCGGTGTCGTCATAAAGTGCCATATTTCGCTTCCGCCGGAGACGGTCAAAGACTGTTAGAAGGCCAACATGTTTCCTGTCGATGCGCGCCCGGACGAAATCAATAATCGCGATGTGGTGTCCTGGCTGGCTCCTGGCGCGGAAGCCGTAGCTGAACATGAAACCGAGCGAAGCTTTT
>WNGG01005618.1_pt1 | contig 14938 bp, 10 predicted proteins | sample 5400661 | NCBI WGS metagenome assembly WNGG01 (sample SAMN13153372, study PRJNA577476) | soil metagenome | isolation source: 100 cm soil or saprolite under Garry oak tree replicate 1 | place: USA:California | collected 2016-06-15
CCGTGCTCGATCAGCAGCGCATCGGCTCGGAGCAAACCAGCGTGGAGGTAGCAGCCGCCCAACTGCGTCAGCTGGCTCCCTTGCTGGGATGTCGTCCGATCGTGGCCACGGATCGCTGGTACAGTTGTGCGCCGTTTCTGCTGGCAACCGAGGGATTGCCTTTCGACAAATTGCTGCGGCTCAAACGCAAGCGGGTGTTGTATCGCCGGGCGCCTGCCCCCACGGGCAAACGCGGGGCGCCGCGCAAAGATGGGGAGCGCTTTCAGTGTGGCGTCCCCAGCACCTATGGAGAGGCCTCGGGCAGTTGGCAAGGCAGCAATGCGAAAGGCGATCCCGTTGAGGTCACCTGGTGGAACGAGCTGCATCTGCCCAAGGTACGGCACCTGGAGGTGACGGTCATCCGCGTCGTGCGTCATGGTGCGACGGAGCGGCCCCGTGATCCGCGCGAGAGTTGGTTTCTCTGGGACGGAGCGGCCAACGCCTGCATGCCCGAGGTGGCCTTGGGCTACCGCAGGCGCTATGGGCAGGAACATGGCTCTCGTTTCGAGAAGCAAGCCTTGTTGTGGACCAAGCCCCGGCTGCGGACCCCAGAGCAATTTGAACGCTCTCGCCAGGTCGTCGCCATTGTGCACAATCACCTGCTGCTGGCGCGTCCACAGGTGCAAGCCTTGCTGCGTCCCTGGGAGACGAGCCAGCGTCCAGCAACTCCACAACAAGTGCGCCGGGCGCTCGCCAAAATTGTGGCCCAGTTGGGAACGCCTGCTCGCCCTCCCAAACCACGCGGAAAATCGCCCGGACGGCCAAAAGGAGCTGTGGTCAGACCTGCGCCACGCTCTGGGGTGGTCTACAAGTCCAAACCCGGGCCGAAAAAGCGGCGGAAACGGGCTTGATGGCTTCACAATCGGTGTCATCGTCCATCCATTCCGAACTTTGGGGCTCTTTACACCAAGTTTCGGCTAGGTTCGTTTAGTCTAAACGTCAATCCTTTACTTCTCGAAAAACTGACACAGCTTCTCGATTGGCCCTACTGGGAGGTGAGGGGAAATGCGTCATGGGCACTAGGCAACCTACGCCGCAATATTCCTAATGCTGCTATAAGGCGTCTGCTTGAACTACGGTATGATTCGACATCACAGGCCATACGTGAAGTAGCAGATGATGCTCTAGCAGAGATCCTCTCACTAGAGACAGGTATCGAGGATGACTAACAGCTTACTCAAATGATGATCAGCAAGGAATATTAACAGGGTGTCGCGGTAGTGAAATCATCACGCACCAGAAATGCACCAAGAGGATGTTCTCCCACCTCAAGAAATACGACACTGTTGCATTCCTCATGCGTCTTTGCACGAGTAGCATGAAACCCTGATTAAATATTTGATGGCTCTATATTCGATTTCTTTTTTGTCCTGTTCCAACTGCATATATCATAAGGTGATTATATAAATTGGAGTTTAGACTAAAGGGCCACCACCCTTGCGGAGGATGACCCAATGAGGTAATGTTCCGGTAAATCTCTCACAGGAGCAGACCTCGAATGAACCTTAACACATTGCAAGCCTTTCGTCACGGGCTCTACGCGTGTCTGCAGCGAGCGGCTGATGCTTTGTTCAATACCGCCGATGCACTCGTGAGCCAGACCCAAGGGCAGTCGTTTGCCCATTTGTCGCTCTCGCCGTTCTTTGAGCGGGGCTGGTCCAGCCTCTACGAAGCCTTCCAAGATGGACGCATCGCCTCAGACCAGCTGGAGGAGCTCTTTGCCACCTTTGCCCCCAAGCCCAGCACAGGCGAGCCGCTGCTGCTGGGCTTGGATAGCAGCAGCATTGCTCGGCCCCTCTCGCTCACCGCGGCCGATCGCAGAGCAGTGCACATGCCCAACCTGCCTCCAGACTGCACCCCGGTGACGCCCGGCTGGCAGTTTTCGGCGCTGATGGTCCTGCCGGAGACGCCCAGCAGTTGGGACTACCTGCTCTCCCATCGGCGCATTGCCAGCACGCAGACGGCTGGGCAAGTGGGCGCCGACCAACTGCGTGCGCTCATCCCGCGCTTGGGACTCTCAGGCGACCAGCGGGCCATCATGCTGGCTGATCGTGCCTACGGCAACGCGCCCTTTCTGCGCGCCACTCACGACGTGGCCTGTGACAAGCTGATCCGGCTGGCCAAAAATCGCGTCTTGTATCGGCCCGCTCCTCCCCGTACCGGCCACCGGGGGGCTCCTTGCAAGGATGGACCCCGCTTCAAGTGTGACGTACCCCAGACGCACGGCCCCCCTGATCGCGTGTGGGAGGGTCAGGACGAGAAGGGGCATCGGCTCCTGGTCGAGGCCTGGGAGCAGCTGCATTTCAAGCAAGCCCGCGACATTGAAGGGACGGTGATCCGCGTCACCCGCTTTGGGGCGGCCGACAGTGCGCGCGACCCGCGTGTGAGTTGGTTTCTCTGGGTTGGTCAGGCTCGGGCTCCCTTGGCTCGCGTCAGCGCTCTCTACAAGCGACGCTACTCCCAAGAGCATGGCTATCGCTTTCACAAGCAAAACCTGCTCTGGAGTCGGCCCCGCTTGCGCACCCCCGAGCAGTTTGAGCGCTGGACGTGGCTGGTGGCTGCCGTGCACAACCAGTTGGTGCTGGCCCGTCCTCTAGTGGCCGCCGTGCGCCTGCCGTGGGAAAGTTCCACGCGTCCAGTCACGCCCCAGCAGGTCCGTCGGGCCATGGCCGCAATTCTGGTCACCTTGGGCACACCTGCTCACCCGCCCAAAGTGCGCGGAAAATCGCCCGGCTGGCCCAAAGGCCGGGTCAGGACCCTTGCCCCACGCTTTCGGGTCGTCAAAAAAACCAAATCCGTGCCCAAAAAGCCTGGCAAACGGGCTTAAGTTGACCTTTTTCTCACCGCGCTTGTCTCTCTCCTGAACCTGGCAACCAGGTTCGGACGGGTCCTTTTAGTCTAAACGTCAAAGAGAAGGTTTACTCCAAGAAATTCGGCGATATATGCAACTCTGTATACGACGTCTCCTTCAGGCAAGCATTATCCAAGTGCTGTTCCGACCTTAAGTCAGTCATAGCTGGGACTAATGGCCCTAATATGCCAGATTATCTTGACGATCTTATAAAAGAAGTACACAGGTATGTGGTTAGTACCCAGGAAGAGGCTTTGGAGCAGTTCACTCATGAGTACCAGTTATGAAGCGCGAGTGCCGTATAGCATCAACGAGAACACGTCGGTCAGCAATAAGAGCGAGATGAGGATTTTAGAATCCATGGCTGATAATGCGGTTGTGCAGACAGGTGAAACCGGAGTGCCTGCTGAAACCGGAGAAACATTTCAAGAACTGCTTGAGGCCAGCGATCTGTCAGAAGACTCGCTGGCTATCATTCAACGCATCGTAGGCGATTCGCTAGATACCGTGCGTAACTCGCTTCACAGGCCACTGGTGCCTGTAATTCAGGGACATTATGAGCTGCTGGTGACCCTGGCACAATCCTGGGTGGCAATGGGCGTAGAGGCATTTACTATCTGGGATGATGGCTTGCTGTTTTGTTGGCCTCAGCCAATGTGGTCCAAAGTAGAGGAAAGCGAGAAAAAGATACGTTGGTCGCCGATCAAGATCGAGAAACAGGTGGTTGGTAAGATAGGGATCATCGGCTCCGATACTTTGTCTTGCTCTGCATTGCCCGCCAGAATGGCTGCTGAGTCTGCCCTGCTCGCGAAACTGGTGACTTTGACCAATGATCTTGCTAATGCACAATGTGAACTGGTCTCTCGCGAACGGCTCAAAATGGAAATGGATGTAGCTGCAAGCATTCAGTCTCGCTTGCTCTCCCAGACATTCTCCCATGTACGCGGGCTGGATATATTCGCTCGCAGTCTTCCGGCAAGGCAAGTGGGAGGTGATTTCTACTGCTTGCATGCCCGTGAGCAGCGTCCATTCGTCTTTGCAGCTGGCGATGTCAGCGGGAAGGGACTCCCAGCTGCCTTGTTGATGGCGATGACACGTATCGTACTTGATGGTGCTGCTCGCTTTATGCCTGATGTGCACCCTAAAGCACTTCTCAACCGGGTCAACGAAGACTTGTACGATGACTTTACTGAGCTAGGAATGTTCGTGACCATTTTCACTGGTTGCTACGATCCAGACAATCGCCAACTCTCTTATGCTAATGCAGGTCATGCGCCTGTCATCTATTGTCCTGCCGGGGGAGCCGCTACATTGCTGGAAGCCGACGGTCCAGCAGCTGGAGTGCTTCCGTTCAATCTCTGTGAGAACTTCACCCTTTCATTTCAGCCTGGAGATATACTGGTTGTAGCTACGGATGGCTTCAACGAAGCAGTGCATGTGTCATTTATTAGATAAAATTTACGGTTTCTCAGAAAACTTGCCACGCTGCCAAGCGCTTCCAGCGAATCGGCTTTCTCACATAATCTGGCATAGCATCGTCTATCATTCTTTTTCCGCTCTCCACTTCTCTCCTTCGTGAGATCCTGCAACATTCTTGCCACAATATCTGAGAAATGCGCCAACAAATGGTTACTAATGGTCGCATTTCTGGCGAATCTCAGGTATACTTCCTCTTGAGAGAAAGAGACACGCGATTCCAGCACAACGGAAGCGGAAAACGGTCATGAAAATGACGCCCGAAGCATTTCATACCTGGAGCCAGCGCCTTCGGTTGACCTCTGAAACCGAAGCACTCATTGCGTCCATTCGCTCATCACCTCCAGTTCGCCGTGTGAGCGGACGTGCCAATAACATTACCGGACGCTACCCGAGCCCCAAAATGGGAATGTCTATCCAGTTTGAAAGTGATCGTGTGGAGTTCTGGGCAATCTACACAATGGAGAGAGACGATGACGTGCTGGAATATTACGACCAGTCCTCTCGTATTCCGCTGAGCTATCGTGCCAAATCAGGCCGTCGGACTACCCAGTGGCACACCCCGGATTTCTTTGTGTTACGCCGTGAGTCGGCAGGCTGGGAAGAATGGAAGCAGGAGCACGCGCTTGATCCTCTGGCTGAATCTCAGCCAGCTCGTTACCAACTCGCGGCGACCGGGCAGTGGCACTGTCCTCCAGGGGAGACGTATGCAGAGCAACTTGGGTTGACCTATCGATTACGTTCCTCCGCCGAGTTTCATCCCCTTGAGATTCAAAATCTGAAGTTTTTACAGGATTTCTGGGCGCACGAGGTTCCTCCACACCCGGAGCAAGAAGCGCTGGCACTGGCTCATATCCAGGCCCACCCTGGCATCCCGCTAGTCGAACTGCTTGCAACCTACCCCGATCTTGCCGTCGATGTCGTTTGGACCTTGCTTGGCACTCGTCGGACCTTTACCGATCTCTCCGCCACCCTGCTGATGCGTCATGAGTACGTCACCCTCTATGCACAGGAAACGCAAGTTCCCAAGGCCCACTTTGGTGAGCCTGCCACCCTGATAGCTCCCTTACCCGATGCGCCTTTGGCCTGGGATGGACGGCTCTGGCGGATCGAAGGATGGGGAGAGATGGTGCAGTTGCGACCAGAAGTCGGCGAGATCCTTGCCATGCCGCGAGCCGAGTTTGAGCATCTGAAGCAGGAAGGCTCCTTGTGGACCGTAGGTTCAGCATCCCCCTCTCCCATGACGCCAGAGGTCCGTCAACTGCTCACCCAGGCAGGTTCTAAAGCACAACAGGCGGCCAACCAACGCATGACCCATATGCTCGCCTACGCACGGGGGGAAACGACCACCGCCCCAAAGCGTTCCGTCCAACGCTGGTGGAAAGCATTCCAGCAGGCTAAAGAAACGCATGGATGTGGCTATCTGGGATTGCTCGATCGAGTGGCAGCGCGAGGGAACCGGAACCAGCGCATCGAACCAGCCTCTCTGCAATTGCTGGAAGCAGCTTTGCAATCCCACTACGTCGCTCCTGCCGGCAAAAGTGCGGCAGCCGTCTATCGACTGTACCGAGAGCAGTGTCTCAAGCTCGGACTTCCTCCGGTGAGCCAGCCGACCTTTTACCGAGTTCGCGCCCGTTTCGCCACCAACGAAGTGGTTGCCACACGCAAAGGCACGCGTGCAGCCTATGCATCCCAACCCTTTGCCTGGTTGGATCAGACGATTATGTAGGATGATTTTGGAAAAGTCAAACTCTTCCACATTGGACACCCTCTCACCATCAACGTTTCACTCTCGTCATCAAGGTTGCTCACATCCGTCGTCTGACCCACTCCGACGATCCTGCGAGCCAGGGGACGCGGGCGATGCCGCCCTTGACTTGGGTGGGTGAGCGCTTCGCGCCGAGAGCGACCGGGGTTCTGCATTGATGAGCGTCACCGTCCCCCGGTCGCTCTCGCTCTGCGAGTCTACCCACCCAGTCAAGGGTCTGGCCTGGCGGCATCGCTTGCTCCGCGCCCCTGGCATGAGCAACGTTTCAGCACCTCCACCGAGCCTCAAGCTCCAAGGATGCTTGATGAGCCTGACGGCTCCCCATGCCCCCTCAACTGCCTTCCCGCTCATTCTGAAAACGCTCAGTATGAGCAATGAGTTCCTGGATGAAACGAATCCGTTTTTTCTGAGCTCCAACCAGAGCACTGCGACCTGTTTTGTCCTTCTGTACCTCCTCAAGCCGCTTTTCATGAGCTATGAGCGCCTGCTGCAACTTGTCCATGGCCTCGACAGTTCCTAGCTCGGCCAGTTTCTCCAGCTCATGATTGGAAAGCCCTTCGGGGTTGAAAATCAGGTGGAGGTCTGGCGTCTCTGGTGCAGGAACCTGTTGCAACGCAGCACGGCAGGCTTCGGCCCCGGTTTGATCCTCTTCGACCACACATTTTTCCAATGGCGTCATGGGAACCTTTGAGGTAACCGGCAACGTCTGTTCTCCTTCATGCAACAGCCTGGCCTTTTCTCCCCCAATGAACATCCCACAGCGCTCGCAGTCCAGTCGGTGCGGACACGTTACATAGAGCTGATTGCCGCAGTACATTGGCTCGCCATCCGCGTCGTAGCCAATGAACCATCGGAGAGCTGGGAACCCCTGGGCTGCTGCCTGGATATCAATGACTCCTTCGATCACTCTGCTCACATCGTCAGCATTGCGAATGATCTGATGGAGGTGAAAGGGCTGTTGCCGCGCGTAGCGCCTGATCGTGCGGGTATCGGCATGACCAGCATACTCTGCTAGGTCATCCAGACTCACGCCACTTCGGCGCAACAAGGTCAAGCGGGTACTGCGGCCACGATGACCGGTAATCCGTCCCCTGGCGTCTGTTAGATCCACACCGGCTTTAGCACAGAGCGCCGGGATCAGGGAGCGATTGAGAAATTTTGGGCCAATCGGTTTATCTTTGCAACAGAAGAGGTAGTCGATGTACTCGTGATCTTTCCAGTCAAAGAGTTGTTTCTGCCCCTCCGGGCGTTCTACTTTCCAGGCAGTGATGGCAAGAGCCGTGTAGTCAGGAACCCAGATCCAAAATGCTCCACGGTTCTTCCCCGAAGGAATATGGAGGTAGAAAATCTTGGGAATCTTTTTCTCATCCTCCCCTTGTTTCCTTGGACCTGGTGCGAGCAAGCGTAGGACCGGCTGCTGGTCTTCATCCACCATCTCGGGGTTCCAGTCTTCTCGCAGGCAATCCAATCGCAAACGGGTAATCTCGTTGGGGCGGCGCGCCGAGGTCACCCACACCAGGGCCAATGCTCGATAGAAGCTTAGCGGATACACAGCCCCTTGCGGAAGATCATCGTGGGAGAGCGTGGCGGCTGCGATAGCCAGGCGAGCCCACACCCGCAGATCGATATCTCTAGGTTCAGCCCGATCGATGGCTTGTCGCACATATCTGGGAGGAACGAAGACATCTCGTGGTTGAAAATCCAGGTGGATTTTTCGAGCTGGCGTGCCGCCAGGAGTGTGGTCACGTCTGGTGAGATCGAGAAAGAATCGGCGCAATGCTGTCAGGTAATTAGTAATCCCTTGTGCCTTCAAAGGCATGGTCAATTTGCCTTTGGTGGAGAGCACCTTTCTGCCGTGTTCGTTCACATATTGTCCCATCGTCCAGGAACACAGATCGCTCCGAAAACGCAGCGCGAGATATTCCGTCCATTGTTCCGGCGTGCGAACCTCCTTGACGTGCTCCTCTAGCCAGCGGCCAACAGCAAGCAGATGATTGGTGTATTTCCGACGTATTGAAGGGGTTAAATCAACAGCACGCTCGTACCAGGCCAGACACCAGTCGAACCATTCTTGCCCCACACCGTCGCTGTCAAACGCTTTGTCTACCAGGCGTGCCTGTCTGACGGGTGGGGGGAGGATCTTGAGCTGTTCCAGCCCCTTCTCGATTCTTCCGTACACCTGCCGCATATGACTATTTTCATCACGGACGCAAGCCAGCAACTCGCACGTGATCTCCTCCAAATAAGGAGATCGATTGAGCAGGAACAGCATACTCAGACCATGTTGCATACGCTTGAGCGTTGCATAGGTCTGAACATATCCTCTCTCCTTGAGGAGATCAAACAATCGAATGCATTGTTCATTCACCAGTTCCCGACCAAAGTACACAGTTGCTGTACTCATGGCGTTTCTTCCTATGCCGACGGCTCTCAGGTCGCTCACGTTGCCCAGCAGATAGGCGACATCCATGACCGTCATGCGCACATTTTCCCACTTCCCATAGCGCTTCAGAAACAGAGCGGGAGTTGGACACAGGGTTTCTTGCCACTCCTGTGGCGTCCATTCCCAGAACATTTTCTGATGACGACACATTTCGGAGTGGAACAGATGCTGGACATCATGCACCAGGGCGGCGCTCCCTCGATGGCGCTGGTGAAACACATCGGCGAGGGGCGCATCAAAACGAGCCAGAGTTGTACGCACGGCAAGGGAATCGCTGGGCCAAGGAGTTTTTCCGGAAACTGAAAAGTCAAGCTCCAGTGCCTTCCACTCTGAGGCTGTCGGTGGCCTCCGGTCGTAAATGGTGGGATCAATGGGCATCTGCCACGGCATACATGATGAAGCGGTGGCGATCTGGAGATTACTGCTCATGAAGCACCTCGGGATGGAGTGTTTGCTCAACCAATCTCCGAATGCTGGCATCAAATGGCTCGACTTTTGTCCGTATGCGCTCGCTGAGTTCTGTCGGGGCCAAATGGATGTACAAACGAGTCGTGTCGGTGCTCTTGTGTCCGGCAAGCAGGGCAATGTCCTCCAGGCTTACCCCTGCCCGTTTCAGGATGGTACACCGTTGATGACGGAGGGTATGAGGGGTCAGTGCTCTGAGGCCGACCTGCTCTCGGACGCGTTCGATGATCTCATCAAAAGCTCCAATGACCAGCGGACAGCCTGGGTTCCGTGTGGATTCCGACAAGAAAATCAGGCCAAGGTCCTCGCCATCGTAAGCAGCGATGAGGGCACGACGATCTCCTTCGATATATTGGCGGACCAGGTGCAAGACCGCAGCCGAAACGGGAACATACCTCATGCGCCCGTTTTTGGTCGTTTCTGGGCGGATCGTGACCAGCCCTCGTGCCCAGTCGATATCATCCACACGCAAAGACATGAGTTCCTCACGCCGGAGAGCGGCATCGTAGGCTAGCAAGATCATGGCACGCGTGCGAGCATCTTCCTGTGTCACGACATGCGTCAGGAACTGATTCCATACCTCATCTGAGGGAACCCACGGGAGGCGCGCTTTTTTGGGGGCTGGTCCTCGCACAGGATGCTGTCCGTTGCGGCCAGCATTGCCTCTGGCGATGGGGTTGATGGGATCAGTCCGCAGCCGTTTCCGGATGAGGAACTCGTAAAAGAGACGACAGGCAACCACGCGTAGCGCGATGGTATTGTCGGAAAGCCTACGCCCTGTGATGTTGAGGATCCTCGTATGATCCTCAATCATGCCAGCTTGCCCTCGTGACTTTGGGCCTCGTCGTTTGAGATGGGCAATGTAGCCATCGAGGTCTGCTTCATCGGCTTCAACAAGGCGCTCAGGACCAAGCATGCTGAAATATGCGAGCAGATCTTCAATCGACCGAGCATACGCATCGACCGTTTTCGGGCGCTTCCCTTGGAGTTGGAGCCGCTCAACAAAGGCACGAGCGGCTGGATGTGCTGCGACACGGGGGTAATATGCCCACGCTATTTCTGTTTCTCCCATGACTTTTTCCTTGTTGATTATCACTTCCATACCCGGTAAAATGCACCGTAGCACGTTTTAGGTAGTGAGGCAAACACAAGTATGTCTGGTACACTGACGAAAGTATCCGAACCATGCAAAAGACTGATCTTTGGCAATCATCCGAGCTAACATCTACTCCTCGCCATGGAGAACGCCCCTTTGCTCTCGCTCACCTGGATCACACGGAACTCGATATTGTTCTGGTTTCCTCGCTGACTGGCAAACCACTGGGCAAGCCCTGGGTCACCTTTCTCACCGATGCCTACAGCCGACGCATTCTGGCATGCTACCTGACCTATGATCCCCCCAGTTATCGCTCGGTGATGATGACGCTGCGGATCTGCGTGCAGCGTCATCAGCGCTTGCCACAGGAGTGCTTTGTCGATCGTGGTTCAGAGTTTGGAAGCGTGTACTTTGAAACCCTGCTGACGCGGTATTTTGTCACGAAAAAAGACCGTCCATCTGCACAACCGCGCATGGGTTCGGTCATTGAACGGCTCTTTGGAACAGCACAGACGGAGTTCGTGTACACTTTGCTCGGAAATACCCAGGCGAGCAAGCTTCCTCGACAAATGACGCGTGAGGTTGATCCCAGGCGTCTGGCAGTGTGGACACTGGAGCGGTTCTCTGCACGGCTTTGCCAATATGTCTACGAGGTGTACGACCAGATGGACCATCCTGCATTGGGGCAAAGTCCACGCGAAGCTTTTGCCCAGGGGATGCAACTGGCGGGCATGCGCACCCATCGTTTGATTCCCTATTCAGAGGAGTTTCTCATTCTCACCTGCCCCACGACGCGCATGGGCTATGCCAAGCTCGACGCCGCGCGTGGTATTGTCGTGAATGGGCTACGCTACGGCCACCCGCTGATGCGTTCCTCAAGAGATGCAGGAAAGCGTGTCGAGGTTCGGTACGACCCTTTTGACATGAGTCTGGCCTATGCCTTTGTGGATGGACAATGGTTGTCGTGTACGGCTGACGCGTTCCTTCAAGTACAGGGACGCTCGGAGCGGGAATGGGAATTGATCCTGGATGAGTGGCGCGAACAGCAACGGACACATCACCGCAAGCGGATGAGCATGGATAGCTCATTGCTTGCCACGTTTCTGGAAGAGGTTCTCACCGAAGAACCACTGTTGAAACAGCAGCAATGTGACCTGGAAGGGATATCCCTTCGTGAAGCGATTGTCGGCCAGCCGAAGACGGCCAGTCTCCCATCAAGTAATGCCGACGCCGAGATGGACGATGAGTTGGATCTGACCACCCTTCCTACGTTAGAGGAGTATCGCTAACATGGCACAGTTGACACCAGAGGACAGAGTACGGCTGGATGCCTTTAAGGCCGTCACCGTGAAGCATGCGCATCTGACGCGCGTTGATGACCAATTGTCCTTGTGGGTGGAAGAGCATACCGATGCGACCCATGTGCTGCTCTGTGGACCAGGTGGCGTTGGGAAGTCGAAAGCCCTCAAAGTCGTGGCAGAACGGTTCACCAGAGAGGAGTCAGATCGCTTTGTGGTTCCGATCCTCTTGCTGGAGCCGATCCCGCCGGATCTGGGACCGTACCTCCGGCTCGATTACTATCGGCAAATTATCAACGCACTCAAAGATCACATCCTGGTCAAGGAAATCCTGGGGAAAGTTGCTCACTTGATGGCGAGTCCCAAGGCGACACGTCCAAGGCTTGGTGCGACTGATTGGTTGGATATGCGGGAAATAGCAGAGCAAGCGTTGATCCGGGCGCGCGTCAAAGCGGTGTTCGCGGATGAGGGGCATCGCCTGATGCAAGGAGATGGAAGCCACAGTGTCGATGAGCAACTGGAATGGTTGAAGTCCTTAAGCAATCGCACGAATGTGTTACACGTGCTCGCTGGTCCGTATGCCTTATTCGGGTTTCGCAATACGAGCGGGCAACTCGCTCGTCGTGGTCGAGATATTCATTTTGCACGCTATCACGTTGAGAACAAAGAAGAACGCAAAGCATTTGTAGCTGGCCTCAAATATTTGCTGGAACGGGTTCCGCTCACCTGTGACCTGGATGCCTTGCTTCCGCACTGGCGGTGGTTTGCCGAAGGCTGTGTAGGTTGCATTGGGGTCTTGAAGGACTGGCTGGTTGATGCGGTGGCAGCAGCCCTGGCCCAGAAAGGGACCAACTTGACCGAGGATATCCTCGCTCGAACCATGCCTCATCCGGCCAGACGAGTCAGTCTGGAGATGGAGGCACGTGCTGGCGAACACAAAGTGGCTCTCCACGATAGCGAGAGTGCCAAACAGTTCCAGGCGCTGTTGAAAAAGCCTGCAAAAGCAGCAAACGGGAAGACGGAACCGACGCCTGGGGTGCCGTATGCTGGCCAAGCAGAGCAGAAAGCGGGGTCCGCCTCTGCGACACTCCCCATGCCGCAAGTGTCTCCCAAACCCACTCAACCTCGTGTGGGTCAGCGTGCCCCAGAACGTGATCCTGTTGGAGAAACGAGCGCTTTATCTGTGCGGAAAAGCGCTGGATGTTCCTTTACCGAAGTCATCGAGACGACGCTCTCCCAAATGGAAGAAACCGGAGTTTCCCGCTTTGAGTGTCCGACGTGTTTGGCAGTGAGAGATATCAAGCCAAAGGGAGACCGTGTGAAGTTTCCCTCGCACCCCAAACGCATGACCAATACTCCCAATCAGGGTTCGCGTTGGGTGAGGAGAGAAATCGCCTGGAAACTCTCCGACTCATAGACCCAACGCCGAGATCCCTGGAAGAAGAGAATAGAGATAAAAGGAGTAAAAAGGAGTATTGTCACATATATGCTATTGAACGGCAGAAGATCTTCTTTTTGTAGCTCATGCGCAAGTTCTCGATGGTCTCTTTTCCTCTGAGCGTTGGTGATCACGATCCCAACAGCAGAGGAAACGTGAAAGGACGTCATATCTTCCAGGAGGTTTCCCATGAGGAATGTACTACTGGCCTTCATTGGAGTGTTCCTTTTTTTAGTGCTCTTCTTTGGCCTCGTCATAGCGGGTTGGGGTGATCTCGCTGGCTTTTTTACCCATCCTGCTCGTCTTGGGCTCGTCTTGGTCACCATTTTGCTCAGCATCCTCACCCTGCTCTCTGGTGCCAATGTGAGTGCAGGTCAGCGCGAAGATGTGCACAACCGCTGGATCTTTCTCCCGCTTGCGCTGGTTGGCTTGGCTTTCGCGTATCTGCCTCCCTATGCAGATCGGCACGATCTGTTTCTGGTTGATGGCGATGGGGTCCGCTATCTTGGATTACTCCTCTACATCTTGGGTGGCGGTCTTCGCACGTGGGCGATCTGGACCCTGGGGCCAAGATTTAGCGGTCTGGTCGCCATTCAGCAGGATCATCTCCTGGAGACACACGGGGTGTATGCCATTATTCGCCATCCAAGTTATGTCGGAGCCATTCTTGCTCTGATGGGATGGACGCTTGTCTTCCGGAGCCTGCTCGTCCTCGTCCTTGTCCCCATTCTGATCTGGATAGTGATTGTGCGTATCCAAGCGGAGGAGCGCCTGTTGGCTGCTCAATTCGGCCAAACCTATGCGGAGTATCGGGAACGGACGTGGAAACTGCTCCCCTTCGTTTATTGAGAGAAAATGCTCTTTTTGCTCGTTTTCCTTCTGCCCTGCTTTTGCGTGCGTCCGAGGTGTTTTTCGATCTCGCGCCATTTTATGGGAGCAAAAAGAGCATGCCACTTCAGGAGCGACTCCCGGTGGGTACACGCCATTTTATGGGAGCAAATTTGATGGTTGCAAGCTTTACGAATTGTGCCAAAATAGATGAGCTACGATGACACGCCACATTATGAGAGAGAAACTTTCCTCGAAAAGCCAATCGTTGGCAGATTATCTGAGAAAAACGCGCCATAAATCAAGTTAAATGACAGCATGCATCGGGTGAGATGTTTGGTTACGAGCGTCTGCTCACCTTGGTTGAAAAATTGGCACATCTCTCAGCAGAGAGTATAGCCACGTGGGTGTATGAACAGGTTCAGCAGTTCACTGATGGCTGTGAACAAAGTGATGATCAGACACTTGTTATACTGAAAGGAGTGAAGGGGTGATTGTTCAGATGCTTCAAAAAACCTGTGTTTGCCTGGACCTTCCTGCAGCTCTTAAATACCTGGATATCGTAAGTTCGTGTCTTGATGGCATACTGGCACAAGAAACCGATCTGGAGGAGCACGATAGGGTGTCTTACGATGTTCAACTGGCAGTCCAGGAAATCTGTGCAAATATCGTATGCCATGCGTATATCCACGAACAAGAGGATAAGCGTATTCACATAAAAATCACGCTCCAAGCGCAACCACGGTGCCTGGTTATAGACCTGTTTGATACAGGAGCCGCTTTCGACGAGTGCAAGGTCAAAATGCCTAATCTCGAAGAGGGACAGGTACATGGCTATGGTCTCTTTCTGGTTAAAAATCTGATGGATGATGTTCTGTATTGTCGGCAGATCAATGGAAATTGCTGGCACTTAGCAAAGAATTTATAGGTGAAATATGCTTACGACTGAACATAAAATAGACAATTCCCATCCTGTTGTGATTACTTTGAATGGACGTATAACCGCGTTTCAAGCCGGTGCATTACGAGAACAGTTTGCAGTTCTCTTAGATGATGGTGCGAAGTATTTTGTGCTGGACCTCTCTCAGGTCGAATTCTTAGATAGTGCTGGTCTAGCTGCAATGGTCTACCTTCTGAAGCAAGCCCGGCAGCAAGGTGGAGATGCAAAGATGATTCTACCAAAATTGGGGACCGCGCAGCGTATTCTGCAGCTTACTCGTTTTGACAAGGTTTTTC
>WNGG01004911.1_pt1 | contig 14933 bp, 13 predicted proteins | sample 5400661 | NCBI WGS metagenome assembly WNGG01 (sample SAMN13153372, study PRJNA577476) | soil metagenome | isolation source: 100 cm soil or saprolite under Garry oak tree replicate 1 | place: USA:California | collected 2016-06-15
GAGCCGGAGACGAGCGGGCCATATGCTATAGAGCGCAGTGAGCTATATGCCATAAAGCGTAGCGAGCCATATGCCATGTGCCAATAGCTAAGAGCTGACTGCTTCTCGGAGGACTCACCAAGGCCTGCAGGGAACTATAGCAACGCTACGGCAAGATGTGGATTTTCAGAGTAAGCTATATAACTGGGAAATCACAGAAGCGGGAGTCAGGCAGCAAAGATGTTGAGTGAAAGCGATTATCAGGAAGCCGTCCGCCGTTATAAGAACATGAGAGTGCAGGGGCATGAGCGCCAACGCTGTCATGCGCTCATCTTGGTGCATCAGGGCTATAGTTATCGGGAGGTAGCCCGGATTCTATTGGTGGAGGAGGAGACCATCAGTCGCTGGGTGCGGCAGTATCAGGAGCGAGGCTTGGCGGGGCTCGAGAATGATCCGCGGTGGGGCGGTGAACATGGGCAACGGGAGTTAAGCGCGGAGCAAGTGGACGCCCTCAAACGGATCCTACGGGAGGAAGCTATGCTGGGGACACTGGTGGGAAGCGGCTGGACGAACAAGGCGGTGCGGCAACTGGTGGCTGAGCGGTTTGGGGTGCACTACAGCAAGAGTGGGGTGCGCAAGCTGTTCGTTCATATAGGGTGGAGTTATCAGCGGGGGCGCAAACTCTACATCCGTCGGGACCCGGTCGACCAAGCGCGGTATGAGTGGGAGACCCGGGCGGTGCTGGCCAAATACGCGCGGAAGGGGGAGCTAGTGGTGCCCTTAGCTAGCGATCAGAGCAAAGTGTATTTGGAAGGGACGCTGGGGCGGCGCTGGAATCCGATTGGGCAGCAACCGATAGTGGCGGACGGAGCGCGGCAAAAGCGGGCCGAGAATCTGTATGGGGCGGTGCATTTAGGGACGGGGGCGGAGGTGGCGCCCTTTGCCATTGATTGGCAGGATAGCGCCGCCACGATCCGGTGGTACGAGCTGCTCTTGGAGGAATGTCCGCAAGGCCAGCTGCTCCTCTGGCAGGATCAAGCCCCGCATCACACCAGTGAAGAGGTAGAAGAGTGGTTGGAGGCGCAGCCCCGGATCGAGGTGATCGCTTTTCCGAAATACACGCCCGAGGAGAATCCCAAAGAAGCCACCTGGAAGGATCTCAAGGAAGAAGTGAGTCCTCATCATTGGCAGGAGACACTGGCCGAGTTACGCACCGCCATTGATGGCTACTACCGGACGGGCAAGAAGCATGTCGTGACGTTTTTGGAGAAGTTCGGCTATCGTTGGGTGGATGGCGTCATTCAGCCACTACCACAAACGGTGTGAGATTCACACTCCAGATCTTGGTGTGTTTCTCCTATAGTCGTAGCAATGCGCCGGACCAGTGAATAAGGTCTCGGGGTTGTCCAGAGAGCAACGCTACTGCACGCCAGCGACGAGCTGCCTGATAGTTTCTTGCAGGGGGAGCTGTTCGCGCAGGGCCGTGAGGCTAGCCACGATCACTTTCACCCCTTGGGTGACGACCTCGGCGCTGTCCGGGCACTCCAGTGCCTCGGCTAGGCGGATGCCGGCGAGCTTGCAGAGCGGCTCATTCCCATCGGGCGTATCGGTGCTGCCGAGGGCAAAGAAGCCATATTGCGTAGCCCGGACATTGTAGAGGTGCAGCAAATCGGCCTGGGTTTCTTGCTGTTCCTCTAGGTCTTCTTCCGGGCAGGCCAGGCGGGCAAAGGCAGGCACCGTCACCCCGACCAGCGCGGTCATGAACGCGCTGCGTAACACGGACGCGGGCTGCGCTGGCAACGCCACGCTGAAGGCGGCTGAGGCGACACGGTCACAGACATGCAACAGCACGAGCAGCAGCTCGGCGGTTGCCGCCTGTACCTTCACCTCACTGGTAAAGGGATCTTTGGCGACCTCTTGGGCTATCTCGGTAGAGTCTTGTAGCGTCTGCCAACAGGACGCCGCCAAGCTGAGCAGCAAGCTGCTCAGCCGCTGCACAGCCTGCGAGACGCGTTCTTGTACGTCGTTGGATTTCATGGTTTCAACTTCGCAGCGTTATTCGCGCCAGGCTTTCTCCCCGAGCCCTCCTATAATCTCATGCAAAACCTTCTTGGCGCTGTCATCTACATTTTGCCCGGCCTGCGCATACAGGGAGCCTACCGTAGCCAACGCCTTTTCTTTGGCAGAGGTATCCCCTATCGTGTTGGCGACCTCAAGGGCTTGGGCTAAAATCTGCGCGGCTTTCTCCTTGTACCCTGTTTCCGCACAGGTGCCGGCTACCTCAGTCAACGTCAAGGCCTTGGCGAAGGCAACCTCTATCGTGTTCGCTATTTCGAGGGCTTTGGCGTGTTGACCAAGTTCCGCATATTTAAGGGCTATTTCAGCTAGCTCTTTGTCTTGCGAATGCGCATCCTGCCACGCTTCTTTTACGTCGAATAAGGCCTCCAGGGCCTTCCCTTGTTGTCCACCCTCCGGGTACGTGTGGGCTAGCTCTTTGCGGGCTATTTGAGCCAACGCTACGGCTTTGTCAGAATCGTCTTCGAGGGTGGTAGCAATCTGGAAGGCTTGCTCATATTGACCGGCTTCCGCACACTTGCGGGCTATTGCCGTCAACACCCCGACTCTGGAAGAAGCATCTCTGATGGTGGTGGCGATCTGGAAGGCCTGGTCATATTGCCCCACTTGGGCATACTTGAGGGCTATTTCAGCCACCACGCTGGCTCTAGCGGTATCCTCCAGTGTTGTGGCTATCTCAAGGGCTTGGGCTAAAATCTGCGCGGCTTTCTCCTTGAGCCCAGCTTCCGCACACCTACGGGCTATGTCACTCAGCACCCTGGCTTCAGAAGAAGGATACTTTACCGCTTGAGCGACCTGCAGGGCTTGGTCGTAGCGCCCGGCGTGGGCATACTTGCGGGCTATCTCAGGTAATACATCTGCTCTAAGTCCGGAATCGGCGATGGTGTTGGCGACCTGCAGGGCCTGATCAGGTTGCCCCGCTCCCGTATACTTGTGAGCTATGCCAGCCAGTGCCTGAGCTTTGGCAGAGGGATCCTCGATGGAGGTGGCGACCTGCAGGGCGTAGTCGTAGTGCCCGGCGTGGGCATACTTGCGGGCTATCTCAGCCAACGCTCTGGCTTTGGTAGAGGAATCCTCGATTGTTTGAGTGACCTCAAGGGCCTGGGCTAAGATCTGCGCGGCTTTCTCCGTGAGCCCGGCTTCCAAACTCTTCCGCGCTATCTCAGCTAATGTGCCTGCTCTGGAGGAGGGATCTTTTAGGGTGAGAGCAATCTGCAGGGCTTGGTCATATTGACCGGCTTGAGCATACTTGAGGGCTATCTCAGGCGAATCCCTGTTTACTGGAGATGATCTCTGCGCAGCTTTCTCCGTTTGCCCGGCTTGGGCCTGCGTGTGAGTTATTTCAGCCAACCTCTCTGCTCTGAGACTGGGATCAGCTGTCGTGTTGGCCGTCTGCAGGGCTTGGTCGTGGTGCTCCGCTTCCGCACGCCTCTCAGCTATTTCACTCAGCGCCTTGGCTTTGGCAGAGGCGTCCGCTATCGTGTTGGCAACGCGCAGGGCTTGGTCGTAGTATCCCGCTTCCATACACTTGGAGGCTATACCAGCCAGTGCTTTAGCTTTGGAGTAGGTGTTCTCGATGGTGGTGGCGACCTGCAGGGCTTGGTCAAAGTGCCCGGCGTGGGCATACTTGCGGGCTATCTCGGCTAATGCCTCTGCTCTGAGGCCGGAATCGGCGATGGTGTTGGCAAGCTGCAAGGCATGGTCAGGTTGCCCCGCTTCCGTATAGTTGTGGGCTATACCGGCCAACACCCTCGCTGCGGAAGGAGCATCCCCGATCGCTTTGGCGACCTGCAGGGCTTGGTCGTAGTGCCCCGCTTCCGTGTACTTGTGGGCTATGCCAGCTAGCGCCTTAGCTTTGGCATAGGGATCCTCGATTGTTTGAGCCACCTCAAGGACCTGGGATAGGACCTGCGCGGCTTTCTCCGTTTGCCCGGCTTCCATACACTTCTGGGCCATCTCAGCTAACGCGCCTGCTTTGGAGGAGGGCTCTTCTATGGTGTTAACAATCTGCAGGGCTTGGTCGTAGTGCCCGGCGTGGGCATACTTGCGAGCTATCTCAACCAACACCTCTCCTTTGGAGGAGGCATTCTCGATGGTGTTGGCGACCTTGAGGGCTTGGGATAAGAGCTCTGCGGCTTTCTTCTCATGCCCGGCTTGGGCATACGTGCGGGCTATCTCAGCCAACACCTCTGCTCTGAGATCGAGATCGGTTATCGTGTTGGCAATTTGCAGGGCTTGGGGGTATTGACCAGCTTCAGCATATTTGCCAGCGATTTGAGGCAAATCTGTGTTGACTTGGGATAGGATCTGCCAGGCTTTCTCCTGGAAGTAATTGATAGCGGCGTATGCTACTTCGCTAGAGAGCTGGAACGTTGGCATCCGCGGTTGTAGCCAGGGAAGCATCAGCACCTGTTGCTCGGCTGCTGTATACTGCTCGGCTATCTCAATGAGTACCCCTACTCTCAGATCGAAATCGGCTATGATGTTGGCAAGCTGCAGGGCTTGGTCGTAGTGCCCGGCTTGGGCATACTTGTTAGCTATTGCAGCCAACGTCTCTGCTCTGGAAGAGGGATCTTCTATGATGTTGACAAGCTGGAGGGCCTGGTCGTAGTGCTCCGCTTCTGCATACTTGGTGGCTATCTGAGCTAAGAGATCTGCTTTGAAAGAGGGCTCCTCGATAGTGTTGACAAGCTGGAGGGCCTGGTCGTACTGCTCTGCGTCTATATGCTTGCCGGTTATTTCAACCAACGCCCCGGCTTTGGAATAGGAGTCCTCAATGATGTTGGCGACCTGCAGGGCCCGAGCTAAGATCTCCGTGGTTTTCTCCCGCTGCTTTGCTTCTGTATACTTGCCGGCTATTCCAGCCAACACATGTGCACGAGAAAACGGGTCCTCGATGATGTTGGCGACCTGCAGGGCGTGGGATAAAATCTTTGCGGCTTTGTCGCTGTGTCTCACTTCGGTATACTTGCCGGCTATTCTCACCAACGTGCCGGCTTTGAAATAGGGATCCTCAATGGTGTCGGCGACTTGTTGGGCTTGAGATAAAATCTCCGCAGTTTTCTCCTCACTGTATGGCGCCAAGGGGCGGAGGCGGGAGTTCTCGGGCACCACCGGCCGTGCGGTCGTATACCAGCCCGCCCGGTTGGGCAGCATCACTTGACCAGCTTCCGTATACTTGCTGGCTAATTCAGCTAACATATCTGCTTTGAAAGGCGGATCCTCGATAGCGGCGGCGACCTGCAGGGCTTGGTCATATTGACCAGCTCCAGTGTATTCATTGATGATCTGTGACGACAGCCCGTAAGTCGCGTCCCCCGCCGTTTTGACGAGCTGGAGGACCTGGTCGTATTGTCCAACGGCAGCATACTTATCGGCTATTTCAACCAACATCTTGGCTTTAGCGGTCACATCCTCAGCCGTTCTGGCCACCCCAAGAGCACAGGCGAGGGGACTTGCTTCAGCCTCAGCTTTTAGCCTTGCTTGGGGGACAATGGTGTCCTTCAATTCTGTGAAGGTAGAAGATCCGATCTTCACCTCACCTTGGACAAGCTTGTCTGCCAGGGGGGATAGAGGATACTGGGCTGTGACCGCTTCTGCTATGGTCAGGGCCTCTTGGTAGAGGTTAAAGGCATCGGCGTAACTGGTCTTTTCAGCTTCTCGTGCCGCTTGGGCGAGTTGAGAAGCCTCGGCAAGAGACTTATAGTCCTCTTCCTCAGGACCGCCACAGCCGCCACCCAGGACTATCCCCAAGCAGCCGATAATCATCAGGAACAACGACTTTTTCACTTCTCTTGCCTCCTTCCACCACAACCCCCGGTTTTTCTGCTAGGGTACAGTCATGTTGCCGAAAAGCGCGAGGCAAAGCAATCGAACCGCGGCTGACGCCACTGACCAGCGCGAACGCTTGCTGGCCCGCCGGGTGCGAACTCAACCAATTGGTGACAACCTCTACGGGCGTGCTCGTTGGCATGCAAGCCTCGCGCAAGACTTGGCGACTATTGCCCGCTGTGTGTTGCGCTCAGCTCAACATCTAGCGGGTGACTCAGACGACTCACTCTGAGCACGTGAAAACCAATAACATTACCGTCTTTGTCCACCTTTTCCATGACCTGATCGTTCGCGGTCTCACGGAAGTAGCCTTCCTTCTTCTCAAAGAGGACCTCGAGGAAGTCTCCTTCACGGTCATACCATACAGTTACGTGTTGTTTGTGGGCCATAAAACGGTCCCTTTCTTGATGGAGTCGGTGAGGTATGCGGTCAGGACAAATGCATCACTTTCCTTGACGACCACCACAACACACAGATACTTGGATCCCACTCGGGTCTGGGGCTGCCAGACGTAGTACAGCTCCGATTCTGGGTCAAAATGGGAACGGACGACCCGTTCGGGATGTGCCAGGACGCTGCCTATCTTATCTACGCATTCTGCCATCTCGGGATGGTGTTGCAGGACGTGTTGTCGCCGCTCGTCAGTAAGGCGCACTGATCTCCCGAGATAATCGGTGAGCACCTCGGTGTTCATGACCTAGTCGATTAGCCTATTTGAAAGCGGTTTACAGAAGTCCAAGCAAGCATATGGCGCCGCCAGTTTTTCTGTTAGGGTATATGTTGCCGAAAAGGGCGAGGCAAAGCAAACAAACCGGGAACCAGCATGACGAATTTTGCTGACGCCACTGACCAGCGCGAACGCTTGCTGGCCCGCCGGGTGCGAGTGGGCCGTTTTTTGCTAGTCGCCCAGATGGTTGCCCGTATCTACGGCGGTTATAAGTTCATCCAGTGGTCCGGCCGCTTGGTCTCCCGCACAGGCCAGGCCGAGCGCTACCGCCGGCACCACCGCAGCAGCGCCGAGCTGATCTACCGTACTGCGTTGCGTTTGCAAGGCTGGCTGGTCAAGGCCTGCCAGTTTATCGGTACGCGAGCCGACATTCTCCCCCAGGAATACATCGAGGTGCTCTCGCGCCTGCACGACCGGGTCCCGCCGCGGCCGTTTGCGGTCATCAGGAAACACATCGAGGCGGAGTTAAAACAGCCCCTGGAAAAAGTGTTCTCGTCCTTCACGCCTGAGCCGGTCGCCGCGGCGTCTCTGGCGCAGGTGCACGAGGCGACCTTGCACGACGGTCGGCGGGTTGCGGTGAAGGTCCAGTACCCAGACATCGCTGCCCTCGTCGACCTCGATCTGCGCAGCGTTGGGTTTTTCGTCGAGTGGTTGGCGCGCCTAGAGCCGCGGTACGACTTTCGCTTCATTCTCAACGAACTGCGTCGCTATATCCCCCTGGAATTGGACTTCGTTCATGAGGGGCACAACGCCGAGGCCGTCGCGCGCAACTTTGCCGCCCGCGGGGACGATGCGCTCGTGCCCCGTATCTATTGGGAGTACACCACCCCGCGCCTGCTGGTGATGGAATTTATGGAGGGGATCAAAGTGACCGAGGTTGAGGCCCTGCGCCGCGCGGGCATCGATCCCCGCGCGGTGGCGCAGAAGCTTACCGAGGCCTACCTGCGGCAGATTTTGCTCGATGGTCTCTTCCATGCCGATCCACATCCGGGCAACCTCTTGGTCCAGCCTGGACCGCGGCTGGTGTTTCTGGACTTTGGCCTTACCAAGGATCTGCCCCCCGAATTTCCTGCCGAGATGGCGCGCCTGACTACCGCGATTGTGAGGCAGGACGCAGCTGAGATCGTGGCGTCCTTCCGCCGCTTGGGCTTTGTGACCAAAAACGGCGGCTCGGAGAGCTTACTCGTCCTGGGAGAGGCGCTGCTCGGCCATTCGGTGAAAGAGAACAAAGCCTATGCAGACCCAGAAATGGTCGAGCGCTTCAACGGGGAGGTCTCCCAGGCAATGCGCAAAGATCCGATCGTCGCGGCGCCGAGTGACTTGGTCCTCGTGGGCCGGGTGATGGGGTTACTCAGCGGCGTAGGCAAGCAACTCGGCTCAGAGGTGAACCTGGTCACGACCCTGATGCCGTATTTAGTTCCGCCCAATAAAAACCCCGACAGAGTTACGGCCCGAAGGCCGTCCCGCGGGTGATGAGACGCGGGCTGTCGGGGTTTCGGTGGTGCCTGGGTCCTCCCAAGCGACCACCCAAAAACAATTGGGTACGTCGGCCTAGGAGGCCACCACCTCACAGATCACCGTAGAAGATAGCATGACTGGATCACCTCCTTCCTCGGCGCACCCGTTGCGGGTCCAGAAGCCGCTTCGCCAGGAACCGACCGCCGAATTATCGGCCCGAGGCTCGGTCCGCCCACGTCCTGCCGAATTGCAGGAGTCGCAGCGCAGGGGGCCTGTGTCTGCCCGACCGATGACAACAATTTACCCTTAAATTGTTGGCAGGTCTAGCCTCCTGGCTGGTCGTGGTGAGGCGCAGGCTCCGCCCTTGCGCAAAGACGGACTGGGCTCTATATAGTAAGCATTCTACCCTCTATGCCGTACTTTCATGCTACCGCTGTTTTTGAAGCGCGAGGGTCCTCAGTGGACGAGGCGGACCGGCGCGTAGCGGCGTTGTTCAAAACCCTCCATCATCAGCGTGTGCGCTACCACGAGCACGATACCGGTGGAGGGGCAGGCCCATCCCCCTCAGCCAGGATCCCGTACTTCTCCGTCATTGCGGACTTCGATGTAGAAGCTCCCAACGAAGAGAAAGCCGGGGACTTGGTCGAGGAAGTGCTCGATGCCCTCTCTACCGATGAGATCCAGTATCTCGCGCACGGTCTCACCGAGGGCGAGCCGCGGGTGCGCCCTGAGCAACCGGCTCCGCGCGAAGAGAAGCAGGAGCGCGAGCAGGAACATGAGCCCAGGCCGGAGGCCCGGGCGGAGCGAGGCGGCCGCCAGGAACGCGGTGGCAGAGGACGCGGGTCGCGTGGTCGCGGGAGGAGGCGGGGAGGAGACCGCGAGGCTGAGGGCCCGCGTGAGGAAAAGCCACAAGAACTTGCCACTCGTTCCCAGGCAGAAGAACCGGCAGCAACTCAGCCCGAGGTGCTGCCTCCTCGGGTTCCCGAAGAGGGACGCGCGGCCGCAAGGTCCCCACTCGTCGAGCGAGAACCCCTGCCACCCGCGCCTGCACCTGTAGCAATCAACATTCCGCCGCCAGCTCCGCTGCGGAGTTCGTCCTCGATGCGGGTGACCCTGTCCGTCACCCTGCACGCGTCCGAGCTGTCATTCCCGACGAACGGCTCAACGTTGCCCGACCAAGAGGAATTGATCGCCCTGGCGACTGCCGAGGCGCGCCGTCGTCACCCAGAGTTACCTGCCGACATCACCCCCGAATCCGAGGTGATGTCCCAGCCGTGGGGAGATACAGTTCTCACACTCACCTGGCACTACGACGTGCCCGTGCCTTCAGCCATAGACGCGGCGTAGGCCGCGTACCCGGCTTCTCCCTTCTTTGTCTCTGTCTCTCTCCTCTGGGCTAGGAGTCAGGGGAGGATTGTCAAAAGGAGATGTGGTATAGTGCCGCCGTTTTCGGCGGAGGGGAGTGTTATGAAAATGCGTGCCGCAATCTTTTTCGTATACATGGAGCGGGCCGAAGGCGTGCGGTCGATCGTACGGTTCTGAGGGCGTAAAACGTCAAGCGTAAAACGTAAGAAGAAGCCGGAAGACCTGCTCACTACGTTTTACGTTTTATTCTTCATTACTCGTTACGTTTTACGTTTTAAGAAAGGGAATCCCTATGTACAAAAGCGACTCTCGTATGCTTACCACCCACGTTGGCAGCCTACCCCGTAACCCGATTCTGACCGACCTCCTGCTCCGGCAGGAACAGGGGCAGGCTCTCAATCTGGCCGAGTTGGAGCGGCAGGCGGAATTGGCGGTCCAACATGTTGTGCAGAAGCAGCTTGAGGCTGGTGTCGATATTGGCAACGACGGCGAGCAACCCCGGATCGGTTTTCAGACCTACGTGCCGCAGCGCATGCGCGGGTTTGGCGGCGAGAGCAAGCGGCCGACTCCGCAGGACCTGCGTGAGTTCCCAGATTTTGCCAGGATGCTGCAGGCGCGGGGCATGATGAGAGCCAAGGTCTTCAACGCCCCTCAGGCAGTTGCCGAGGTCCGCTATGAGGATCTGAGCGCAGTGGAGAAGGAGTGTGCCCTCTTTCTCCGCTGTACGGACCACACTCCACAGAAGTTCACCGAGCGCTTCATGACTGCCGCCTCCCCGGGTATTATCGCTACCACTATGCTCAATGCCCATTATGACTCGCATGAGCGGTACGTGTTTGCCATTGCTGCCCAGATAGCGAAAGAATACGAATACATTCACGTCCAGGGGTTGGTGCTGCAACTCGATGCGCCGGACCTGGCGATGGAGCGCACGTTTCTCTTCCAGGACAAGTCCGTGCGCGAGTTCCAGCAGATCGTCGAGATCCACATCGCCGCGCTCAACGCGGCCATTCAGAATATTCCGTCCGAGCAGGTGCGCCTGCACGTCTGCTGGGGCAACTATGACGGCCCGCACAACCATGATGTGCCTCTAGAGGACATTCTTCCCCTTCTGTACCAAGCTAAAGTTGGCGCGCTCTCGATCGAGCTGGCCAACCCGCGGCACCAGCACGAGTACAAGGTGTTCAGAAAGTATCCGCTGCCGGACTCGATGCTGTTGATCCCAGGCGTCATCGACTCGACCACCAACTATGTCGAGCACCCGGAGGTGGTCGCGAATCGCCTCTGCCAGGCAGTCGAGGTGGTGGGCGACCGCAGCCGGGTGATCGCGGGCACGGATTGCGGGTTCGGGACGTTTGCCGGCTGGGAGATGGTGCCTGAGGGTGTAGTCTGGGCCAAGCTCAAAGCGTGTAGCGAGGGCGCCCGCCTCGCCACGCAGCGGCTGTGGAGGTGAACTTCAGGCGCATTCCGTACTTTATTTCTCCCTCTCACGCGAGGGGAGAGGGTATCTGTGACCGGGGTTAAAAAGTGGAATGAAAAGCGGAATGAAAAGATTGTAGGGTGCGCTTGCGCACCGTGGCTTTGCCCCGGCTCTTATGGTGCGCGGAGCGCACCCTACTCAGCCCTCAGTCCTCATTGCTCAGTCCTGCCTTCACGTCCCTACTACGTTCGCCGTCCACCCCCGCTGTGGGTCTACAGTGGTGACCGAGATTTTCTGCTTGGCGTAAAAACCGACAAGACCGAGCGCATCCTGGGCGCGCAGCCGCCCGATCGCGCCAGAGGTATACGTCACGTTCAAGAGCTTGCGTTGCGGATCGAGGATAAAGGCCGCGGGTTGCAAGATGTTGCGCTTTTCTTCGTACCAGCAGCCCAACGTCTCGGCGGTTGCAGGGCCGTCTACGCCATAGAGCACGGGAAAGGTCAGCTTGAGCTTGTCCACCGTTCCCTGCGCTTTATCGAGCGGGTCGGTCGAGAGCCCGTAAATCGTAATACCCTGCGCGGTAGCCGCGTCCACGTGCGCCTGGAAATCAGCCAACTGCTGATCGCAGAAGGGTCACCAGTGGGCCCGGTACACGACGACAATGCCATAAGGGGTAGAGAGATCAGCGGGCAGGGTGGCCGTCCCACCACCCACCTTTGCAGCGGTCAGGGTAGGGAAGGGGTCACCGGGATTGAGTCTCCTCATGAGACCACTCCTTTCTTCTCGGCCGCTCAGGCCGAGTTTGGGGTTGCGCTCAGGCTCCCCTGTAGACACAGGGGCCCACTATGTAGACTGGGCGGTCCGTTTGTACCGACATACCGACCCGGGCGCGGAGAGTCAACGCGTGCAGACAGGCGAGCCGCACCGGTCTTCAGCTTCGACGTAGCGATGTGCTACACTCCGGCCCATGCCCACATCGGCCCCTTCACCCTCTTCTCAGTCGGGTCCCCTCGGGTCACTGCTCAACGCTGCCGGCGCAGTCCTCAAGTTCATCGGCATGGTGGTGCGGAAGATGCCGATGGTGGTGGTGTTTGTGGTTATCGCGGCGATACTCTACTATCACCAGTCTCACCAGCCTGCGGACATCCAATCCCCCCAGTTCCACGACCCGGCAGAGAAGCCTGGAGAGCCCAAGCCCCCACCTGATCTGCCAGCAGGGACCAACCCGTCCGTGTGGACGTTGGTCTACAGAGTAGACTCGCAGCTCTCCAACGGTCTCTGGGCGGACATCTACTACGGGATGGAAGCGCGGCTCGACGGCAAGGTGGTGACGGTCAAGGTCACCGAGAAGTGGCAGGATCTATCCGATGACAAACGGACGACCGTCACCAACCTCGTGGTTGATACCTGGGTGCAAAACGGGCAGACTCTGCATCTTCTCAACTCTAGGGAGGAGCTGGAGGAGGTCGTGCTCAAACGCCTTCCTGACGACCAGACCGTGGCGGCGTGGAAGCCGGCTACTGGGGTGCAGTTGTTCTTACCACAGACCGGAGCGTAGGGAGGAGTGGCGAGTGACGAGTGGCAAGTGACGAGTTAAGGAGCGCAAAATTTTCAACTCTTCATTCTTCACTCTTAATTCTTAGCTGCGATCTCATGTCAAACCAGGACCCCCGCTTCTTCTTTGCCTCACACGATGAGATCCGCTCCGGGGCCGTGACCGACATCTACTTCCTGCGTACCAAACAGGTGCTGGAAGCTCGGGGCCTCGATAAGCGGGTGCGGGTCGAGGTGGGGGCCAAGGGGCTGCCCGAGGGCTACGAGTGGGCGATCCTGGCTGGCTTGGAGGACGTGCTCCGCCTGCTGGAAGGGCGTCCTGTCACAGTCGAAGGGCTACCCGAGGGCAGTCTATTCAAGGCCTATCAGCCGGTCCTTAGCATCGAGGGCCGTTACCTCGACTTTGGCCTGTATGAAACCGCGCTCCTGGGCTTTCTCTGCCAGGCATCCGGGGTGGCCACCAAGGCGGCGCGCTGCCGTCGGCTCATTGGTGCCAAACCCCTCATCCATTTCGGTACCCGCCGCATGCATCCTGCCATTGCGCCGATGCTTGACCGTAGTGCCTATATCGGTGGCTGTGATGGGGTATCGGTTGTTCTCAGCGCCGAGAAGCTTGGCATCCCTCCCTCAGGCACGATCCCCCACGCTCTGGTCCTTTTGGTCGGCGATGCGCTGGAAACTGCCCGGGCATTTCACGAAGTTATTGACCCGGCCGTGCGCCGGGTGGCGCTGATCGATACCTTTCAAGACGAAAAATTCGAGGCCCTGCGGCTGGCTGCCGGCCTGGGGGATGCCCTCTGGGCGCTGCGTCTCGACACGCCGAGTTCGCGGCGAGGGAACTTCGCCAGTATCCTCCAAGAGGTGCGCTGGGAACTCGATCTACGTGGATTTGAGAACCTCAAGCTGCTGGTCTCGGGCGGGATCGACGAGGCCGATATTCCGCCGCTCTTACCCTGGGCCGACGCCTTCGGTATTGGCACCGCCATCAGCAGCGCGCCGACCATAGACCTGAGTCTTGATATCGTCGAGATCGAAGGCGAGCCAATTGCCAAACGGGGCAAGGAGTCAGGAGGGAAGCGGCTGTTTGTCTGCGCCACCTGCGGTGCAGAGCGCGTCTTGCCGGCACGGAGCGAGCACCCCCGCTGTCGCAAGTGTCAGGCGGACCTCGTGTGTCGCACCATGTCGCTCATCGAGAATGGGCGCGTGCTCGATCCGTTCCCGACACCGGCAGTGATACGTGAGCGTGTACTTGCCCAACTTGCAGGTCAGCAACAGTAAGACCAAGGTGCAGTGGAGTGATGAGGCGTCGCCAGAAATTTGTCGGGGCTTGATTTCTCAAGCCTTGCTCCGCAGAGTGGCATGAGCGATTTTTTCACGATCGAGTGGCAGGATGGCGCGGTAGTGATGCTCGACCAGCGGTTACTGCCGACCCGGGAAGTCTACCGCACGTATCGTGACTACCGCGGCGTGGCTCGCGCGATTAAGGAGATGGTGATCCGCGGTGCGCCAGCGATCGGCGTGGCTGCGGCTATGGGTATCGCACTCGGCGCCCGGCAACTGAAGAAGATCGACCGCCCGGAAGAGTTTGACCGCTTGTGCCAGGTGTTTGCCGCCACCCGGCCGACCGCGGTGAATCTGTTCTGGGCAATCGAGCGCATGCGCGCAGTGTACACCCGTACCCGCGCGCAAGGCCGCGCTGCCCTGTGTGGGCACCTGGAACGCGCAGCGCACAAACTCCATGACGAGGATATAGCTGCGAATCGTCGCCTGGGTCGCCACGGTACGACGTTGATTCCTCAGGGCGCGACCGTGCTTACGCACTGTAACGCGGGTGCGCTCGCCACGGCTGGCTATGGCACCGCCCTCGGCGTGATCCGTGCGGCTTGGGAGCAGGGGAAGAAGATTACGGTGGTCGTGCCCGAGACCCGGCCGTTCCTCCAGGGCGCGCGGCTCACCGCCTGGGAACTAATGAAAGACCGTATTCCGGTCACGTTGATTACCGACAATATGGTTGGTCACTTCATGCAAAAAGGGCAGATCGATTGCGTGGTGGTGGGGACCGACCGCACCGCAGCCAATGGGGACGTAGCCAACAAGATCGGCACTTATACGACCGCAGTCCTAGCCGCACGCCACCAAGTACCGTTCTACGTGGCCGCGCCGACTTCGTCCATTGACCTGACTTGCGCGACCGGAGCCCACATCCCGATCGAGGAACGGGCGGCCCGCGAGGTCACCCACGTCTTGCGGCAACAGATTGCGCCGACCGGCATCCGGGTGGCAAACCCGGCCTTTGACGTGACCCCCCATGAACTGGTGAGCGCGATCGTAACCGAGAAGGGCATCGCTCGTGATCCTTTTGGGCAGACCCTGGCTCAACTCGTGAAGGGCGGGCAGAGGGACACGGAGACACGGAGACACGGAGACACGGAGACACGGAGAAAGGAGGTACGCGTCCCCGCGTCCTGATTGCCTATGTTGCTGCTTCTGCTGTTACGACGCCTGGTGCAAAATTTCTTCCCA
>WNGG01006130.1_pt1 | contig 14933 bp, 12 predicted proteins | sample 5400661 | NCBI WGS metagenome assembly WNGG01 (sample SAMN13153372, study PRJNA577476) | soil metagenome | isolation source: 100 cm soil or saprolite under Garry oak tree replicate 1 | place: USA:California | collected 2016-06-15
ATCCGGTACGTGGGCTGGAGAACTACACCGAACTGTTTAAGAAGCTCACCAGTCCGAATGGCTCGATCAAGGTGTTCTGCGAGGTCGCAGACCTTTAGAAATTTGGTTCGCGATTGTCTGACGGAGATTATTTGTGAGTGAACAAAAGAAAACTCGGATTCTGATTCTCGGCGGCGGTTTCGCCGGCCTGCATGCAGCCATCCATCTGGATGACACCTTGGCCCGGGATCCCGACATCGAGATCACGCTGGTGAACCGCGACAATTTCTTCCTTTTCACGCCCATGTTGCACGAAGTCGCGGCCAGCGATCTCGACCTCACGAACATTGTGAACCCAATACGAAAGCTCCTGAAGCGAATTAACTTCTTTGCCGGCGAAGTTGAATGTGTCGATCTAGAGCGGAAGCTGGTGACGGTTTCGCACGGATTCGATCATCATCATCACCAGCTTCCATATGATCACGTAGTGATTGGCCTTGGTTCGATCACGAACTTCTTTAATCTGCCAGGCCTTGAGCCGCGCGCGCTGACCATGAAATCGCTCGGAGATGCCATTCATCTGCGCAATCGCTTGATCGCGCACCTCGAAGAAGCTGACACCGAATGCTGCGCAGCCGTACGACGCCCATTGCTGACTTTTGTAGTTGCAGGCGGAGGGTTCGCCGGCGTGGAAACGATCGCGGGCATTAATGATTTTGTTCGCGAGGCCGTCCGCTTTTATTCAAATCTACGGGAAGACATGCTGCGGGTTGTGCTTGTGCATCCGGGCAAAGTGATTCTGCCGGAGCTTGGCGAAAAGCTGGGCCGCTATACCGAGAAGAAGCTCGCGGAACGAGGAGTCGAGATTCTAGTGAACACGCGAGTGACCGGGGTCACCGATAACAGCGTGCGACTGAGCACTGGCGAGCAGATTGAGAGTAAAGCGCTGATCTGGACTGCCGGTACTTCGCCGAATCCGGCACTCGATTCGCTTCCCTGCATTAAAGAGCGGGGGCGCCTGAAAGTTGACGAAATGCTGCGCGTGCCCGATTGGCCCGATGTCTGGGCACTGGGTGATTGCGCGCTGGTGCCAAATGCAAAGACTGGGCAATATCATCCGCCTACGGCCCAGCATGCTTTGCGGCAAGGAAAGACGCTGGCGAAAAATCTCATCGCAAGCATTCGCGGCGGAGATCTGAAACCGTTTTCGTTTTCGACTATCGGCCAGCTCGCCGCCATTGGACGCAGGACCGGAGTCGCGAACATTTTCGGGATCAATTTTTCTGGATTTATCGCGTGGTGGATGTGGCGAACGATTTATTTGAGCAAACTTCCGCGATTCGAGAAGAAACTCCGTGTTGCACTGGACTGGACTCTTGATCTCCTGTTCACAAAAGACCTGGTGCAGTTCCAGACTTTTCGCGCTCCAACTATTTCCCACATGGATCTAACCGACAGCATGTCCGCCTTCGTCGCTTCTCGCACTGCGGCTGCTGCCTCCCTGGAGGGTACGTCATGATTCGCTTCACAGAAGATGTTTGCGGCAACCTGGACGCGGCGTTTCGGCGCGAATGGCTGGAGACAAATGGCATTGGTGGTTTCGCGTCCGGCACAATTAACGGATGCAACACTCGCCGGTATCACGGTCTCCTAGTAGCCGCCACCAAGCCACCAGTCGGCCGGCTCGTTCTGCTTGCGAAATTTGAAGAAACTCTCATCGTGAACGGCCGTAGCTATGAACTCGGCACAAATCGCTACCCGGGGACGGTCCATCCACAAGGATTTCAGTTTCTAAAACAGTTCCAGCTCGACCCATTTCCAACTTTTAGGTTCAGCGTAGATGGCGTCGAGATCGAAAAGACGCTATTCATGGTGCAGGCTGAGAACACGACGGTGATCGAATACGCACTGAAGAGCGCGCCAGACGCGGTAACGGTGAACCTTGAGCTGCGCCCCTTGGTCGCGTTCCGCGACTACCACAGCCTCACTCACGAAAATGGCGCGATCAATTCCAGAGTAGAGCAGCAAAGCGAACTGATGAGCGTTTCTCCCTATCAGGGTCTTCCCGCGCTGTACCTCGCCAACAATGCACAGGAAGTCGAGAGCACGGGCAACTGGTACCGCAATTTGGAATACGACGCCGAACGCGAACGCGGGCTCGATTTCCAGGAAGACTTGTTCAATCCATGTGTGCTGAGTTTCGATTTGAATTCGACGCGGAAGGCGACGGTTATCGCCTCAACCGAGCCGCACGATGTAGAGTCGGCTGAACAGTACCGGGTCTGTGAGATCACCAGACGGAAAGAGAACGCAAGGCGCTCTCCGGTTAACGATGACTTCATCAACTCACTGACAGCCGCCGCCGACCAGTACATTGTTTCCCGTGGCGATCAGAAGAGTGTCATCGCTGGATATCACTGGTTCAGCGACTGGGGTCGGGACACGATGATCGCGCTTCCTGGTCTCACGCTACCGACGGGACGGCATGACGTGGCCCGAAGCATTTTGCGCACATTCGCACACCATGTTGATCAGGGCATGCTACCAAACCGTTTTCCTGATGCCGGGGAAACTCCGGAGTACAACACCGTTGATGCCACTCTGTGGTTCTTCGAAGCGGTTCGCGCCTACCTGGCATATACAGGCGATCTTGCTTTCGTTCAGAAAGAGCTCTTTGCCGTGCTCACCGACATCATCAACTGGCACGTTCGCGGAACTCGTTTCGGCATAAAGCTCGATTCCGCCGGGCTGTTGAATTCTGGCGAAGCTGGCGTGCAACTGACTTGGATGGACGCGAAAGTTGGCGATTGGGTTGTGACACCTCGCCGGAGCAAGCCGGTTGAAATTCAGGCGCTGTGGTACAACGCCATCTGCATAATGGAGGATCTTGCGGAGCGCATTGGAGATGAATCAGCGAAGAAGCGGTACAACAGCATGGGCGCCCTCACCAAGTGGAGCTTCAATCGCCTGCTATGGAATGAGAAGGGTGGCTATTTGTATGACGTTATCAACGGCGGACCGCCCGATGCCAGCATTCGTCCGAATCAGATCTTTGCCGTCAGCTTGCCGCATTCGATGCTCAGCCCGGAGCGCGCGAAACAAGTCGTAAGTATGGTGGAACAACATTTACTCACGCCTTACGGCCTCCGCAGTCTTGCTCCGAGCGACCCGCACTACCGCGGACGCTACACTGGCGACGGCGCCAGCCGCGACGGCGCATATCATCAAGGCACCATCTGGCCGTGGCTGATGGGCCCTTTCATCACCGCATATATAAAGGTGAACGGCGGGAGCGAGACAGCCCGCCGGCAAGCTGAACTGTGGCTAACGCCTTTGAAGGGGCACTTGTCCGACGCTGGCCTGGGACACATTTCGGAAATCTTCGAAGGAGACGCGCCGCATCGTCCCGTCGGTTGCATCGCGCAAGCGTGGAGCGTTGCAGAAATTCTCCGCGCAACGGTAGAAGACATTTACGAAATCCGGCCGCAGGCAACAGACGCCACCTTGAAAGCGGCGCCAACCCGGCCGATCGAGGCCCAACGCAAGCAGGCAGCGAGCTAGGAGAAATGATGGACGCTCGTCCTCTTTATATTCCGGTGGTTCTCGGGACCGCTCGCAAGGGACGCATGAGCGCTCACGTAGCCCGTCTGCTCACGAACGAAGTCTCAAAGCAGGCTGGGGTCGAGACCGAGCTGATCGATATTTGCAGCCTGGCGTTGCCGACAGATAACGCCGGAGAGGGTATTAAAGATAGCGTCTTCTCTTCCAAGATGGACCGCGCCGATGGCCTGGTAATTGTCGCTCCCGAGTATAACCACGGCTACAGTGGCCTGCTAAAACATGTGCTCGATAGCTGTCTGAAAGAGTACATCCACAAAGCTGTTGGAATAGTCGGCGTTTCGGCGGGTCCATTCGGCGGAAGTCGTGTTGTCGAGAATCTCCTTCCAGTCATGCGCGAACTGGGCCTAGTGCCCGATTTTTTGGGATGTGAATTTCTCCGCCGTACAGAATTGTTTCAATGCAAGCGGAGAGTTGCTGGATTCCGCATACATTCGACGAGTTGATAAGTTCCTGAAAGAGCTGATCTGGATGACGCGAACTCTGCGCTACGGTCGTGAAAACGTCGCGTTGTAGTTGACTGGAGAAATGCCATTCTTTCGGATGAGCTATGCGAGCTGAAACGATGAAATGCCCACGTTGCGGTGCCGAGATGAACCACCACGCTGATAAACTCATACCCTCGGAGTCAGCAACAGCAAACTTAGATCCAGCATTTGGAGTGACCGTGATCGAGCTGCATAGTTGCCCAGCTTGCGGCGCACGGGCGATGCGGGGCGCAGCGTAAATTTTGAAGACGAGTGCGGCTGCGGTGAATGGCGCTCAGCTTCGAATGCTGTGATTGTGCCGTTTTTCAATCTGCTGGTCAGGCGCTCAGCCAATTTCGTCAAGGATTGGTGAACATTACCGGAGCCGTCGGGCAGGGCATTAGAACCAGAGTGCCAACTCATCAGTGCTCGGCGAAACCGGAGTATGGCGGTCCCGTTATCACAAGGTTAGTACCGAGAAGTCGGCTTGAGGAAGGTGATTTCCGGATTGCGTCTGGATCACGGGCAAACCAGAATGTATGGTCCGCCGCTTTGTCGCAAGCGAAAAATGAAGTTGACAGGTTGGTCTGCGCAAATGTATTCGGCCTTCGTTGGAGCACAAGGCTCCTGGCCATGATGGAATGCGCTGCGCTCTCGTCCTATTTAGTTAGGCAGCCTGGAAAGACTTTTCCGGTTTGCAGGTTTCGAGAGCGCCGGGTTCGACCGTTGTGCCATCTCATGGTTCGCCAGCAGACCTGGCAGAAATAATCGACTCCGTAGTACTAGCCGCTGGTCTGATGTGGGAATCGCGATGCGATTTCCGAGCCTGGCCTTAGCCAGGCGTCATCTGCAGGCCAGTTACGCTGGAGCTGCAGCGACCAAGATCGGAGGCCGATATGCCTCGTTCTTGGCGAGCACGGCCCAGGCCATGCGCGCCAGCTTATTCGCTAAGGCCACTGCGGCCACGTTACGGTGAGTGCGGGTTGTGAGTTGAGCTAGCCAGGCACTCAGACCGGAGGATTGCTTCGCGCTCTGTTGCAGTACGGCGCGAGCTCCGTGCACGAAGAGTCTTCGCAAGTAAGAGTTTCCGCGTTTACTAATCCCGAGCAGCTTTTGCTTGCCACCGGTGGTATATTCGCCGGGGACGATGCCGAGCCAGGCTGAGAACTCTCGCCCCTTTTTAAAAGCCGCGCCGTTGCCGATCGCGGCGATGATTGCAGTCGCCGTAATCGGTCCGATGCCAGGGATCGCCACCAGTCGTCGGCAGGCTTCGTTCTCGCCAGCAGTCTTCTTGATCACCGCATCAGCTTCGTCGATCCGCATTTGCAAGTGATCGAGCTCCAGCTTCAGTTGCGCTAGGAGTACGCGCAATGCGCCCGAGAGCTTGGCGCTGGCGTCTTCTAGGACCCCAGGCAATGCCTCATCGACATAGCACCGTCCCTTGCGCAAGGTGATTCCACGTTCGAGTAGCAAGCCACGAATTTGGTTGATAACCGCTGTGCGGCGCATCACCCAACGCTCCCGTACCCGATGCAGGGACTGTAGATCCAGCTGGGCATCGCTCTTGATCGGTACGAAGCGCATATTCGGCCGCCCGACTGCCTCAGCGATCGCTTCGGCGTCAATGTAGTCGCTCTTGTTGGTCTTCACGTACGGCTTCACATACTGCGCTGGCATTAGCCGCACCTCATGCCCCTGCCCTTGTAAAGCTCGCCCTAGAAAGTGGGCCCCTCCGCAGGCTTCCATGCCAATCAATTCGATCTGCAGGTTCGCCGTGAAATGCAGCAATTGCTTGCGCGAAAACTTCTTGCGCACCACAACCTCGCCGCGCAGGTTAACACCCACTAGATGAAAAACTGTCTTACCAAGATCAATGCCGATCGTGTGTAGCTCCATGGGACGCCTCCTCCGTTCATCCTTACATCCCAGCTGCTGGCTGGGTAAAGGCGGCGGACCATCCCATTAGTTGTGAGGGATAGCTTTCTGTCCGCCTCTGGTTCGCGACCGGAAAACGAAATACCGCGGGATGTTCAGCAGTGGCCGCAGCGACGAGGGCCGGACATAAAAGCATCAATGGAGGCGAGAATGTAAACCCTTTTTGTAAACCCTGCCGCTTTTGCAGACTGCAACCCCTGCAAGTGAGAACCCAAGTCCTTTAATAATATGGGCGCGAGATTTCACAAAATCCGACCCCCTGGCGCGATGCCTAGGGGTCATTCCAGATTTCATAGCTTGTAAGTTATTGATTAACAAGATGTTGGTCGGCCTGTTATGCAGTTTTTGAACCAAGCTGCTAAATTACGGGCCTTTCTCCTGCGGTTTACCGTTCAGTAGCTTTTGGGAATGCGGAGGCCACTGCTCTCCCTTAAAAAGCAATAGCCCCGCGACATCACCCTGAGCGGAAAAGCCTTTAAAGGCTCCCGATCAGTTGCGCTTTGATAATCTTGGAGAATGTTACTCACTTGACGAAGTGCGCGAAACATCTTGCGTCTTTAATCCCGATCTGTTCATCGACACGTTGCGGCACATGGTCACTGCTGATCCTCCGACTTTTGAGTTTAACCGCTTCCGCATAAATTCGGTCCATTCACGAACTTCCTTCCAGCGCCGTTTTTCTTGTTCTGCTTTTTCGGCATCATGCTGGACCGTCATTCGCATTCCGCTGCCGATGCCGATTGGCACGCCTATCGGGTGCTTGATAACAGGTGTACCATTCAGAGCATCCGTCCAATGAAGTGTATTCATCATTCCGTTGATATGGTCACGATGCATCTCCGCTGCATTAGCAGAAAATTCGGAGAGAATATTCTGTACATCGTGAACGGCAATGCTTGTATCTGCGCATGCGAGAAACACCTATCCATGTCTCGCTCGTAGGCTCGTAGATGGTTCTGCATGAGTTGGACGTATTCTGACTTTTCCATTGAAATGCCATTTCGCGAAATGGCGACAACCTGAATCGGCCCGCGTATGTACGTGGATGTGGATTCTGCAATCGTAAACAGATGTAGACCAGCTAAGACAGCTTGCTGAAAGGTCATTTGGAGGGTGGCGGAGGGCACCTTCGCGGCATGGCAGTCCACCCGGAATGGCAAGGATCAGGCCGTGAGCACTTGCCTCCTTGAAAGAGCGGAAGACGAACTCCGCAAGGCGGGATGCGGGACAGTTACTCTCGACACCACTGAGCCGCTGAACAGAGCTATTCGCTTTTACGAAAAGAATGTGTTCCAGCGTACTGGGAAAATCGGACTCTTCTTTGGGATGCCGCTGTTCGAATACAGCAAGTCCCTCTAAGCTACGTTGATGTCGATGGCAAGGACAGCTATGGGCACTTACTTGGTGGTAGCGATCCCGGCTTCCGTGCAAAGATGTACGCTCTTCGGCTCTGGTACTCGACTTCCGGGGCGTAAGGCTCGCGCTCGATGACCTCTTCGATTGCGAAGCCCGCAGCCTCTCAAGGAGCGTCGAATTTCCTGCGGTGGAGGTAGCCGGGATTTTGAACTTCCACTGCATGTTGTAACCGATGCACCTTTGGTGTAGAAGAACAGCGTTGTAGGCTCGGCGTGCCCGATATGGTACGAATAACCGCTGTCGTAAGCGGCCTGGATGATGGCACGCGTCAGCTCGCGGCTGCGCTCCACAGGATTTCAACGAGGTGCCTGTAGGAGATGGCGGTCTGAGTCTGGGGCAGGCGATGATCGCTGCCCACGTCAACCTCTAAGCTAGGGGCGGATGCGGAAGAGGCGAATGCGCACCCACCCAGCTACGAAGAAATGGGCGCGCTCGAACCTTACCAATATGCGTTGCTCACTACCGCAAAGGAGTCCAGCTCATTATCTGGCGCTGAAACCCGAAATTGAGGATTTGAGCGGCACGGAACATACGCAAGTTTCAACGAGGAAAGAGGCTGCAATTTGACTCCAATCACACACTGGTGTGACTGCAGTCACGGCGAATCGAGGTGAATTCGTGCAAACCTAAAAGGTCAGAGGCGGGTCATGCGGAGAGGCGATGCCGAACTTTTCAGGATCTTTCAGTTCGAGCTGAGATTTCTGGAGGATGGCGGGTACCGACATTCACAGCGCACGCCATGGCGGGTTCCCTACGTGTTCGAAGACTCCCCGACCTGCCTCAATTTCGATGATGCAGCCCAGTCTCACCCGTGCACCGAATGTCCACTGATGGAGTTCGTGCCTCGTCAGTTTCGAGGAGAGAGCGCGCCCTGCCGGTTCATCGCGCTTACTGAAGCCGGGGAAACGATAGATTACTTTTACCGGGCCGGCACGCCAATGGAACTCGAAGAGGCTCTTGCCTGTTGGCTGCACAAGCAGATCGAACGGATGGCAACATCGCAAACAAACTCCAACGGGCCAGGGGCAGGTCGGCAGGACGAACGTGCGCAGCGGGCAGCTTGAGAGTTCGGGGAGATACAGTGATGGCCGCTACGGCCCACAGTGGTGGGAAATGTACCGAGAGGAGGAGTCAGATGACGAGGAATAATAAGTTTCAGAAACTGAGCCTCTGGGGCGGGCTGGGCGCCTTGGCCCTGCTGGGAAGCACTATCGCCTGGACGTCCCATCCCGCCGCCCCTGAATGGCAAGCTGCGTCGGCAAGAGAGTCACAGTCGGCCGCGTCCTCCAGCTATGTGGTCCGGACGGTCGAGGAATCCGTCACGGGAACGATTTCCGGCCGGATCCTGTATAGCGGAAAGCCAGTGCTGCCGAAGCGGTTCGTAGTAACCAGTGATAGATCCATCTGTGGAACTACGAAAGAGGTTTATCCCGTGAGGATCGAACAGGGAGGAATCGCCGACGCAGTCGTGTGGATCGATAACATCACCAGCGGCAAGGCGTTTAATTTCCCGAGCCCTCTAATCGATCAGAAAAAATGCTCGTTTGTCCCGCATGTCCTCCTGATGAAGGCGGGAGAGCTCAAGTTGGGGAACACCGACCTTTGCTTGCACAACATCCATGTTATTACCTTCGCTAACCGGGAGGTGAACAAGGCCATGCCGTCCGGTGCGGCCACCCAGGGAATAACGCTGGCGCGCGCGGACCGAGTAACGGTTCGCTGCGACGTGCACAAGTGGATGAGCGCATATGTTGTCGTTGCGAAGAATCCCTACTACGTGGTCTCTGGAGCGGGAGGCCAGTTCCGGCTTGAGGGTGTTCCCGCAGGTCATTACCACTTGAAGGTCTGGCAGGAAAGTCTAGGCGAACTCGATCAGGAAATCACCGTCGAAGCGGCCAAAATTACAGATACGAGCTTCACCTATCGGGCAAGCGGCGTGTAGACTGCCCGCTTGCCATCACGGCTATGTACCTGCTCTTCGGGTTTCTCGCAGTGTTTCGCCTCTACCTGAGATTCAGGGGAAAGAGACTAAGTTCAACACTGCTGAGGGTTTGTCATAAGAACGGGAATTTCGTCTTAAGCCTGTACTTCAGTTTGGGTCCAAGTATCAAGGGGCAAGGACGGATGGCAGACGACTCACCCAAAAGCGTCGTGAATGGCTTCCTCAGGCATCTTCCGCCTTGGCCGAGAAAGGCGCTCAACAACTCGGTCATAGGGATGGAGCAAGCCTACCGCCAGGGCAAAGGCCTTCCGCTTCTTTCCGCCACGCACCTTATTCGAGCCTGCGACCAGCTTCAAAATCGGCTATCCCGAGGAATACGGTCTGGGAGTGGACACCAAGTGGCAACAGAAATATCGCATTTGGGTGGACCGCACACCCGATTCATGATTTACGCGCGCTGCACGCATCTGGGCTGCACGCCCGACTGGAAACCCAGCGAGAACAAATTTAAATGCCCGTGCCACGGCAGTGGCAACTTTGAGAGTCGGCGCCGCGTCCCATGGACCGGGCCCACATCGAAAGATCTCCGGACGGTCAGATCCTGGTAGATGTGTCGCGACTCTACCAGTGGCCGAAGGGGCAGCCGAGCCAGTTCAATGATGATGGAGCTTACTTGTCCTCGTAATTTGTGTGCTGCCGGAGCCCTGACCGTGAGGAGAGACTGGCTGATTACGAGACCGATCAGAGGGAACGATGCCTGAAGAGAATCGGAACGGAAGAAACGGCAAAGAAGTTGGCCTACTCGAACGATTGAAGTCCGTCCTGCAAGAGGACGTTCAATCATTCAGGACCGATCTGCCCGCCAAAGCCAAGGAACAGATCGAGGGGCTCAAAGACCCAACCAAGACCGAGCTCTACAAATCGATCTTCCGCCACAAGCACGATGACACGCCGCGCAACCGGGCTCTGGGCGTGCTTTCCAACGTCTTCCTGCATCTCCATCCGGCGAAGATCAATCGCGACGCCGTGCGCTACAGCTTCACCTGGGGCATGGGTGGAATCACGTTTTATCTGTTCATCGTGCTCACCTTGACCGGCGTGCTGCTGATGTTTTATTACCATCCGACCAAACTTCAGGCGTTTCGCGATGTGCTCTATCTGGAGCACGATGTGCCCTTCGGCAAGGTCCTGCGCAACATGCACCGCTGGGCTGCCCACCTCATGGTGATTGCGGTGTGGTTGCACATGTTTCGTGTGTTCCTGACCGGCTCCTATAAACAGCCGCGTCAGTTCAACTGGAACATTGGCGTGCTGCTGCTGGTGTTCACATTACTGCTTTCGTTCACCGGTTACCTGCTTCCGGACGATCAGCTTGGGTTCTGGGCGGTCACAGTCGGCACAAACATGGCTCGCGCTACGCCGCTGCTAGGACACGAAGGACCGTTCGGCAAAATGGTGGGGATGACGCCGTATAACGACGTGCGCTTTGGCCTACTTGGCGGCTCCATCGTAGATGCGAATGCTTTGCTGCGTTCCTACATCTGGCATTGCATCGGGATTCCGATCGTGGCTTCCGTACTGATGATCGTTCACTTCTGGCGCGTGCGGAAGGATGGTGGCATCTCCGGCCCGGAGTCGGTGGTGCTCATGTCGGAAGGTAAACCGCGCCGTGGCCCAAGGCACGCCTGAAGGCGTGGGCCTGACACGACGCGCATGCTTTACTGCAACGTGTCTGGCAGCTACGGCCGGAAGCGCGAATTTAGTCTTATCGAGGCGTATACGTAAATTCTGACCTTGAGCGAGGTCCAAGGGGAACGATCTGGAGCACTTATGGATTGGCGACAACTTTGGGAGATCTGTTCCGCGCCCGACAACGTACCCATCGTGGGCCTGATTCCGCTTCTGATCTTTTATTGCTATCTGGCATGGAAGCAGGCGAAGGCCAACGACGACCTGATTGCGGAGCTAGAAACCAATCCCGCGATGGCGAAGACTCACCATCGCAAGACTTGGCCGTTCGAGCCGGGGTGGCCGAAGGAAATACACGTGTGGCCGTTCCTGCTGCGCACTGAATTCCTCGCTGCCATCATCGTCACCATCGTCTTGATGATCTGGTCGGTTACTTTGAACGCACCGCTGGAGGAACCGTCGAATCCGAACCTGACTATGAATCCAGCGAAGGCGCCCTGGTATTTCCTCGGTTTGCAGGAAATGCTGGTGTACTTCGACCCGTGGATTGCCGGCGTAGCGATGCCGACGCTGATCATCATTGGCCTGATGGCGATTCCCTATATCGACACCAATCCGCTGGGTAACGGCTATTACACCTGGAAGCAGCGCAAGTTTGCCATCGGCACGTTTCTCTTTGGCTTCATCACTCTCTGGGTCGCGATGATCATTATCGGCACGTTTATACGCGGACCGGGCTGGCAGTGGTTCTGGCCGGGACAAACCTGGGACCACAATCGGCTGATTTACGAGGTGAATCGCGATCTGCCCGATATTTTCGGGATCACCTCGAACCTAGCCAAGGCCATTTTTGGGGCGATCGTTGTCGGAGGTTATTACTTGATCGGCGGGTTCATCGTCCATGCGCTGTTCCGGCGTTACAACCCGAAGGATTATCAGCGCATGAGCCTGTTGCAGTACTCCATCATGATGTTCTTCCTGCTCACCATGGTGGGACTGCCGGCCAAGATGATGTTGCGGCTCGCATTCAACATCAAGTACGTGTGGATCACGCCGTGGTTTAACGTGTAAATGGTCGTTAGCCATGGGTCCTTGTCGTTAGTCGTTAGCCGGGAGGTTTTGGGCGCATCGGCTGGCGCTAACGACCAACGACTAATGGGAGGCTGTGGTGCCCGAACAACCAATCCGTAGGCATGATCCGATTGTAAGCAAGTCCTTCGCACTGCATTACGTCGTGGCCATGGTCATCCTCATGGCCACGCTCTTCTGGGTACTGTGGGACGAAGCGTACGGCCAACGTCCCTGGAAGGCCTTTCAGCACGAGTGGAAGCAGCGCTACGGCACCTTCCTGAAGACAGCCGAGTCAAAGTCCGCGCAGTCCGAAAAGGACGCCGAGCAGAGCACCGAGTACCAGCAACTCGAGCAGGCTTACCAGCAGGCTTATCAAGCCGCCAAGCCTCGCAGAGATGAGCTCCAGGAACAGATCATTGATCTGAACGCGAAAATTCTGGCGGTTCAGAACGTCTTCATCGACAAACGCGCTTATGTGAATGCTCTCACCTACGAGATCGAGACGAGCGTCTCGGGTAAGGAAAGCAAGCGGAAGGAACTCGAAGACTACAAAAAGGAAACCTGGTCTGTCGAATATCCCGACGGTCAGAAGAAGAAATACAACTTCCCTCAACTGGGAGAAAAATACAGCGAGCTTAAAGACGAACGCACCAAATTAAGCGCGGAACTGGGCGAAGTGCTCAAGCCGGTGACCGAAGCTAGCACCAAGGTATCAGCGTATATAAACCAGCACATGGTTGATCTCACACCGGGACAAATCGACGGTCTGAAGAGGAAGACCGCGGAGTGGGATCCAAAGATCGTGCAGATTAACGTGGCGGAGGCCAACATCGTGGACCGCTGCGAATCCTGCCACATGGGAATCCGCGAGCCGCTCACGCTGGCCGCGGCTTCCATGGCACTCCAGGGCAAGAAGCCCGACGAGTATGCGCGCGCCTTCACCAGCCATCCCGAACCCGGTTTACTGAAGACGCATGATCCGGAGAAGTTCGGCTGCTCTCCCTGCCACCAGGGCAATGGCCGGGCCACCACCAGCGTTGAGAAGGCTCACGGAACTTATGAGCATTGGTTGTGGCCGCTCTTCCCCAACGAAAACACCGAAGCTGGCTGTCAGACCTGCCACGCCGCCGATATGCTGTTGGTGAGCAACGACGTGGGCTCGACGATCAGTGAGGGCAAGAACTTGTTTCGCCAACGGGGCTGCGTCGGCTGCCATCGCTATGAAGGGTACGACAAGGAACCGGAGGATCTTCAAGCAGGCAGCTGACTTGATGAAGCAGGCCGATGCCGCAGAAACGAACGAAGAAGCCAAACGGCTGAACGACAGAGCCGTGGCATTGAAGGTTGCCAACAGCAAGATTGATGGCCGCATCGCCCAACTGGCCCGGCAGACGAAAAGCCTGTTGCAGGACATCAAGAAGGTGGGGCCCAATCTGAAGGACATCCGGCTCAAGCTCACCAAGAACTGGATTCCTGTCTGGCTGAAAAAGCCGACCGACTTCCGGCCCACCACCAGGATGCCGAACGTCCGCCTCAATGACGGTCAGATCAAGGCCATCTCAGCCTATCTTTGGCAGTCGGCGCTGACCGATCCACAGCCCAAGCACAAACCGGGCGATGCCGCGCACGGCAAGGAACTCTTTGAGACGCGCGGCTGTCTGGCCTGCCACTCCATCGGCGAAGGCGATGAGACGGAGGGAGGAACGTTCGCCGCCAATCTTACCCGCGTCGGCGAAAAGGCCAACTATGATTACCTCGTGCGCTGGATCCACAACGCCCGCGAGCGTACGCGCCCGTACTGCCCATACGAGAAAAAAGACATCGGTCCCGAAGATTATGCCAAGAAGGGTCTCCCCTACGTCTTCGACCTGCAGCACAGCCGGTGTCCCAACGATGGCCAAGAGCTCCAAGTACAGAACATGACGGTGATGCCGAGCCTCCGCCTGAGGATGGAGGACGCGCAGGATATCGCGAGCTACCTGATGACGCAGAAGAAGCAGGATGCTTCTTCTTACGCCGACGCTTCCTTCATGGACGACCCCAAGCTGAAGGATGAAGGCAAGAAGTGGATCCGTAACTTCGGCTGCGCGGGTTGCCATGAGATCGCCGGCTTGGAGGAAGAAGGCCGTATCGGTACCGAGTTGACCTATGAGGGCAGCAAGCCGATTGAGCGTCTCGACTTCGCCCTCTTCACAGAGACCGCGCAGCGTGGCGGCAAGAATGCAGAACCGATCACCAACCCGGAAGACCTAGCACGACTGCCTGACCGCCCCGCGAAAGGTCCCTGGTACGACCACAAGGGCTTCTTCGAGCACAAATTGGCTGAGCCAAATGTCTACGATCAAGGCAAAATTAAGAGCGAAGAAGAAAAGCTGCGCATGCCCAACCTGCATTTAACCAAAGAGGAGGTGCGAGCCCTCACCACCTTCCTGATGGGCAGCCAGGAGAGTGCTCTGCCCGCCAGCTATCAGTACCGACCGCTCGATTATCGCCGCGACATCCAGGAAGGCTGGTGGGTCGTCAGGAAGTACAACTGCATGGGTTGCCATCAGTTCATTCCCGGCCAGCAGACTGCGCTGATGGGGATGAAACGCTACCAGGATGCCCAGGAACAACTGCCTCCCAAGCTCCTGACCGAAGGGGCCAGGGTCGATCCCGAGTGGCTCCTGCACTTTCTCACCAACCCGGCGCTGACCGACAAGGACACGAATCGCAACGGCGTACGGACCTACCTGCAAGTGCGCATGCCCACTTTCTCCTTTTCCGAGAATGAACTGGGCAAGCTGGTGCGCTTCTTCCAGGCGCTTTCGCGGCAG
>WNGG01004913.1_pt1 | contig 14929 bp, 17 predicted proteins | sample 5400661 | NCBI WGS metagenome assembly WNGG01 (sample SAMN13153372, study PRJNA577476) | soil metagenome | isolation source: 100 cm soil or saprolite under Garry oak tree replicate 1 | place: USA:California | collected 2016-06-15
CGGTGGTGGCGTTGGGTTCGGAGTTGGGGGCGGGGTTGGCGTCGGCGTGATCGAACCGCACGGATTTCCCATCGAGCTGGCGTTCCGTGGCGAGGGCGAAGCCGTCGTGAAGTCTGATGCGTTGTTGTCCGTATCGCCGCAACCGTTACCGGCTCGGAGCAGTGCCGTCGTGTTCGTCAGCGCGGCAGCAAGCATTGCTTCGGCACAGTTGGCGGTTCCGTAGCCCACGAAGTCCACCGCCGTCATTGGGCAGGTCCCGCTCAGCAGGACATCATTATTAACAAGCGCGATCTTGCCGGTCGTGGCGCTGAGGTTGGCACTTCCAGTGACCTGTGCCGCGGGAAGATCAACTGTTCCGCCCGTCGAACCGCTCAACGCAACCAAGTAATACTGCCCCGGTTGGATAGATCCCGTTAGGCGAGTGCGATCCCAAGAGGAACCGGTGGACGAGGCGTACTGAATTGTCCAACCTTCAATACTGACGCTCGCGCTACTTCGGTTGAACAACTCGACAAAATCGTTCCGAAACATCGCGCCGGAATTGCCACCTCCACCGTACACCTGACTGATGACAATTGAGGATGAAGCTTCCGCAATGCTGGTTGAAGCTGTCCCCCGGTGTGCACAAGTTCCAGTGTTGCATCCACCCATGGATGCGCGCGGCGATCGGTGTGGAGTAGCGTTGTAGCGCACGTAGAGCCAGACTTTTTAGCATGCCGCCAGGCAGAGCTTGGCGTGGTTGGGGTCTCTCATTTCTATCCCAACAAATACGACGCACTCCTGCCGGAAGCGACGCCTTACGGCGCGGATGATGATAATCAAATCTCAAAGAGTTTCTTCAGGTGAGGACCCAGGGGCAAGTATGGGTGTGCAATGTTTGAGGGTTTGTCCGCAGGGGCGCCGGAATGTCGCATAACGCATTACGTTGATCTGTCGGCGCGGAGGAAGGAAGTCGAGCCATACTGCCGACGAAGAAAATAGCCGGCGAATTGCTGCATGATGCAGAAGCGTTGCTTTGTCGGATGCAAAGAAGTCACGGTGAGAGCGCCTATCCGCTGTTGAATTGTCTCCGTGAAGAGTCGAACTTCGGCGGGTCATTTCGCGCCAGAAAGCCCTTCGAGCAGGCCGTCGGCGTTAGTCAGAAAAACGCTGCGCAGGTCCTGCGACAGAGCGTGGTTATGGGGGACCTCGGGCGGCGTTCCGTGGACGATAAGAATAATCCGGGCCAGTCGGGGCTAGTTGTCGTCCCCTTGGACCTTAACCTGTCCTCGAATCTCACCCGCGGGAAACATCGTTGTGTGGACGTTCGCGTAACCCTCTCCATTGCCGATGACCCGCAGGGCGGCAGTGAGGTTTCCGGCCGTGATGCCTTGGGATGCTGGGCCGACAACGTTAGCGGGGCTGATGGTACCTACAACTGTCCCGGAGGTCGCTTCAGGGCAGCTCGGCTGGCCACCCCCGCCGCACAAGAAAATCATGACCCCACCACTCACATTCGGTTGGGCAAAGTGGATGTGCGCCGCGGTCGCGTTGGCTGAGAGATTCGCGAAGGTGAGTGTGAAGTCAATCGTACCATTCGGGTGAATGTCCGCAGTAAAGCGACCGGTGCCAGCGGTGAAGATCGGAGGCACTTCATTCGCTCCACGGAGGTTCGCCCGGAGAGTCACTTCATCGTCCTTGTTGGCGCCTGTCGCGCCCATGCAGAGTGCGCTCAAGCAGATCGCAGTCAGCCCTGTGATCCAGATCCTCTTCATACGTGCCTCTTCTTCTTTGAAGGTTGCAAAACGAAATTCTCGGGGAACGCGCGTATGATACTCCTCGCAACTTTGTAACTCTACCGAATTTTGGAATCTCAAACATAGATCTCTGGCGCGTTAGCTCAGATTTTTCCATTTCCAGCGGACTATAACTACAAACATCGACAAGCTCGCGATACATCGTTGACGGATCCAAACTGCTCATAGTAAGCACGCTGCTCGTTGACAGCATTAAGGCACCTGATATACTCCTGCCACTGTTGAAGCTTCGATCGAATCAACGTAATGAGGTGGGTTTTTCTTCCTTTGGGTAGGAGCTCTATGAAACGCATTCTGACTCTTCTGGTGCTGACATCATTGCTCTCTGGTATTACCTGCGTCACAGCGGCAGGACAGGGAGCGACGGCGCAAATCAGCGGCACAGTTAAGGACCAAAGCGGTGCGGTGTTGCCGGGCGCGGAAATCACCGCAACGCAAATCGACACAGGCACGGCCCGTATGATGGTGAGCGATGAAACAGGTTCGTATGTACTGGCGAACCTGCCGGTCGGTCCGTACAAGCTCGAAATATCGCTTCCCGGATTTCGCACGTTTGTTCAATCAGGGATTGTTCTGCAAGTCAACAGCAGCACGGCCGTGAATGCTGTGCTCAACGTCGGCCAAGTTTCGGAAACGGTGGAAGTTCAAGCCAACGCAGCGCTGGTAGAGACGCGGTCGACGGGTATCGGCCAAGTCGTCGAAAACGCGCGCATCCTGGAACTGCCTCTCATCGGACGTCAGGTCTCAGATTTGATTCCGATTATTGGCGCGGCCCTGCCGCTAACGACAACCGATACAACTTATCGGGGCGTCTATCCGAATACGACGGGCTTCACGATCGCGGGCGGTTTGCTGGGCGGAAATACGTATACGCTCGATGGCGGCTTCCATAACGACGTGTACGCCAGCTACGGTTTACCGCTGCCCTTCCCGGACGCTCTCCAGGAGTTCAAAGTCGAAACGAGTTCCTTGCCTGCTCAGTATGGATTTCATTCCGGCGGCGCAGTAAATGCGGTCACCAAGTCCGGCACCAACGATTTTCACGGCGCTTTGTTCGAGTTTGTCCGGAACTACTCATTCAACGCCCGAAACTTCTTTGCGCCAGTGCGCGATTCACTAAAACGCAACCAATATGGCGGAACCATCGGCGGTCCCATCCGGAAGAACAAGCTATTTTTCTTCGGAGGTTACCAGGGCACGATTACACGGCAAAGTCCACTAAGCACATTTGCGTTCGTACCGACGGCGGACATGCTTGCGGGTGACTTTACAACATTCGCTTCCGCGGTGTGTCAAGGGCGGAATGTTGTTTTAGGAGCGCCGTTCGTCAATAACCGGCTGACTGCATCACAAATCAGTCCGGCGGCCTTCAATATCGCCAAACGCCTTCCGGCGCCAGTCGATCAATGCGGGCGAACCAGTTGGGGAAATCCCATAGCGAGCAAAGAATATTTCCCGATCGGGAAGGTCGACTATCAGATGACTTCGACTCACTCCATGTTCGGGCGTTATCTGGGAGCGTCATTCACGCAGAGCGCCCCAATAGCGATTTCCAAGAATCCTTTGAGCAGCGGAACGCCGGGCGCCGACGATCTGCTCCAGTCTCTCACGTACGGCGACACGTACTTGTTCGGTCCGAACACGATCAATTCCTTCAGAGCCACCTGGAACCGGGCAGCGAACCAAAAAATCGTGCAACCGTGGTTCGGGGCTTCGGATGTGGGACTAAACATTTACCAGTACCTGCCCGGCTTAACGAGCGTCAGTGTGACGGGCGGGTTCGTCCTCGGTGGCCTAGTCGCAACGCCAGCCAAATTCCGAACAACGACGATAAACCTCAGCGATGACCTCAGTGTCGTGAAAGGCAAACACCAGATGGCGTTTGGCGCTGACGTTATGGGTTTCGAATCGAATACGCTAGGAAACGCTTTCACCCCTGGCAGTTACACCATTACCGGTGGAATCACAGGGTTGGGGTTGGCGGACTTTGTGGCTGGAAAGATTCAAAACATTCAACAGGGCGCTCCAAACAAGTTGCTTGTGCGATACAGATACGTCAGCCTTTATGCGCAAGATAGCTGGAAGATCATTCCGAATCTGACGCTGAGCTACGGTCTGCGGTGGGAACCATATTTTCCACAACATTATGGCGAGAATATGATGAACCACTTCGACATGGATGCCTTCACGAAAGGAATCAAGAGCAATGTGTTTGTGAACGCTCCAGCCGGAATGTTCTATCCCGGCGACTCGTTGTTTGGTCCCAACGGCAACGCCGGAATGTACAAAAAGTGGAAGGATTTCGGCCCCCGCATGGGACTCGTTTGGGATCCATCCAAAGATGGAAAGATGGTGATTCGCGCCGGCTATGGAATCTTCTATGACATTAGCACCGTAGAACTGAACCTGGCCACCGGACAAGGCCCGCCGTGGGGCGGAAAGGTTCTGGTAACCGCGCCCGCCGGTGGTCTCGACAATCCATACCGCGATTTCCCCGGCGGTATTCCGTTCCCATTCACTTTGAGCAAGAACGTACTCTATTCGGGAGACGGAATCTACGATACCTTCAACACCAATACGCGCGTGCCTAGCGTGCAGCAGTGGAATCTTGGAATACAAAGACAGATCACGCCGAACTGGCTCTTGTCCGCGAGCTACATCGGCAACGAAATCACGCACCTGTATGGCGCGCGCGAGTTGGATCCGGCCGTTTACTTCCCCGGAAACGCAGTCAACGGAGTCTGCACCTCGCCTCAGGGTTACACGTTACAGGTTGCTTCCGGACCGTGTTCAACTGTTGCGAATACCGCTGCGCGCCGATTGCTCAGGTTGATCAATCCTGCCGAAGGATCGAAATTCTCCTTCCTGGATGCCTGGGATGATGGTGGTACTCGAAGCTATAACGGCTTACTGCTGAGCACAGAAAAACGCTTCAGCGGCGGCTTTTCATTCACCGCGAATTACACCTGGTCGCACTGCATCGGAAATCCGTCGAACACGCTGCTCAATGGTGGGGCCGGTGGCGTAGGACTCTACATCGCGCCGACCCGAGCGGGTGATCGTGGCGATTGCGAACCCACACCCGGAGGAACGGCCGCCGGAGAGGACCGCCGGCATATCGCGAATATGACGGGCCTGATCAACTCACCGAAATTCTCCAACCACATCCTCGGGATGTTGGCCGGAAACTGGAGATTGTCACCGATTGTGAAGCTCCAAAGCGGCAGTGCGTTCGACATCCTCACCGGTACCGACGATATGCTGTCGGGCATCAATGTAACGGGCCAGCGTCCGAACCAGATATCCGGGCATACCTACGGCAACAAGTGCACGAACGATCTGATCGGACCCAACCCAACGTGCTACTGGATCGATCGTTCAGCTTTCGCGAGACCTGACCCAGGCACGGTCGGAAACATCAGGCCCGGAATGATGCGAGGTCCCGGATACTTCGACATCGATGCCGGCTTATCGCGGATCTTTACGATCAAGGAGGCGCAACGAGTGGAGATCCGCGCTGAGGCGACGAATGTTTTGAACCATACGAACTTCCTGAACCCGGGCGTCGCTCCGCCAGCAGCTTTTACCACCTTGACCAGTAACAATTTTGGCCGGCTGCAAGTGGCGCGTGATGCGCGCATATTGCAATTCGCTTTGAAGTATGTGTTTTGACTAAGCTGTAGCGGCGGTCCCTCTCACTCTGGCAGAGGCCGGCGCGAAGCGCCCGTTGAGGGTCGCAAGTTGGCTCAAACTTGAGACCCTCACCCTACCCTCTCCCGAAAGGACCCAAAAGGAGAGGGTAATTTTTTGTGTGCTGAGTGCTCACTACCTCGTCGACACACCAACGTTTCGCTTCCGGATTAATTGCAGATACGCGCTCAAGGTACTCCATGACGATGTAGTCCACGCCATTCGAATGATTCCATCCCAACGTGCCAGCTCCGGTCCTTGAGGACGGCGCCCCAGGGTGTCCGGGCACGGCCGTTAATTCCAACTCTGTAGGAATATCTATGTCAGGCACGTGCATCCGGCGGCCACTGAGACTTTGATCGTTAATGTCGTTGGGAGTAAATTGAAAACGACCGACGCTCAGAGGCGACCAACGCACCAATTTCTGGTATTCGCCTGTCGCCATTCCTTAGACTTCGGACCACTGCCGAGGAATCTTTACCTCTTCGGCGACCGAAGTTCTTTGTGAAAAACCTTTGATCTTTCGACGTTGTGTATCGTTGTGAAGACTCTCCAAACCTAACAGGTTCTAAAATCAGTTTTCCGAAGGCGTACCGATCATCGCGGTTCGTTGGTTCCAATCACCATTTGTTTCCTGTTGCCGGAATAACTGAATCTCGGGGTTCACGTAAACAACACCTGCGATGAACGCGAAAATACCTTGCAACACGGCAGAGTGGGGTATAGCGTCGGGAAGCCTCCATAAGAAAGCTTGCGCGAATCAAGCGAAACGGTCGAACTGAGGTCCCGGAACTCTCAACCGTTCGGACCGGGACAACCCCACTCACACAGAAAGGAAGATGGACTATGCAAGGAGAACTTGTGCTTGAAGCACGTGGCAAGACCACCGGATTGCGGGTCATTCCGGCCGAGGGTCAAGGGCTAAAAGTCGAATCGTCTTTTCAGGAGCGCGGAAAGATTCTCGGACAGGATTACAACATGATTGGAACGTACTTGTCTTTTGTGAGGCCCGACGGCTTCCTTTACGGCGAAGGCCAGGGCATTTTGACCACGGACCAGGGAGACACGGCAACTTTTGTCGGCCAAGGCATTGGCAAGAGGCGAGGGTCCGCAGTAAGCTGGCGTGCAGCCCTTTACTTTCAAACCGCATCCAAGAATCTCTCTCGCCTGAACGGCATCGCCGTCATTCTCGAATACGAGGTCGATGCCGAGGGCAACACCCAGGACAAAGGTTGGGAATGGAAGTAGACGGTCTCCGATAACAACCGAAGCTGATGGCTGTTCGTCATCAGCTTCCGCTGCTTTCCGGGATGGCTGGTCTACCTAATCAGCGGAGAGATTGTAGGAATTGGCAAGCTCCCGTTCGACAACCCCACGGCTGACGCCAAGCTGACGGGCTGCTTGGCGGATCGACATCGTTTGTAAGAGAATGCGGGCTTTCTGGCGACCAAAGATCCGCTTCGGTCGGCCCAATGACTTGCCCTCATTTTCACGGTGCTCGGAGCAGTTGCGGAACTGGAGCGCAATCTGGTTAAAGAGCGCGTTCACATAATGGCGATCTGATTGAGGGCTTTAGATGGCGTGCAGGATGGCCAGACTATTGGATAGGTTTTTCAGACAACACGATATGCAGTTCCCAGCAAACGGTGCTGTTCAAACACCCCCCGATCTACTTGCTCTGCATATTTACCGAAAATCCGAGGAACCGATTTCCCCCGGAATGCAAAACGATCAATAGAATGCACTACCTGAGTAACGATGGGGGTACCCTCGCAAAGGAGATCGGCAAAGGTTTCGGATTTTTAAGCGTCTCGGTGGCTCGAATTCTGCTTGCTGCCGCCGCGGCGTTCGTAGTCTCCCCTTCCTTTCTATATACTGGACCCCGCCCAAGGGCCAGCGCCCAAGGAATCCCAAACAAGAAAGGAACAATGATGCCGGGAGAATTGTTCGGCGAAACACACGGGAAACGCATTGTAAGCAGGGTCCTGTCGTTCGACCCGGTCAAAGGCTGAGGTGGCCCTTCGAGGACAGCGGCAAGATGCTTGGGGCCGATACGAACGGTTTCGGCACATATACGGCGGTTGTCAGACCCGACGGTACGTTGTACGGGAACGATACGGTTTGAATGGTGTCCCAGGATGGCGATTACGAAGTCGATGCCAAAGAGGAAAGACGCATTTAAGGATTTGGGGCTTGGCGGCCTACCGCTGGCCAGTCCCTAAGCGGCTCAACAACTTTGAGTAGGCAAAACATCAGAGGAGATTTCCATGAAGAAACTCGAGTCGACAAAATTCAATTTGCCCGCGTCTCTTTCCAGCGCTCTCGCGCGAGCGCTGTTCGGACTGGTATCGCTCACGACAGCCGCGATTGCAGCTCCCTGCACTGGGCCTGGGGCGCCTGCCAACACCCAGACCAAATGCCTGACCGCCATTCCGATCACCGGCAGTCAACTGAAGTCGTTCGACATCAGCTTTGTCAATCCCGACCGTGCGGAGTACTACCTGGGGGACCGCTCGACCAAGGGCGTCGATATCATCGACACTCGCCACTTGAAATTCGTTCGGACTGCCGGCCTCGATAAACCATTTCGGGGGATCGTGCTCAACAACGCCGGTACGGGCGTAAACAACGCCGCCTCCGGTCCGGCTGGGGTTGCATCGCACGGGCGATGGCTCTATGCCGGCGACGGCGACAGCACGTTGCATGTGATCGATCTCGATTCGCCGCCTGCCAGCGAAACCAAACAGGTGTTATCCACAGGTGGTTCCTTTCGGGTGGATGAAATGGCCCTTACCACCGACGGCGAGCTGCTGATAACGGCAAACAACGCAGACGATCCTTCGTTTGTGACGCTCTTTTCGGCGAATGGCGACGCAGCCGTAAGCACCGTCGCGCCGATCCTCAGGATTACGATAGATCCCGCGATCTTACCGGCGGGCTTTGGCCTGGGGATCGAGCAGCCCGCCTGGGATCCCCAGACGAAGCGCTTCTACACCTCGATCCCGATTATTGCCAATAACCCGGCGGGTTGCAATTACGGCCAGTTCGCCGGACCCACTACCTGCAGCGGCGGTCTGTTGGTTACCGATCCACACGCGCCAACTCCGGTGCAAGGCGCGTACGATCCGGTCCAAAACGCCGGCGTCATCCCGCTCAACGCGTGCGGACCGAACGGCGCCACCGTCGGAGTACATGACAACCTTCTGCTGGGCTGCACGCCCGGCAACTTGCCGGGCAGCACGACCACTCTGGTGATCAATGCGACAACCCATAATTTTGCTCAGGCTGGCGGCATTACCGGCTCGGATGAGGTTTGGTTCAACAAAGGTGACAAGCGCTACTACACCGGCTCCAGCGGCGCCATCAAACCCGCTGGTTCTCCGCTCGGCAGAGGCTCCGCGCTCGGCGTGATCGACGAAACCAGCGTCCTGATCGAGACTATCCCTCAATCGTCCGGCTCACATTCGGTGGCGGCTGACTCCGAACGCAACCTGATTTTCGTTCCGCAAACGTATACCTCGGCGCCCACTGCGATTCCTCTCGGCGACCAGAACTTTACGGCCGGCGCGGGCAGCCCGACCGTGGGTCAACTGATTTGCGGCATCACTGACGGGTGTGTCGCAGTCTACCAGCATGGTGGCAAGAAGCACGATGAGCATGGTGGCAAGAAGCACGATGGAGGAAAAGGGGACAACGACGACCAATAAGTAGACGCGAGCTACGCCTCGCCTGCATTCAGTCACGCCGCAGTGGCAGGGCGCTACCCGCTCCGGGTCTCGATGCAGCCGTCTTTTAAATGAATTCGTCGCTTCTTATCCATTTCGGAGACGGTCGCGATTTCCCCATTCGTCGCCCGAAATGAAGAATCGCGCCGATGAGCTTCATCGAAATCGTTGACACCCCAGATGAGCCTTCCTTCAGCGTCGCGCCACGTACCAAAGTTCTCGATGTGTAAATCACCAACTGCCAGCACGCTCGGGGCCGCAGCTTCGACCCTACATTGATCTTTCCAGAGTTGAACCCAGCGATAGAACGTGGCCCGCATAAAAGCGAAGGGTGACAGTCGTGTCGACTGTTCTTGCGAGCAGCCCATTATCATCCGAGTGCGTACCTGTGAAGTAGGTCACGCTGTTCACCACACATATCGGCGGAGCGGTTCAAGGTGTTAACAGACAGCAGTACATGGTCTCTTCGGACGGTCAGCGGTTTCTGATGAACACCGTCATGGAAGAAGCCACGTCGCCAATCACCGTCATTCTGAATTGGAAGCCCAAACCCTGACCCGCGATTGACCCCCGCCGGTAGCGAACCGGAACGGCGAGCGATCAATCCAAGATTGCCCGATTCAACCGAAACTCAACAGGCCGTTTCCCCAGCCGTACTTCGTTCGGGCCAACTCCCGAACTCTCATGTAAAGTCCCGCGTCCTGCTCTGCATCGAGCACGCGGCCGGTCGCTTTCCACTGTCGGGTGTTGATCCGGATCTGAACGGCTGGATTCCCCATCACATTCTGCACCCAATATGCCTTGTAGTCGTGCTCCGCCAGGATGTAGATGCGACCGAGAATAGTCTCAAGCCTTTTGGCGAGAAGGCAACGTCGCGGCTGAAGGCCAGCCTGTCAGCATTCGTGAGATACCAGAATTTTCAACGTGAATCCGGCACCGAGTGGAAAGGGTTTTTGTGCCACGATTCGCAATTCTCAAGAATCGCTTTCCAAGATCGCTTCAGCATCAATGGTGATCTCGACTATATCGCCCACGACGATGCCGCCTTTATCAAGCGGCGCATTCCAACTCACACCGAAATCATGGCGATTGATCTCGGTTGTGGCCATAAAACCGGCGCGTGTCTTGGGACCTTTGTCTACGCCGTCCTCCCACCAAGGCGTTTCCCACTGCCCCAAATACCGGACATTCAGCTTCACTTGGCGCGTCACCCCGCGGATCGTCAAATCGCCCGTAAGCAGGTAGTCGTGTCCGCCGATCAACTTCACCTCATTGCCCCGAAAAATTATTTGCGGGTACTTCTCGACATCCAGAAAGTCACTGCTTCTCAGGTGGGCGTCGCGTTCCGTTTCGCCTGTCCAGATGCCGCTGGCATCAATCGTCGCTTCGATAGGAGAGGCATGCGGGTGCGCTGGATCAAAATCGAGTGTGCCGTGGATGTTCTTGAAGTGCCCTCGTACATAGGTCACCATCATGTGCCGCACGCAAAACTCGGCAGCCGTGTGGCCCGGCTCGAAAGTCCATCTCGCCATATTTCAGCCCCCGTTCCATCATGTCATATTGCCAGCCGGATCGTGGCCGCAAGGAATCCGTTTGATGCCGAGGTATGTCTACCTGAGCACAAAAGGCCGTAAGACCGGCTTGCAGCGGGAAATTGAAATCTGGTTCGTCGAGAAAGACGGTCGCGTTTATATTCTCGCGGAGCACGGCTACAAGGCGCATTGGGTGCAGAACATCCTTGAATCCGACTGTCACCTTGCGGCTGGGTAATAACCGGTGGGCTGCGACGGGCCGCATACTCGATCCGTATTGCTCTACGCGGAAGTGCGGGAAGTGGCGCGGAACAGTTCGGTTGGGGAGTCTTGATATAGATCACATCTAAGTGCGCTGCTCTATGTTAGCGGCCCTGCGAAAACATTATGGACCTGCTCATCTATGGCTTGCCAATCTTCGCGGGTATTATCGCCAGCCGATACCTCAGTCGGCTCGCTAACTTCTGCCTCATGGTCGCCATCTTCCAATGCGATATAGCAGCTCTGCTCGGCCAGTTCCGGCTAGGAGCGTTCGTATTCATGCCGTACACAGTCGTGTGCATCATTCCAGCAATGGCCGTCCGGTCGTGTGCTTGGGCGGGCGAATGCATCGCATGGCTTTGTCTAGATCTGATCAAACTTCCGAGTCGCTTTTTGCCTTTGAGCCTTTTCCTTTCAATCTGCCCACCAGACGGTAAAACCCAAGATGAAATACAAGAGCGTAGAAAAGTGCTTCCAGGGCGGCGTACATCACCAGCACAAATAGAGCGATCCATCGATCAGGAGAAGCCCAAATCTGGAACTCCACTGCCCTCCATAGAATGGGGTAGATCAAACCTAAGCACAGCCAGTTGACATACCACTGACCAAAACTTTGTGGCCGTCTGTAAAAAATCCCCAAGAGGCGCTCGGGCTTCTGTTCGCGCATAAATGCAGCGACGATGATACACAATGGTGTGGGATAACCCACAACTGCGCGGGCATCAAAAGTAGAATATGTGATGGCCAGCACCATCAAGTTTAAACTTTGACCGCAATCGTGTCGGGGTGCAAACCTAACCTCATGCCGCGCACGTATTCTCCGATCGAAAAAATCCACGCCGAACTGTCTTGGGTCAGTGAACCTGTAGATCCGACGAAATGCGGTTGTCGGAACGTTCTGTGCTGCGAGCGCCAGGGGCACGGTACCGGGAGATGCTCTCAGGCTCCGACCACCAAGCTGTGGACGTTCCGGTGGGAATATTTCTGTTCCCTATGCCGGGAGTATGCGTGGGGCGGCAGCAAAGTGCGAGAGTATATGGTTGCGAAATGAACTGGCGCGTTTTGGTCGAGCGACCGAGCGATAACTTTCCCTGGGTTGATTAACGCTGATGGCCTGACCTCGGTGTATCCGAATACCGAGTCCACTACGATCTGGATCTCGCGACCGACGGTCAGTTTGGCAGTTTGCGCGTCACTATAGAGATAGAGGCGTGGAACTGAAGGCTGAATCTAAAAAACCTACGCCGTGACGGGGGACAAGGTCAGGTTGAATCTGTATGCCCTGCTTTGCTACCAAGTCCTTGAGCGAATTGAGCGGAAACTGTTCGGACCCTGAAGGTAGCATGATCAAAGTTTTCATCCAAAACGAAGCCCGCTCGGCACTATCGCGAGAGAAAACGCTGGAGTGGAAATGATGAAACCGACCATTGCCCGGACGAACGAATACGATCCCTTCGTCCGAGGTCGATTCCCTGTTGGTGTGCGCACAGTCCAGGCACGTGATACGGCGCGGATCCGCCTGTTCCCTTGTGAGATTTGGTACCCTGCGGCGGCGCATCATGCGAGCCAGGATCTTGAACCACAAACCCAAGACGTCTTCACGGTTCCAGATGTCCTGGCCCGGTTCGCGCAACGGCCGCCACGCGATTCAGAACGGAGCCAAATGGCTGTACGCAATGCGGCAGCCCAACCCGGAACCTATCCACTGATCATCTTTTCTCATAGCAGCGGAGGCGATCGGCGACAGTCCACGTTTCTCTCCACGCATTTAAGCAGCCACGGCTATGTTGTCGCCGCATTAGATCACTCTGAGGTCGTGGCATCGGAACTCGCAGCGAGGGACGGTGAGACCGCCGAGCAAAAGACTGCGCGAATGGAGGCTTGGATTGCGAACCGTGTGCCTGATGTACGCTTTCTCCTCGATCACCTGCTTAGTACGGCCGCGTGGGACTCGGAAGCTAATATTGATGCCACTCAGATTGGAATCGTGGGACACAGCTTCGGGGGGTGGACTGCACTGGCTGCACCTGATGTCGAGCGACTTATCCGCGCCGTGGTCGCGCTCGCGCCAGCCGGAGCTTCCCAGCGAAAGCCAGGCATTCTTCCGGTGGAACTTACGTTCGACTGGGGGCGTGACGTTCCGACCCTGTACCTAGTCGCGGAAAACGATACTGGTCTACCACTGGCCGGGATGCACGAGATATTTGACAGGACTCCGGCAACAAAACAAATGGTTATCTTACGCCGAGCCGACCACGTCCATTTTATGGACAACGTCGAGGAACTGCACGAGGCCGTGAGGAAAATGCCGTTCCCTGGGACGGATGAAATGCGACCAATTGCAGAACTGTGTTCTGGCGAACAGGCTTATTTATTTGTGCGCGGACTCACGCTTTGCCATCTGGATGCAATATTGAGGCGACAAGAGGAAGCGCAGCGGTTTTTGGCTGGTGACTTGGAAACTGAACTCCGTAGGCGGGGCGTCGATGTCATTGTGCATAAGCCCTGATAAAAGCTATCGCCAAGAAGGCCGCCCTCTCCAATGGTTCGCGGCTGCCTGTGAACCGATTGCCTGGGAGCACAGTGGGATCGACCGGACAGACTCTGCACTTTTCGGGTACTGCGTGGGCAATGATCTGGTTGCGCCAAGAGCCGTTGCCAGACGAACCGAAGGATATTTGGCTACCAAAGTTTGGTAGAGGACCAAGTACCCATGTGCAAAGGCATCTCGCACCCCTGCGGCTGAGGACCAAGTCGTCAGTCTGGACCAAACCTCGATAAATCCGATGCCAAGACTGCCGATAATAGGCGCAACGGAAAACGCCGACCCGCATGTGGTGATCCTCGGCGCAGGTGGTAGTCGGGCGGCGTGTCCCGCCGGTGATAGGAACGGCCTTGCGCTACCGGTTATGGCTGATCTTATCGACACCGTTGGTCTACGCCCATTAATCCAGGAAGTTGGCTTCGTCCCGAACGCTGGAAATTTTGAGGCGTTCTATGACGATCTGGCCAGATCAGAAAAGCACAGCGGTCTTATTGCCGAAATCGAAAACAAGGTTAGGGAATATTTAAACGGTGCGCGACAAAAGCGGTAGTTATCGTCTTACGAGTGAGTGGCGGCGGCTTCGTCCTGTCGGTTGCTTCACGCCACCGGCTCGCTGCCAAGTTTTCGTGCGGCCATCGGGTGTTTCGGCTGGTACAAGCCGAGTCTGCCGCCTCCAGGCAATGACAAGTGTGTCAGCAAGCCCCAGCCCACGTCAGCGACTGAATCACACTGGACGTTGTGTCTTTCCAAGGATTGAATTGCGGCTGCTACGTCGTCACTCATGAGGTAGATCTCGTGTTTGCCGTTGTCCGCCGCTGGATGACATGCGATTTCAGCGGGCGGCAATGCGAAAATGAGCCACCCTTGGCCCGCATCCACCGAGGGAAAGCCCAGAACGTCGCGAAAGAAAGTTCGATCAGCTTCCGCATCCCTGCTGTAGATAATCACGTGTGCGCCCGAAATCATCGTCTACCTCGTTGGAAAAAGTATCACATAGAGCCGGGCTGTTGGGGAAGCGATCTGCCGGATAGATCCCCCAAACGCCGAAGGGTAGATCCATCCGTTTCCGCAGGATTCGTAAACGCTGGGCGACAGCAGGATCTCTTGACAAGAGTGTTCGGACATATTGAGGCCGCTCCCATCTTCACCTTCAGCAGTGGCCGCCCAGTGAACGTGCTGACCGGCACGGATGAAGAGCGCAGCCGCGCCTATCCCTTGGCATCACGTCCGCTTGGATTGGGTCGAAATACGTTGCGAACACCACGTTTTGTCAACGTGGTTCTGTGCATCGTGAAGGTACTTTCCGTATGGTGAGCGGAGACGGCTCGATTTCACTGCTGAAGCCTTCAATCTGCTGAACCATCCAAACGTTGTCGCGGT
>WNGG01005407.1_pt1 | contig 14927 bp, 15 predicted proteins | sample 5400661 | NCBI WGS metagenome assembly WNGG01 (sample SAMN13153372, study PRJNA577476) | soil metagenome | isolation source: 100 cm soil or saprolite under Garry oak tree replicate 1 | place: USA:California | collected 2016-06-15
CGCAATGAGGCCCGCCCCGCTTTGCCTGCGACGCTGCCGCAGCCGGGCACGCTACGCTGGTATTGGAGCGGCTATAAGCAGAGCGACCACTGGCTCGGCAATCTCAGCGTCGGCCATGAAGGCCTTTCGGATTCGACCCAGCTCCAGCGCACCGGACTTATTCTGTCACTGCTGCCCGAGAATGGCGAGAAGCCATTTGCGGTGCTGACGCGCAAGGTCATCAAGGCGGAGATGAAGGCGCGCACCCCGTCGCAGGGGGGCAACCTGTTGTCGGCGCTGCGCGGCATGATCCGCTGGATGATCGACGACGGCCACCTTGACGAAGACGACGATCCGACCATCGGCCTGCGGTCCGGCAAGGCGAAGGCAAGCCGCGAGAGCGGCGGGTTCGTCCCCTGGAGCGAGGACGACATGGCGCTCTATCGGATGAAATGGCCGCTCGGCACCGAGGCGCGGCTGATGTTCGACATCCTGCACTACACCTTCCTGCGGCTGGGCGACGCCTATCGCTTCGGCCCGCCGCATCTGCGCCAGATCGTGCGCAAAATGGCGGTGCAGATTGCGACCGAGAAAAGCCGGGGCAACACCACCGTCACCGTGCCGGTGCATCCGGAGTTCGCGGAGAGCCTGCGGGTGGCACGCGCGGCTGGGATTATCGGCGCGGCCGTCTTTACCGGCAAGATGGTGAAGGGCCGCGTGCTGCCGATGAACAAGAAGGCCTGGGCGGCGAAGTTCAAGAAGTACGCGGTCCTGGCCGGCGTCAACGAGCCGAAGAAAAGCTGCCATGGCGTACGCAAGGCGCGGGCTGAGGTCGCCGCCTACGCTGACTGCACTGAGAGCCAGATGATGGCGATGTTTGGCTGGACTGACCCGAAAATGCCGGCGCATTACATCGCCCAAGCGAATCGGGAGAAGCTCGGCATGACCGGCATGGACAAGATCGTGGCGTTCGATCAGAGCCAATCGCTCGACGAATTCACGCCGCTGTCAGATGCGAACAGCAGTGGAACTTTATGGTGCGCTCGGAGGGACTCGAACCCCCACGATTTTACTCACTGCCACCTCAAGGCAGCGCGTCTACCAATTCCGCCACGAGCGCTTTTTTCAGGATCGGCACAAGATTGCGCCACACCGCATCAAGACCGGATCGAGACCCGATCAACGGCGCCGATGTAACAAATCAACGATGGAGGGACAAGGCCTGCGAGCGTGGTGGTTTTCAACGGGATCCCATGGGTCGTGGCAGCATTTGCTTGACTTCGACCGCGATACGGTTGCGGTCGACAAGGACCACGCCGCTGGCGATCGGAAGGTTGTTGGCAAGGATTTTGACCTCGTCTGCCTCGGTGGCATCGAGTTCGATGATGGCGCCACGGCTCAGGCGCATTACCTGATGAATGGGCATCGAAGTGGTACCGAGGACCACCATGAGATCGACGGTGACTTTATCGAGGGTTGGCACTGGTGAAGCGACCCGTACGGACGACTGCGAAATTGCGTGGTTTGAGATCAACACGTTATGGTTAGCCAATGGTTAACGACCGCCAAAGCCTCGATTTGACGACCTTCGCGAGCCCTGCCGGCGGTGGCGCGGTCGAATGGCGGGTTTCCGACGCGCCGGTGCCCTATCTCGACGCCGTGGCGGCCATGGAGGCGCGTGTCGCGGCGATAGCGGCCCATGAAGCGCCCGAACTGGTGTGGCTGCTGGAACACCCCCCGCTCTATACCTCGGGGACCAGCGGCAAGGCCGGTGACCTGCTCGACCCCCGCTTCCCGATGTTTGCTACGGGGCGCGGCGGGCAGATCACCTATCACGGCCCTGGCCAGCGGGTGGCTTATGTGATGCTCGATCTGAAGCGTCGGCGGCCGGACGTGCGGGCCTATGTCGCGGGTCTCGAGGAGTGGATCATCCGCACCCTGGAAGCCTTCAATGTGCGGGGCGAGCGGCGCGAGGATCGGGTCGGTGTCTGGGTGAAACGGCCTGACAAGGGCACGGGGTTCGAAGACAAGGTTGCAGCCCTCGGTGTGCGGCTGCGGCGCTGGGTGTCGTTTCACGGCATCTCCATCAATGTGGAGCCCGATCTGACGCACTTCGCAGCGATCGTGCCCTGCGGCGTGGTGGAGCCGCGCTATGGCGTCACGAGTCTCGTCGATCTCGGCCATCCCGTGACCATGGCGGATGTCGATATCGCGCTCCGGCGGGCGTTTGAGGAGGTGTTTGGCGCCGTGCAAGCGCGCCTGCCGGAGGCGACGATCTGACCATGCTGCCCGCGGTGCGGCGGGCTACTTCGCAAGGCTGGGAGCGATGCGCATCCTCCACAGGTTCCAGATGCGGTCGAGCACTGCCAGGTTGACCGTGTCGGCTTTCGCGCCCTCTCCCGGCGTCAGATAGTTGATGTCGCCACCCAGCGCGATGGCTTGCGACTGCAGGCGGGCGTTGACGTCGGTGTAATAGGCGCGGAAAACGGCCACTTTGACGGATGGCCCCACGGTCACGTCGCCGTGGCCGCGCATCAAGACCACCGACTTGTCGCCGAGCGTTTGCGCCAGCGATTTGCCCAGCGACGGATCGCGGACCAGCATGTCTGTTTCGCCAAAATCCTTTCGAATGTCCCATACCGGTGCGCCGGCCGCCAGGAAGGCGGCGTTGTGATACATCGGCCGTAAAGGCGCCTGGCTCACCGTGAATGGAATGACGCCGGGAGAATGCGTATGAACCACCGACATCACGTCCGGCCGCGCCTTGTAAATTTCGCTATGAATGAAGCGCTCCAGAAACACGGATCGACCACTGTTGCCCACGGCGTTGCCATCGAGATCGAACTCCATGATGTCGGCGGCGGTAACCAGCGCCGGCGCGAGCGACCGCGACATGAGAAAGCGATTGGGATTGGTCGGATGACGCGCGCTGACGTGGCCGAAGCCGTCGAGAACGCCAAAGTCGGCGAGGACGCGGCTGCCAGTCACGATATCTTCGATCAAAGCGGCATCGACGCCTGAAACCGGGACCGAAGGAGCCTGGGCGCGTGCGTCCGCGAAACCGAACAGGAGCGCGAACACCAGCGTCGGGCCGAGTCGAGCGAGCCAACAGCTCGGTCGCGTTTTGATGGGCTGGCCAAAGCGTACAGCCAATAACATCTTTGGTGTCGCGGTCATTGTCATCTCCAACCAAGCCGCCGAGCCATCAAGGGCCTGTTGCGGCAGCAAATGATATACCCCGCGCCCCGGGACGCCGCCGGAGAGCCGTCGCGGCTAGATCGTCGGCAGCATTGAAAACCGCTCCCCTGCCCGCCGCAAATTCAGTGCATCGGCACTGCCGGGGCATTCGTCGACGGCGTCAACGCGCGCCGATGACGGGCCGCGCCGGCACGCCGCGACCATGTTCGATACGACATCCTCCGGTCCGGCAAACAGCGCCTCGACGCTGCCGTCGCGGCGGTTGCGCACCCATCCCTCAACAGCGTGCGCCGTTGCCTGCTGCTCGACCCAGTACCGATAGCCGACGCCCTGCACCCGGCCCCGGATCGTCACCTGACGGATCGCGACGCTCATCTATCGCTTGAGCCCCAGAAATTCGGCGCTGCGCGTCTTCATGTCGGCATCGCGCGTGACGCGGCCGGTCAGCTCCGATGACGCAACACCCTTCAAATTCTTCGGAAGCTCGCCGTCACGCAACGCCTTCAGCGTCGCGTAGACCGCCTGCGTCGCCGCTGCGAACGGGGCGTGACCCTGCAACGCGATCCGCACCCGCTGGCTGGCGAGGGCGTTCGGGTCGATCAATTCCTCAGGGAAGCCTCCGAGCACGATCGGCAGTGTCGTCGCGGCGGCGATGGCTTCCAGTTCCGCGCGGGTTTTCAGGCCGGTGAAGAACAACGCATCGACGCCGGCGGCCTCATAAGCCCGGGCACGCGCGATCGCGTCCTCGACTCCGGAGACGGACGCAGCCCCCGTGCGGCCCACGATGACAAGCGATGGATCGCCGCGCCCGTCCAGCGCGGCCTTCATCTTGCCGACCCCTTCCTCGAGCGAAATCAGCTGCGTTTTCGTCTGCCCGAAGGCCTGCGGCAGCAGGGTGTCCTCGATGGTGAGGCCGGCGGCGCCGGCCGTCTCCAGTTCCTGCACCGTGCGGCGGACATTGAGCGCATTGCCATAGCCATGATCGGCATCGACCAATACCGGCAACGCGGCAGCACGCGACATCCGGCGCATCTGTTCGGCGAGTTCGGTCAGCGTAATCAGCGCGATATCGGGATCTCCGAGCACCGCGAGCGAAGCCACCGATCCGCCGAACATGCCGACCTCGAAACCGAGATCCTCGGCAATGCGGATCGAAATCGCGTCATAGACCGACCCCGAACGAATGCACGCCGATCCCGACAGGATCGAACGCAACACATCTCGGCGCTTTCGGAAAGCCATCTCAGGAACCTCAGGCAAATTCGAGAATGAGCGCATCCACCGCCAGCGTCGCGCCGGCGGCAGCGTGAATTTTCTTGACCGTGCCGTCGCGTTCGGCGCGCAGCACGTTCTGCATCTTCATCGCCTCGACCACCGCCAGCGTCTCGCCTGATTTGACTTCCTGGCCTTCGGCAACCGCGATCGAAACCACAAGCCCGGGCATCGGACACAGCAGTTTCTTGCCGGTATCGGCCGCGGCCGCAATCGGCATCAGCCGCGCGGCTGTGGCCTCGGATTCGGTGAAGACATTGACCGCGACCTCAAATCCCTGATGCCCGAGACGGAAGCCGTTGGGAATCGGGCGCACCTGCATGGCCACCGGATGGCCGTCGATGCTGCCCTGCCAGACCGGATCGCCCGGCACCCATGGCGAGACCAGCTGATGCGGAAGGCCAAGCGTGCTGTCGGCGCTGACGAAACGCACGGTGATAAAATCATCTTCCCGCACGACGTCGAGCCCGATTTCGTTACGGTCCAGCCACACCGCGCGGCGGCGCTCGCGCTGCACCAGGCGGCCGGTCAACTGGCCGGAAATCTGCCGCTTGCGTTCGCCGAGCACGTGATCGATCGCAGCCGCGACCGCAGCTAACCGGCGTGCGACCTCGCCTTCCGGCACGCGAACCGCGAACCCCTTCGGAAACTCCTCCGCAATGAAGCCGGTGGAAAGATTGCCCTCGCGCCAGCGCGGATGAAGCATCAAGGCCGACAGGAACGGAATGTTGTGGCGGATGCCGTCGATGTAGAACGAATCGAGCGCGGTCGCCTGCGCCTCGATCGCGGCGGCCCGCGACGGCGCGTGGGTCACAAGCTTGGCGATCATCGGGTCGTAATAGATTGAAATCTCGCCACCTTCCTGCACGCCGGTATCGTTGCGAACGGTGATGCCGTCGATCCGGCTCTCGACCGGCGGGCGATATTTTACCAGCCGACCGATCGAGGGCAGGAAGTTACGGAACGGGTCTTCGGCATAGACCCGCGTCTCCACCGCCCATCCGGTCAGCGTGACGTCCTTCTGCGCCAGCGATAGCCTCTCGCCGGCCGCAACGCGGATCATCTGCTCGACGAGATCGATGCCGGTGATCAATTCGGTCACGGGATGCTCGACCTGCAGCCGCGTGTTCATCTCCAGGAAGAAGAAGCTTTTGTCCTGCCCTGCAACAAATTCGACCGTGCCGGCGGAATCGTAGTTCACGGCCTTGGCGAGTGCGACCGCCTGTTCGCCCATCTTGCGGCGGGTGGTCTCGTCGAGCAGCGGCGACGGCGCTTCCTCGATCACCTTCTGATTGCGGCGCTGGATCGAACATTCGCGCTCGCCGAGATAAATCACGTTGCCATGCTTGTCGCCGAGCACCTGAATTTCGATGTGGCGGGGATCGACGATGAACTTCTCGATGAAAACCCGGTCGTCGCCGAACGACGCCTTGGCTTCGGCCTTGGCAAGACCAAAGCCTTCGGCGACTTCCGAGGTCGAATGCGCAATCCGCATCCCCTTGCCGCCGCCGCCTGCGGAGGCCTTTATCATGACGGGATAACCGATGCCGTCGGCAATCTTCACCGCGTGCTTTTCATCGGTGATGACGCCAAGGTAGCCCGGCACGGTCGAGACATCGGCCTTCGCGGCGGCCTTCTTGGACTCGATCTTGTCGCCCATGGCGGCGATGGCGCCAGGATTGGGGCCAATGAAGACGATCCCGGCCTTGGCGAGCGCACGCGGAAAGGCTTCGCGCTCGGACAGAAATCCGTAGCCGGGATGCACCGCCTCGGCGCCGGTCTTGCGGCAAGCCTCGACGATCTTCTCCATCGCCAGATAGCTTTCGGCCGCCGCCGGCGGCCCGATCAGAACCGCCTCGTCGGCCATTTCGACGTGGAGCGCATCCCGGTCGGCCTCGGAATAGACGGCCACGGTCTCTATACCCATCCGACGGGCGGTCTTGATGACCCGGCAGGCGATCTCGCCGCGGTTGGCGATCAGAATTCGTCTGAACATGTGCTATTTACTTGTAACCGAAGGGCGGGGTCCAGCCCCGCGGGACGGGGTATGGACGGGAGGGTACGGACGGGGACGATGTAACAAATCCGTCGTACAGCAAAACTAAACAGAGGCAACGGCTGTTTGAGTCGAAATTTGCCCTTGGGAGACTATCCATGCGCTTGAAGACCGCGATCCTGTCCGCCAGCTTCGCTATTCTGTCCGCGGTTACGGCTTCTGCGCAGAACAGCACGCCCCGCAATCTGATCCTGTTCGTGCCGGACGGATTACGCGGGCGGATTGTCACCCCCGAGACCGCGCCGGCGATGGCGGCAGTCCGCGACAAAGGCGTCAATTTCAAAAATCCACACTCGCTGTTTCCGACCTTCACCATGGCGAACGGATCGACCATGGCGACCGGGCATTACCTCGGCGATACCGGAACCTTCAGCAACACGATCTATACCGGTTATCCGTCCGCGCCCGCCGGCGATACCGTCGTTCCCTTCATCGAGAACGATGCGGTATTGGGCGATGTCGATGAGCACTTCGGCGGCGATTATCTGAACGAAGAAACAATATTGAAGATGGCGCGCGCGCAGGGCTTCAGCACGGCAGCGATCGGCAAAGTCGGTCCGACACTTCTGTTCGACCATACTGACCGCGCCGACCGTCCCGGCCTGCATTCGATCGTGATCGACGATTCCACCGGCGGCAAAACGGGCGTGCCGCTTTCAGATGACATGAAGGCCGCGCTGACCAAGGCCGATCTTCCGCTCGCGACACCGTCCCGCGGCGACAACGGCAAGGCCGGCGACGCCAGGACGCCGGGCACCGTGGTGCCCAATACCGCGCAGCAGGCCTATTTCGCCGACGTCGCCAGCAAAATCGTGCTGCCGATGTTCAAGGAGCGTGCGAAACCGTTCGTGCTGGTATTCTGGTCGCGCGACCCCGACGGCAGCCAGCACAACACCGGTGACAGCCTCAACACCGTGACGCCTGGCATCAACGGTCCCACTTCGCTGGCCGGCATCAAGAATGCCGACAACAATCTGGCGCAATTGCGCAAGGCGCTCGACGATCTCGGTCTCTCTGCCACCACCAACGTCATGATCGCGGCTGATCACGGCTTTTCGACCATATCGAAGGAGAGCAAGACCAGCCCGTCGGCGAAAGCGGCCTATGAGGACACCCCCAGGGATTTCCTGCCGATGGGTTTTCTCGCGATCGATCTTGCGAAAGCGCTGAACCTGCCGCTGTTCGATCCGAACGACAAGAACGTGCGCATTGCCGATAACGCTCATCCCAAGGCCGGCAACGGCGTGCTCGGACAGGATCCCGCCAAGCCCGATCTGGTGGTCGCCACCAATGGCGGATCGGACCTGATCTATCTGCCGAACAAGGACAAGAAGCTGGCGGAACGCACGGTCAAGGCGCTCCTGGAACAGGACTATGTCAGCGGGCTGTTTGTCGATGACAATCTCGGGCGTTTTCCCGGCACTCTGCCGATGTCGCAGCTCGGACTGAAGGGCAAGGCGACGACGCCAAACCCGTCGATCGTCGTCAATTTCCGCTCCTATTCGACTGGCTGTAACGAGCCGACCAATTGCTCGGTCGAGGTCGCCGATACGGTGCTGCGGCAAGGCCAGGGCATGCATGGCAGCTTCGGGCGCGGCGACACCATGAATTTCATGGCTGCGATCGGGCCGGATTTCAAAGCCGGCTATGTCGATGCGCTACCGGTCAGCAATGCCGATGTCGGAGCCACCGCGGCGCGGCTGATGGGCCTGACGCCAAAGCCCAAGGGCGATCTGATCGGACGGGTGATGACGGAAGCGATGCCCAACGGCGCCACGCCAAAGGCATCTTCCGACACAGTCAAGTCGGAAGCCTCGGCCAACGGCTTGCGCACCGTGCTGAATTTCCAGCGCGTCGCAAAGCAACGCTATTTTGACGCGGCGGGATTTCCGGGCCGGACCGTCGGGCTCGATGCGGAAGGCGGCAAACAAAAAACGGCGGGGAAATAGCCGCCGCCGTCCTGACCCGCCCGAAGGAGCCGAATTTACATCCCGATATCGAACACGTTCGGCAGCCCGAAGGGCGAAGGCGGGCCGCTGCGCGCAAGCTAGGGCTCGGCAAGGCATCCTGCGATCATCATCGGGAAAGACAAAGACAGCGGCAAGGCCGACGCGGTGCTCGCTCCCAACTAAAATATCGAAAACAACCCCATGCAAAGTAGCATGGTGGTCGCTGGCATGGATGCTTTGGGCGACCCCGCGAAAACATTTTGACACGTCGGGCAAATCACTGGCACTATTCCATCATCGCGCAATTTGTAAAACCGCCCATGGCCCTGCCCATCGGGCTCTCGGCGCGATTACAGGCCAAAAATCCTGACAATTGAAATTGCACCGGAATTTCGGTGCCAGTGCACTTAATCCATCGGGTTCGGCGATAGCGCGCTCGTCAACGGCTTTCCGGTGCGAGCGGCTTCGAGTCGATTGAGAGCACTGTCACCGTAATTCCTAGAAGGGGATATCTAGGCCTCACCAACAGATCGGCAGGGATTTTCCACGCTTCGCTGATCCCGTGAATCATCTCGACCGTCAGAGGACGGCGGCGATTGAGCAGTTCAGACGCACGTGATCGAGAGCCAAGCAGCTCGGCGAGTTCGGCCTGTGAGTGTCCGAGTTCATCGATCTCATAGTTCAGCAGGTCGATCGGATCCGAGATATCAATATTCGGCCAGCTTCTATCCTCGTATTTCTCGACCAGCATCGAGAGGATATCGAGCTTGTCGCCCTCTTCGGTTCCGTCAGCAGCACCTCAGAGTTTTTCAATCTCCCGGAGAGCCGCGGCAAGATCGTCGTCGTTTCGAATAGGATGAATTTCCATGCTGGCCAATATGTTCCGAAACGGGAACATTGCAAATAGCGGCCAACAAAAAAACGGCGGGGAAATAGCTCCCGCCGTCCTGAAATCCTCCCCACAGGGCCAAACCTACATCCCGATGTCGAACACGTTCGGCAGCTGCGAGAGCGGCAGCGCCGCGGCGCCGACGATGGTTGCGACCATTCTCATCAAGGTACGATTGCTGCGGCGCTTGCCGCGCATCTGGCTGGCGATCCATTCCAGCACTTCGGTATCGACGCCGACCGCCTTGGTTGGCGCCCAGCTTTCCATCGCGGTGTCCGGCGACAGCGCTACGGTGCGCGACGGCACCGGCAGACCGGACGCGGAGGCCGCATGATGCACGACTGCCTTGGCCAACAAATCGTCGAACCGTCCATCGTCGCTGCGCTCAGCGGCGGCGTCGTTGATCTCGAACAGTGCTTCGGCCTCGGCACGGCTGACCGGCTGATGCTCGACCGCAGTCGCGGTCAGGATGCGCGCGCACCAGGCAGCGTCATCGGCGTCCAGCGCGCGGGAAAAATGAACGCGCCCCTTGGTGGTCGGGCCTTCGCCGGTAATCACGCCATCGCGCACGATTGTGAGGGCAAGTGCCGCGGTATTGCGGCAGGAGATATCAGATGGTTCGAGAGCGCCGACACGTTCGGCGGGCATTGCGGCAGAGGCAGTCATTGTATTCTCTTTTGCTTTTTTCCGACCCCAGCAATCCATGCCGGGCATGAACGAGTGGTTAACGATTCGAAACTTGGGTCGCGTCTTTTGTAAACAGTTGCTGATTGGTCGCTGTGACGTCGGTCACGGTTCATCGGGGAATTCGCTACCTGACCCTGCGGCGGCGCGCCGCGCAAGCCGCAATATCGGGTCAATCAAGCTTTTGCAGCGATTGTGATTTTATCGTCGCACCGGTGTGGATAAAAGAAGTTGCTACGAGTTCCCCGGATTGGAGAAGGACGTTTTCCTTTTGCCGGGAACAGTTCCATTCAGCCACCCTGCTCCCTATAGTGTCCATGAAAGGCACCTTCGTCAGAAAAGAGCATGAGGGATGAAGGCTCAACTGGCGAGATTTGTCATTTCCCTGATAGCGATGCTGATCGGGGCTGGTTACCTTCGTCGAAATGGACGCTGGCTGGATACCCGCCGCGCTCATCGTCATATCGGGCTTCAGCCTTAGCGAGGCGGTTTTTGGCCGCCTGGCCGACCAGGAGACAATTCGGCGCGATCTGGAGGAGCGGGTCCGCAATCAGCATCTCTAGATGCCGGGACTCCGGCAATTTCATCTGTAGCTAAACGATAGGAGGTAGATATGGCTCTGCAAATTGGCTCTGTGGCCCCGGATTTCGAGGCTGAAACCACCGACGGCAAGATCAAATTCCATGACTGGATCGGCAACAGCTGGGCACTGCTGTTCTCGCACCCGAAGGATTTCACTCCGGTTTGCACCACCGAGCTTGGCGCCCTGGCCAAGCTTAAGCCGGAATTCGACAAGCGCGGCGTCAAGCTGATGGGACTCAGCGTCGATCCCGTCGACAAGCATTCGAAATGGTCTGAAGATATCAAGGAGACGCAAGGAGCCGCGCCGAACTATCCGATGATCGGCGACACCGACTTCAATGTATCCAAGCTGTACGACATGCTGCCGGCCTCCACTTCCGGCGACCCCGCCACGCGTACGGCCGCCGACAACCAGACCGTCCGCAACGTCTTCATCATCGGGCCGGACAAGAAGATCAAGCTGGTGCTGGTCTATCCCATGACGACGGGGCGCAATTTCCAGGAAATCCTGCGTGTGATCGATTCGCTGCAGATGACTTCAAAGCATCGCGTCGCGACGCCTGCGGACTGGAAGCAAGGCGAAGACGTCATCATCGCAGGTTCGGTCAGCGACGACGAGGCGAAGACGATCTATCCGCAGGGCTGGAAATCGCCGAAACCCTATATTCGTATCGTGCCGCAGCCGAAGTAGCGGCTCGTCATTGCGGGGCAAGGCGAGGCAGCACGTTTTAGTGCACCTCGTCATGCCCGGCCTTGCGCAGCCTTGCGCCGGGCATCCACGCCCTGGAACCCGTAGGGCGTGGCAACGCCGAGCTCGGCAAGACCTATCCGGAGCCAATTATCGAGCACAGACTGGGCCGCGAACGCGCGCTCAAAGCCTGCGCCAAGATCCGCGCGAGATCAGTACGACGCGGCATCCGCTTTACACATCGGTAAATCCAGCTATCGTTGCGGCGTTAACAACACTGGGGGACGATATGGACGACGAGAAACCTGTTCTGGAACAGACGACGGACGCGATGAGTAGCGCCGCCGAAGCAACCAAAGAGGCCGCCAAGACAGCGGCGAAGAAGGTCAGGAAGGCCGCCAAGCGAGTCGCAAAGAAGGTGACGCCGAAGAAGAAGGCGGCAAAGAAATCCAAGGCGGCTAAGAAGGCCAAGAAGGCCGGCAAGAAATCATCGGCGAAGAAGTCAGCGAAAAAGTCGGCCAAAAAAGCCGCCAAGAAAACTGCCAAGAAAACCGCCAAAAAGAAAAAGAAGGCCAAGAAGTCGAAGCGCTGAGAGCTTTTTCCGGCAAAGTGGAAGCCGGTTTGCCGCCAGAAAACGCTCCGCTTCAATAACTTCCCGCGCCATACGCAAAAGCCTCCGGACCAGCGTCCGGGGGCTTTTGTCTTGGAACTTAAGCCTTGGAACTTAACCTTGGAACTCAAACCTTGGAACTTAAACCTTGGAACTTAAGCCTCGTCAGGCTCGCGCGCGACGGTTAACCAGAAACACCGCGGCGGCGCAGGCGACCATGCCTGTTATCGCGACCCCGTCGAGCCGCTCGCCGAACAGCGCATAGGCCATGACCGCGGTCACCGCCGGCACCAGATAGAACAGGCTTGCCACCGCGGTGGCCGCCGAGCGCCGGATCAGCCAGTACAATAGCCCGATCGACCCGATCGACAGCACCACCACAAGCCACGCCAGCGACAGCACGAACTCGCCGGTCCAGTGCACCACGTTGCTCTCGAACAGCGCCGCGCCTGCAACGAAGAAGACCGTCACCGCGATGTACTGCACGAGATTGCCGGCACGCCAATCGATGCTGCCGCAATAGCTTCGCTGGTACAGCGTGCCCAAGGTGATGCTGACCAGCGACATGCCCGAGGCCAGCCAGCCCCAACCCGCCTCGCCGCTGATCGGACGATCGTGCAGGATCAGCACCACGCCGGCGAGCCCGAGCAGCAACCCGGTCCATTGCAGCGGCGTAACGCGTTCGCCGAGCCAGCGGTTCGCCAGGGTCGAGGTCAGGATCGGCTGCAGACCCGGAATCAGCGCCGAGAGCCCGGCGGGAATTGAATGCGCGATCGCGATCGCGGTCCCGCCCAGATAAAATCCGTGCACCAGAATGCCCGCGACAACACTGTGGCCAACGCCCGGCCAATTTGGCCATGGCGGCCGCGCAATCGCGACAATGACCGCCATCAGCCCGACCACCAGAGCCATCCGGATCGCGAGATAGGTCAGCGGCTCGGCGTTGTGCAGCACGTATTTGGTGCCGATAAAGCCGGTACTCCAGAGCACGACAAAAATCGCCGGCGCCGCGCGCGCGGCAAATTTTTCAAAGTCTTGATGCATTTGCCGCCCTCAGTGCCCGATCGTATGCTAGGCGGCAATGATCATTTGTGCAGGCCCCGCCCGCGATCAGCGACGCGTTCGAACCATTCGCGGACGGCTAACTTCTTAGGAAAGTACGATGCGGCTGCAATTCCAGACTGTCGATGCGTTCACGTCCAATCGATTCGCGGGCAATCCGCTTGCCGTCGTCCTGAATGCGGAAGGCCTGTCCGCACAGCAAATGCAGACCATCGCCGCCGAATTCAACCTTGCGGAGACGACCTTCATCCGGCCGCCGAAGGATTCCGCACATACGGCGGAGGTACGGATATTCACGCCGCGCAGCGAGATGCCGTTCGCCGGGCATCCCAATGTCGGCACCGCATTCGTATTGGCCCGCGCGGGGATCAGCTACGGACGGCCGGTCGACGGCGACAGCGTGATCTTCGAGGAAAAGGCCGGGCTGGTCCCGATCGAGATTATGAGGGATGGCGCGACGGTGGTGGGCGCGAGATTGGCTTCCCCGCAACCGCTGTCGGTCGGCGCAGAGATTGCGATCGAACTCGTGGCATCGGCTTGCGGAATTTCGCGCGACGATATCGAGATTGCCAATCATCGACCGTGCATCGCCTCTTGTGGTGCCCCGTTCATTCTGGCCGAATTGAAGAGCCGCGCCGCCCTTGCCGCAGCAAGTCCGAACAGCGATGTGTTCCGGCTTGAAGTCACCAAACATCCGGCCGTCAGCATCATGATCTACGCGCGCGTCGATGAGGGCGACATCGACATCCGGGCGCGGATGTTTGCACCGCACCAGAACATTCCGGAAGACCCGGCAACCGGCAGCGCCAATGTCGCGCTGATCGGCCTGCTCGCAAAGCTGCGCCCGGAGCCGAATCTTTCATTGTCGAAGACGATCGCGCAGGGCGTCGAGATGGGACGCCCCAGTCTGCTAAAGGCGCATGCCGAAAAGCAGGACGGCACCGTCACCGCGACCTTCATCGGCGGGCGCTGCGCGCCCGTGATGTCAGGAACAATCGATCTGGCGTGAAAAGATCAAAAGTCTTCCGGACAGGGGTCGACGATCTTCCAGAGATCCGCGCCGTTCTTGATCTTCTTCATCTCGGTGGTGAGCCCGCCATTGCGGCGGATCCAGTCCTTCACCGGCGGCGGGTAATAGGACATCAGGTCCGATGTGCCCGCGGAACTGGTGACCTTGATTCCGAAGGTAAACGCCTTGTCGTAATAGGCCTGGTGGAAGCCGAGGCTGGCGCGCGGCGTCACGCAAACCTTGTTCATCGGCACGATGCCGAACACCAGCGTGCAGGCCGAATTGCAAATGCCATCGATGATGACACGCTCCTTGCGGTCGCGGACGCGCTGGTACTTCGCCTTGTATTCCTCGACATAGCCGCCGTGATCGCGCGTGATACGCAGATCGGCGCGCGCCGGGACCACGGCCAGCAGCGAGAGCAATAGCAGGGCGAAGGGCGTGATGCGCATGGATCGGTTGGGAACCGGATAGAGCCTGTCGGGACGCGTGAAAAAAGTCGGTCGTTCGCCAGAACAGATGGTACAACTCTGGCCTTACTGTGTTGGGAATTCGTTAAGCTTCCCGGTTCGGCCGAAAATCCCCCTCTGTGGCTTATTTTCCTCACTTTTACCGACGTTTCGCTCTGGATGGGAACCGGGGTTACCCTAGAATGTCTTCTTTGCAACTCAATTGCCGGAGACTCCCGATGACCAGCCTGAAGCTCCTCTGTGCCGCTGCAATCCTGTCCGCCTTGGCCGCAGCACCCAGCCTGGCGCAAGCGCGGACCACCCACCGCGCTTATTCGCTCCCCTACCCGATCAGCTACAGCCACAATTACGGGCCAGGGCCCCTGCCCGGCACTTTCGCGTATTACGATGGCCCCTCGACCAATGCCTGTCGGCAAAGCGCGGCGACCTATATCGGCCAGGACCGCCGCAGGTACCCCTGTTTCTGACAGGTGACGCGA
>WNGG01004917.1_pt1 | contig 14923 bp, 10 predicted proteins | sample 5400661 | NCBI WGS metagenome assembly WNGG01 (sample SAMN13153372, study PRJNA577476) | soil metagenome | isolation source: 100 cm soil or saprolite under Garry oak tree replicate 1 | place: USA:California | collected 2016-06-15
GTCCAGGGTTGCCGAGCCCGACTACCAGCCAGCGCTCATCGGGCATGGCTGGCGGCTGCTGTCAGTACCTCAACGGGCGCCAGCAATCACCGTCAGCCTGACTCCTCGCTGTCCGGGCGCTCGGGCTCTTCAGCCTCCTCGGACGGCTCGGCGGGCGCCGCCGCGGCGGGAGCGCCGATCTCGGCCTCGAGCTGCTCCGCTGTCGGTGCGGCTATCACATGCAGGACAAGCAAGTCAGGATCGGTGGCGAGGGTCGATCCGCTTGGGAGCTTCAGGTCACCTGCGTGTACGGCGGAGCCGAGGTCCATGCCGGTCAAATCGACCTCGATGGCCTGCGGAATTCTGGTCGCCTCCGCCTCGATAGGGATCTGCACGAGCTGCTGATCGAGAAGACCGCCGGGGAGAATTTCACCACTGATGTGGATCGGCACCTCGACGGTAACCTTCTCGCCGCGCGTGACGACCAGCAGGTCCACGTGCTCGAGGAATCCCTTGAGCGGGTCACGCTGCACCGCTTTTGGCAACGCCAGCTCGGCGCCGCCCGGCAGGCCATCGAGCCGGATCAGCACATTCGGCGTCTTGAGCGCGAGCATCAGCTCATGGCCGGGCAACGCGAGGTGCCGTGGATCGGTCCCATGGCCGTACAGGACGGCAGGCACCTTGCCCGCACGGCGGGTGCGGCGAGCCGCGCCCTTGCCGAATTCATTGCGCGGCTCAGCGGCGATACGTACCTCGGGCACGATGAAACTCCTCAAGCTGGCGGCTCAGGCAGGCGACGTGGGGTGACCGCGGCATCCCACGACGCCGCAGTCTCGCAGTGTAGCCGACACGCCGCAGCCAGCGCGCACAGTGCCGAGTGGTTCAGAGCCCAGTGGCTCAGAGCCCAGTGGTTCAGTGCGTTGCTGTTCCAGTGCCCGGTGGATAGGCGCTCGGCTAGCCGCTAGCGAGCGCTAGCGGCTAGCCTCCCGCTTTGCCGCTGCTAGCCGTGCCACGTGCTGTCCGGCTCAATGCCTTCCTTGCGCTCCGGCTCCGGCGGCGGCTCGCCAGGCTTCTCGTCCGGCTTGGGCACAACTTCGGTGTCAGGCTGGACGTCTACCTTGGCTTCTTCGTCGTCGACAATTGGCGGTTGGCTGGTGGGCTCTGAATCCCCCATGATTTTCCCTCCGTACCCCGAACCCCGAATCTGGGATCGTCCTGATCCATTACAGACGGTTAGTACCGTACCGGTTCCAAGCAGGAAATTTCACCCAAACACCAGAAGAACGGGAGCAGTCAAGCCTGCAACGTTGCCTGCGTTCAGCTCACACCTTGGGAAAGCGCCTCGAGCCACATTCGGCTCTCCGCTGCCTGCACATGGTCACCGAGCGCCTCGAATATGCCAAGGGCCGCCGACAACGACTCCCGCGCCTGCTCTGGGCGCGCGGCATGGCGCCAGGCAACGCCGAGCCGTCTGAGAGTCGCAGCCTCGCCGTGCCGCTCGCCAATGGCACGCCAGATTGCCAGTGAATCGCGCAGGCAGCCAAGCGCATCTTCGACCCGGTCCAAGCCGAGCAACACGCCGCCGAGGTCACTGAGCGCGTCGGCTTCCGCGTGCTGATCACCGAGTTCTCGAAAGATGACCAGGGCCTGCCCGAGGCATTCAATGGCTTCATCGAAGCGGCCAAGCTCTCGGCAGGCGTCACCCAGGTTTCCAAGCGCGACTCCCTCGCCATAGCGGTTTCCTGCCAACCGTTGGATAGCCAGCGACTGTCGCGCCGCGTCGAGAGCTTCGCCAAATCTGCGAAGTTCAAAATAGGCCTTGGCGACGTTGTTCGCGGCCCGTGTCTCGCCGGGCACATCGCCGATCTCGCGGTAGATGGCCAGCGAACGCTCGAAACAGCCGACCGCCTCCTCCATCCGCTGCTCACCGAAGGCCATGCCAAGATTGTTCAGCATCCACGCCTCGGCGAGGCTGTCACCGCGTTTCCGCGCACTTTCGAGCCCGATCTGGTGTGTCACCACCCAGTCCGCCCATTGGCTGCGCCGGAAGAAAAAGCTCATCGCGGCGGCCGGGAGCTTCCAGGCAAGATCATAAAGTTCGGACTCCGCGGCCAAGCGAGTCGCGGCCACCATGCCGGCGCGCTCGCTCTCGCACCAGGCAAGCGCCTCTTCCAGCGAGGCAAACGACAGGGGGTGTACTGAGGACCCGGTCGGCCCGAGCGGCACCCGGGTATGCTGCGGCGAGATCACCCGGGCAGCGGTTTCTGCCGTGTACACATACCAGGTGAGGATCCGAAACACCGCGGCATCGCGGTCCTGCTGCGTCTCCTCGGCCTCGGCCCGCTCGGCCGCATAGACCCGCAACAAGTCATGGAAGCGATAGCGGTCTGCGGCCTGAGACTGCAGCAGGTGCGCATCGAGCAGGACCTCAAACGCATCCGCCACCTCAGCCTCTGGCTCGCCGAGCAGCGCCGCTGCGGCCGCCAGGCTGATGGACGGCCCGTGCCACAGGCCGAGCAGCCGAAATGCCCGAGCGGGGTCGACTTCGCAGTCTCCGCCCTTCGGCAGGCTGGCGAAGCTGACCTGGAAGCACGCACGGACGGCCAGGTCGCCGACCTTGAACTCGTCGATTCTGCGCCGTTCGTTGGCCAGCCGGCGAGCGAGCGTCTGGATGGTCCAGCTGACCCGCGCCGCAAGCCGGGCGCCCGCGATCCGGATGGCCAGCGGCAGGCCAGCACACGCGGCAAGCACCTCGGCGGTGGGCCCGGGCTCTGCCTCAAGCCGTGCAGCACCAACGATGCCGATTAGTAGGGCACGAGCTTCCTCCGCGTTGAGCACATCCAGGTCGACGAGCCGTGCACCCGCGAGATCTGGCAGGTGGTTGCGGCTTGTGACGAGCACGCCGCAGGTGGCGCTGCCAGGCAGCAGCGACCGCACCTGCGCCGCGTCGCGCGCATCGTCGAGTACCACGAGAACCCGCCGTCCCGCCAGCCGGGTGCGGTACAGCGCGGCGCGCTCCTCCTCGGTGACGGGAACCTGCGCTCCGTCTACGCCGAGCTCACGGAGAAACCTGGCGAGCACCTCGGTCGGAGCCACCGGCCGGCTGCTCGCGCCAAGCAGGCTCACATAAAGCTGCCCATCGGGGAACCTGCCGCGCAGCCGGTGGGCAGCATGCACCGCGAGGGTGGTCTTGCCGAGGCCACCGGTGCCGACCACCACCGCCACGGTGACCGCACCGGAGCGGTCATTTTGGTCGCAAGTCTGGGACAGCAGGTCACAAATCTGCTTGACATGCTCGGCGCGACCGGTGAAATCCGGGATGTCGGCAGGAAGCTGCGATGGTGCGAATCGCGGTGGCCCGCTGCGCCGTGGATCGGCCGTCCCGGCGCGCGCCGCCTCCGCACCGCTGTCGTAAGGTGCGCCAGCGGCACCGTCGCTTGGCTCATCTGCCGCACTGTCGCCTGGAGCACCTGCGCCTGGGGCACCTGCCGCACCGTCGATTGGCTCACCTGCCGCACCATCGTTGGGGACGCCCAGCACCGCGTCTCGCCGCCCGCCCGCCCGGTCATGCCGCGCATCGGCCCCACGGTCATGCCGCGCTTCAGTCCTGCGGTCAGGCAACTCGTCCGTACCATCGGTGGGCATGGGTCGCGGCTGGGCTACCGAGGCGGATGGCGGCGCGGAGGGAGGCGGATGAGCCGCTTGCTTGGCGCGCCGTGTCGCAGTCCCGGCCGCCGAGCGCGCCCAAGACCCGGGGGCCGAAGCCTGGCCAGCGCCCGGCTGGCCGCGCGGGCGGGCGTCGGCTTCGAGAATTTCCTTGTGAAGCCACTGCAGTTCGGCCCCGGGATCAACGCCTAGCTGATCAGCGATCGCGGCGCGGGCCCGCGCGTAGGTGTCCAGCGCCTCGGCCTGACGGCCTGCCGCCTGCAGGGCGCGCATAAGCAGCGCCCACAGTTCCTCGTGAAGGGGGTGATCGGCGGCCATCCGCTGCAAGTCGGCCACCAGCGAGGAACCTCTGCCGCAGGCAAGCTCGGCCTCGCTCCGCAGCGCCACCGCGGCGATTCTGGCCTCCTCCAGCCGGCCCGCCTCCGCGCTCACCAGGGCCGAACGCGCCACATCGGCGAAGGGCTGACCGCGCCACAACCCGAGCGCCTCGGTGAGCACAGCAGAAGCAAGCTCCGCCTCACCGACTGCCAGCGCACGCCTGCCGTCGCTCATCATGGCGGCGAACCGCTGCGCATCGAGATCCCCTGGATCAAGCCGGAGCTGGTAGCCGGGCTGGCGAGTCACCAGAATCTGGCCGCCAGGATCGCCGATGAGCCTGCGCAGCCTCAGCACGTAGATTGCGACCACGTTGCTCGCTTTGGTGGGCGGATCATCGCCCCACACCTCATCGATCAGGCGGTCTGTCGAAACCACCTGACCCGGACTGATCAGCAGCGCGGCGAGCAGGGCACGCCACTTGGGCGCGCCAATACCGCTCCAGCTCTGGCCAGACCAGACTTCGAGCGGGCCGAGAATGCGAAACCTCACGATGCCGCCCCGCGCTCGTAGGTCAATTCTGCCCCGCCCTCCTGCGGGTACCACGCCACTTAATCATGACTTAATCAGGGCGTGAGCGGTCACGCAACGTTGTGCGGGTCTAATGCTCCATAACGGCTGCCGCGCCCCAGCTCACGGCCTACATCGGTGCCACGAGAGCCGGGGTGAGAGCGATCAGAGCGACTGAAATCAACACCGAAATCGTGACGCAACGCAGACGAAAGGGGCCGCTGGCAGGCTCAGCACCAACACAAGGCAAGAGCAACGCTCAGCGCATAACTAGCATCTACGACGCTTAGCAGGCAGCAGCTCAGGGATTGGACGACGGGACCACGCCGCAGCGGACGGCCACGCGGGGGCGCAGTCCACGGCGCACGGACACATTCCGGTCGCGGTTCCGCCGATTCACCCCGCGAGACCACCTCGATGACGCCCGGGTCTTCGTGGGCAGGTGACCGCGCTTCCCGTATCGGAACGCGACGCGAGGAAACGCGGTCACCCCAGAGGCCGCGCGGATTGGCGGGAAGGAGCCCTGCCGGGGGAATCCGCGCGGCCTCCCTGTGGCCATGTTCGGACGGTGGCGGTTCGGGCAAACCGAACGTCACCGCCCGGACCGCCGCTGTGGCCGCCCGACCGGCACCGCCCCGAACGTCACCGGCCCGACCGCCGCTGCGGCCGCCCGACCGTCGCTGTGGCTGTGCGGCTGCGTCGCGGTCGCGCGATCGTTGTTAGCTCTGCCCTTCGAACAGGCTGGTCACCGAGCCGTCGCTGAACACCTCGGTGATCGCCCGGGCGATCAGCGGCGCGATCGAGAGCACGGTGAGCTTGTCGATTTTGATGTCGTGCGCGATCGGCAACGTGTTGGTGATCACGATCTCGTCGATCTTCGAGTTCTTCAGCTGATCCACCGCGGACCCGGACAGCACCCCGTGCGTGGCTGTCGCAATGACCCGCGCGGCACCCTGCTCGAAAAGCGCTTCGGCTGCCTTCACGATCGTGCCGCCAGTGTCGATCATGTCGTCGACGACGATGCAGGTCCGGTCCGTCACCTGGCCGACAACCTCATGGACCTTGATGTCGTTGGGCACGTCCGGGTCGCGCCGCTTGTGGATGATGGCGAGCGGGAGACCGAGCCGGTCGGTCCACCGCTCACATACCCTGACCCGCCCGGCGTCCGGCGCCACAACAATCGCACGACTGAGATCGATCTTGCCCTCGATGTAGGAGGCAAGGATCGGCAGCGCGAACAGGTGATCCACGGGTCCGTCGAAGAAGCCCTGGATCTGGGCCGTATGCAGGTCGACTGCCATCAGGCGGTCAGCACCTGCCCTGGCGAACAAGTCCGCCATCAGCCTGGCCGAGATCGGCTCCCTGCCGCGGTGCTTCTTGTCCTGGCGTGCGTAGCCGAAGAATGGCGTGACCACAGTGATCCGCTTGGCGGAAGCCCGCTTCAGCGCATCCACCATGATCAGATGTTCCATGATCGACTGATTGATTGGCGCGGTGTGGCTCTGCAGCACGAACGCGTCGCATCCGCGCACGGACTCGAGGAAACGAACAAAAATCTCGCCATTGGAGAAGTCGCGCAGCGTCGTCGGTGTCGGCTCGATGCCGAGGCACCCCGCCACCTCACGGGCAAGCTCAGGAAACGCACGCCCGGAAAAGAGCAGTAGCCTCTTGGCACCCGTCGCGGTAATACCGGTCACGCTCCTGTCCCCTCGTCGGTCTGCGCTGCCTCCCTGCGTTCTGCCTCACCGCGATGTGCCCCGCCAAGTTCTGACTCGTCGCGTTCTGACTCGTCGCGTCCTGACTCGTCGCGTTCTGACTCGTCGCGTCCTGACTCGCCACCGCGTGCCTCGATACGTCCGGCGTCGCGGCGCTCTGCCGCTTCGGCCGCATGAGCCGCAGGTGTGCCGGGCCGTTGCCGTGCGACCCAGCCTTGGACGTTTCGCTGCTTCGCGCGCGAGACCCCGAGCGCGCCGGGCGGCACGTCCTGCGTAATGACCGAGCCTGCCGCGGTGTACGCGCCATCTCCGATACGCACCGGCGCCACGATCATGGTGTCGCTGCCCACCCGCACGTGATCACCAACCGTAGACCTGTTCTTGGTGACTCCGTCATAGTTGACGAACACCGTGGCAGCGCCGATGTTGGAGTGCTCGCCGATCTCGGCATCACCGACATAGGACAGGTGCGGCACCTTGGACCCTTCACCGACCACGGCATTCTTTAGCTCGACATAACTGCCTGCCTTGGAACCCGGGCCGAGGAACGTGCCCGGCCGAAGGTAGGCGAACGGCCCGACGTGGGCACGGGGCCCGATCTGCGCGGACTCACACACTGCGTGTGTCACCTTGGCTCCTTCGGCCACGGTTGTGTCGGTGAGCACACAGTCCGGTCCGATCCGCGCACCTGCCCCAACCGCGGTACATCCTGCCAGGTGAGTGCCCGGCCAGATCTCGCTGTCCGGCTCGAGGGTCACACCGGCGTCGATCCAGGTGGTGGCCGGGTCGACGATCGTCACCCCGGCAAGCATCCAGTGCGTGATCAGCCGCTCGTTGTAGCGTCGGCGCGCACGTGCGAGCTGCGCGCGGTCATTGACGCCCTCGACCTCGGCCGCGTCCGCAGCGAGCATGCTCCCTGCGCCGTGCCCATCACCGCGCAGGATGGCAACGACATCCGTGAGGTACTCCTCACCCTTGGCGTTGGCCGTGGATACCCGCTTGGCGGCGTCGGCGAGCAGCGAACCGCTGAAGGCGTAGACGCCCGAGTTGATCTCAGTTATGGCACGCTGTCCAGCCGTGGCGTCCCGCTCCTCCACGATCTCGGCCATTGTCCCATTGGCGTCCCTGACGATCCGGCCGTAACCCGTTGGATCCTGGAGCTGCGCGGTAAGGACCGTCACGGCATTGCCCGCCTCCGCGTGCTCGCCGGCCAGGCGCGTCAGCGTCTCGGCGCGCAGCAGCGGGGTGTCCCCGTAAGTGACAAGCACTGTGCCGTCAATCACGCCGACGGCGTCGATCACCGTGCGCACCGCGTGACCCGTGCCGGCAGTCCGCTCCTGCACCACAACGAGAGCCTCGGGCGCGTGCTCGGCCAGGTGGGCGGTGACCAGATCGCGGCCATGGCCAACAACGACGATGAGCTGCCGCGGATCAAGCTCACGGGCCACCGTGATCACGTGCCCGAGCATGCTGCGACCGCACAGCTCATGCAGGACCTTGGGTAGCTGTGACTTCATTCGTGTGCCCTCACCGGCGGCGAGGACGATCACGGCTGCCGGGCGGCTCACGCTCACTCCCAAAAGGCTCTTCGGCTACAGCGGCCGACGATCAGGGGGGCACGGGGCGGCGGCCGGTCAGGCGGTTCACGCACCCGACTCCCGCAGGATACCCACAGGCCGCCTCGCGACGCGTAGCACCTGGCAACCGGCTCCCGGGCGAGGATTCGAACCTCGGTTCTCAGGACCAAAACCTGATGTCCTGCCAGGCTAGACGACCCGGGATGGTGCGACTCCTCACCCTACCGAGTGCTCAGCCTCCGTTGCGCGGGTCTCGGCGACGGTCGGGCAGCCCAAGGCGAGCAAGGTACTAGGAAGCTTGTTCGTTGTCTTGAATGTTGAGACAGCGATGAACGCCGCCGATGCAAATCGGCCGACACCTTGGCGAATCTGCGCCCACCCCTTGTACAACCTACGTCTGCGTAGGTTACGGTTACGTAAGCTACATCTGGGTACCGCGGCGACAACGCAGCAAGTGTGACGGATGGAGTTCTATGACAGCTACCTCTCCCACGCCCAGGGGTCGCAGTGCACTCCTCGACCCACGGCAGGCCGCTCCTAGCACCGCAACATCACCGACCGCATCCTCATCGCAGCCGCGCCGGGTCACAGCGGCACCGGAGATCGAGCCTGAAGGCGCCGGCACCGGAGAGCGCGTTCTTGTCGGCTTGTTCGTCGGCGTACCGTTCCTCGCGGTGCTCGCCGCCGTACCCTTCGCATGGGGCTCCGGGCTCGGCTGGCACGACGTCGCTCTCGGGCTGGTCTTCTACGTTGTGTCCGGCCTCGGGATCGCGGCCGGTTTCCACCGCTATTTCACCCACGGCTCATTCAAGGCAAAGAGGTCGCTGCGCATCGCGCTCGCCATCGCTGGCAGCCTGGCCATCGAGGGCCCGCTGCTGACCTGGGTGGCCGACCACCGCCGTCACCACAAGTACTCAGATCGTGAGGGCGATCCTCATTCACCTTGGCGTTTCGGTGACGACTGGAAGGCGCTTACCAAGGGTCTGCTCTACGCACACATGGGCTGGATGTTCAATCCCAATAGGACTTCGCAGCAGCGGTTCTGCCCCGACCTGGTCGCTGACCCTGACATGCGCCGCATCTCGGGGATGTTCCGCGCGATTGCCGCCGTTTCGCTGCTGCTTCCCGCAGCTATCGGCGGGTTGTGGTCGATGTCCTGGATGGGGGCGCTCACCGCGTTCTTCTGGGCGAGTCTGATCAGGGTCGCAGCGCTTCATCATGTGACGTGGTCGATCAACTCGATCTGCCACACGTTCGGCGAGGAATCCTTCGAAGTGCGGGACAAGTCGCGCAATGTCGCTTGGCTGGCTGTTGCCTCGTTCGGCGAGTCCTGGCACAACCTGCACCACGCCGACCCCACCTGTGCGCGCCACGGGGCGCTCAAAGGCCAGATCGATCCCGCTGCGCGGTTGATCTGGGTGCTGGAGAAGCTAGGTCTCGCCTACGACGTCCGTTGGCCCGACCCCGCACGTCTGGGTGCGAAGCAGACAGGCTCCGCGGGACGCAGGCTCGGCTCCATGACCCTCCGGCGTCCCGAAGCCGCGCGTGCGGTGGCGCAGTCGCAGATGATTGACCAGTGAGCGACTCACCAAGATCACGAAGAAAACGGATGACGGGCGCTGAGCGCAGAGAGCAGCTACTCGGCATCGGTCGTCGGCTGTTCGCCCAACGCGGCTTCGATGGCACCTCGATCGAGGAGATCGCCGCGCAGGCGGGCGTGTCCAAACCTGTCGTATACGAGCATTTCGGCGGCAAGGAAGGCATGTACGCCGTCGTCGTGGACCGTGAAATGCAGCGCCTGCTCAGCATGGTCACCGCTTCCCTCGCGGACGGCCTCTACCGGCAAAAGCTCGAGGGCGCTGCAATGGCATTCCTCGAGTACATCGAGGACAGCGCGGATGGCTTCCGCATTCTGGTGCGGGATTCACACGCGGCCTCCGGCACAGGCACATTCGCCAGCCTGCTCAGCGACATTGCCAGCCAGGTGGAACACATCCTCGGAGCCGAGTTCAAGCTGCGCGGTTACGATCCCAAACTGGCACCGATGTACGCGCAGATGCTGGTCGGCATGGTGGCCCTGACCGGCCAGTGGTGGCTGGATGCGCGCAAACCGAAGCTCGATGAGGTCGCCGCGCACCTGGTGAACCTCGCGTGGAACGGGCTATCTGGACTTGACACCAGGCCACGGTTGTCCGCACAGGGCGACCGGCGTCGGCAGCGAAAGGAAAAAGAGTCCCGCGCCCGTGCCACGACGTGGCATACAGCCGTGCCTGTCACGCCGGCCGTCGCTGATGACCCTGGCGCAGCCTGAGGGCTCACCACGGTCCTTCGTGCCACACTGGTACGGACCGCGAGACGGGCGTGTTGTTTGCTGGCAGGTCCTAAGCGCCTATCTTGTGTGCCACCGCGAAGACACGGCGGAACGGCAGCACAGTCCTATAGCCGTGCGCCGGGTACGCGGCCCGCAGACGTATTGCGTACTCGGCGAGGAACTCCGCGCCCTGATCGGCTCGAAGAGCGGCGATGACCGGCCGTAGCCCCGAACCTTTGTACCACTCGAGTACGGGGTCATCGCCCGGCAGAACGTGCAGATACGTGGTCTCCCAGGCGTCCACCTCGCATCCCGCGCCCGTGAGCAACGCAAGGTAGTCGGCAGGGTCGTGAACCTGGCGGGTGAGCGCGACATCGGCCAGCTGCTCACGCCAGCGAGGGGATTCGGCAAGCTCGCGCAGGATCCGATGGCTCGGCTGATCTGTGTTGCCTGGAACCTGAGTAGCAAGCCAGCCGCCCGGAGCTAGCAGTGCGGCCCACCCAGGTAGCAGGTCTTGGTGGCATGGGACCCACTGCAGCACCGCATTGCAGACGATCACATCTGGTGGCCGCGCGGGCGCGAATTCCCGTACGTCGCCTAGGTGGAAGCTCAGTGACCCCGTGGCCGAGGCGAGCGTCGCCTGCGCCGCATTGATCATTTCAACGGAGCTGTCCACGCCAACTACCTCAGCCGAGGGCCACCGCTCGGCGAGTGTCGCGGTGAGATGACCGGGACCGCAACCGAGGTCCACCACGTAGCGAGGGGATGCGGCGCCCACCCGGGTAAGTAGGTCGAAGAACGGCCGTGAACGCTCATCCGTGTAGCGTCGGTACTGCGCCGGATCCCACATGCCGGTCCTCCGATTGCCTTGACGTCAAGGCAAATCTGAGCAAACATATCTCTCGATGTCAAGGAATACACTGTCCGCCGTAAGTGGTGCGGCGCGCGCGGCTGAGGACCGGCATGAGCAATGCGGCGCGCGCGGCGGAGGACCGGCATGAACAGTCCGCCGCGCGGGGCAGAGGACCGGCATCAGCCGGGCGCCGACGGCACGGCAGGCCATCAGCCGACCACGGACGAGGTGGACGAGCTTGTCAAGGAGTGGCATGCCCAGCGGCCCGATCTCGACGTCGCACCGCTTCAGGTGCTCAGCCGGATCTGGCGGCTCGCCCGGCACCTGGATCGCGAACGTGCTGCGGCTTTTGCTGGGCATGGACTCGAACCATGGGAGTTCGACGTGCTCTCCTGCTTGCGCCGCCAGGGTCCGCCATACCGGCTCAGTCCTGGCAATCTGCTCAGGGCCACCATGGTCACCTCAGGCACCATGACCAACCGGATCGACCGGCTGGAGGAATCCGGCCTTGTCTTCCGCAGCCCCGACCCGCAGGACAAACGCGGCGTCCTGGTCTCACTCACCGAAAAGGGCCTGGAGCAGGTCGACCATGCTCTGGCCGATCTGCTCAGCCGAGAACGCGGCATGCTGGGCAGCCTGACAGAACCGCAGCAACACGAACTCGCGTCCCTGCTTCGCTCGCTTCTCACACCGTTCGACGCCCAAGTGACGTCACGCCGTTAACCCGGACTTACGTGGCTTGTGACGCGTGAGCCCACAGTGAAACTGGGGTTCAGGGTCTTGGTTGTGGTTGTTCTGGCCTCGTCAAGGTCACCCGTCTGGCGGGCGCCGAGGCCCGCCAGGACCACTTTGTACTCCAGAGCGTTGTGCCGACCCCCGAAATACCGACCAGTCACGACATTCTGGACCCCGTTGGCTAATCCGGCTCGCCGCGCCAAACAGACACCGGTTTCCGGCCCCACCGCACGATCCCACCGCGGGACAGCCAGCAAATCATCGCAGCGTCGCCGCCGGCTGAGGCCGGCACCATAGTGGCCGCCGGCGCATTGGGAATAGGCCAACAGAGTCCATTCTGGAGTACAAAGTCGCAGCCGCCAGACGGAAGCGTCGTGCCGCTGGGTGATCACGGCCAGGACCGGCCGACCGGCCAAGCGTCAGCCGCAACGGTCCGCCGTCGGCGGCGCCCCTGGCGACCGCCCGGGCGCGCGTTAGTCGTGAATCTGTTCGGCAAGAGCGAGCCAGCGCTCCTCGACTTCAGTTTTCTCGCGCTGAACCGAACGCAGCCGGTCACCAAGCTCCAGCAGCTTCTTGTAGTCGCTTGTGTGCTCGCCGATCGATGCTGCCAGCTCCGCTTCCTCGGTGGCGAGCCGTTCGAGGCGGCGCTCTAGCCGCTGCAGCTCCTTGCGTGCCGCCCGCTGACGGCCCGCATCACCCACAGGGGCGGCCTGCTCCCGCTCGGAGCGCGCCGAGGGCATCGGCGGCCGCGCGGCAGCGCGTGCCTCCAGCATGGCGAGGTATTCGTCCACGCCGCCGCCGACAAAGGCGAGCCTGCCGTCGCCGGGCAAGGCCAGCACGTGGTCGGTGACCCGCTCAAGAAAGTAGCGGTCGTGACTGACCACCACCAGCGAGCCCGGCCAATCATCGAGCAGGTCCTCCAGTTCGGTGAGGGTCTCCACATCGAGATCGTTCGTGGGTTCGTCGAGCAGGAGGACGTTGGGCTCATCCATCAGCAGCCGCAGCAACTGCAGCCTGCGCCGCTCACCACCGGAAAGGGCGGAGACCATGGTTTGCTGGCGCGCGCCAGGGAAACCGAGCCGGTCAAGAAGCTGGCCTGCGGACAACTCCCGTTTGCCAACCCGGGCCTGGCGCCGCACTTCCTCAACTGCCTCGATTACCCGCAGCGACGGGGTCAGCTCAGCCAGTTCCTGCGAAAGATGGCCGATCCTGACCGTCTTGCCCCGCATAACACGCCCCGTCACGCAGATCCCGTTGGCCTGGTACGGCGTGTTCTCTGCGCTCGACGGTGCGGGCGTGTCTATGGGCAACGTCCCGTCGAGCAGCCGGAGCAGCGTCGTCTTGCCGCTACCGTTGGCGCCCACCACTCCCACCCGGTCGCCTGGGCCAAGCTGCCAGCTCACATGATCAAGCACCGTATGGCCGCCAGCCCGGACCGTCACGTTCTTCAAGTTGGCCACGGTTCGGCCGAGCCGAGCCATTGCGAGCCGGGTCAACTCGACGGTGTCACGCGGTGGCGGCTCATCCGCGATGAGTTCGGCCGCCGCCTCTATGCGGAACTTCGGTTTGGAGGTCCGCGCGGGCGCGCCGCGGCGAAGCCAGGCGAGTTCCTTTCGCAGCAGATTACGCCGCCGCTGTTGCGCCACCGCTTCCGTGCGCTCCCGCTCGGTCTTCGCCAGAACATACGCTGAGTAGCCACCGTCGTATTTGTTCACCTTGCCATCGGCAACCTCCCAGATCTGCTCACATACCGCGTCGAGCAGCCACCGGTCGTGCGTCACGATCACCGCGGCGATGCCACGTTTACGCAGGTGAGCAGCGAGCCAGTTGATTGCCTCAAGGTCGAGGTGGTTGGTCGGCTCATCCAGCACAAGCATGTCCGGGTCGGCGACAAGCAGCTGGGCGACCACGGCCCGGCGGCGCTCGCCCCCGGACAGCTGGTCGACCGGCGCGGGCAACGCGACGCCGGCAAGCAGCGCCGACATCACCTCGCGTGCGCGGGAATCACTGGCCCAGTCGTAGTCAGGCCGCGACCCGAGTACCAACTCGCGAACGGTCCCGGCCACGCGGTCGTGCTGCGGCAGGAACCCAATCGTCAACCCGCGGGCATGGGTCACCCGGCCCGAATCAGGCTCTGCGGCCCCGGCGAGCACCGACACCAGTGTCGTTTTGCCGCCGCCGTTACGCCCCACGACGCCGATCCGCTCACCGGCCGCGACACCGATGCCAACGGCGTCGAGCAGGATGTGGGGACCATATGCCTTGCTGACGGTCTCAAGATTGACCAGGTTAACCATGCTCGGCCCGGATCAGATAACGCTCGGCCGACCAGACGGCTGCGGCGTGACGACCGCACCTTGCACCGGGCCGTGGACAGCTGTCACATTCCGGCACACGCCCGCACCTGTGAGCGCGGCCGCCAGGTCCAGCGCATGCTCACGTCCTCCGGCCAGGAAGGCACATGTGGGGCCGGAGCCTGAGACGATTGATCCAAGGGCGCCACGCTCTCGGCCGGCAGACAGAACGCGACGTAGCCCTGGCCGAAGTGACAGCGCGGCCGGCTCCAGGTCGTTGCTCAGCAGTTGGCCGACCGCGACCGCGTCGCCCGAGCGAAGCGCTGCAAGCAGAGCGTTGCTTACGCCATGCGCGCCAGGCCGGCTCGGGCGATCGCCGCTGTCTAGCCCGTCGTTCGACGTTCGTGTGGCACGGAGCCGGTCACACTCCGCGTATACCGCTGCGGTAGAAAGCCCGGTATCTGCGAAAGCGAGAACCCAGTGATATCGCCCACTGACCAGGGCAGGCGATAGCTGTTCGCCCCGGCCGATGCCAATCGCGGTCCCCCCCGCGAGGCTGAAGGAAACGTCGCTGCCGAGGCCCGCGGCTAGCTCGGAGAGATCCGCAGCGCTCAGACCCGCAGCCCACAGGCCGTTGCAGGCGACCAAGGTCGCAGCCGCGTCGGCGCTGCCACCCGCGAGCCCGGCCGCCACCGCGATCCGTTTGCGGATCACAATCCTGGCGCCCCCGCTGATGCCGGTGGCGCGCCGCAATGCCGTCGCCGCCTGGGCAGCAAGGTTGCCCCGGCCGACCGGCACCTGCTTGGCGCCCTCGCCCTCGACCTGGACGCTGATCCGGCTCGCCGGCCGCACCGTCACCTCGTCGAACAGCGACACCGCATGGTAGACGGTCGCGACACCATGAAAAC
>WNGG01004924.1_pt1 | contig 14915 bp, 8 predicted proteins | sample 5400661 | NCBI WGS metagenome assembly WNGG01 (sample SAMN13153372, study PRJNA577476) | soil metagenome | isolation source: 100 cm soil or saprolite under Garry oak tree replicate 1 | place: USA:California | collected 2016-06-15
GCGCGGGCGAGAAGCTGCGTTACGTCCGAGGAACCAACGTGTTGCGCGTGCTGTCGGACGGCGATGAGATCCGCGTTGCGGCCGTCGGCGACGAGATCGAGGTCGCGACGCGCGGCGACGCGTGGCCTGCGGACTTCGACCCTCCGCCGCTCGGCGGCGCGACCCGGGCGACTGTGGTGGATCGGATCCGGGCGCTGCCGAACCGCGCGGCGGCCGCAAACGTATACGCGCGCAGCGTACTCGTCCTGGCCCTCCACCAGGAGATCTCCGGCGGGTTCATGGCGGAATCGGGCGACGACGTCCTGATCGCCCACGCCCTCGACGTCTGTGGCGAGCGCGGCGCCTCCGAAGGTTTCTTCGCGTGGGCGCTCGCGCACCGCAATCTCGATGGGTTGCTGATGTGGGGCCTCGAGCAGCACATGCGCATCGCGTACGGCACCGAGCTGCGCTCGCGTTATGAGCATGTGCGGCACGGACCCGGCCCTGAGCTCGCTCCCGCGCCGCCTCAACTGCCGCGCCCCGGGAGGGCGGCGATCGACGATGCGTTGGCGCGTCGCAGCGAGCTCGACCTCTTCACGACCCCAACGGGCGTAGACCTTCGCGCCCACGCGCTTTTCCTGCTTGCGGTCCACGCGTTGATCCCGAAAATGCGCGGCGGCGAAGATTACTTCTTCTCGCACCAGTCGCTCGCGCAGGAGATCCGGCGCGCCCGCGCACTGTACGGCGGCGCCTACCACTCGGGACTGGTCGCCGCCGACGGCGACCCGCTCGGCGAAGTTGAGGTCCGCCCCGACCTCGAACCGGCCGCCGCTTCGTTGGTGCAAGCAGACGACCGCTACCGGATCAAGGTCGATACTCGCGAGGGCGCGATCTGGGCGTCCGACTCCGACCCTCGTCCGGGTGGTCAGGAGTTCGCCCTGTCGAGCCGTGAGGGCCCGCCCGACTGGATCCATGACGCCGTGATCTACCAGGTGATGGTCGATCGCTTCGCCCGCGATGGCGAAGCGCTGCCAGAGCCTGGATCTTCCACCGCGCTCTACGGCGGCACGCTCGACGGGATCCGCGACCACCTCCACCACATCGCCTCACTCGGCTGCAACACGATCTGGTTGACCCCCGTCCATCAGAGTCCGTCGCACCACGGCTACGACCTCGAGGACTTCTTCACGGTGGAGCCGCGATACGGCGGAGGGGCCGCCCTCAAGCGTCTCATTGATGACGCGCACGCGCGCGGTATGCGCGTCCTGCTGGATTTCGTGCCGAACCACACAGGCCGCGGCAACCGGCTGTTTCGCGACGCGATCGCGCGGGGTGGCGACGCCGCGGGCTTCTACCGGTTCTGGCAGTGGCCGCACTACTACCGCTGCTTCTTCGACCTGATCGTTCTGCCCGAGCTCGACACGGGAAGCCGGCGCGTCCAGCAGTACCTGGTTGATGCGGCGCGACACTGGCTGACCGAGTTCGGCGCGGACGGCCTTCGCTGTGACCACGTCGCGGGAGCGGACCCTGCGTTCTGGGTCCAGCTTCGCCAGGGCGTGCGAGCGGTCAAGCCCGACGCGCTGGTGCTGGGTGAGGCGACCGGGCGGCTCGACTGGCTCGCGCGTTACGCGGGCCGGCTCGATGCGATCTTCGATTTCGAGCTCGCGTCATATGTGCGTTCAACGTTCGCGCGTGGCCGGATCGAGCTGCCGGAGTTCGCACGCCGTTTGGACGCGCGCGACAACGGTTTTCCAGGCCTCGCGCTGGCCACTCTGCTCGACAACCACGACATGAACCGGTTCCTGTGGATGGCAGGCGGCGACTCCCGGCGCCTCAAGCTGGCGGCAACGCTCCTCATGACCCTGCCCGGCGCGCCCGTGATCTACTACGGGACCGAGGTCGGCCTGACGCAGCGGCACGACGGCGCCGTCGAGAATGCCGAGGCACGCCTGCCCATGCTCTGGGATGGCGACCAGGACGGTGACCTGCTCGCCCATTTCCAGCGTCTCGGTCGCCTGCGACGCGAGTCGGCAGCGCTTCGCCGCGGGTCGCGCAGGACGCTGGGGGTAAACGCTGACGAACTGGTCTACGAACGTGTGCTGGGCGAAGAGCGCTTCGTCGTGACGCTGAACGTGAGGACGCTAAGCGGCTCGATCGTCGACGGTTCCGGTCGCGACCGCCTTCGCGAGGATGATGTACTCGGCGTGGGCCCAGACCAGCGGCCGGGCTGACCCTGTCGGAAGGGCGGTGTTTTCCCACACCTGCTCACTCAACAGATGCTCTGGGCCGGCGAGGGACTCCAGCTGCGTCAGGTAAGGAGCGCCGTCTCCGCCGGCGATCACCGTGTAGACCCCGCGTTCGCCGCTCAGCAGCGGCCAGAGATGTCCTTGTCCGGGCGGTGCGGAGCCCTCGTTCTTCTCGCCATAGCCGTCGTGCGGGTAGCGGTACCACAGCTTCATAAGGCGGGCCTGCATCGAAGAGACGTTGTCGACTACGCGTAGGGTCGACTCGATCCGCGGATCGTCTGCCTTGCGGACGCCGAGCCGCACCAGCTCGAGAAAGCTTGGGTCGACGATGTCCCCCTGGTCCCACACGCCTCCCCCGTTTGCAATGTTGATCGGCTCGGCTGTGTTCGGCTGGCCGTTGGGCGAGATGCGCAGGTAGTAGTCGACGCCCGCCATGCCGGCGCGCGCGAACGTCCACGACTCGACCGTCGCGTCCCATCGTTGGGCGGCTGCACGAAACGTGGCCGCCCGTGACGGATCGACGACGCGCGCCGCAGCTCGAAGCGCGGCGATCTCCGCCGCAATGGTGGCCGGCGAGTAGCCCGACGCCTCCTCCCACCGCTCCTGTTGAGTTGCCGGACCATTCGTCACGATGTAGTCCGCCGCCTTGGGGACGTCCGGACCAGTTGCCTTGCCGTAAAGACGGGCGGCAAGGAGGATCGCGTCCGCGGTCTCGTCGAGCTGCTGCCCGTTCCACACCTGCCTGCCCTCGAGGTCTGTGTTCTGGGGCATGCTGCCGTCCGGACGCTGCATCTTGCCCATGAACCGCAGCACGTCATAGGCGGTTGCGGTGTCGCCCGCGGCGAGCAGCGCATTCGCGGCGTGATACAGGTCGCGCGGCCACACCTTGCGGTAGCCGACGTCGCCGTCGTCGTCCGGACCGGTGTCGCCCCACGGCCGAGCGAGCGACGCGACGATCGCGCCCGGATGCAGCTTGTCCTCGGCCATCTTGATCACCTCGGCGCTGTGAAAGAACAGGGGCGTCGCGTTGGCAAAAGGGGTGAGCCGGGACGCGTAGTCGCGCCAGCCGAGACGGTAGGCGTCGAACACGGCCTCATCGCCGCGCTTCAGCGTCGCGTCGAGTGCCGTGTCAGCGGCCGACCGGCTGCTGCCGAAGGCGAGCGCGGTGGTCCAGGACGGCCTGTGCTCGGCCAGCCTCCACGTGAGCGAGATGCGCCCCGGCCCTGCCTCCCGGTAAAGGTTGGTCAGGCGGTCCTGGGTGCAGCTGGTCGAGGCCGTCGCCATGCTTGAGGTAGCCGGCGGTGCGCGGATCGGCCATGTCGCCGCCCACCGCCAGCCAGATTCCGCGCTTGCGGACGTATCCGCGAGAGCCGTCGAAGAATGCGGTCTGGCCCGCGCCGCTGCCCCCGAGGTGCGGCACCAGGTACGCGTAGACCGATAGCCGGTCCGCGTCATTGGACAGCACCTGGCTCCGGATGACGACCACCGGACGATCTGGATCCGTCGCGATCTCGGTGACGAGCGTGAAGTTGTGGACGGTATCAGTCACGCGCAGCTCGTAGATCAGCGCGCGGACGTCGGTCACCTTCGAGCTGGCCACTCCTTGGGTGGCCGAATCGAACAGGAAGCTCGAGCCGTCGGTGACCAGAAAACCGAGCTGCCTGAGGTTGTCGGCGTCAACGGTGGGATAGAGGACGTCGGCAAGCGTGCCGTGCGCCGCGGTGAACCAGACGTTGGACTGGCGGCTGTAGGCCGTCCCGATCGCGTCCTTGTTCCCCGTGGTCCAGTGGTCCGCCGCAACGCTCGCGACCGGGGCAGCGTCGGCCGTCCAACCGGAGACCGGTCGGAACAGGAGGATGGCGACGATCGCCAGCGCCGCCACGACCGTGCCGGCGACAACAACGAGTCGGTGTCCCCGGTGGAGGGGTTTTCTCAGCCCTTTACGCCGCCCACGGTGAGCCCGGAGCGGAAGTACTGCTGCAGGCCGAGAAACAGGACCATCACCGGGATCGACACGAGCAGCGAGCCCGCGGCGAAGTAGCCCCACGGGATCCGGTAGTTGTCCTGCAAGCCCCATAGACCGACAGGCACCGTGTACGCGTCCTCACTCAGCAGCAGCGTCTGCGCCATCACCCACTCGTTCCACGCGGTGAGGAACATGAGGAGCGCCGTGACCGCAAGCGCCGGCAGTGACAGCGGCAGCACGATCCTGATGAAGGCCTGGGTCACGGTGCAGCCGTCGATGAGCGCCGCCTCGTCCAGCTCGCGCGGGATCGTGTCGAAGTAGCCCTTGAGGTTCCACGTGCTGAACACCAACGCTCCGGCGACGTACGCGAGCATCAGGCCGAAGGGGGAGCCGACCAGGCCGATGGTCTTGAGGATGATGTAGATCGGCACCAGGGCCAGCACGGTCGGAAAAGCCTGGATCGCCAGCAACGTGATCAGCGTGACCCTCTTGCCGGCAAAGCGGAACCGCGCCAGCGCATAAGCGCCCGTGGCCGAGCCGACGAGGCCGCAGATCATCGTCCCGATGCCGATGCCTAGGCTGTTGCGCAGCCACAGAGGAAACGGAACCTTCGTCCAGATGTAGACGAAGTTGTCCCACGTCGGCTGGTCTGGCCATAGGCTCAGCGTCAGCGAGTAGAGCGATTGACCGGGGCGAAACGCTGCCTGGATCACGAAGAAGACGGGGAACAGCGCGAAGACCACCATCGCGATCAAGAAGGCGTGCACGAGAACTGGCACGCCGAAACGCGAGAAAAGACTGGCTCTCATCGCCCTTCCTCCCTCACCAGCCCGGTGAAGCGAAGGCTGCCCAGCGTGACCATGAAGAGGAGGAAGAAGATCACCACGGCGAACGCTGCGATGTAGCTGTAGTTGAACAGCTGGAACGCGACGCGGAATGCGTAAACCATCACGAAGTCGGTCGCGCCTGGTTTCGCGGCGCTGATGAAGGGCCCGCCTCTCGTGAGCAGGTAGGCGGTGTTCAGCACGTTGAAGGTCACGATCGCGCTGAGGATCGTCGCTGGCAGGATCGCCGGGCGCAGCAGGGGAACCGTGATCCGCCAGAACTGACGCCACCCGTTGGCGCCGTCCACGGCCGCTGCCTCATACAACTCGCTCGGTATCGACTGCAGCGCGCCGAGGATGACGACCATGAAGAAGGGGTACGACATCCAGATGTTGGCGAGGATGATCGAACCGAAGGCCCATGTCGGGTCGGTCAGCCAGGGCAAGCCCGCCTGCGGCCCGGCGAAGAGGCGGTAGATCTGGTTGAAGGTGCCGAAGTCGCCGTTGAAGAAGAACTTCCAGACCAGCGCCGTGATGTAGCTCGGCACCGCCCAGGGCACGATCAGCGCGACTCGCCACAGCGCCTTGAAGCGCACAGAAGGATGGTTGAGCGCGAGCGCCGACAGCATGCCGACCGCGAGGAACAGCGGGATGCAGATGGCGACGAAGAGGAAGGTCCGGCCCAGGACGATGAAGAAGTCGGCGTCGAGGCCCTGGAAGAGCCTGCCGTAGTTGACGAAGCCGACGATCGAGTAGTGACGGAAGTGATAGAGGTTCTGGTTCGTGAACGAGATGTAAACGTTGTAGAGGATCGGGAAAAAGCTGATGAGCCCGACCCCGATGATCATCGGGGACAAGTACGTAAGGGTCATCCGCCAGCCGCTTCGATACATCCCTAACCCCAAAGAACAGAGGACGGCGACCCGTGGTCGCCGTCCTCTGGTTGCCTCAAACGATCACTTGAGCTGGGCGATGTTTGCCTGTGCCGCGGTCTGTGCTGCGTTGAGCGCGTCGTTGACTGTCTGCTTGCCGGTCCACACGGCCTCGAGGGCCTTCGCGACCGGGTCCCACAGCGCCGACATGAACGGGGTGTTAGGGAGAGGCACGCCGTTGTTGACCTGGGCGCCGAACCCTTTCACCTGGTCGATCGCCTGGACCGACGGGTCGGCGAGGGCCAGCTTGTTCGCCGGGATCTCCTTGTTCGCGACGGACTGGGAGATCTCGTTGTCCTTGTTGTCGAACCACTTGATCACGTCAACCGCAAGCCTCGGGTTCTGTGCGTTGGCCGAGACCATCAACGTCTTCACCCCGACGAAGGGCGACACCGGCTTGCCGTCGCGGGTCGACGGAAGCGTCGCCAGCCCGTAGTTGACGCCCGCCTTGCCGTAGTCGGCGACCGACCACGGCCCGTTGATGATGATCGCCGCCTTCTTCTCTTTGAAGAGGGTGTCGGCGACGCCGTAGTCGACCCCGGCCGGGATCTGCCCGCGGAAGCTGGCGACGTAGTTGAAGCCGGTCTTTGTTCCGTCAGTCGTAAGACCGACGGTACCGTCCGGCTTGACGTAGTAGCCCCCGAAACCGTAGACCCACGGCGCGTTGAAGTAGGCGTCCTTCGTGTTCCAGACCACGCCCCACTGGTTCGGGTGGGCGGTCTTGTACGACTTGGCGAAGGTGAGCAGGTCGTCGGTCGTCTTTGGCACCTGGTCGGCCGAGATGAGGTCCTTGTTGTAGATCATCGTGATCGCCTCGACCGTCTCGGGCATGCCGTAGATCTTGCCCTCGAAGGTGTCGGCGTCCACCGCCGCCTGGCTGAAGTTGGCCTTCATGTAGCTCATATCGACACCGAGCCCATCAAGCGGCTTGATGATCTCGAGCTTGACGAACTTGCCGATGACGTCATCGACCCAGGCGATGATGTCCGGGCCCTGGCCCGCGGGCACCGCGGTGGTCACGGCGTCGCTGAGATTCGGCTTGTGAACGAGGTTGATCGTCACGTTCGGGTACTGCTTGGTGTACGCGTCGAAGATTGCCTTCTTAGCGTCGAGGTAGCTGCCTTCCCAGTTGTGCCAGATGGTGATCGTGCCGCTGCGGTTGAGGGTGTTCGACTCGCCTCCGCCGCCGCCACCACACGCCGCGATGAGTATCGTCGTCATCGCGAGCAGCGCGACCCCCACCGACCTACCCCATCGGTTCAAGGGCAACAATTTCTCCTTCCTCCTTGCGTCAAACGAGCTGCACTCCCAGAACTCGATAGGACGTGGTCAAGAGAGGGAGTAAATCGGTTTGCGCGAATCTATTCCGCGGGGCTATTCGTGTCAAGGACGAAATCTCAGCCGACCCCAGCCGGCGTTTCTGAGCTGATTTCGGGTCGGCGTATCTTTGGCTCCGTGACTCAGAGGTCGCGGCTCGGAGGTACCGACCTCGACTTCTATCCACTGAACGGCATCGCGGACGGTCTGCCGATGACGATCAAGGTCCTGCTCGAAGGCCTGATCCGGCTCGCCGAAGCCGGCGTCACCGACGAGTCGAACGTCGGCGTGCTGACGCAATGGCCCGCGCCGCCGCCGGCCGAAGCGGAGCTGCCCTTCCTTCCCGCGCGGGTGCTGATGCAAGACTTCACGGGCGTACCGGCCGTCGTCGACCTGGCCGCGATGCGCTCGGCGATGAAGCGGGCTGGCAAGGACGCGGGCAAGGTCGATCCTCTGGTGCCGGTCGACCTGATCATCGACCACTCGGTGCAGGTCGACTCTTTCGGTTTCCGCGATTCGTACACCCGCAACATCCAGAAGGAGATCGAGCGCAACCGCGAGCGCTACTCGCTCCTGCGCTGGGCGCAGCAGGCGTTCCACAACTTCTCGCTGGTGCCGCCCGGCATGGGCATATGCCACCAGGTCAACCTCGAGCACCTCGCCAGGGTTGTGCAGGTGCGCGACATCCGCGGGCACAAGGTAGCGATCCCCGACACGCTCATGGGCACCGACTCGCACACGACGATGGTCAACGGTCTGGGCGTCCTGGGCTGGGGCACCGGCGGCATCGAGGCGGAGGCGGCGATCCTCGGCCAGCCGGCGTACCTGCCGCCGCCGATCGTCGTCGGCGTGCGTTTCACCGGCGCACTGTCCGCGGGTTCGACCGCGACCGACCTGGTGCTGACCCTGACCGAGATGCTGCGCAAGCACGGGGTCGTCGACAAGTTCGTCGAGTTCTGCGGCGACGGGCTGTCATCGCTCTCCGTCCCCGACCGCGCGACCCTGAGCAACATGTGCCCCGAGTACGGCGCCACGTCCGCGCTGTTCCCGGTCGACCACCAGACGCTTCGCTACCTCGAGGTGACCGGTCGCGACCATGAGCAGATCGGCCTGGTCGAGCGGTACACGAAAGAGCAAGGGCTGTTCCGGTTCGACGGCGCGCCGATCCCCAAGTTCAGCGAGCTGCTCGAGCTCGACCTCACCAGGGTCGAGTCGAGCGTCGCCGGACCGAAGCGGCCGCAAGACCGCGTCCCGCTGCCCGGGGTGTGGGACAGCTTCACGACGGTCTTCAAGCCTGGCCCGAAGCCCGAGCCGGACGCCATCTCGCGCCTCACCGAGGAAGGCGGTCCCGTCGACGGCCGCGCGACCGTCGCCGTGCACGCCAGGCACGCGGCCAATGTGGAGAACGGCTGCGTCGTGATCGCCGCAATCACAAGCTGCACCAACACGTCGAATCCCTCCGTGATGGTCGCCGCCGGACTCCTCGCGAAGAAGGCGGTCGAGCTCGGCCTGACCGTCAACCCGTACGTCAAGACGAGCCTCGCGCCGGGCTCGCGCGTGGTCACCGACTACCTGCAGGCGGCAAACCTGCTCGAGCCGCTGGAGAAGCTCGGCTTCTTCCTGGTCGGCTACGGCTGCACGACTTGCATCGGCAACTCGGGTCCGCTGGCGAGCCCGGAGGTCGAGGCCGCGGTCACCAAGGAAGACCTCGCCGTCGCCGCGGTGCTCTCCGGCAACCGCAACTTCGAGGCGCGCATCCACCCGCTCGTCAAGGCGAGCTACCTCGCGTCGCCGCCACTGGTGGTGGCGTTTGCGCTCGCCGGCACGATGCACAAGGACCTGACGAAAGAACCCGTGTCAGAGACGCCCGACGGCCGGCCCGTGATGCTGTCCGAGCTGTGGCCGACGCAGGTAGAGGTCAACGCGGTCATCCAGCACTCGCTGAAGCAGGAGATGTTCAAGCGCGAGTACTCCCGCATCTTCGAAGGCGACGAGCACTGGAAGTCGATGGCTGCGCCGACGGGGCCGATCTTCCAGTGGGATCCGGAGTCGACCTACGTCAAGGAGCCGCCGTACTTCGACGGCTTCACGACGCAGCCGCAAGCGCTGACCGACATCGAGGGCGCGCGGGTGCTGGCGGTGCTCGGGGACTCGGTGACGACCGACCACATCTCGCCGGCGGGATCGATTCCAGTCGACGGCCCGGCGGGACGCTACCTGATCGAGCATGGGGTCGACCGCTTCGACTTCAACAGCTTCGGCGCGCGCCGAGGCAACCACGAGGTGATGGAACGCGGGACGTTCGGCAACATCAGGCTGCGCAACGCGCTCGCATCGCGCGAGGGCTACTTCACCAGGCACTTCCCCGACGGTACGGAGGTCACGATCTTCGAGGCGGCGGAGCGCTACAGGTCAGAAGGTGTTCCGCTGGTCGTGCTCGCCGGCAAGGAGTACGGGACCGGCTCCTCGCGCGACTGGGCGGCGAAGGGTCCGCTGCTGCTGGGCGTGCGCGCGGTGATCGCGGAGAGCTTCGAGCGCATCCACCGCTCGAACCTCGTGGGCATGGGCATCCTGCCGCTGCAGTTCGGGTCGCACGAGAACACGCAGCTGCTCGGACTGACCGGCCAGGAGAAGTTCACGATCCGGGGCCTCGACTCGCTGAAGCCGGGCCAGCTGGTCGACGTGCACGCGGTCGGGGACGACGGGCGCGAGACTTCGTTCAGCGCGCGGGCCCGGGTCGACAACGAGACCGAGATCGGGTACCTGCACCACGGCGGCATCCTGCCGCTCGTGCTGCGAGAGCTGATCGCGAGAGACTAGAACAAGCTGGAACTCCCACCCACCAAACCCCCGGATAGTCGCGACTATCGGGTCAGTTCGCGGCCGGCAACCACGGATAGTCGCGACAATCCGAGATAAGAGGCGCCGCTAAGAACTTGGCCATCGTTTTGCGCAAAACAGGGGGAAAACCGCGGCCTTAGCCGCCGTTTTGCGCAAAAGGGGCGATAAATCCCGACTATCGCCGAAAAGCTAGGCGGCCGGGACCGAGGTCGAGCTCTCCTCGTACGTCGTCTTGATCGGCAGCCAGCGCTCGTGCCCGCACTCCGGACACTCGAACAGTCCCACCAGGACATCTGGCGTGGTGGCGTCGGAGTGCATGGTGCGCAGCCGCATCGACACGGTCGCGTCGTGCCGTTCGCACGCAGGAACAGACTCGATGGTCATGCCGGGACGTTAACGCACCGCGTCCAACCCCTCCTAGTGCGCGCGTCACAAGGCTTAAGGGGATTTGCTTGTCCTCCGACCACACCCTAAGCTTGCGGTGCAGTGGCGATCAAGAAGGTCGACAGGGTCGTTGCCGATGCCGATCAGCCGAGGCCGACGGTGCGCGAAGCGATGCGCTCCGTCCTCGCCTCGGCCAAGCTCGTCGCGGGCGCCGAAGGCCTCGACCGCCAGGTCGAGTGGGTGCGCATCATGGAGACGCCCGAGATCCAGCCGCGCGCCGGCGACCTCATGTTCACGAGCGGCTTCCCGATCAAGGACGACCCCGACGCCCAGATCCGCCTCGTGGGCAGGATCGCCGAGGGCGGCGGCGCCGGCCTCGTCGTCCGGCCCCTGCCCTACCTGCGGCGGATTCCGCCAGAGATGGTCACCGAGGCCGACCGGCTCAAGGTGCCCCTGTTCACCATTCCCTCGGACGTCCAGTTCGTCGACCTTATGACCCCGCTGCTCGAGCGGATCATCAACGCCGAGCACTGGCGGCTCAAGCGGTCGATGGACATCCACCGCCGGTTCACGGAGCTGGTCCTCGACGGCAAGGGGGTCAACGAGATCTGCCGCACGCTCGCCGACCTGCTGGAGAGCGCGGTCGTGGTCGAGGACGCGAGCTTCCACCTGCTCGCCCACGCCGGCGGCAGCGCCGACCCGCACCGCAAGGAGACGATCCTCCGCCAGGGCACGCCCCACCGCGTGCTCTTCGATCCCCAGATCCAGCGCGTGCTGCGCGAGGTCGAGGCCAAGCGCGGACCAGTCAAGGTGCCGGCCTTCCCCCACCTCGGGATGTCGCGCGAGCGCCTGATCGCGCCGATCTTCGCCGCCAACCAGGTCCTGGGCTACATCTCTGTGCTCGACCACCCGCCGCACAACGAAGAGCTCGCCTTCATGGCCATCGAGCAGGCGGCGCTTGTGCTGGCGCTTTCGATCGTCAAGGAGCGCGAGCTTTCCGAGGTCGAAAGCCGGGTTCGCGGCGAGTTCCTCGAGGACCTGCTGCACGGCACCTACGGCGACGAAGCCGCTGCACAGCGGCGAGCGCGACACGTCGGCTACCCGCTCCACGGCACTCACATCGTCGCCCTGGTCGACATCGACGACTTCCGCGGTTTCGTCAAGGCGCGCCAGATCTCGGAGGACGCGATCCAGGCTGTGAAGCGCGAGTTCCTGCGCCGGGTGACCACGGTCGTGCGGGCCGGCTACCAGCGCGCGCTGGTGCAAGGGCGGTCCGACCAGGTGGTCGCGCTCCTGCCGCTCGGCACGGAGGTGGCCGACCACCAGGCCCGGAGTCACGCGCTGGGCCTGCAGATCCAGCAGGCGGTGGCGGAGTGGAAGCCTGGGTTCACGATCTCGGTCGGCTTCAGCGCGCCGATCGAGGCGCCGCTCGGCGTCGAGGGCGCGCTGCGCGAGGTGACGTCGGTGATGGAGTCGCTCGCGCGCTTCAAGCGCTGGGGCCAGGTCGTCGCGGTGCCCGAGCTTGGCCTGACCGGCCTGCTCGCCGCGGTCAGCGACGAGCGCCTCGTCGATTACAGCCGGCGCCACCTCGGACCCCTGGTCGAGCACGACCGCGCGCGCAAGGGCGCGCTGGTGTCGACGCTGCGCGCGTACCTCGAGACCGGCGAGCAGCAGCAGGCGGCGCAGCGGCTGCGCGTGCACCCCAACACGCTCCGCTACCGCCTGGACCGGATCCGCGAGATCACCGGCCTCGATCTCGAGGACCCCGAGACGCGCCTCAACCTTTCGGTTGCCCTGCGGGTGCAAGCCCTGCTGGGAATGTAGCGTTCGCATAACAAAGGACGCCTGTTTTTTGGTAGCGACCTACTAGCCACCCCTGGCATCGATCGGTAGCCTTTGTATTCGCGTGCCCCCCGCTCTGACTCCGTCACGCCTTGCCTGGGCCGGGGACCTCCCGGAGTCCCGCGCGGCCTGCGGCATGGGCTTTGTCGCGACGCCTGGGCGCGGCCACGAAGCGGTCGCGCTCGGAGTCCGCGCCCTCGCGCGGCTTGCACATCGCGGCGGACTCGACGCCGACGGCAAGAGCGGAGACGGCGCGGGCCTGCTCATCCAGGTCCCCGAGCGTCTTCTCGGCGGGAGGTTCGGGGTGGTGGTCCTGTTCGAGTGGGACGGCCGCGCGAGGGAGCTGGTCGAGCAGCACCTGAAAGTCGCGGCGTGGCGCTCGGTGCCGGTCGACGTCGATTCTCTCGGCGAGCGGGCGCGCGCCACGATGCCGGCGATCTGGCATGGCTTGATCGAGAGTATTGGCCTGGACGGGGAGGCGTGGGAGCGTGAGCTCTACCGCGCCCGACGTCGCATCGAAAGAAGCGCGGGCGAGCAGAGCGTGCGCATGTACATCCCCTCCTGCTCCAGCCGGACCGTCGTCTACAAGGGGCTCATGGCGGGCACGCGCCTCGCCGACTTCTACCTCGACCTCAACGACGAGGGTTGCGAGAGCAAGCTCGCCGTCTTTCACCAGCGCTACTCGACCAACACCATGCCCGACTGGCGTCTCGCGCAGCCGTTCCGCATGCTCGCCCACAACGGCGAGATCAACACCATCACCGGCAACCGCGCGTGGATGCGCGCCCGAGAGGCCGACCTCGAAACCGATCTGCGCGGCTCGATCTGGCCGGAGGGATCCGACTCCGCCTCGCTCGACAACGCGCTCGAGTTGCTCGTGCAGCGCGGATGGGAGGTGAGCGAGGCGCTCATGAGCCTCGTCCCCGACGCGTGGGAAGGCCGAGGCGACATCTCCGCGTCCGTGCGCGACTTCTACCGCTACCAGTCCGTCCGGTTCGAGCCCTGGGACGGGCCGGCGGCGCTCGCGTTCAGCGATGGAGTCGTCGTCGGAGCCGCCCTCGACCGCAACGGCCTGCGGCCATTGCGCTGGCAGCGCACCCGTGAGGGCGTCGTGGCCGCCGCGTCGGAGGCGGGCGTGGTGACGATGGCGCCCGAGGACGTCGTGGAGCGCGGAAGGCTCGGCCCCGGCCAGATGCTGCTCGTCGACACGCGCGACGGCTCGGTGCTTCGTGACTCGGACGCCAAAGAGCGCGCCGCGGCGCGCCACGACTACGGGCTCCTGGCCGACCGGGTCCTGGTTCCGGTGGAGAGGCATCACGTCGACCTCGAGCCGCTCGAAAACCTTGCCGGCCAGCAGGCGCTCCACGGATGGGGCGCCGAGGACGTCAAGTTCGTCGTCGACGTGATGGGCGAGACGGGTGCCGAGCCCGTCTACTCGATGGGCGACGACATCCCCATCGCGCCGCTCGGCCGTACACCGCGCCGCGTCTACGGCTACCTGCGGCAGCGATTCGCGCAGGTGACCAACCCCGCGATCGATCCGCTTCGCGAGAAGGCGGTCATGTCGCTGCGCGTCCTGCTCGGCGCGCGACATGAAACGCTCGAGCCCGAGGGCGGCGCCGACCGCGAGCTCCTACGCCGACACCACCCCGCCGTTCCCGCCGAGCGCGCGCAGGGCGCACTTCCGCCCGACGGAAAGGTGCTCGAGCTGGAATCGCCGGTGCTCGGCGCCGCCGAGCTCGCGCGGGTGCTGGAGAGCGCGACCGTCCTCGACGCGACGTACGCGCCGCACGAAACGCTCCGCGACGCGCTCCTTCGCCTGTGCCGCGAGGCCGGCGAGGTCACCGGCGTGATCGCGTTGAGCGACCGGCGTTCGGCGCTGCACCGCATGCCGGTGCCGATGGCGCTCGCGGTGGGCGCGGTGCACTCGCACCTCCTCACGACCGGGCGGAGGATGGCGACCGACATCGTCGCGATCGCGGGTGACGCGGTCGACGTCCACGACGTCGCGTGCCTGATCACCATCGGTGCGACGGCGGTTCATCCATACCTGGCATTCGCCACGGTCGGCGATGAATCCTCCCCGCGCTACCGCAAGGCCCTCGAGGCGGGCCTGCTCAAGGTGATGGCCAAGATGGGTATCTCCTGTGTCACGAGCTATCGGGGCGCGGAGGTGCTGGAAGCGCTTGGGCTCGGCGCCGAGGTGATGGCGATGTGCTTTCCGTCCTTGCCTTCGCGCGTCGGCGGCGCGGATCTCGACGACCTCGACCGCACCGCGCGCAGCCGCCCGCAGCCGATGGCCGACCACGGCCGCGTCCGCTTTCGAAAGGCCGGCGAGCATCATGCCTACAACCCGCTCGCGGTGCGCGCGGCGAAGAAGGCCGCGCAGACCGGAGACGTCGAGGCGTATCGCGAGTGGCGGCGGTTGTCGACCACGAGCTCAGGCGAGCCGCAATCGCTGCGTGAGCTCCTGCAGCTGGCCGAGTGTCCTCGGCCGGTTCCGCTGGAATCGGTGGAACCGGCGTCTGAGATCGTCAAGCGATTCGTCAGCACCGCGATGTCGCTGGGCGCGCTCTCCCCCGAG
>WNGG01009494.1_pt1 | contig 14915 bp, 10 predicted proteins | sample 5400661 | NCBI WGS metagenome assembly WNGG01 (sample SAMN13153372, study PRJNA577476) | soil metagenome | isolation source: 100 cm soil or saprolite under Garry oak tree replicate 1 | place: USA:California | collected 2016-06-15
CGCTGCAATCGCTTTGCTCGAAGCCATTCAGCAACTCAATCAGTATCATCACAATTGGATCACTTACCGCTCTACGGCTGAAACATTGAAACACGAAAAATACTTGTTCCTGAGCAACGCCGGACCCTATGCGGCTACAGAGAATCCCAAGGCTCTCCTGGCGGAGCGCGTCGAGTCTTCGGTTTCACAAGAGCATGCGAAGTGGGCTTCAGCTCAGGAACAAACGGCGAAGACTCACGGGACTTCAAACAAGCACTGAGAAGTGTCCAACCACGGTGCGCAAAAAGTATTGACTGACAACAGCGGCTGTCATATTGTGCGGCCACCTCGTCAATAGTAAAGGCTGGTCCTCATGAGTTATCGAAATACAACTTACATCATCTTTGATGGGGATAAAGACCGCTGGGCGTATGCTCGCATGAAAGGTTGGAAGGCGCTTGAAAATATTGATTTCGATTTCCGCGATGCGCATGACCTGAGAGATATCCGGGATTGGTTCCTACCGGACACAGTGAGGAGAACGCTAAGACAAAGGTTCTCGACCGCCGGACAAGTAATAGTGCTCATCGGGGATGAAACTAAGACTCATCATAGATTTGTAAGATGGGAAATCGACACAGCCCTGGGACTTGATCTTCCAATCATCGCAGTCAACTTGAATAACATGCGCGAGATGGATTCGGACTTATGTCCGCCAATACTGCGCACCGAATATGATGTTCACGTCTCCTTCAAATTGAAGATAATCAAATACGCGTTAGATAATTTTCCATCGGAGTATCATCGTCGAGACCCGTCTGAGAAAGGTCCGCGCATTTACTCAGATAGTGTGTACCGAGAACTCGGCCTGTTGTAAAACTACGCCGTCCTTACGCCATTGAAGGTGAGCCTTCAGCGGCCTCGGCAATTAGAACAATTGCCAAAGCACAACTGAAAGAGGTGAAAACCATGCTTAGACCGGTCGCAAGATTTCGTTCGGCGTTGAATAGGCTAAGAGAGATTCTATTCAAACGCTTGTTCAGAGCGAGGTTCAGGTATGACGTTTTTATCTCTTACTCTCACCGTGATGCCAAGGACTACGCAATAAATCTGAAGAAGCAACTAAGCAGTCTTGATTTCACGTGCTTCATTGATGAAGAGGAATCGCCTGCAGGTTCATCATTGGATCCAACGCTTGCGAAAGCTCTTCGGAAGAGCGCGACCTTTGTTCTTCTCGCGACCGAGCGAGCCCTGACGCGTCCTTATGTCACTTCGGAATTCGAGAAATTCATCGCGACCAAGCGAACAATTGTTCAATATTTCAGAAGCGCTCACCAGAAACAACGAGGAGGCATTGACACAACATCCCTGGAATATCATCAAGGCGCGAAACCTGGTTTGGCTAAATGAAACTGAAGATGCATTCGCCAAGAAAAATCCATCCCCGCCAATAGCGGACGGCATCGACAAACTTTTTAAGTACACGCGACGAAATGTTCGCGTGCGCACGGAAATTATCGGCACCGCTGTGCTCGTGTTGCTGGCTGCGTTCGGCGCCGGCTTCGTAATCAAAGGCCAGGCCGCAGAGGTGTCGCGACAGGCCCAGCTCGCTGAAGTCGCTACGACCGAGACAAAGAAGCAGCAAGGAATCGCAGCAGAGGCAGGCAACGAAGCTAAAAGGCAGTTGGCCCTCGCAGCGCAGGCGACAGAGGAGGCTGAGCGACAAGGGCAGATCGCCGAAACGGCGAAGAAGGAGGCCGAGCGTCAACAGGAGATTGCCCTGACAGCCTCCGCGGAAGCAGATAAGCAACAGAGAATCGCGAAAGACGCAAAAGCGGAAGCAGATCGACAACAAGCAATCGCCAAAAAGCAAATGGAGCGAAACAGGCATTTCCTTTATGACTCAGATATCAATCTCGCGCAGAGTGCGCGGGAGGCAGGTGACATGACGCGCGTATATCAATTACTGAATGCTCACCTGTCGACCTTTACGACGCCAGGACAAGAAGACGTCCGCGGCTTTTATTGGTACTACCTATGGCACAACAGCTACAGAGAACTCGCCAGCCTCAAAGCTGCGACGGCTCCAGTGGCCTTCTCGCCCGATGGCAAAATGCTGGCTTCAACTAGTACTAGTAAGGAGGAGGGCGTTATTCTGTGGGACACCAGCACGCATCAGAAAGTGGGCACGCTCAAAGGGCACTCTGATTCTGTGCTTTCAGTCGCTTTCTCACCCGATGGCCACACGCTGGCGTCAGCCAGTTCGGACAAAACCGTAATGCTATGGGACATTAGCACGCGGAAGATGTTGGCCACTCTTAAAGGGCACTCAAGTTATGTCCTTTCAGTGGCTTTCTCGCCCGATGGAAAGACTCTCGCTTCGGCAAGTTCGGACGCGACCGTGAGGCTCTGGGACACCCGCACGCGCCAACCGGTGACCACACTCAAAGCACAGTCGCTTTCTGTCTATTCAGTGGCCTTCTCGCCTGACGGCGGGACACTCGCCTGGGGCAGTAAGGACGGAACCGTGAAACTGTGGAGCACCAGCACGCGAAAGATGTTGACCACGCTCCAACCACTGTCAGATAGTGTCCGCTCAGTCGCGTTCTCGCCCGATGGCAAGACGCTTGCTTCTGGCAGCGGTTTCCATACTGTGAAGCTGTGGGATTGGAACACCGGACGCGAGTTGGCGACGCTTACAACGCACTCATATTCTAACCATTCAGTGGCGTTCTCGCCGGACGGCAAGACGCTGGCTGCAGCCGGAGAAGACGTTATGCTGTGGGATCCCAGCACACAAGAGAAGTTGGCTACGCTCGCGGGGGTAGGAACAGTTGCCTTCTCGCCTGATGGCAAGACGCTGGCTGCAGCCAGCTCAGACAATACTGTTAAGCTTTGGGACACCAGCACTCGCCAGGAGCGCACCTTCATGGAGCAATCAAGCACCGTGGAATCAATCACTTTTTCGCCTGACGGCAAGACGCTCGCTTCAGCCGGACTTGATAACGTTACGCTGTGGGACGCCAGCACGCGTCTGGAGTTAGCCACACTCGAAGGGCAGTCATCAGTCGTCTTCTCGCCCGATGGCAAGACCTTCGCTTCGGCTGGTCCCGACAAGCACGTAAAGCTGTGGGACGCCAGCACGCGCCGGGAATTGGACACGCTCGAAGGGCAATCATCGGTAGCCTTCTCACCTGATGGCAAGACGTTCGCCACTGGGAATGCGGATCGGACAGTGAAACTGTGGGATGTGAATACTCGACAGGAACTGGCCACGCTCAGAGGAAGCTTCATTTCCTACGCGTCACTCGCCTTTTCGCCGGATGGGAGGATGCTCGCCGCGGGTAGTGAGGGGGGCGTGACGCTGTGGGACATTGGAACGCGGCGCGAGTTGGCTGCGCTTGCAGGATACTCATCGATGGTCTTCTCGCCCGATGGCAAGGTGCTCGCTGCGGCCAATGAGAGCGGCCTAATGCTGTGGGACGCTGGGACACGGCGCGAGTTGGCTGAACTTGTAGGATACTCGTCAGTCGTCTTCTCGCCGGATGGCAAGACTCTTGCTGCGGCCGCTTCGGACAATACCGTGAAGCTCTGGGACATCAGGGCGAGAAAGGAGTTGGCCACGCTGAAAGGGCACTTCGGTGCCGTAAATTCAGTTACCTTCTCACCGGATGGCAAGACGCTAGCTTCGGCCAGTGAGGATACGTCCGTTAAGCTGTGGGACACGAGCACATACCAGGAGTTGGCGACGTTCAGACGGCTGGGTGATGCTGTCCGCTCAGTTGCTTTCTCGCCTGATGGCAAGATCCTCGCTTCCGGCTATTTACAGGGGGCTTTGTGGATCTGGATTGCTGCTACAAAGGAAGAGGTAGCTGCTGCACAAAGGAAGCGATGAACCGGCTTGTGTGATCGATCACTGTCGCTCATCGCTGGCACGTGCGCGCCGATGTCTTGAGTTTCGGCACGCTTTCAATCACATCCACCACCAGGTGAGAGCGATCGAGCTGTTGAGTAACCACCATGTCGAAGGGCGTAGTGGTCGTTTCCTTCCTCTTTGTAGCCGCCTGCAAGCTGCCACGGTTCGTGCGCCGATAGGTCAGCCGCTGAATCAGCCGGTCTATCCTTGATTCTCTTCGCGTTGGTCGCGAGCGCCCAGCCAGCGCTGTATACTCACGCCTGCCCAATCGAGTGACTTCGGACAGAGTGCAGCTCGTTAGATTGATTCCGATTGAGAGATTGTCTTAGTAGGACGAGAGGATTTCAGGACTCGTAATGCTCGCGCTCCTCTACTTAGCGGCCATGACGTATTTCGGCGATCGTATCGCTCGCTGTTTCTATCGCTTCATCTCATTTCAGCAACGCGTGGCCACCGCATTCCTCGTCGGCTTGCTGCTGAGCACCTGGATCACCTACCTCGGGTCGTTGACTTTTGCCCGGTCCGCGCAGCCGCTTATCATGGGCAACATCATCTTCGTCCTCGCCCTTGGGCTGGCGATCTTTGGATCGAATCGATGGGATTGGATCTGCCTCGCTGCTTTTTTTATATTCGCCTGCTGGCTAATGTTTGCGACGCTCTCGTTCAAGGACGGCCAGTTTCAAATCAGCTTTAAAAGCTGGAGCGACTTTGGCGCTAATCTTTCACTGGCGCAGAGCTTCGCCCTGGGCCGCAATTTTCCCACCGAGCATCCTTTCTTTCCCGGCGAAACAATTCGCTATCATTTCCTCTTTTGGTTCCAGGCCGCGAACCTGGAACTGCTCGGTCTCAATCTGGTCTGGGGTGTCAATCTGCTCAGCATCCTCTCGCTGCTGGCGCTGTTGATTCTGATCATGACTTTCGCTGAGGTCTTGTTTGATTCTCGAGTGACGGGGCGAATTGCTGCTTCACTGTTCTTCTTCTCCAGCTCGCTTTCGTATCTTCCTTTTTTACGCTCCCAACAGAGTCTGCGCGCGGCGGCGAGCGCAATTCTAAACTCAAATCAATTCCTTGCTTCCGGCTATCCATTTCGTGGGGAAGACTGGGGTGTGTTGACGGTCAGCGTATACGCTTACCAACGACAACTGATTAGCGGGGTCGCAATTCTTCTTATTGTCTTAATCTTTTTAGTCGATCGGTACCGACATGTAGATCGCGAAGTTAGTCGTGCTCCTGCTTCGACGGAAGACGAAAGTGCGTCGCTGGAAATATTCGGCGCTGCCCGGACGGCAAGTGTTTCACCATCACAGATTTTTCGACCGCATTTGAAAGCTTTCATCTTCTCGGGGGCTTTGATCGGACTGCTTCCTTACTGGAACAGCGCGGTCTTCATTTCCGCTTTAGTGGTTCTCGGCGGCATTTTTCTTCTGCTACCTTACAGAGTTTATTCAGCGATTTTGATCGTCACCGCGTTATTGATAGGCTTGCCGCAGGTACTCATGCTTCGGGCGGGGAATTTGGCCGGGTCAAATCAATCCCTCTTTCACTTCGGCTACACCCTGGAAGATCCAACCCTGGCGCTCATCGTCCGGTATCTCGGTTGGAGCTTTGGCATAAAATGGCTGCTGGTCTTTGTCGCTCTGATATTTCTCTCGGGCTTTCAACGGCGATTGTTCATTGCGTTTTCCGGTTTGCTGGTCGTCGTCTTTCTTTTCCAACTCAGCACGGATCTCTTCAACAATCATAAACTGCTCAATGTCTGGGCCGTTTTTGCGAGCATCTATGCGGCCTACGCGTTGTGGCGCATCGGCAAGATCAAAATCATAGGCGCCGCAGTCGCGATTGTTTTGGCTGTCGCAACGATCTTTGGCGGCATCATCGATCTGTTTCCGCTCCACAACGATCCGGCTCTGGTCGTTCCTTATAAGAATGACCGGCTATCCGATTGGCTGTTGGCGAATACGAAACCTTCGGACGTCTTCCTGACTGACCTGTTGCTCACTCATCCAATTCTGTTTACGGGGCGCAAGATCTTTCTGGGGTACACCTTGTTTGCCTGGACCGCAGGGTACAACGTCGGCGAGCGAGAAACACTCTACCGTCGGATGTTCCAGGAGCGCGATCCGGTTGAACTCGTTCGTCTGCTCAACGCCAATAGGATCGCTTACGTTGTGATTGATGACGGCGTGCGGGGAAACAAAGCGATAAGTCAACTAAACGAGTCTGTCTATCGACAGCGTTTTCAGAAAGTTTTTGAAGACACCAAACACCAATATGCGAATCTGACTATCTACAAAGTGCCCGGCTGTGCTGAGCTTAACGTTAAAGAGTTTCGCTTGCCTTGCGATCCGGCTGCTCCTTTATTAAGGTGAGACGCAAACCCATGCCGACGATATTGAGCGACATCGAATTGCGCGTGCTGGGCTCTTTGATTGAGAAGCAAGTCACCACGCCGGAATACTACCCGCTGACATTAAACGCGTTGACGCTTGCCTGCAACCAGAAGAACAACCGCCATCCCGTTACGGCATTCGACGAGGCGGCGGTCGCGCAAGCGTTGGAGACTCTGCGCGAGAAAAACCTTACTTACGTCTTTTACGGCAGCAATAGCCGCGTGGCCAAATACAAACACGTTATGCCGGAAATTTTTCATCTCAATCAACCAGAGCTGGCGCTGATGTGTGTGCTGATGCTCAGAGGTGCGCAAACTGTCGGCGAGCTGCGCGAGCGCGCAGCTCGGCTCTATAACTTTTCCGGATTGGAAGAAGTTGAGGAGACGCTCAATTCATTAACCGTAAAAGAGCCGGAGCCGCTGGTGATCAGGCTGCCGCGTCAGCCCGGTCAGAAGGAAGCGCGCATTGCGCATCTGCTGGCCGGGGAAGTAAGCATCGATCACCCTGCCGAAAGAGAGTCTTCGCAGCGCGCCCCGACGAGTAAGCAGGCGGAGACTGAAGCGTTGCTCAGGCTCGAACGGGAAGTGAAAACGCTGCGCGCGGAAGTGACGGGGCTGCAGCAGCAGTTTGAAGATTTTAAGAAGCAATTCGAGTAATCAACTAAATAGCTAAGCGCACGGAGGAAACTAGAATGGAGACAGCCTACCCTGAAGTGAAGGGGCTGGAAGGAACTCGTCGCCAGTTTCTGAGAACCGCGATCGTCGGAGGCGGCGCCGCGGTGTTGGGAACAGCTCTATGGCCCCTCGGAGCGTTTGCTGCCGGCCACACCGATGTGTTGTTGCTCAGTTGTATGGACTACCGGCTGACAGGCAAGACCAGAAGCTACATGGTCCGTCGTGGTTTGGGCGACCAGAAGTATGACCACATCGTATTGGCGGGAGCCGCGCTCGGCGCCGTCACCGACAAGTTTCCAGAATGGAACAAAACGTTCTGGGACGAACTCGGCCTGGCCATTGACCTCCACGAGGTTCACAAGGTGATGATCCTGGACCATCGTGACTGCGGCGCCTATAAGCAGATCTTCGGCAAAGACTTTGCCAAATACCCGGCGGAGGAAACGCGCATCCATGCCGAGCAATTGCGAACATTGCGGGATAAGATCAATGAAAAATATGGCCAGCACACGCCAAAGCTCGAAGTGGAGATGCTCCTGATGAATCTCCAAGGCAGAGTGGAAAATATCCACTAGCCCGCATTATTCATCAATGACGTTCCTGTCATAGTCCGCGCAGCGGACGTCTATACGGACTTGGTATAAAATCGCCGTTGACGAAGTGGGCTTGATGGTACTCGGATCGGGTCTCGCCCTGCTGTTAAAGTGGTAGAGGATAGTAAACGGGCGGAAGTACGACTCGAACAAGCCGGCAGCTTTGAGACCTGACCGTCCCCGTAAATTAGAACCACCGTCCTGCGCTTACGAATGAGGCAGGGGCTATGCATGCCCCTGCCTTTTTCTCCCTCAGTGCGCTGCTGTCGGGTTGCCCCAGGTCGTAATCAGCCAATTAGCCTGGCGGCCGCTGGCGCTGCTTTTTCTTCTGCTCCGGTTGAGGCTGCGGCTGCTGCTTTTGTTGCTGACGCTCGACTCTTTGCGCCGGCTGAGTCTGTTGCTGCGGCATCTGCACCCTTGTTTTCGCAGCCTGCGGTGGTTGTTGCGGTCGGGCAACGCGCGGTTGCTGCTCCGGTTTCGCAGCTTGCGGCGGGGGTTGTGGTCGCACCGTGCGCGGTTGCGGCTGTGCTCGCACTGGTGGCGGCGCTGTTTTTTGCGGTGCTTGCTGCTTGGTCGGGGGTCCTACATAACCGCGTCGTGGTCGGGCCTGCGGCTGCGGTTGTGGCTGATCGACGCCCCTTCGCGTTTGCACGTTGTTGCGAATGCGTTCACCTTGCGCTTGTTGCGCCGCCATGCGCTCAGCGCGTTGCTGCGCCGCTGCCTGTTCGCGCTGCTGCTGTTGCGCTTGTCGCTGTTGTTGCTCCAACTGTTGCATCTGTTGTCGCGCTACTCGATTGCCACGCGCGGCTTCTCGTGAAAGATCGGCCATCTGCCGCTCTCGTGCCTGTTCAGCAGCCGTATTGTTTGTTTGGGCCGCCGGCTGATTTCCGGCCGTTGCGGACGCCCGATTGTCTTTGAACTGCAGCCGCTCCCCTCTGGCCTTTTCAGGAACCGGTTGCGCATGAAATCTCTGCGCCAGATCCCTTCTGAAGGGCGTTACCGGCGTCGTGCTCGTTATGACCGGTGTGTCGATTCGCTGAGCCACGGCGGCCGGGACGTCAAGCCGACGTTGTGCCTCGCGCGTACGCATTGCCGCGTCGCGAAAATTGCGAACTGCAAACGGATCGAGCACCGGACGCACGTTCGCCAACTGCTGCGCATCGACTCGCTCAATCGTGCGGCGATCGATTACGCGGTTAAAATCACGGACGTTGACGACTGTAACGGCTCCAGGCACGTTGAGATTAATGACGCGCTCTTGGATCACCTGGGTCCCGGTCAAATAACGGGCATTCCAATTTGGGTCATAGTAGCGCGGTGTATACGGATCTCCCGGCGCCAGGGGTACCCAACCAATCGTCTCCGTTTGGAACGGGATGAATGCAACCAGCGCGGGTGAATAGACTGCTGTGGTACTAACTCGATCAGGAATCCAGAACCACGAGTCACCGACATAAGCCCACCGGCCATAGTGATAGGGCGCGTAACCCCACGGCTCGTTCGAAATCCAGGTCAAGCCATATGGGTAATCCGTGATCCAATACCCGGATTGATACGGCGCCCACCCGTAATCAACCCGCGGATGCCAGCCATAGCCATAGCCGCTCACATCCTGCCAGTCACCGTAGTCATCAAGATCATACACTCCGGGTATGTAGTCGCTGACATACTGATAACTGTTGAATCTGCGGTACGGATCGTAGTAGTACGGATCGTTCAAGTACGTATCATAGCTAACGTAGCGACCGTCATAGGTGCGCGGATAGCGATAGCGATAGTAGCTATCGACAAGAGTCCCTGCCGCTCGCGGTTCTATGCGCGACAGCACCGCGCCTGAAGAGCCCTGACAGGGCACGGTCAATACTTCGCCTTTTTCGATGCGACCGGTGCCGCTCTGGCCCACGACCTGCGCGGCTCCGCTGAGCGCGGCGGCCATCGCACTGCCGCTGTCGTTGATTTCGACCTGATAAAGGCCCGGACCAGTTAAATCAACTGCGCCGCACGGTGTGGCGACTTCGAAAAGATCATTCGAAGGCAGGCTGCCTATGTCGAAGACTGCCGAGCCGTCGCGCAAGGCGACTTGCGTTTTTTCCCCGGACAACGACAAAACGTCGAGCGACGTGTTCGGATCCAGGCGAGCGAAATTACGTCCGGTGAATGCCACGGAGGCGTCGGAATTGTTTTTTGTGTAAATACGATCGCCTACGGAGATCGGGGTGTTCTGTTCAGCGTTAACCCACTGTGTGTTCGATGCGTTGTCATCAAGGCCGCGATTCAGACCAACCTCGCCGCTAACACGGTCTATTCGCGCTGCGTTAGGCAAAGCGGAAGCTTCGACGGTTTGTTCGTGCCTGACCCAAAGCGCAACAGCTCCAGCGCCCAGTACCAAAAACAGCAGACCGATTATCGCGAGATGCGGCCACGTTTTAAATCCATTCATGATCGCTTAACCCCCCTTTAGGCAGTTTCCATTAACTAACTCGGGAAGAGTCCACAGCGAAATTGGCAAGCACTATGCCGAGCGCGAGGTGCGAAGGGGTTTTCTATACTTGTGACGCTGATTGACGCGATCTTGTTTGTCGGAGTGGCCAAATGATCACTTAAACGTCACAGTATTGCGAGATATTTGCAGCGTGGGGAAGCTGTGCGAAAAAGAGTCAAGACGTACCGTATTCGACCAATCGCCGGCCGGAAAGACCGGTTTTTTCGTTCAGACGGATAACGACTTTGCCAGCGCGTTTGATGGGCTCGGTTTCAATAACGCCGGCCAGGTTATTGCCCTTACTAGTCGGAATGTTCAGTAGAGATAATCAAGCAGACTCAAGCATCATACGATTCTGGTTTTCCAGCGGCCACGCCGGAAAACTATTGCGCTTACCACCGCCAGCGTCGAAAAGGCGATCATGATGGCGAGAAAAACTCCGCGCGGTCCCATCCCAAAGACAATCGCCAGCGCGTAAGCCAGGGGCAACTCCCACAGCCAGAAGACAAACAGATTGATAATCGTCGGCGTCCACGTATCACCCGCGCCGTTGAAGGATTGCGTCAGCACCATACCGTAAGCGTAGAAGAGAAATCCGTAGGCCACCGTGCGCAGGCAGTCGACACCATAAGGGACGACATTTTCGTCGGATGTGTATATGTGTATGATCGGGCGCGCAAACAGCACAAAAATCAAACCAACAATGCCGAGGCAACACATGTTGTAAAAACCGGCCTTCCAAACAGCGCGCTCGGCTCGGTCAGGGTTTCGCGCTCCCAGCGCCTGACCGACCATGGTTGCGGCGGCGTTTGACATTCCCCACGAAGGCAGAATCGCAAAGACGATAGTGCGAATGCCTATCGTGTAGCCGGCCACCGCATTGCTGCCAAAACTAGAGACCGTGCGCACCAGACCGATCCAGCTCGCCATGCCGATGAATACCTGAAAGGTGGCCGTTGATGACAGCCGGGCCAGTCGTGCCATGATTTGAAGCTCAAGTCGCAAATGCGCGCGGGTAATATCAAACCGTCCGCCTTTGCGCACGAGTCGACTGAAGGCGTAAAGCACGCCGATGCCGCGACCAATATTTGTTCCAATGGCCGCGCCAACGACGCCCAGTTTCGGGAAAGGCCCGATGCCAAAGACCAGCAGCGGATTAAGTACGATATTGATCGAATTGGCTAGCCAGAGCACCCGCATCGCAATAGCCGCATCACCCGCGCCGCGAAAGATTGCATTGATCAAAAAGAGCAAGACGATCGTTGCATTGCCGGCGAACATGACTCTGGTGAAGCCAACACCATTCTGAACCACCCAGGGCGAGCCACCCATCGCTCTTAGCAGTCTTCCTGACAGTGGCACGCCTATCGCGGCAAAAATTGCCGCCACAATTAGTCCTAACACCATCGCCTGAACCGCGGCGTGGGCGGCTCCCTCCGGTTTACGCTCGCCAATGCGCCGCGCGACCATCGCCGTTGCGCCTATGCTGAGCCCAATCGCTACCGCATACATCAGGGTGAGCAGCGACTCTGTGAGTCCAACAGTTGTTATCGACTCAGCGGCGACAGCGCGGGGCTGAATATGCGAAACCCAAAAAATGTCCACTACCGCGAACGTGCTCTCCATTAACATTTCGAGCACCATCGGAACGGCCAACAACAGAATCGATCGACCGATCGGCCCAACCGTGTAGTCATGACGGTGGGAGCCGCGGATTGACTCAACTACTGCGGACCACAACCCCGCGCTAGATTCTGAATCAGTCGCTAGTTCATCGCCGCCGATTCCCGACTCAATTTCGGCGGCGGCGATTAATGCTGATTCGGCGACGCTTTCGCCGGCCGGCAATGATGGCAATATCTCGTTCGAATCAGGCATGTTTTAGCCTCTATCTTTTCGACTACTTAAACTGAGCGATGGCGCCGAATAGTCCTCTGCTCTACGCGGAATGACGGCGGAAGGTTTCTGCGAAGCGTCCGGTTTCTTCGGAACCGTGAAGGCAGGGCGTGCTGCTATATTTTCGTAGGCTGGTATTTCATTTTCGTCGATTACCAACTACTAATCACTCATTACTCGCTCGTCCAAAATCGTCCTGCAAACGCACGATGTCGTCTTCACCCAAATAGCTGCCACGCTGAACTTCGATGAACACGAGCAAATCGCTCCCGGGATTCTCAACGCGGTGGGCGACGCCGACGCCAATATCAATCGCTCCGCCGACCGATAGGATTGTCTCGCGATTATCGAGTGTAGCCTTCGCCGTTCCCTGAACTACCACCCAGTGTTCCGCTCGTTGTGAGTGCTTCTGGTAACTCAGCCGCTTGCCGGGCTGCACCTCGATGCGTTTGACTTTGAAGTTGCTTCCTTCATCAAGCACCGTGAAGGAACCCCACGGTCGTCGATCAAATTTCGGCGATGTTTCCAAGGCTTCTTCGTCCATGCAGCAGGCCTCCGTCTGGACGCGCGGTCTCCGCACTCCGTTAACAGCTATCGTTTCTACCCTAATAGCCTCTTGCGATCAAGCAGAAGAAATCCACGGAGCATTATCCTCAGACTAGTCACCAAGGACACAGGGAGAGTCGTAGACACCCAATTGTTTATTGGGAATAACAGCCCATTCGGACTGATCAAGGATCAAGCAGATATTTGCGCGAGTCTCGACGAAACTTCGGGCGGAGGTTCAGATTCCCGGGAAGAGACTGAAAGGCTATGCCCACTGGAGCGGAATTCTCTTTCGGGCTCGGCCTTTGTGGTATACTCTGCGGGTTCAAAAACCCTGGTCGGAGATATTTTTCCCCGGCACTGCGCCACGCTATCGTCTGTCCAGTTGTCTACGAAGCAGGAGGTTGGCCCTCCTGGTCTGGCTCTCCTCTTTCTGTAAGCAAACCATTGAACTGAGGTCGTGCGCTCCATGCTTAGGGGAAGTTACTCCAAAAACGGACATGACGACCAACATACCGTGCTCTTGGTCAACGATCTTCGTGACCAGCTCGACTTAATGAATGCTGCGCTGCGCAAGGCCGGATACTTTGTATTCACCGCGGAAGACGGCCAACAGGCTTTCGAGGTTGCCAAGCGCGAGCGTCCCGATGTCGTCATTAGCGATGTAATGATGCCCAAACTTAGCGGAATTGAGTTTTGCCGGCTCGTTCGTCAGGACGAAGAACTGCGGACTCTCCCCATCCTGCTGGTTAGCGCGCTGGTCAAAGACACCGACAGCGTGATCGAAGGTCTGGCGGCTGGGGCCGATGATTATCTGGAGATGCCGTTCGACTCCGCAAAGTTAATCGCGAAAGTATCGCGACTCATTGAACGCGCAAAACTTGAAGAAGCCCTGAAACACTCAGAAGAGCGGTATCGCCTGCTCTTTGAGTGCACGCCGCAACCAATATGGGTCTACGACGAGGAGACACTTTCTTTTCTCGCCGTGAACGAGGCTGCGGTTCGCACTTACGGTTATTCGCGGGAAGAGTTCCTGTCAATGACTACAGAAGACATCCGTTCCAGTGCCGATGTACCGGCTCTCCTGATCAAGAGAGCGACGGGAATTGACGAGCCACTCATCACCAGCCCGTGGAGACACCGGAAGAAGGATGGAACGATCATCTACATTGAAATAACCTCCCATCCTTTGGTATTCGCGGGAAAGAATGCCCGTTTAGTAATTACAACCGACGTCACGGATCGGAAGCTTCTGGATGAAGAACAGAAACGGATGCACGCTTCAATCCAACAGTCGGCGATTGAGTGGCGTCAGACTTTCAATGCGATCGATTTCCCGGTACTGATCGTCGATCTTGCCGGTCGCGTCAAACGCTCGAACCAGGCGGCGCATGACATCGCGGCAAGCGAGGGCGAAGAGATCATCGGACGAGAGATTGCCAAAGCAGGGCCAGGTCAGCCCTGGCAAAAAGCGTCGGAACTAATAAGCCAGATTCGCGAAGGTGGTACGTCGAGGTCTGCCGAAGTCAGAGACGACATGACCGGCAAGACCTGGGCAATAACGCTATACCTCATCCACGAGTTCGGCGCTTTCGGGGAGCGCGCGATACTCATCGCGCAGGATATCACCAAGAGAGCTGAGCTGGAGGCCTCGCTCCGCAGCAGTGAGATGATGTCTCTGTTAGGATCACTGGTTGCCGGCGTTGCTCACGAAGTTCGCAATCCCCTCTTTGGTATCTCATCCATCCTGGACGCCTTTGAAACTCGCTTCAGTGAGCGAACTGAGTACCTCCGGTACACGAACGTGCTCCGCGACGAGCTTGGCCGGCTGAATATCCTGATGGAGGAGTTGCTTGAGTATGGAAAGCCCTTCAAGGGCGAACTGTACTTGTCATCGCTGGAGGATGTGGTTACCAAATCTCTGCGTTCATGCGTGCCCGTGGCCGAGGTCGCGCGAGTAAAACTCGTCAACAAATTAGATGGACGAATTCCAGGTGTCCTGGTTGATCGTCGTCGGCTGTCTAAAGTCTTAGTTAACTTGATAGAAAACGCGATCCAGCATTCCCCCCACGACAAGACGGTAAGAGTGGAGGCCTACGAGACTCGCGAAGGTAGTCAACTCTGGCTGGACTGCGCGGTCAAGGATTCCGGGGCAGGAATTCTCGAAGAAGACCTGGCCAGTATCTTCGAGCCATTTTTTTCAAAGCGCCGGGGTGGCACGGGCCTTGGGCTGGCCATCGCAAAGAAAATTATGGAAGAGCACGGTGGGACGTTAATTGCCGGAAATAATCCGGAGGGTGGCGCCTGCATGATTGCCAGGTTCCCGATACCAGTTCAAACGGAGGTCAATGCCGATGGCGAGAAACAAGATTCTGGTCGTCGATGATGAAGCGGGCCTTCGCTTTGGTGTTCGCGACTTTCTCGAACTGCAAGGTTACG
>WNGG01022795.1_pt1 | contig 14914 bp, 18 predicted proteins | sample 5400661 | NCBI WGS metagenome assembly WNGG01 (sample SAMN13153372, study PRJNA577476) | soil metagenome | isolation source: 100 cm soil or saprolite under Garry oak tree replicate 1 | place: USA:California | collected 2016-06-15
TACGAGACGTAGGCAAGTCCGCCCGGCCGCAGTCGGTCGCGCATGATCGCCAGCGTGGCGTCCTGGGTGGTCCGCGATACCCAGGTCAGGATCCCGTGCATGACGATGACGTCGAGATCGCGCTCGCCCGCGCGCGCTGCGGCCTCCTCGAAGCTCATCTGCGCCACGGTGACGTTGGCGAGGCGGGCGGTGTCGATCAGCCGCCTGGCATGCGCCGCATGGCCTTCGCTGACATCGCAGCCCTCGAAGGCTACGTCGGCGTTCGCGGCGGCAATGAGCGCGAGGCCGAAACCCTGGCCAAAGCCGAGATCGAGCACGCGTGCCGGGGCAAGCGCGCGTCCCGGCGCCGCGCCGCAGACGAGCGCCGCGAACGCGAGATGGCTCGGGGCCGTCTCTCGATAAAAGCCGGCGGTGTAATCGACGTCCGCGACGTAGCCGGCGGTGGAGTTCACGTCGCGCGACGCCGGTCAGGCGGAGCCGGCGGCGGGCGGCGGCGCCTTCTGCTGCGTGACGACGCCGGCTTTCGCCAGCGCCGCCATCGTCTGCTGCAGCCGACCGAACAGGTCGACGGCGACCGGCGCGGTGAGCACCAGCCGCGACACCGGATATCGGCGTGCTTCCGCCCCGGGCGCCGACGGAACCTCGGGATAACGGGTGACGCAGAAGTCGACCCGCAGGGTCTGCCCGTCCCACGCCATGGTGTGAATCGAGTCGGCGAACGTCTCCGGCAGATCCGGCAAATCGACGTGACGGATGGGGGTGGGCTGCTGTTGTTGCTGTATGGCCATGGAGCGTTCCGTTCCTCGGGTGTCGTCGCCGTCATGACGACGCGCGGAGCCAAATCGGACGCTATCGTACGCGGCCGACGATACAAGGCAAAGCGTAGCGGGCAGCGCCGTATCGATGTCGCGCGTCCCGGACGGCAGATGCTTTATTCTTGGGCCTCTCCGGCGGCGGGACGATGCCGCCATCAAACGGCCATGCGGATACTCTATCAGGTAGTAAAAATGAGCGGAAAACGCTTAGAGATACATGCTATTGAACCTCGCGCAGCACTGGTGTAGCGTTCGTGGGTGCGTTGGCAGTCAAGCACGGGGAAGGTGCAATGTCGCAACCATATCTCGGTCAGATCCTGATGTTCGGCGGCAATTTTGCGCCGGCCGGCTGGGCATTCTGCAACGGTCAGACGATGGATATTTCCCAGAACGACGCGCTGTTCAACCTGATCGGCACGACCTATGGCGGCGACGGGCAGACAACCTTCAACCTGCCCGACCTGCGGGGCCGAGCGCCGATCCACATGGGCCAGGGCCCGGGGATAACGCAGAACTACGTCATCGGCGAACAGCTCGGCGTGGAGAGCGTCACGCTCACGACGCAGCAAATCCCGCAGCATAATCACACGGTGCAGGTCAAGACCGGAACGACGCAAGGCAATCAGAGCAAGCCCGACAGCAACGTGGTGCTGGGGGACGAGCTTACATCGCAGTCCCCCATTTCCGCCTTCACTTACGACCCCAGCACCGCCAACCAGACTACGCTCGGACCCAAGACCATCGGCTTGACCGGCGGAAGCCAGCCGCACGAGAACCGGCAGCAGTTCCTGGTCATCAACTACGTGATCTCGCTGTTCGGCGTGTTTCCGTCACAAAACTAGTTGCCTGCAGGCGCTTCGGCCGGAACGATCCTATCGCGGAGTGAATAGCCATGAGCGAACCTTTCGTCGCCGAGATCACCATGTTCGGCTTCAATTTTGCTCCAAAGGGGTGGGCCTTTTGCCGGGGCCAGTTGCTGCCGATCTCGCAGAACACCGCGCTGTTCTCGATACTGGGCACCATGTACGGCGGCGACGGCAAGTCGACCTTCGGGCTGCCCGACCTGCAGGACAGCGTGGCGATCAGCTTCGGCCAGGGGCCCGGGCTGAGCGACTACGCCGAGGGCGAAACGGGAGGAGTGCCCACCGTCACTCTGCTGACCACCGAACTGCCGGGACACAATCACTTCTTCAACGCGACCACCAACGTGGGCACGACCGTCACCTCGTCCGGGAATTTCCTCGCGCTGGCGCAGGGCGGCACGAAACAAAACAGCTTCAACGCCAACATCTACAGCACGAACCCGAATAACGCGACGACCGGACTTTCGCCGTTCGCCATCGGGTTCAGCGGCGGGAACCAGCCGCACAACAACATGCAGCCCTACCTCGCGCTCAACTTCTGCATCGCCATGCAGGGCGTCTTCCCTGCCCGCAATTGACCGACAAAGAGGGACGCCTCAATGAGCACTCCTTTCCTCGCCCAGATCGAGATCTTCTCCTTCAACTTCGCCCCCAAGGGCTGGGCCCAATGCAATGGGCAGCTGCTCCCGATCAACCAGAACCAGGCGCTGTTCTCGCTGCTCGGCACGACCTATGGGGGCGACGGCCGGGTCAACTTCGCCCTGCCCGACCTGCGCGGCCGCGTGCCGATCAGCTTCAGCGGCCAGACCATCCTCGGCCAGCGCGCCGGCGAGGAATTCCATACCTTGAACAGCGGCGAGATGGCGCAACACAATCACCCCCTCAACGCGGACGCCGCGACGGCGGCATCGAGCAACACATTCACGCCCAACGGGCCTGGGAGCAGCGTGCTGGGCAACGAGGGCGGCACGATTACGCCCACGGGTACCTTCACCGTGGCGCTATTCAACCCCACCTCGCCGAACGGGACACTCAACCCGGCCGTCATCACCAACAACGGCGGCAACCAGCCGCACGAGAACCGCATGCCGTCTCTCGTGCTCAACATGTGCATCGCGCTGCAGGGCATCTTCCCGTCGCAGAACTGACGGCGGCGGCGCTTACAAGCATGATTGGCACCCGCCCCGGATGACGTCCGGGGCAGCCCCCGGGTCACGTCCGGTGCAGGCCTTTTCAAGGATCAGGCTCTTAGCTGAACACCGCCTGATATTCCTGGCGGTCGGGCTCCGGAGTGTGGATCGGGTTCACATACATGCGATGGGTCGGGCCGCCGTCGATCTCGCAGTCGTACAGGCCATCGGGCAGATATCGGTGTTCCTTCGGCCCGCGGAAGATGAGGATGAACGGCCGGCGTTTCATCCCCTTCGGCAGCCGGCGGCGGTCGCTGATGATGCGCTCGAGCGGGAAGGCGAAGGGCGTTCCCTTGAAACGGACAAGCTTGCCGACATGCGGCTTGAAGTGATCGATCGTCAGAAGCTCGTCCATGGCGGGCCTGCCTGCGCAATAGCGTCGGGGCCGCGAGTGTGCCGGAACGCCGCGCCGATTTCCACGCCCGCTTGGATCCTGATCGGCCCATGACGGACGAGCGCCGGACCATCGTCACCCCGCGCGGCACGTTCGTTCTGCGGCCCGAGCGGCCGGAGGACGATCCGTTCTTGTTTCGCCTGTTCGTGGCGAACAACATCCAGATCTTGCAGATGGCGGGCTTTGCGCCCGAGATGATCGAGAAGCTCATCGCCGTCCAGCATCGTTCCCAGACGGCGACCTATCGCGGCATGTTCCCCCACGCCATCTATTCAATCGTCGAGTTCGAGGGGCAGGAGGTCGGCCGCTTCATCGAGCACGACGAGAAGGACGTGGTCTATTTCGTCGATTTCGCGCTGTTTCCCGAGCACCAGGCCAAGGGACTAGGCGCCGCCCTTACCCGGGCGCTGATGGAGGAATGGGCGGCACGCGGGCGCGGGACACGCGTAGAAATACTTATGAACAACGAGCCGTGCCTGCGGATGTGCCGCAGGCTCGGATTCGTCGAGACGAGGTCTCCCGAGAGCGCGTACGTCGAGATGCGCTGGTATCCGCCGCAGGGGACCGGCGCCGCCTGAAATAGGCAAGCACTTGCGCGGCCCGCACGACCGGCCTCAACTATTGTATCCGGCAGTGATGAGCTTCTCCTTGCATCTGTACGGCGGCGGCTTGCCGATGTCGACGCAATAGTGATCGCTCCCGATCGTCAGGCCGGGAATGTCGACCTTCATTCCGGCGGGCAGCTGCACGATGCGCGTCCAGCGCGGCCCGATGAAAATCTTGAAAAAGCACGTCTGGCCGGCCCGGGCTTTGCATCCGAACGACGCGAACGGCGTGCTCGACGGAGCGGCGGCGGCCGCGCCGCAGACCGCCAGCGCGGCGAACGCGAGGAGAACCGGGTATTTCATCGCCTTCCCTCCGTGAGAACTGCGCCGCCTCAACACGTGCCCGCCGACGCCTGATTGAGCCCGTCGACGATGAGCTTGCGCCACGCCTTGCCGCCGCACGCGTCGGTGCTCGGAATCCAGTGGCTGCCGCCGAACCACGGATTGTTGAGATTGGCGCTGGTCCAATCGATGCCGATCCCCTTGCGGTCGGCGAGCTTGTCCACGTTGGTGAACCAGTCCAGCTTTGCGTCCACCGCGCCGAAGGGCACGTCGACCTGGAAGCCGATGAACGAGGTCCACGGCGCCTGGATGATCAGCCGGCAAAAATATTCGTCGAGCGGCAGCGTCGCGCTGGGGATGGGGCTGCCATTGACGACCTGGGTGGCGCTGGCGGGAACGAGCGCCGGCAGGATGCGGCCTTGCCCCTTCGGCTTGAGCCACGGGAACAGGAACAGGTTTCCCGCCTGGAACGAGCCCTGCTTCGTGCGCACGGTGCTCATGCTGACCGCGCCGGCGAGGCCGAGATAATCGGTATTCTGGCGGAAAATCTGGAAATTGCGCTTGGACGCGCAGTCAACGGTCAGGCGGTTCGGCGTGAAAGCGGGCAGCGGGCCGGTGACGCATTGGGTCGCGGCGATCACGCTCGGCGGAAAGCACAGCGCGGAGAGGCCGCCGACCGACATTTCGACGACCGCGCGCCGACTGAACTCGACCATGACTACCCCCTGAACTCGGCAACGTATCCGGCCTATAAAGCACGACCGGCATGTATCGTCAAAGAAACTTGGGCACGGACATAACCGCTCTCAGGTTGTTTCAAGTAAACCGTGCCCCCTCGGGGAAATATTCTCATCAGCAATCTTTTGCGCGCAGGCGAAACAGTTCTGAACGCGCGCCGAAGCGAGCCTCGCCTATCGACAGGCGCGCTTACGCGCCCGGATCGCTGCCGAAATCGAGGCCGCGGTCGCCGGTCTCCCGCCGATTTCGCGGAGGGGGGAGGGACCTTTTTCCGCGGCAATCGGCCGATATGGCCGCGCTCGGCGACACGGTCTATAGACTTTTCGCCAATGCGGATGACGCGCCGGCGGCGCTCGAGGGTGCAGGCCAAGAGACGCGATGCGAAGAAACAACGCGCGAAGTGCCGCGGCTGACCGCCGTGGCGGGCGCATGTGAATGACGGCCGACCCGGCATACGGGCTCGCGCCGCCCGGTTCACTGCCGACCAGGATCGCGCGGCACCAGCGGCGCCGGATGATGGCGCGTTTCCTCGACAGCATGGGGATCGCCGCCCCGGACAGCGTGCTCGACGTCGGCGTCACCAGCGACCGCAGCCACGATCACTCCAACTATTTTGAGGCATGGTATCCGCACAGATCGCGCATCACGGTGGCGGGCGTCGAAGACGCGGCTTTCCTCGAGGCGGCGTATCCCGGCGTCCGCTTCGTGCGCGCGAACGGGCTCAGGCTTCCCTTCCACGACGCGAGTTTCGACTTCGTGCACTCCAGCGCGGTGATCGAGCATGTCGGCAGCCGCGAACGGCAGGCGATGCTGCTGCGCGAGCTGTGGCGCGTCGCGCGCAAGGGCCTGTTCGTGACGACGCCGAACCGCTGGTTCCCGATCGAGGTGCACACCGTGCTCCCGCTGGTGCACTTTCTGCCGCCGGCCGTGTTCCGCCGGATTCTCGCCGGCCTCGGGCACGACTTCTTCGCACAAGAGGCAAACCTGAACCTGCTGTCACGCCGCGCCCTGTCCGCCGCGGCGCGGGCGGCGCGCATCGATGCGTTTCGCATCGAAACCGTATCGGTGCTCGGCTGGCCCTCGAACCTGTTGCTGATCGCCGGAAAGACGGCCGCCGCGCAGTAGCGGCCCGTCATGGGCAGGCGATGCGCAGCAGGCTCCCGTGGGCCGGGATCGGCGCCCACGCCTGGCTTGACGGCGGGCCGCCGGCCGAGCAGGTCCATTCGACGCGAAACTCCTGCCGGCACAGCAGTCCGGGGTCTTGCAGTGCCCGCCAATCGAACATGAAGTCGCATTGCTTCTTTCCGGAGCAACTCGACTGGACGTGCTGCCATACGCTGCGCCCCGGATCACCGCAGTTTCCGCCGGCGCTCACCACATGGATGGTTCCCTCGGCGGGGACCGCGGTCGCCACGTCCCGCATGTGCCACGCCCATCCGCCGAACCCCGCGATCGTCGCCACGGCGAGGGCTCCCGCCGAGGCCGCGAGATGCCGCCGCGACAAGGGGCGATCGGCCGCCGCGCCGGGCGGCCGCGGCCACGCGGCGAATACCGGCACGCGGGATCGCAGCAGATGGACAAGCACGGCGCCGCCGACGCCCGCGAGCATGAGCTTGAGCAGCCACGTCCTTGATGAAGACCGGTTGGCCGGCGAGCGGCAGGAAGCGTGCTTCGCTCATGGCGGGCTCCGGCGCATCGTCGCCGACATTATAGCCGTACCCTCCGCCCAAACTGCTGAACGGGAGGACGAGTCCTTCTTTTATGAAGGGATATGCAAGGAACCGACCCTGCGTGTAACCGGGGTCGTACAGAAGCTTGAAAGCGTTTTCTAACGCGTACCCCATGATGTACTCGGGGTGACGCAAGGCTATTTCATAAGCCACCATGAGCAAGAGGTGGTCGTCCGTGTACTCGAGTATGAAGAATTGATATTCCAAATTCGGCCTGCGAAACATTCGCTCGGTCAAGGCATCGGCCGTGAACGAAAAGAAGTAGTTCTGCATGAACTCCAGAGGCGTGGCCGCAGCCTCGCCGAGGCTGGTGGTCGAGCCTGGCTCCGCGCCGCGGGCGGCAAAATCCATGACGGCCTTGGATTCGGCGGGTGACGGGAGGAGGAGCTCATGCACGTGCTCGATCAAACGCTTCGTGTTCGGCCCGAACTCGGGCGAAATCGCGAGGCGGCCGACGCGCATGTGCGTGTACAGATTGTAGAATACCTGCTTGGCCAGAATGGACGGCGGCGTACCGAGCACGCGATCGCGATAAGCCGAGTAGGTGACGGTGCAGGCGGCGAAGAGCAGGGCGCTGGCGAGCACATGCCGAACGTTGACCCGTGCCTGCAGCCAGCTCAGCAGCAGCAGCGGCGGATACATGCCTTGTCCGACCAGCCGGATCAGCGACATGGCAAATACCGAGAGCGCGAGGCCGTAGGGATGGACGGGGCGTCGACCCCACTGATACCGATTGAACGACCACACCGCGATCATCATGAAGAAAATGTACGGCTGGTCGTGATGAACGACCTTGAACATGATGAGCGGCGCAAACAAAACCACGGAGGCCATGGCCGCCCAATAGGCGGCCGCGGGAAACCACGGGCGCAGCGCGAAATAGGCGAAAACGGGCAATGCGAGGCCCATGCACGCAGTAATAATCGTCAGCCCGATGAAGGAATGCGTCCAGGGAAATCCGCCGATCAGCAGAATCAGGCAATAACCCACGTCGCGCCAGGTAAGAGCGGCAGAACCAGCCAGACTGGCTCCGCTGACCAGGGCGTCGGCCCATGCCTCGTATCCCGATGATCCGGGCTGAACGACAAAACACCCCAGATACAGGAAGAACATCGCAAAAATCGCATTGAGCGCGACGATTCTCAAAATGTCGAAAGGGGCATCGGACGGCAGCAGCCACGCGCCCAGGCGCCTGGCCGCCACAGCCGACGTTCTCCGCAGGGCAGTTGCCGGAGCAGTTCGAAGCGTCGACGCCGTCACCGTTTCCGCCTGCGGTAGACCAGATGCGAAATCCGGCGAAACACCAGGTCGACGAGCGTATGGGCGACGGAGAGAACGTTCTTGAACGCCAATGCGCTCGAATCGGCTCCCTTGCGCTCCACCGTCCGCACGGCGATTTGTCTGTAGCCGAGACCCTGGTCGAGCAGCATGCAGATGATGTCGGCCTGGAAGCCAAAGCCGCGCGTGGCCGGGTGCCAGCGCATCACATTGTATCGCAGATGGACCGCGAGACCGTTGTAATAGTTGATCTTGTGGCCTCCGATCAGATTGACCAGCCAAGTGTACGCGCTCGACAGCAGTCGGCGGTACAGGCTTCTTCCCTCGCTCTCGGCATAGTACGGAATCAAAATGTCAGCTTTGCCGATCTCACGGAAGACAGTGACCATGGTATCCTTCGGCTCGGCGTCGTCGCCGCAAATCAAACGGTAATACTTGCCCTTTCCGATAAAGGCGGCGTCGACGTAGTTTTGCGCGAGCCCGCGGTTCCCGTCATTTCGACGCAATAGGATCCGGTCGTTGGGGTGCTCCCGGACGTAGCTTTCGACAAGCTCGGCGGAGCGATCGCGCGAGCAGTCATCGATGACGATGATCTCGTACTCTATGCCGCCGACCTCGGTCAGCGCCGCGCGGACCGTATCGAGCGTGCTGACGATGTAGGCCGCTTCGTTATAGCAGGAAACGAAGATGGTGAGATCGAGCGCGGCGTCCTCGCCCGGCGACAGTACGATCGAGGCGTGGTGCAGGCGTGCGGCGGCGGGAGTCATGGTCACTTCCGCCGGTAAGGGCGAGACAGAAGTCAAGGCTTTTATTCCTCTATGGATTTGATGCGCGGCATGACGCCTCGGCGAGCGAACGAGCAGCCTGACAAAGCATGAAGCCGATCCCGAAGAGGACTTACTCGCGCCTGAGACCGGCCGGAGCCGCTGGGGCGGCGCATCGCCGGATCACCGCGTCACGCCCAGCATGTTCACCGTGCACAACGCGCTCAACACCGGACTAGCCTCGACGCGCATCTCCAACGGTGCCAGCAGTCGATAGAGCAAACCCGGCGCGAAGTTCGGAAAGATGTTGCAGCGTCGGTGCACGACCGTGCGCCACCCGGCGTCCGCGAAAACCTCGATTATCTCCCGAGTGCGAAAGCTGTCCTCCCCGGCACGGCGGTACATCGGAGTCATCTCGAGCGCCTTGCGCATGAGGTTGTCACCGTTCGGTTCGAGGACCACCATCCTGTCGGTGCGACGAGCGAGCGAGCGTACAATCGAAGGCGCCGCCTGTTTGATGTGATGCAGGATTCCCATAAGAAACGCGCCGTCGTAGCGAGGCATCGTATCGTAGTCGAAACTGACAAGATCGGCCGCCGCGAACGTCAAATGCGCGCCTGGAGATGTCGCCCTGGCGCGCTCGATTGCCGCCGGCGCCTTGTCGTAGCCATCGATGGCGCGATAAAGCGGAGCGAGTACTTGATTCGCGAAGGCACCGTCGCCGCAGCCGAAATCGAGAATGCGGCCGCTCCTCGGCATACCGAGCTCATCGGCGATTTCAACGGCGATGTTCCACATCCGGTGCAGCACATGGCGTTCGACGTCGCCGCTGCGATACATGGCCCGGCCGTAGCCGATCTTTCCGGCGCGCTGCCAGTAGTCGTCCGGCCGAGTTGAAGATGAGGCGTCTTTCATTGCGTTCGGAATATTTTGAATCGGTACACTGCACAGCGGATTCGCATCCAGGCTGTCGGGGACTTCATGCGCCGGCACCGGCGGCCTTGCGATCGAGCAGCCACAACAGTCCTCCCGGCAGGCTGACGATCATCGCAAGGACGCCGAGTTGCACCGACAGCATCAGGGCCGCGCCGGTCGGCACGCCGACGAGCCCGAGGACACCGACCATGGCGGCCTCGCGCACGCCCCATCCGCCGCCGATCGAGATCGGCAACGCGGCAATCAGCGCGACCGGCTGCATGAGCAGGAGGCAATCGATCAATGACAGATCGATGTCAAGGCTCGCGGCGAGGACATAGGCGCAGACCGCCATGGCGGTCTGGGCGACGATCGCGAGACCGAGCGCGAGGGCGGCGGAGGCCGGACGCAGAAATACCTCGCGGGTGGCACCGCCGAGACGGTGCAAGAGGCGAACCGGCCAGAACCGCTGCCAACGCAACGGCAGACGATCGAGCTGGGCGGTCGCCGCGATGCCGACCAGCCCGCCGGCGGCGAGGATGAGGGGCACGAACACGATCATCGATCCGCCGACCAGCGCGGCAAAGAACGGAGCGGTCGCCAACACCAGCAGGCCTACTCCCGCCAGCGCGGCGGCCCGGTCGAGGACGACCGACAGGACGGCGGTGCCCGCGCTGACCTGGCCGCGGCGGGCGAGCCAAGCGCGGACGAGGTCTCCGCCCACCACGCCGCCGAGGCAGGCGTTGAAGAACACGGAAATATAAAAGAGCCGCAGCGAGTCGCGCACCGAAACCGGCGCGCGCAGGCTTCTGAGGACGCAATGCCAGCGCAGCCCGCCCATGGCGATCTGGAACGCCATTATGCCGCCCGCGAGCAGAACCAGGCGGAAATTCTGATTGGCCGCGCGCCGCCAGGCGGACGAAAGGTCGACGTTCGCAACCACCAGCACGATTGCCAGCGACGACAGTCCGATCTTGAGCGCAGTGACGCACCAAAATTTCTGGCGCGCCGTCAAGCGCAGCGGACGATCGGCGTCCACCGTTGCATGCACATCACTCGACATGTCGTCGTGCCGGACTCGCGCGTAGGGATCGATCGGAATTGGTACCGCCCGGGGCCTCTATAGAGGAACGGCGGGCCAAAGGCCATACGCCGGCCGGGCATCGGCACCTCCAGCCGGATTGGCGCATTCCACTGTTATTTCAGCCGGTTAGGCACCGCGCCTGCAGCGAAAAATCTACCCCGCCGAGGCGGCGCGGCGCTGGCCGATGCAGATGAACACGCCTCCCTCGCCGCCGGAATGGGACAGCAGCATCGCCACTTCGGCGACGCGGCGGTCGAAGGCCGTCCCCGGGCTCTGCGGCTTGAAAATCGGCTCGTCGTCGCGGAACGTGCCGATGATCTTCGGAATGGAGGATACGAACGAGAAGCCATCCTCGGCAAGCCAACCCAGGACCTCCGAGATGGAATGCTTGCGTTCCTGCGGATGGAAATACTGGTCGCGAATCCAGGCGCGGCGCTTTTCCGCGGACAATTCCTTGCGAAGATGCGGATCGAGCACGAGCGCGCGGTCGCCGAACGCCTTGACCAGGACGCGGCGAAGATCGGTGCGCAACCGGCCGATGCCGTTGTAGAGCCCGAGGACCACGTATCCGCCCGGCCTCACCAGGCGGCCGATGCTCGCGAACGCCTTGCGGGTGTCGTAGGTGTGATGCAGCACCCCGTTCGAGATGACCACATCCATCGACCCCGGCCTGATCGCCGGCACGAACAGGTTCATTTGCAGGAATCGCACGCCGCCGATGCCGTTTCGCATCGCGAAGTCGCGCCCGAGCCGCAGCGAGGCCAAGGTCATGTCGGTCGCGTAGACCCGCGAGAGCGTCGTCGCCGCGAGGTAATTGCTCATCTGGCCGGTGCCGCAGCCGATTTCCAGCACATTGGAGTTGTGCGGGATCTGATTTCGCAGCAGCCGGGCGAACACGCTCACGTCGGCGCGGCGCACGAAGGCGGCCAGATTGTCGAAGCTGTTGTAATTGGGAAACGGCGCGTCCTCGTAGAAATCCTGCACCGCGTGGGTCACCGGAGCGGCGCGTTCGTCGGGCATCGCCGCCTTGGCCGCCGCGCCGTCCTCGTCGACGAAGAGGAGGGGAATGCCGTCCGATACCGCGTATTGCCGGCCGGAGGGCGCGGCGAGCCGATCGCCCGCCGCCTGCAGCATTTCGCCGGTCACCGGGCAGACGACGTTGTCGTCGGAAAGATCTGGCCTCACGACCTCGTTCATCGTCCCGTCCGGCGTTCGGGCAAAAATCAGTCCAGCTCGAAGGCCCCGCTGTAATTCATCTTCAGGCGCTGGTCCTGCTTGTCTTTGCGCAGGACGCAATTGCCGGCGAGCAGCACCTCGATCTCCGAGCCCATGAAGCAGCGGAAGGCATCCTCCGGCGTGCAGACGATCGGCTCGCCGCGCACGTTGAAGCTGGTGTTGACCAGCACCGGACAGCCGGTGCGCGCCTTGAACGCGCCAAGCAGCTCGTGAAACCGCGGATTGGTCTCGCGGTGCACGGTCTGGACGCGGGCCGAATAGTCGACGTGGGTGACCGCGGGAATGTCCGAGCGCGGAACGTTGAGCTTGTCGATCCCGAACAGCGCCTGCTCCTGGTTGGTCATTTGCCGCCGCCGCGGCTTCACCACGTCGGCGACGAGCAGCATGTAGGGGCTGTCCTCGTCGAGCTCGAACCAGTCGGCCACGTCCTCGCGCAGCACCGCCGGGGCGAACGGACGGAAGCTCTCGCGGTACTTGACCCGCAGGTTGAGCGTCTTCTGCATGCTGGGGCTGCGCGGGTCGCCGAGGATCGATCGGGCGCCGAGCGCGCGCGGGCCGAACTCCATCCGCCCCTGGAACCAGCCGACCGCAGGAGCGCGCGGTCGTCACAGCGCTCGAAGCGCGCGCCGGCGGCGGTCAACCGCCGCTCGATCTCGTCCTGATCGTAGCTCGGCCCGAGATAGCTGCCCTCCATGGCGTCGTGGCCGTTGGTGAGGCGCGGCTTGCCCGCGTACATGTGATAAGCGGCGAGCGCCGCTCCGACCGCGCCGCCGGCGTCGCCCGCCGCCGGCTGAATCCACACGCGCTCGAAGCGGCCGTCCCGCAGAATCTTGCCGTTGCCGACGCAATTGAGCGCGACGCCGCCCGCCAAGCACAGGTTCCGGCTGCCCGTCTCGCTCGCCAGCGAACGCGACAGGCGCAGCATCACCTCTTCGGTGACGCGCTGGATCGAAGCCGCGATGTCCATGTGGCGCTGCGTGAGCAATTGCTCGGGCCCGCGCACCGGACCGCCGAACAGGCGGTCGAACTTCTCGTTGGTCATGGTCAGGCCGGTGCAGTAGTCGAAGTAGTCCATGTCGAGGCGGAACGTTCCGTCCGGCTTCAGGTCCATGAGGTGATCGAAGAAAAGATCGACATGCTTGGGCTCACCGTAGGGAGCAAGGCCCATCACCTTGTATTCGCCGGAATTCACCTTGAAGCCGAGGTAATAGGTCAGCGCCGAATACAAGAGTCCCAATGAGTGGGGAAAGTGCATCTCCTTCATGATCTCAAGATGGTTTCCCCGGCCGACCCCGGCCGAGGTCGTCGTCCATTCGCCGACGCCGTCCATCGTCAACACCGCCGCCTCCTCGAACGGCGAGGCGAAGAACGCCGAGGCGGCGTGGCTCTGATGATGCTCGGTGAACAGCAGCCGGTTCTCGATGTCGAAGTCCGAGCCGAGCTTCTTCAATTCGTCGCGCAGCAGCAGCTTCTGGAACAGCTTTTCCTTGAGCCAAAGCGGCATCGCCATGCGAAACGAGCGGAACCCGCGCGGCGCGAAGGCGAGATACGTCTCAAGCAGGCGCTCGAATTTCAGGAACGGCTTGTCGTAGAAGGCGACGTAGTCGAGCTCGTCGACCCGCACGCCGCCCGCTTCGAGGCAATAGCGCGCGGCACGATGGGGAAAATGCGAGTCGTGCTTCTTGCGGCTGAAACGCTCCTCCTGCGCGGCGGCCAGCAGCCGGCCGTCCTCGATCAGACAGGCGGCGCTGTCATGGTAGAAGGCGGAGATGCCGAGAATACGCAACGTTCGTCCGCCCGTCAGAAGATGGTGTAGACGAACGGCGCGACCGCGGAGCCCTTGGTCAGGACCACGATACCGCCGAGGAGCGCCAGCACGGCAACGACCGGAAGCAGCCAGTACTTCCTGCGCACGCGCAGGAACTTCAATAATTCGCGGACGATGCTCAACATGACCGTACCCCTTTAGAATTGATTTTTCATTCCGCTGCCGACCGGCCCGGGCGGCTTTCGCTCGAGCCAGTACGAGGCGGCCTCGCGGTCCAGTTTCAGCCGCAGCGGATCCTTGCCGACGAGGCGGAGCAGAAGTCCGATGGGCACGACGGTCGCGTAGAACACGATCGCCATCACGATCGGATTGACGACATGGAACAGCAAGAGCCCGAAGCGATGCCAGATCAGATTCAGCGGCCGCAGCGGCGCCTGCCACAGGAAAGCGCACGCCAGGAACGGCAGCGCCGCCGCCAGCCAGTAGAGACCCCAATCGTTGCCGCGGTAGAGCTTGACGGCGCCGATGAGCGCCAGCACGGCGGCAAACGTCAGTCCCAGGCTGCGCTCGCTGGACCTTTCCTCCTCGGTCTGCCGGGAGAGATCCTCGTGAAGGCGCTCCGAACCCATCCTCTCGACTCCACGCCCCTGCGCGTTGCTAGCGCATGTTCCGGCGAAGTGGGTACCGGTTCGCCGATAAGAACATGCGCCGATCAATGATTCTAGAGCATGTCCCGATTCCGAAGGAACGGGACATGCTCTAATGGCTGCCGTTTGCCCGATCCGCGCCGTCCTTGACGAAGGCGGCATAGTCGAACCGGGCACCCCGTTCCGCGCTCAGAATGGCTTGCGCGAAAAATTCGCCGATCCGATCCTGACCCTGATCGGACATGTGCGCGTTGTCGACGAAATAGCGGCCCCGAAGTTTCAAGTCAAAAGGGAAGACGGATTCGGTATTGAGATAGATGACTTTACGGGAGGGGTCCGCCGCCTGCTCCTCGGCCGCCAGCCGCTCCAGCCGAAACGCGCTGCGACCCATGAAATAGCCCAGGTGCTGCGAATTCGCCTGGACGTCGCAGGCCTTGTCCCTGTTTTCGGCCATGTAGCGGTCAAGCGCCGCCGTCAGAGCCGCGCGCGTGACCTCGGTTCCCTCCGGCCCGAATGCGGTGAGGTAGGCCGTCGTGATCCCGTTGCCGTACATGTAGGGCTGCGAGCTCATGATGATGTTGGCGCGGCTGAAAAGCGTCAGAATG
>WNGG01023349.1_pt1 | contig 14908 bp, 6 predicted proteins | sample 5400661 | NCBI WGS metagenome assembly WNGG01 (sample SAMN13153372, study PRJNA577476) | soil metagenome | isolation source: 100 cm soil or saprolite under Garry oak tree replicate 1 | place: USA:California | collected 2016-06-15
GTTCGTGCGCATCTGTAATTCCGTATGATGGTTATTGTAAATTCCCGAGCCCCACTCCTCTCTTTCATTATTTCTGAAAATTGGTTGGGGCATCTCGAATTCCCTGAGTTCCCCAGCCAAAGGAAGCAAGCTATTGCCTGAGACGTTTCCATGCGCGACTTCGCGCAGGCCGTCACCCAGGGCCAAGAGGGTGTCGAGAGAAACCAAACGCTGTCCGTTCAAAACGGATCGGATTCTGTCGGCGATCAGTTCATGCAAACGCTGGGCTTCTGGAGCTGATTGGTGGGGACCCGCAAGCAAATTGATGATTTTGTCTTGAGAAGCATCGGCTTTGCCGGTTGCCGCGAGCAACAGGTCTTTCAGGGCCGTGCAGCCTGCATCGAAAAGCTGCGTTGAGGAGCCGATCTTTCCAAACGCCTTGATCACCTTTTGCCAAGAATCGTTCAAAGCGGTGCCAGGTATTTCACCCTGACGCGCCAATATCTGCCAGAGTCCGACGCTGCCCTGAAAGGTTCCGAAGGCGTTGCCCCTTAAAGTGTTCTTGGGAATACCGTTTAGGCTAGTCACGACCTGAAGGAAAGCAGCAATGGAAGCATCGTCCAAATCTGGAAATTCTGAAAAGACTAGGTACTGATCACTGAACTCAGAGAACTTGCTGGCCAGCAAGGTCACCGTTTCGGGACTAAGGCGATGCTCCGGAGAACGTCTGCCGTCGAGTTCGCTAAGCATTAAGTAGCTTTGCAACGGACCTGTGTCGGTGGGCAGGCGAGAAATCGCAGACAAGGCTTCCAGTAATTGATCTGGGTGGTTCCAATGTGCGGCTCTGCGGCCCCAGTCGCGAATAATTTTGGAATCCGTCTTTTGTCGGAAGATGTTCTTCCAAACCTCGAGATTTCCAGGGACGTATAGATCGCCGTTGGGCTCCCACCGAAGGCGGGTCACCAAAAGCAGCAGACCCGCGTCGCGCCGAAACACGCCCGTTCCAGCATCAGAAAAGTCCTTTCCGCGGAACATCTCATAAAAATGCCGCAACCGGGCAGGTTCGGTGAAATGAGTTTGCTGCGACAGAGGTATACTCGACAGGTCGTCAAAAAACGCCGCAAGCCAGCCGCTGTCCTTCGCGAGCAATTTAGGGATAAATTCTTCGGGAGAGTCAGGACTGGCTGCGACCAGCTCTTTCCATGCGGGGGTCGCGGCTGATCCCCCAGGCACAACCACTCGCCCAGATCGAATGCAGATGTGGCTCCCGTAGAAATCCAAGGCCGCGGCGAGCGGAAACATTTTTTTTAGCACGTGCGATTGCTGCAACGCAGATAGCGTTTCGGCATCCATCCGCGCTAACGCCCAGTAGAAGCGGGCCAACTCCGGATCGCCTAAGAGCATGTCCACTACTTCAACTTTTTTCCCTTTCTTGGTCCAGTCGATCTCCACGGGCAGTGCAGGTACGCGGGACGTCGAGAAGGAGTATGCGAAAGCACGGCCCTCCTGGAGACTCTTTTCAAGGTCCGGCAGGGGGAATCCCGAGTCGATGGTAAGAAATGCTCTTTGTGGATCGGCGGTCTCCAAAAAAGTGCTACGCTGCCCGCAGTCAGCCCGGGTTCGATAACCCAGGATTTTCAGCAGGGGTTTCGCTTCCTCGCATGTAGAAACATGAATGACACCGTCGGGGCCTGCCAGAGCCTCCAATTCTCGCGCCTGCTGCACATAGCGGGTCAAGAGAATAAGAAATTCCTTGCGCGACCCCCGCTCATAGCCCAATACAAATACGTTGCGAGCCAGCAAAGGCATAACTTCTTCAGCCGAGACCTTCTGGCTGATCCCCGCCATGCGTAAAAACGGGCGCAACGGCCCTGGAATCGCAACATTCGCCGTTTCGGGTGACCCGGCCTTGGCGTCCGCTGATGACGAATCAGAGGAAGCGGCGCCCCGAACGGCAGGAGCGAAGCACGAACCAACGAAAAGAGTGGCAACCAGAATAGCGGCAAGGCGGCAGAGAGATTTAGCGCATCGCCTTGCATGCAAATCGGTTAGGAGGGGTGTGAGGGCCTTCAAAATTCTCTCCCCGAAGCGGAATTGAGCCTGACCAACACAGTTGAGACGCAGCCAAAGAAGATTTGGACCAAACGAAACCAAAGGACGGTGGCAGGTGTCAACATCAAGCACACCCCGAATGGTCCTTCCTTGCAGTATTTAAGCCGTAATTACGCTCATGTCAAACCAAAATTGTCAGAACGGGAAATTGTCCGAACCACCGCCTAGCCGCTTAGAGACGCAGGCACTGGGCCACGGCCTCATATAATGTTGCGGTGGTGACTTCGACGGTGTGGGATACGCCGTGCATGTCTTGTATCGTTACCCGGCATGAGCGAAGCAACAGCCTTTTTCTATTTATTGTGAGAAATTCCCGCTGGGAGTGCGCCCAGAGCCAGAAATACTTCTCAGCACCACAGTCCCATCTGATGCTTTTACCTCGCGTGATCCTTTCTCTGTCTCCTTGACAGCCCTGATATACGTATTACAGCAGTGTAGGTATGGACTCGATCGAGGCGAGCCGGGAAGGATACGATTATCTTAAACTTCGTTTTCCCCTTGAGCATCGCGAGATCGTCTTGGCCGGTGGCTCTGCGGGCTATTCTTGTCCTCGCCGGGATCCTTTTATCCTGTGTCACCCCACTTTGCCCGCAATCCACGAACGCGTGCTCGGATTCAAGGTTGTGATCAAGGCGGATCTAATTCTGCACGTGCAGGACTCGGTGGAAGTCAATTTCGAGATGGTGCTCGGCTCGGCTACGGAGAGCGTGACGGTCCGGGGAGGAGCTCCATTACTGGACACTGAGTCGTCAGCAATAGGGACCGTAGTGGAACAGCGGAAGGTCAATGAGCTGCCGCTCAACGGTCGCAATGTGTTTAATTTGATCGAGCTCGCGGCGTCGGTAGTTCCGCAGGGCAGCTCCACCGGAACGCCCGTCGGAGTGAATCCTTTTGGTTGGGGCAATTATCAAGTTAACGGCTCTTTTGCGAATGAGAGTGCAGAGTATCTGGATGGTCAGCCACTGAATATCGGTTACATTAACCTGCCGGTTCTAATTCCGACGCAAGACTCGATACAGGAGTTTAAGGTTCAAACCAGCAATCTGGGACCCGAATGGGGTAAGTTTTCCGGAGGGGTCACCAATCTCAGCACGAAGGCGGGTACAAGTTCGCTGCACGGAGAAGCGTACGAATATCTCCGTAACAAGATCTTCAACGCGAACGATTTCTTTTTGAATGCGGTCGGGCGGGCCAGACCTCCGTGGGTACAAAACCAATTCGGAGGCAATGCCGGAGGGCCGTTGAACATTTCGCGCTTCGGAGGTCGAAACAAGACGTTTTGGTTTTTAAGCGGAGAAGGCTTCCGGTTGCGGACTCGCGAACCATTCACCGCCACCGTTCCGGACGCGCAAGAAAGAGCCGGCAATTTTTCGGAAATCTGCAAGTCCGGTTTCACCGCCGGCATCTGTAACGATAGAGGTGTGGATGCAAGCGGCAAACCGGTGGTGATCGACCAGATCTACGACCCGTGCGGAGGAATCGTGAACGCGCAGGGCACGTGTCCCGGCAGCACTGCCACTCCTACACCATTCGCAAATAACATTCTTCCGGCCGACCGGATTAACGGAACGTCCGCAAAGCTTTTGGATCTCTGGCCCAGCCCCAACAACCCAAGCACTATCAACAACAATTTCACGACCGCGGCGGCGACCGGAGGAAACCACAATCAGGTCGTGGCGCGAATCGATCACAACATCACGAACAAGCAGAGGCTCTTTTTCCGTTATAGCTATTGGAGTGTTCTTGATTTGCCTGTAGATCCGCTGGGAAGCGGGCTGTGCGCCGACCGCTGTTTTGAGGACTATCACAGCAACGCTATCGCCGCGAGTTACACGCACAACATTACCCCCACAACCGTGTTTGGCTTCAACGCCAGCGTTAGCCGCTTCACGTACAACCGGAGTCCGAAGAATGCAGGTTTTGACCTAACAACAATTGGTTGGCCGGCGAGTTACAACGATGTTGTTCCCGCCGAGATGCGAACTCCACCGACGCCATGCGTAGCGGGTTTTGCGGATAATGTGATGTGCACCCAGGGTCAAAGCTTTATCCGGGATCGCAACACGCAGTATTACTTTTCCCCAAGCTTGTCGATGCTGCGCGGGCGTCATCAATACCACCTGGGCCTGCAATTCGAAGTGGGGCGCGACAACTATGCGCAGTCCAACATCGCCAGTGGGTCTTTTGACTTCTGCGTTTCCGGCCAGGCGTGCTTCACCTCTCTACCAGGAGTTTCTGGAACAGGTTTTTCGTTTGCTGATTTCTTGCTTGGATATGCCGATAATTTCAACAATTTTGAAAATCATTTTTTTGCGCAAGCAGTTGTTCCCGCGTTTACCGCGGGGCAGCAGATTTACAAGGCTCTATATTTTGACGATTCCTGGCACGCCGCGAACAAGCTCACGTTAAATCTAGGGCTTCGTTACGAACAGCAAGGGCCCTGGTCAGAACGATTCAACCGGCTGTCTTACTTTGACCCGACCGCGACCAATTACCTGACGCAATTTCTCCCTGCGGGTTCGCCTCCAATCAATGGAGACGTATTTCTGACGAACTCCCATCACCGAAACAATTTGTCGCTCGAAAAACACGAATTCTCTCCACGCGTTGGCCTCGCCTACAGCATCAATGCGAAAACGGTTCTGCGCAGCGGCTACGGCATGTTCTGGATTCCAAATTACGCAGCGTTTAGCTTGAACCCGCTAAATGACATGGTGAACGGTGGTGCGACGACATACGTCGGCACCGTGGATGGAACTCATCCGGTAAACACAATTGCTCTGCCATTCCCAGCGGGTATTTCGCCGCCGCCTGGCCTCGGCCTGGGCACTGCAGGAACGCAACAATTCCTGACGCAAGTCGTGCAGTCCATTACCGAAGCTAATCCTACCAACCATCCCGAAGGATACATTCAGCAATGGAACCTTGATCTGCAGCGCGATCTGCCCGCCGGTTTCTTCGTCTCCGCTGCCTACGTCGGTTCAAAAGGCACTCACCTGCCACAATATTCTCAGCAGATCAACCAAATCCCCGACGCCTTGCTTGTGCAGGCCGCTGCGCAGGTCGATCCCTCGCTCCCGGATCCCCGGCAGAACGTCGCGCTGGTGCAATCAGTGCCAAATCCTTTCTTCATCAACGGGCAGGCATTGGCGCTCACCGGCCCCACTACGACCGTCGGGCAGCTTCTTCGTCCCTATCCCCAGTACACGGGCGTGGAGCTTGCCGGACAAGGTTCTTTCGACAGCGTTTATCACTCCTTTCAGCTCACCGTGCAAAGGCGTTTTGCTGACGCCGGTTCGTTGTTGGTGGCTTATACGAACGCGAAGCTGATCAGCGATACAGATACCTTGACGGCATGGTTGGAACCAGGAGTAGGCGGTATTCAGGACAATAACAATCTCCGCGGAGAACGCTCTTTGTCCTCGCAGGATGTTCCACAACGCTTGGTGGTTAGTTACGTGTTGGATCTTCCTTTCGGCAAGCCGAAGGAATCACGGACAAGATTATCGGTGGATGGGGAATCGACGGCGTGACTATTCTCCAGAGAGGCTTCCCGCTGGTTTTTACGAACGGTCAAGTGAATGGAACCACGCTTTTCGGCGGAGGTTCGCGGCCCAACATTGTTCCAGACTGCGATTCGAATGTTTCTACAGGTTTTAATTCCAGGCTTGCAGGATGGTTCAATGCTGCGTGCTTCAGCGCGCCGGCCGATTTTGAATTCGGCAATGAGCCACGCGTGGACCCGCGCCTTCGGGCTGCGGGAATAGCGAATTTCGACTTTGCGGTATTCAAGCGAACAAGGTTTACGGGCAACGAACGGTTCGGCCTGGAGTTGCGCACCGAGTTCTTCAACCTGTTTAACCGAACTCAGTTCGCCGCCCCCAACACCGTGTGCTGTTCCGCCAACAATCAGAATTTCGGCGTCGTAACGGCAACCGCCGCTGGGACAAATCCGAGGTTGGTTCAGTTTGCGCTGAAGTTTTTGTTCTGAAGCTCGAGGCTCGGCAAGCCGCCCGCTATTTGTATACATACGGGACCGAGCGCGAATCTGTACCAGCTGTCCGAAGTCTTTTTTCACCGAGACAAAAAAATGCTCGTTCACATCGAAAAATCTTCTCACTTCCGTTTGGCTGGTGTATGGTCTTCAAAGCGTCGGAGCTTCGCCGGGGAAGCTCGCCGATGTTACGGGTGTTCGGCCGGGGTGCTGCCACATCCGTCCAATTGGGATCTACGCATGAGTTCTATGCCGCCAAGACGCGCTCTTACATTTCCAATTGGGTGGGACCCTAGCCAGGAAAGCCAGGCTAGTGCCACGCATGTCCCCAAGACACGAATTCCCACGGATGAAGACACAATGGCTCGGTTGCAAGCGAACGATACCGGCGCTCTGGAAATTCTTTTTGACCGCTACGCCCGCTTGGTGTTCCGGATTGCCCGAGGAGTTGTGCGCGATACCGGTGAAGCCGAAGACGTCGTACAGGAAGCGTTTTTCCATGTGTACAAAAAATGCACGCTTTTTGACAGGGCAAAAGGCAGCGTCAAGAATTGGATCCTGCAGGTCGCTTTGCATCGCGCACTTGACAGGAAAGAGCACCTGGCGCGCAGAGGCTTTTACCTTGGTACAGACCTCGCTTCTCTCGACGATACATTATTGGGAGGAACGGACCTGGACCGCGAGATCGGCTCCAAGCTAAATCGCGCGCAACTGCAAAAGGCCTTTGCTGAATTGCCAGACGTTCAGCGCGTTACCCTTGAGTTGTTCTACTTTGAAGGATTAGACTTACGGGAAATCAGCGAGAAGCTCAGCGAGCCCTTGGGAAATACCAGACACCATTTTTATCGTGGTTTGGAACGGTTGCGTAAGAGCGCGTTCGTGCAGAAGCTTCGGGAAACGAAACGATGCTAAAAGTTCAAGGCGGCTCAGACGAGCACGATATTTTCAAGAAGCGTTGTGCTTTGGCGGCCTCGGGAAGCCTCGCGCCTGCCGAGCTCTCCGAATTGCGTGCTCATCTTGAGCACTGCGAAGAATGCCGTGAGATTCTCTTGCAGTACCGAATTCTGACCACACAAGGGATGAGCTCTCTCGCCGATGTTTACGGCGACAGATTCGAAGAAGCCGCATGGGATGGCGCGAACGTCCGTGAGCGCTTGCTGGCGTGTGTCAGCAATGATCAGCAAATGCTGCTTCACCGGAAGAGCCCCGCGTCCGTCTCCGTTCCGTTCAACTCTTTGCAGCGCATCGCCACGAATCATTTTGCGAAGATGGCGCTTGCCGCTGGCTTGATCCTTGCGGTAACTTCCGGCGCCTATCGCCTCGGCCTTCGCAAACAGATAGCGCCCGAAGTCAAAATCACTCCCGACCTTGCCGAAGGTCAGTTGCAGAAGCTTGTGCAGGAGAAGAACGCAGCTGGCGAACTCTCAGCTGCACAGACAAAGAAGCTCGCGGAGCTACAGTCAGAAAGTTCCGCCAAACAGCGGGAAATCGAGAAACTACAGTCCGCGCTGCACGCTGTGGAGATTCGCTCAAGTGAACTGGCGGCAGTGAGTAGCCAATCCGCCGCGCAACTGCAATCGCTCTTGCAGCAGCATAACGAGTTGAATGCCCAGCTTCAGTCTGTGACTCAAGCCTACGAAAACGACAAAACCGAGCTGGCAACTCTCCGCTCCGGACGCGACAAGACTCTCCAGCAAACGTCGGCGCTCGAATCGAAAATTGCCGATCTCTTGGCCACCAATCGCGATCAGGAGCGCCGGCTGAAGGACGCCGAGCAGTACCTCGTCTCCGACCGCGATATCCGCGAGCTCATGGGCGCCAGAAAGCTCTACATCGCGGACGTTTTTGACGTTGACGGCAGCAGCCGCACCAAAAAGCCTTTTGGTCGAGTCTTTTACACGCAAGGGAAGTCCCTTATTTTCTACGCCTTTGATCTTGATCGCGAGCCGGGCGTGGTGAACGCCAGCACATTTCAGGTTTGGGGCCAGCGCGAAGCACCACAGGGAGAGCAGCCGTTGCCCATGAACCTCGGCATACTTTACATGGACAATGAATCAAATCGCCGCTGGGTATTGCGGTTTGACGATCCCAAGCAATTGGCTGAAATCGACGCAGTCTTTGTCACCGTCGAGCCGCGCGGCGGCAGTCATAAGCCCACCAGCAAGCCATTTCTGTATGCACTGCTTCGCAAAGAAGTGAATCATCCCTAATTTTCTCCGCCGCTAATTTCCACCGCTCCGTCAGAACGAGAGATTCGCTTCAAGGGAAGATCAGTTTTCCTTTCTGCCCTCCCACACACTCGGTTCTCTTGTTCTTCAACTCACGCAAATCTCGTGTGGTACAAAATCTCTCCGCATCTCGTATTTGTAGACAGACCAGCAAATCGTCGAGGGAAGTGTGTGAAAGCGATGGGTTCCGATTGGCGGAACTCAAACGGAGTTGTCTGTCTCGCCGGCGCTACTGAGGCCCGGCGAATCCCTGCGGGGTAGGAGTAGAGATGAAAAGAAACCTAAATTTCGTTTTGAGCGCATTATTGCTGTCTGCGTTGTGTTTGTCCCTGGCGAGCATCTTCGCCCCGCGGGTCTCAGCGCAGACCACTTACGGATCCATTGCCGGTACTGTCGCTGATGCTTCCGGCGGAGCCATCGCGGATGCTCAGGTCACTCTGACAAACGTCGACACCGCTGAGAAACGTGTACAGCAGAGTGGCACCGATGGACTCTATTCCTTCGTGAACCTACTGCCCGGCCGTTACCGCATCGACGTTGAAAAAACGGGGTTTAAGCGTGTCGCACGTCCGGAAGTCATCGTCGAGGTCGGACAAGTCGTTCGTATCGATCTGGCATTGCAAGTTGGTGAGATGACTCAAACTATCGAAGTCAGGGGAGAGACGCCGCAACTGCAGTCGGAGACTTCTTCGATGGGTCAGGTCGTTGAAGAGCGCAAAGCCAATGAGCTGCCGCTCAACGGGCGTAATGTTTTTAATCTGGTTGCACTCGCGCCTTCAGTTGTTCCCCAGGGCAGCGCCACCGGAACACCGGTTGGCGTCAACCCGTTTGGCTGGGGTAATTATCAAGTGAATGGCTCGTTCGGCAACGAGAGCGCCGAATACCTCGACGGCCAGCCGCTCAACATCGGCTACATCAACTTGCCGGTCATTATCCCGACGCAAGATTCGATTCAAGAGTTTAAAGTGCAGACCAGCAATCTTGGCGCCGACTGGGGGAAATTCTCGGGAGGTGTAATCAACCTGAGCACGAAATCCGGCACCAACAGCCTCCATGGAGCAGCCTATGAGTACCTGCGCAACAAAGTTCTCGACGCAAATGACTTCTTCCTGAACAAAGCGGGACAGAAACGGCCGCCATTCACGCAGAACCAGTTCGGAGCAAACGCTGGCGGTCCGCTCTACATTCCTCACCTTTACGATGGCCGCGACAAGACTTTCTGGTTTTTCAGCTGGGAAGGTTTCCGTCTGCGCACTGGAACGGCGTTTACCACCACCGTACCTACAGATGCAGAGCGGGGTGGTGATTTCTCCGCGATAAAGACTACCGTCATGGATCCCTGCGGCGGCACGGTGTCCACCGCTATGGCTTGCCCCAATTATACCGGGCCCGCGACTCCGTTTTCTGGAAACCAAGTTCCTACCGGTCGTCTCAATCCTACTTCGTTAGCTTTGCTGAAATACTTCCCGGCGGCCAATACTACCGGCACCCTCGATCCGACCGCGGGGATCGTCACGAACAATTACACAACGGCCACCAGCGGCGGAGGAAATCAAAACCAGGTCGTAGGGAGACTCGACCACAATTTCGGCTCCAAACAGCGCATCTTCTTCCGCGACTCTTACTGGAATGTTCTTGACCTGCCCGTCGATCCGCTGGGAACGGGTCTCTGCGCCGACCGTTGCTCGGAAAAATATGAAAGTAATGCTGCTGCTCTCGGATACAACTATTCGGTCACTCCAACGACTATCGTCAGTGTGACCGCCAGCCTCAGCCGTTTCGCGTACAATCGCGCTCCGACTAACTCCGGTTTTGACCTCACAACCATCGGCTGGCCGGCGCAGTACAACGATGCCGTTCCATCGATTGCGAGGACGCCACCAACTCCGTGCGTCTTCAATTTTGCAGACAATATCATGTGTACGCAGGGACAGAGTTTCATTCAGGACCGCAACACGCAAATAAACTTTTCACCGAGCGTAACGATGGTGCGCGGACGTCACACGCTAAAGCTCGGCTTTCAGCTTGAGATCGGGCGCGACAACTACGCACAGACCAACGTCGCGAGCGGTTCGTTCGCGTTCTGCGGTTCCGGCTTGGCCTGCTTCTCGGGCTTCAGCTTCGCGGATTTCTTGCTTGGATTCGCCGACAATCCCAGCAGCGTGGAGAACCATTTCTTTGGCCAGGCGGTTGTGCCCGCATTGGTCGCTGGCCAGCAAATCTATCGCGGGTTCTACGCAGACGACACGTACCATCTTACGAAAAAACTCACTCTGAACCTGGGTATTCGATACGACTTACAAGGGCCATGGTCTGAGCGTTTCGACCGGCAATCCTATTTCGATCCCAATGCACAAAGCTGGCTTGCGAGCCCTGCAACCTCGGCGGGCTTGACCAATGTGCTCGGCTTACCGGGTCTTCGTGGGGACGTGTTCCTCGTAAGTCCCAGCAAACGGACTAACATCCCTCTGGACAAAACCAACGTTTCTCCGAGGGTGGGGTTTGCATACAGCTTGAATCAGAAGACAGTCATTCGTGGAGGCTACGGAATTTTTTGGATTCCAAACTACGTCTCCTTCGGTCTGAACCCGAACAACGACTTGGTGAATGACGCGACGACATCTTTCACCGGAACAATCAACGGCACCGTACCAGTGAACACCATCAATACCCCGTTTTTACCGGAGATCGTGCCGCCCGTCGGTCGTACGCTGGGCACCGTTGGCACGCAACAATACGCAACGCAAACGGTTCAGAACTTTACGGTCGCCGACCTGGGCGATCACCCGGCCGGGTACGTGCAGCAGTGGAATCTGAACATCCAACGAAATCTGCCTGGTGGTTTCTTTGTGTCTGCGGCGTATGTCGGTTCTAAGGGCACCCACCTGGAACTCTACGACTCGCAGATCGACCAAATCGGCGAGAACTTCCTAAGTTCGGCCGCGGCGCAGTGCGCCTCGCAGGTTGCGTCAACAGGTAAGCGCTGTGACGCAACGGGCGTAACCCTATTGCAATCAGTCCCAAATCCCTTCTTCGATACAACGACTGGAACCGCCTACGCCCTTTCAGGTCCGACCACCACCGCCGGCCAGCTCGACCGACCCTATCCCCAGTACACCGGGCTAAAGCTCGCCGGTCAGGGCAATTACGACAGTACCTATCACTCACTGCAACTGACCGTCGAGCGGCGCTTCGCCGGCGCTGGCTCGTTATTGGTTGCCTATACGAACGCAAAGCTGATCAGCAATGCGGATACTCTGACAAACTGGCTTGAGGCCAGCAGCGGCAGCATTCAAGACTTCAACAATTTGAAGGGCGAGCGCTCGCTGTCCTCTCAAGACGTGCCTCAGCGCCTGGTGATCAGCTATGTTCTCGACCTTCCCTTCGGCCGCGGCAAAAAGTACCTCTCCGGCTCGGCGGGTGTTATGGATAAACTCGTCGGCGGCTGGGGTATCGACGGTGTAACCATTTTCCAAAGCGGCTTTCAATACCGTTTGCTTCACGTCACCGGCGGACTTCACCTTCGGCAATGAGTCACGCACCGATCCAAACCTTCGCGCGTCCGGTGTCAATAACTGGGACTTCTCCTTGTTCAAGAGGACTCGTTTTGGTCCCGACGAGAAGATCGGACTTGAATTCCGAACCGAGTTTTTCAACCTCTTCAACCGAACACAGTTTGCTCCTCCCAACACGAGCGTGGGGTCGTCCACGTTCGGCGTTGTAAGCAGCACGGCGGCTGGAACTAATCCTCGATTGGTTCAGTTCGGGCTAAAACTGATCTTCTAACGCACACGCAGGAACCTCAGGGCAGTGCCGGAAGTGCGGCCGCCCTGAGGTTTTTGTTTTCTCGTGCACGGGCTCCCTGTCTCGCGTGTAATTCGGTCCCGGTCGCGTACTTTCTCTTCGTGTTAGCCTTGTCTCCGCTCCAATTTCTTCTAAATTGCACGCTAGCAGCGTAGGGAGCCGCGCAACTACATGGTTCGAAGGTTTACTCGGCGCAGTCTTCTGAGTCTGACGGGAATGGCTGCTGCAGCTCCCATCTTTGAAGTAAAGCCTCTGCGGGGAATCGATTTCATTCTCCAGAATTCTCCGACACCGAAGAAATTCCTGATCGAGACAATGCCCGGTGGCGTTGCGCTGTTCGATTACAACAACGACGGGCTCCTGGATATTTTTTTGGTAAACGGTGGACGCATCACGGAAGCGCTTCACGTTCCGGAAAATTTCGATCGCGCAAATCCTCGCTACTGGAATCGCCTCTACCGCCAGAATCGCGATGGCAGCTTTACCGATGTCACTCAGGCAGCCGGCCTGGCCAACGTTGGGAATGGCAATTACGGAATGGGTGTCGCGGTTGGTGACTACGACAATGACGGCTATCCCGATCTCTTCGTCACCAGTTATGGCAAGAACGTTCTGTATCACAACAATGGCGATGGCACATTCACTGATGTAACCGCTAAAGCGGGCGTCGCGGGAGGAGGCTGGTCCGTTTCCGCTGGCTTCTTCGATTACAACAATGACGGCCTTCTCGATTTATTTGTGACGCGCTACATGGAGTGGGACGCCGATCACAATAAAATTTGTGGCGGTGACTGGCACACTTATTGTCCACCCAGTGTTTTTCCGGCTACCACTTGTCTTCTCTATCGGAATCGCGGCGATGGCACGTTCGAAGACGTCAGCGCGCGCGCAGGATTCACCGCCAAAAAGGGAAGAGCTCTTGGCGTTGCGTTCGCCGATTATGATGGTGACGGCTTCACGGATATTTTCGTTTCGAACGACGGCATGCAGCAGTATCTCTTCCACAACAATGGCGATGGCAGCTTCAACGAATGTGCTTTGGAATCTGGCGCGGCGCTCACCTCCGACGGCAAAGGTCTTTCCGGCATGGGCACGGCCTTTCAGGATTATGATAATGATGGGCGCCCCGATGTGATCGTCACCGTTCTGCCTCGCGAACTCTACGGCTTGTATCACAACGACGGCGCGGGAGCTTTTACCTATCAAAGCCTAGAGACGGGCCTCGGCGCTCTTACCTCCGGCAGTTCTGGCTGGGGCGTGGGTCTCGAAGACTTTGACAACGACGGCTGGAAAGATCTTTTCGTGGCGCAAAGCCACGTCCTCGATAACGTTCAGCAGATCGATGCTTCTTTGCGATATAAGGAATTGCCACTGCTCGCGCTGAATCATAGCGGCCATTTCGAACGCGCCGATTCCGGTGCGACGACTCCTATTGCTGCACGCGGCGCCGCATTCGGTGACATCAATAACGATGGGTTTATGGATGTTGTTCTGACAACTCTCGGCGGTCCTCCCATGCTGCTCCTCAACCGCGGCAGCGGCGGCCATTGGCTTTCGATTATGTTGCGAGGCACACGCAGCAATCGCGATGGATACGGCGCGCGCGTGAGCGTGAACGGTCAAATTCGGTTCGCAACTTCTGCCGGCAGCTATGTCTCGGCCAATGACAAGCGGCTTCACTTCGGTTTGGGCACCACCGAAAAAGCCACGGTCGAAATTCTCTGGCCTTCCGGCACCAAGCAATCGCTCAATGGCGTTCGCGCCGATCAATTCTTGGAAATCCGCGAGCCGGAGCATCCATGATTCGGCTTTTCTTCCTGGCATGGCTGGCGGGGCAGTCGCCATCGCCTGACGCGATGCAACACATTCAGGCGGGCCTTGCAGCACGCAAGCAGCATCAAGTTGAAACGGAAATCGTGGAATTTCGCAAAGCAACCGAGCTGGACCCAGCGCCGGCCGACGCATTCGTGAATCTCGGCGCCGCTTACATGGAAAAGGGCGATTATGGAGCAGCCATCACGCCGCTTAAACGCGCTCTTGAAATCAGTTCCGATCTCGTGGTTGCTCACCAATTTTTGGCTTATGCGCTGCTGGAGCAAGGCTATGCCGCCGAAGCTATTCCGCATCTTCAGCGTGTGGGCGCACTGGATGCCTTGGGAGTTGCACAGATCGAAACCGGCCAGCTGAACGAAGCAGTCGCCAGCTTCAGCGCGGCCCTTGCGAACCGTCCCAACGACCCCGATTTGCAGTATTACCTGGGCCACGCCAGCGGGCTGCTCTCGAAGAAGTCCATCGATACTTTGCTCGCTACGCATCCCGATTCCGCGCGTGCGCACCAGGCTCTTGCGGAAAATTATTTTGTTCTACGACAGATGCCGCAAGCCGAAAAAGAATATTTAGAAGCGTTACGCCTGCGGCCCGATCTCCCCAGCCTCCATCTGGAATTGGGCCAGGTGTATGCAAACTCCGCGCAATGGCCAAAAGCGGAAACCGAATTTCGCGCGGAGGCTAGACTCCGGCCAGGCAGTGCCGAAGCCGCGTATCGCCTGGGCGCAGCGCTGCTGCAGCAGGGAAAATCGCATGATGCACTGGTCGAGCTCAAACGCGCCAACGAACTGAAACCAGAAATGCCGGAGACTCTCTACTCCCTGGGCAAAGCGGCCTCACTCGCTGGCGACAACGCCACTGCCGAGCAATCCTGGTTGAAAGTTGTCGAACTGGAAAAAGACACTTCGATCGCCGCGCAGTCGCATTTCGGGCTCGCCGGCTTATATCGCAAACAGGGCAAGAC